>Ga0255047_10001344_pt1 | contig 17980 bp, 18 predicted proteins | sample JV7_2_1_MG_FD_183640 | JGI IMG/M metagenome (GOLD analysis project Ga0255047, IMG submission 183640) | Seawater microbial communities from Jervis Inlet, British Columbia, Canada - JV7_2_1 | ecosystem: Environmental > Aquatic > Marine > Inlet | place: Canada: British Columbia | collected 2016-10-06 | reverse complement strand
AATGAACGGATCAACTTCGTCCTCTTTGAAAGACAGAAGCGTAGCAATTGCCCGATCTCTTTTCCTGGCAATAAGCTGGGACTTAGCTGCACTCATAACCACTCCTTAGTAGGTGGCAACAGTGAAGAAGAAGAAATCATCATCGGTTGCACCGGGAATCCATACCATACCAAATTCGTTACTATTAGCAACGGCTTGTGGGAAGATAGTCTGATCGATGGTGACCGTACCGAAAGTATTCTCGTTCTGTAGTCCAACTACCGGAGTAACTGCAGTGACGTTGATGACTCCGAAGGTGTTAGTGTTCTCAAAGCCTGTGGCTGCAACTTCTAGGGTAATGAGAGGGATTCCGAAGGAGTTGGCGTTCTCGTATCCTGTAGGAGAGATTAAGCCCGAGAACTCTATCGTGCCGAACTCATTGCTGTTCTGGAATCCAGAGACAAATATCGTTTGGTTGATCGTGGGGGCTGGGATCTCGTTGACATTCTGGGCCGGAACAGGGATGAGAGGTTCAGTGAAGGCGGGTAGGCCAAAGGTATTAGGATTCTGGTAGCCACCCTGATCAATGAGACGCTGTGCGATCTGCTCAAGGGTACCGAACTCGTTAGTGTTCTGGTGCCCAATGGGGGTAATTACCCGAGTAGCTGTGGCCGTACCGAATGTATTAGTGTTCTGGAATCCAGTAGGAGTACGTTGCTGATCAGATCCGATGACCGGATTGCCGAATGTGTTGGGGTTCTCGTAACCTGTAGGCAGGATCTCATGGTTGATACCAGCTATACCGAACGTGTTCACATTCTCGAAGCCGGTAGGAGTTACCTGTTGATCAGCAGTCACGAGATGAGTGCCAAAGGTATTCGTATTCTCATAACCAGTAGCTGAGAGCTGCTGATCTATGCTTGGAGTTCCGAACGTGTTACCGTTCTCGTAGCCCGTAGGGGTACGCTGTTGGTTAGAACCGATAACTGGGTTACCGAATGCACTTGGGTTCTCATAGCCAGAAGGCAAGATCGTCTGGTCGATCTGCGGAGTTCCGAAGTCATTGGCATTCTGGTATCCGGTAGGTAGGGTGTTCTGATCTGTTGTGATGAGCGGAGTACCGAACTCGTTAGTGTTCTGGTATCCGGTAGGTAGAGTTTCCTGATTTGTTGTGATCTGCGGAGTACCGAACTGAGGGCTACCGCTACCATCGTATGATCCATGATCGAACTCTTCTCCAGAGTCGAACGGTTCAGAGCCTTCCCACTGCTGATAACCGACAGCATCTATAGTCTGATCTATTTGGACAGTGCCAAAGCTATTGGCATTCTCGAAACCAGTTGGGAAGACATCTTGTACTGGTAACTCTGAAGCGATAGAGCCAACTAGCGCATTACCGACTAAGGCGTCACCGACTAGAGCGGTGGAATCTGCGGAGATAGGGGGAGTTGGACCTTGGGCAACACCAAAGGTATTGATGTTTTCGAAACCAGTAGGCGTGAAGGTCTGATCAATTGTGATGAGAGTACCAAACGTGTTGGTATTCTCGAAGCCTGCTGGGGTTAGGTCAGAGCTTGCATCGGCTGTGCCGAACTCATTTGCGTTCTCATAGCCCGTTGGCTCGATGGTTTGATCGATTTGTGGAGTACCGAAGTCATTAGCGTTCTGGTAGCCAGAAGCGTTGAAATTTTGATCTCCACCAGAGCCTTCATACTCAATCGTAATGTTAAAGGGATCATATGTGACGTTCTCTATGGAAGCATAGGAAACTGGGCCAGCATTCTCATCTGTTCGTGCTACGAGAAGGATGTTGACTACGCCGCTCCAGCCGGGGAGATTGACGGCTTCCTGTAGTACTGGAGCGAAATCTGGAGATGTGTAAACCTGTCCAGCAGCAGAACCGCTACTATCATCCCACTCCTGCAGAGCCTCCGACATCGCCATATCGGAGATTTTGGTACCGCTGGCTGATGGAGTAGCTAGCAACTCTGTATGAATGTCTCCACCCATGACCCACCAATTGTTAACTCCAGAAAGAACACCATCTATAGTTACTGAAGTAATCGTATCGCCTTCAGCGATATCAGCAGACAAATCGAATTGTAGTGCAGTGTAATGGCGGCTAGCTGCAGACGTAAACGACCTGACACGGAGATCCGTGCCAGTGGAGTTCATTGTGCCTGTGCCCTGCTGACGCCAGTCAGCGTCTACGGGTTGAGCTGTAATTGTGCTCACTGACTCTACCTCTACTGTATGGGTTCCAAAGACATTTGTATTCTCGTACCCACTAGGATTAACGGTCTGATCCGCTGAAACTTCAGGGCTGGGAGTAAATAATTCGCCTCTAACAAACACTGATCCATAAGAACTGGGAAGCATTCCTATGTCTAAGTCGGCGGAAGACGGTTGTGCCAACTCAACCTCTTCTCCAGCAGCCGGAGTTACTGGAGTCATGATGACCATTGTTTACAATCCTTTCAGCTATATTCTAGGTATTAATCTGCGGTCAGAACGATGGATTCTGCAGGAACTGTATAGTTCGTAGATCCATTGGCTGATGTTATGGTGATGGTGCTTGTGAAGTCTGCTACCGTAAGCACCTTACAGGCTGCGTTAGAAACGTCAAGGTTCCCGTAAACGATAGCATATGATTTAATCTCAGTATCAGGAGCGACAGATACTTCAGTAGTTACAGTGACAGCGGTATTATTTCTTGCACCAGAAGCGGTGGTGGAAACAGAGAACTCTTCGAGAGTGATATCTGCATACTTAGAGGCGTGGTCGAAGATTACATCATCGCCACCTGTGCCACCTACCACTGTGCCATGAGCATCTAGATCAGCCTGAGTTACCTCGTCTACGGAAGTGAGGTTAGCTCCACTGGGACCAAGAATACCCGTGACATCTTCTTTGTAGTAATACAAGGCAAAGCCAACAGCGGCTTCTTGGGTTGTAATAAAATCTGTCCAAAGAGACGTGCGTGCATCTTTGGCAATTGCGACTGACATTTCAGGTAACCTCCATAGTCCAAACATCTCCACCGTGGAGATTATTTGCTTCCATATCTACAAACTCAAAATCATCATAATCCAACATCACGACTGTTTCTATACAATGAGTAACAGCGTCTTCGATGTCAAGAGGATTATTTTCTACTTCTGTCATATGCGCTGGGTTATCCTTGTCCAAGGCTACATCTGTTCCGAGGTTAGTGCTGATGGCATCAAACCTAGAATCATAGGCAATCCTCATACCAAACCCATGTTGTCTAGTAATATTACTCATATTACCACTATTATACAAGGCGAAGTTATCATTAGGATATCTATTAGGCAGATCTGATACACTGCCCGTTCCATTATCAAATTTGGCGTCACCAGCAATAACGGTGTTTTTGTCCATAATAATCGCTCCGTATTCAAATAGAGCGCGAAGGAATACTTTAGCGAAAGGGGCACCTACATGGCTGCTCGCATCACATACTGCCATTTTAGACTTAACGCTGCTGGCTTTAAGTCGAACTATCCAGCCATACATGGGAATATTAATTTTCTCATAGTTGGGGCCATCATCTGTCAGTGAAGCGATACCAGCGGCTGCATCCCAATAGATATCTGCATCACCAGAGGTTACTTCCCATTCACCGTCTGAACGTTGGGCGGGCCACCTGAATCCACGATTAGGATTGTTCCATCCATCATGGGGAGAGGCTCCCTGATCAGCACCTTCCCACACTACACATAGTAGCTGGTGGGGAATAAGTCCTCTACTAAACTCATCATAGCGAGCAATGTGATCAACGTAAGGTACGCCGCCACCATTACAGTGCCCAAACAAGGATGTAGCATTCCCGTATTTGGTTGTGACTGTTTGGAAGATATCTACAGTGTCGCAAGAGAAAGCTTCGCCTATTTGTCCATAGGCGCTATCATAAGACAATGTGGGTTGTGCACCCTCGTATCGTGGAAAGTTTGCGTTAGCTCCCGAAGCACCACCAAGATCGCCGTCCGGGTCTTGTTGCGCTATTACGTCTCGTTTAGTCGAAGCTGCAGCGTAATTGAACTGTCCGGTGCGGAAGCGAGATCGCCAAGCATTCATGTGTCCACCGTTGATTCGGTCGCTTGCGCTAAGCGTGCTCCAATGAATCAAACTATAATATACGTCTTTTCTAGAGATGAAGTCCTGATGGTTATCTAGATTATCTGCAACTGGGTTTCGTCCCCAATCTTGCCAATATAGATCGTATACAGTCGGGTCAGGCATTAGCACATAGGTGTAGACACCGGGATATGGGAAAACGTTATTATCCTTATAACCTACCTCAAGATCTAAAGCATCTCTTGCAGTAGGATTCAGGTCTCCACCCATCCCAAGCGCATAGGGGGTGGGCGCTCCGGCATCATAATTGGCAGAGATTCCGTAGTTATTTGGCTGCGAGGCGGTAGCCCCGTCGATATACCTCAAAGCATTACCCTTATAGTGTCCGCCAGTTGCAACAAAATATGGAGCAACAGTAGCTCCAGAGGTTTCTGCGGCGATCTTGATACCCTTAAAAAAGTTAAGTACTTCTGGGGACTCCGCAACTGCGGGCAGGTTGTCTACGCGCTGGAACCCGAAGTAACCGGGGCCAAAGAAGCGTCTATGGCCGGAAGGATACTCTCGCTCTCCACCAGTTTGCAAGGCCATTAGATGTACCGCTTAATGAAGTTGGTGAACTGATAGAACTCCATGTAATCGTTAACCCAATCATGATGATATGGGTTACCATCCAAGTGTTCAGGGTTCACTCCATCAGGAAGGCCGGGAGTGTTTAGGGCCTTTCTAAATTCATCGTACTGTCCATACTCAGGATATGATTGCGTAATGATATCAGAGAAAACGAAATAGTCAGCAGAACCATTCTGTGCTCCGACCGGAACCATATTTGCACTATTTAATCCCACCCAATCTTCAAAGGATATATACATGATCTGATTTTGCCAGTCTGCGTTTTGGGTGTATGCCGTCATGCTGCGCATCACATAATATACTAATTGCTGTCCATCCAAAAAGGGCCAAGTCTCTCCGGGTCCGCCCTGTTCCCAGTTGTAAAGTTTGCCGAGATTTGTAGGTGGAGCGAATCCATACCCCGCTTTAAACACGGGATCTGCTACATTAGAGTACTCATAGGGAGAGCCAGTGTTCCCGGCTAGAGTGAGATCGTATTGACTGCCATCTGGACCCATGTCACGGGTTATCACCGCTGCCAAAGCGTTAAATGCTCCAGCAGAATAACCAGAGGCGATCATCCGTGAACCATCAATACTATAAGTGGATTCTTGCGCCGGAAGAGCCAGCCACTGTGCTGCTTCTTTAAAATCTAGAATAAAAGTAGGGAAGCGTCCAGAGACAGTATTCAAATTATATACTGGAGAAGGAATCGAGGTGGGTGCTCTGGTCTCTACGGCAAGCTGGTATCCAACGCTAGCAACAGCCACTCCCATAGCAAGACACGACTGCTTTAGTGCTTCTGGCAGGTCTAGTCTATTGCCCGAAGTCCAAGAACCGCCATGCATCCACACAACGATAGGCCAACCTGCTGCTGGAGGCGTGCCCGGTGGAGTAAAGAGATTCAGTTTTCGTAGAACGCTGGAACCATTGTACTGAAGGTCTAAATACTCGTTAGGGACGATGCCACCTGCCACCTGACCCTTCTCAAGGAATGCATCTACGTCCGTAAACTGGAACGCTACATCAGGAACTGCGCTATTCCAGTCTACCACCAGAGATGATGTGCCACTCTTATGATCAGCGGTAAACACTGAGCCTGAAGGAGTATTGGCGGCATTGAGATCTGCTCCGAAGTCAATATGTTCAACATCATTGTGCGTAGTGGGGACTACACGTCCTGCGGCACGCAGGCGATAACCGGCAGCATTATACAGAGAAGCTTCAAACTTGGTCTCATTAATCATGCCCGTAAGAGAATACCACTCACCTAGCTTCATCTTTCCAAGTTCTACTTCTGCTGTAGCGGTGTCTCCATCATGCACTCCCACCATGCCAGAAGAATCTATAGTTACTCGTGCCATATTTGCAGAAGCGTCACGGAAAGAAAGGAGTGTGGTGATCTGGGTGGGATAGGCTTCTACCATAACAGAATGACTAGAGTAATATTCTGTTTCTCCGCCAGTTGAGTAAGTGGCAATGGCCGGTGCAGAAACGATAGCGTGCTCTATGGCGATATTCTCACTTGGAACGTTCAGCCCATCAGCAGTGGCAATGGTTGAAGACCCAGTGGCAGTTACTGTAGTAAATGCATTAGCTATGCCAGCGACAACATCGAGACCATTCTGCGACGGGAAGCCCATAAAGTCTCTGGAGTCCACTGCGTGTTGCGCAATAGTAATATCCATTGCTGCACCAGCGTTATCATTACCACCAAAATCTGCGTCTCTAGTGATCGATGGACCGAAGGCAATCTTCTCAATATCAACCTTATTGGTTTCTAGTCTATATCCCTCACTGTCGGTTGGGGCATTTTCTGTTGTTTCATATACGCGAGCAAGTAGACTATCTGCATGGACAATGTTTTTATCATAAAGAAGTTCTATAATATAAGTAGAGTCAGCAGACAGTCTTGCGATTTCTGTTCTATTGTTTCCAGCAAGGTCGCCATCACCAATGTACGCAACCCAGTCACTGTATCCAGATTCGTAATCTACCAAGATGGTAAAGATCGCATCTCCATTAACATCTTCTGCTCGTAAGATATTCATTTCTGCACTACCACCTACACAGGCATAGTCAGACGAATTAATCATAAACCGAATAAAAGCTCGCTCCATTGGAGCAGGCAGATCATAGTTGAAAGTGGAAATTTCACCTGCGGCTACTGAGTGGTCTATTGATGGTTCTGAGATAAGCGCTGTAAAGCTATCAGAATAAGTAGCATGAGTGTCCACACCAGAATCGCTAGTAAAGGAGTTATTCACTCCTGCGTCTACCGCACCACCGTTAGGGCCAGAGAGGCTAGATTCCCAATCGGGAGTGTCTTCTGCTGTGGTGGTGAAGATAACATTAGTACCGTCAGAGTCTACACTACGGATTACTCCGAGATCTTCTAGTTCAACGAAGTTACCGGGATCATTGAATACGGCATCATTGTAGTCTGCATCAAGATAGCTTTCGCCGGGAGTGTCGAATGTCCACCATTTATAAGTAGGCTCAACAAACGGAGCGCCTAGCGTGTCTACGATGGGGTTTTGATACGCTCCATTCAGATCATAATCTGTCCACATTTCCAGATCAGCATAATAGGAGTAATGCAGGTTCCCAGCACTGGCAGCAGAACCGATCCGTATCTCATCAAACTCAAGAGCCGCTTCGGTCACATTGAACGTTTGCACATAGTCCGCAGGAAGGTCTGGGTTCGTTAGATCACTATCACTTCTGAAGACTCGCATAGTGATAGCTGGGTCTGTGTCTCTACTGATTTGAAGTTCGATGCGATTAAAGCCACCGATACTCAATTTGCCGGTAGACCACCCTGTTCCGCCCTCTCCTGTAACAATGGCTGTCTCTCCGGTAGAGTAAGTGTCATAATTGCCTGCCATGTTGACGCCCCAGTTATACACCCCATCCAACAGGAAATTAATCACTGTCGCACTACTCCCAAGGGTAGGGACTGGCGGTCTATAGTAGAATCGCAAACTAGCCGTTTTCAAGGAGTTCGTTATCTCTGGGAACCACTGTGAAGGTTTCCAATAGCCGAATGGGCCATAAACACCTAGCAAGTGATCTTCGAAGTATATGGAAGATCTTTGCTCTCCGGCCTCACCTAAGGCGTTGTTCTGAAACTTCACACGAGGACCGGCGGGATTGCCCTGTGCTGCAGTCCAGAGGGCACCGAATGGATTCTCTCCATCTACATTGGTCATAGGAATGTCTCCCAGACCGGCTGACATCATCGATACATAACCACCGTAATTAAAATTCACAGGTGCGTCATAGCCATGCCAGCGAGCAACCTGTTTAGAGTTAGGTCGCATGATACTAGAAGATATGGAATCGCCATCGGCCACGATTTCAGGCGTATACGTGAGTTCTAGAGTGGGAGGGGTAGCTCCACCGGAAGTCCAAGTTTCTGTCCGTATCTGGATCTGCTGACCGGATGCATCATGGTCTGGAGCAAGACTGACCGCAAGATCGGTCCCATTTGTCGCATGGTCATGTCCAGCATCATCCATCGCTGCTTGCACGTCAGCAAGAGTAAGACTCACATAATCGATCCACCCGCTGGCGGGCCATGTAGTGGTATAGACAATGTTAGTAGAAGACGTAGCATCAGTATAGTAGGTGCCCGGAGTATCAGGAGCATTGCCGAAAGGCAGGGCGTTTTCTCGGATGACCTTAATGCCAGCGGTTGGAGACCAACCGCCAAATTGATTGACGTAGAACTTAAATCGTACTCCGCTAATATCGGTGGAGTTGATGGTATTTGGAATATGCCAGATGAGTCCAGTATAATAACTAGAGCCAACGTTTTGTTGTTTATAGACTACAGTAGTGCCATTAGTGAGACTATTACCAGCCTCTGTTGAGTGGGCACTATCTATGGAGACAAGTTCTAGAATTTCGGCCATAAGACTATTTCACCTTAAGGGTGATTCCTCCGATACCGAAGGCAAGATCTGCACTATCGTCTACACTAGCTGAGCCAGATAAGGCTGGGCCAACCCAGAGAACCTCTGCGGAACCATCGCTCGCTGGAGCGGATGAGGTAGAAATAAAGAACCCGGCGATACCAACAGTAGAGCCAGAACTATTAGAGATTGTAATGGCATTAGAATTAGAGGCTATACCACCATTTTCATCTGCGGTAGCTGTGCCGGGAGTAAACAGTGATCTACCAGTAGTTGGGATGTAGAAATTAGTAACAGAAAGTTCGTTGTCTGCTCCACCTACATCCATAAGGTTAGTCATACTTAGTCCAGCATAGTCAGCCGGGAGGGCTGAGAGAAGACCGAAATAGAGAAGGCCGGGGGCAGCTACAGTTCCCGTTACGGTGCCTGTAATGGCTCGTAGTTTGCCATCATATCCTAGTTCCACGACTCACCACTTCCTGCGTAGAACACGAGCAGCAGAAGGAGTCCCTGCGGGGACACCATCACCTATTGTCCAGTTGCTTTGCACAGTCACGATAGGACCGGCAAGAGCTATACCTGTAGGCCATGAGCCTGCATCTTTAGGACCGAACAATACGTTAGTGGTAGTGTTCATGTAGAAGTCACCGTCAACACCGTCAACGCCAGTCGGATCGACTGTGCCGTTAAGCATGAATGGCTGAAACTGAGCGAATGTTCTACGATCAGCTACTGGAGTTCCAGTGGCTGACAGGGAGCTAGAGTCATTAGCCTTAACTAATACCATAGCAAGTTTGGCCTGATCTGGATAACCACTCGCAGTGCTGCGGGCAGGCTCACGGGGAGGATCTGCGGGAGTGCCTTCGGTTACTGTGACTGTGCCAGCATCATCTATTTCAATAATGTCGATACGATCATCAGAAACGTCACCTGCGCTTATAACAACAGATCCACCAGCATATGCATAAGTTTGACGTAGCAGGCTATAGTAACCAGAGGAAATATCAATAGTCATGCCGCTTGAGTAAGTGCACTCAAGGCCAGAAGTGGTGCCAGCCATATAGGTTTGGACACCCAAGTCGATGACGGATGCTGCAGAAATGAGACTCAGGAGTTCGTCTTGCGTACCATCATTTTCTGCGATTTCAAACATTATCTGTCCCTTTTAATCTTGAATGGGAGGGGGGAGCCGCTAAGCTACAACCCCCTCCCAGCCTTTAGGAGATTGATCCGAATGGATCAGACTGCAAAAATACCGCCAAGACCCTGTTCGTTAAGGTCAGAGCTATTATCCCACTGAACAGCAATGTTGCCGCCAGTTTGCGTTACCTCGGTGATGTCAATCTGTGCCATTGTGCGGAGAGCATTTGTGCCGCTCTTCACGTAGATGGAAATCATGACGAATGCGCCAGCAGCGCCGCCGCCGTTGATTCCAACGAAGGTAACGTCAAGGCCATTAAATACACCCATAAGTGCAGTTGGGCTGGTGATGGTCGGATCGATTGTAGTGCCTGTGGCTGCTCCAACGATGTCTGCGCTTGTTGGATTTGTGGCATCTTCTAGTGATCCACTGGTGCAAAGCTGCGCACCGTAGACGTTACCGGAATGATCCCAAGTACCGTCTAGCATTTCTTCTTTGAATTTGTATGTAAGGAATGACATAGTAATCTCCTAAAGATATGTCGGCGTTCTTATGAAATAACGGTCGTCACAGTCTGGTTTAGTAACCTCTAGCGAAAGAGATAATAAGCCATTCTGTAGTACTCTCCCGATACATGAGACCAAGAAGATCTATTGCATCAGGATCTGAGGACAAGACCACCGAAACCGGGCCTGCGTTCAGACCAGCACCGACAGTCATTGGATGAGATCCAGTTCCATCTTGCTGTACTTCGATAATAATTCTTTGTCCATCTACACCATTGGTTGGTGCTTCAAGGGTAAAGCTTTGGTCAGCTAGGATGCGATAAACCGCAGACTGGCTAGAATCGATTGTGATTGATGGAACACAAGTGATATCCACTGGAGTCTGTGGAAGATCTCCACGAGCACCAGCAACACCTTGCGAACCAGCAAGAACTACGTTTAGTGCATTTGTATTTGTATTTACGGAAACTGCCATCACAACTCCTACTCGGTAACTGAATCTTTAACCTGATATGAACCGTAGATAAGCTGTGTGACTTCGCCACCAGCATCTTCGATCTCAAGGTCATATCGATATGAGCCTACTGTCATAGCTTCGGTATCGGTGGCAGAGATAAATATGCGGCAAATTCCCAAGCCGGGAAAGACTGTTCCGCCATTAGCGGTATTTAAGTCAGCAATCAGATCGCCACCGTAACCATCACGAATCTGCATACGAGCCACATAGCCGTCTGTGTCCAGAGGTTCACCAGTAATATCGCTAGATGTGACAACATCGTATTTGAATGTGATTCCACGTCTTGAGACAAGTTTTGCCTTTAGTGGTGCGTTGCCAGCCATTATCAGTCCTCGATCCAGATAGGCTTCGTGACAGTAACGTCACCAATCCAATTGTCTCCACTAGAAACAACGGTCACATAGTAGACAATATCGTCCGTTGTTACCGTGTCATCTATGGACTCTGTGACCATATAAACATTCTCAGTGGGGGAAACGTTGGCATTGAGATCGACATCATCGAACTCCCAATACCCGGTTAGATCAGTAGCGGTATTAGTTGCGCCATTGATTGTACGCTCTTCAACTGTGTTGAAGGCGGCAGCTTGAACAGTGGAATCCCACAGCAGTTCTATTGATACGGTAGCTGTGGTGCCAGCGCTAGCTGCACGTTCAATTGTGTTATGTAGTGTAGCCATTATCAGTCCTTATAGCTGCGAAGCGTAGGTGTCACGCTCCACCACGAATGAAAGTACCCACCAATTCTTGCGGCTTTTGTCTCGCTGCAAGTGGGGCTTCTCCGAAAAGAAGTTATCAAGATTACAGTAGAACATTGGGTCAGTGGGCGTAGGGTCTTGTGTTAGATCGTATACGTCTAGACGATCTGGGGATTTAAACTCTGCGGTGATATCACCGATAAGATGTAATGCGGTTGCTGCGTTCTCTCCGAATACATCAACGATACATACGGACTGGGCCTCAACTAGGTCTGACCCAATCTCACCGGGGAAGAATCTTTGTCCCTCAATAGACAGAGTAACCTGATTAGGGATAAGAGCGTTATCATTAGGCTCAATAGGGGCCTCTAGATCAGGATCTTCGTTGATCACTTCAACTGGGGAATTGCTACGTCCAGCATCATTCCAGCCAGAAGTCTCTATTAGAGTAGTGAGGCGATTCATAAGGTTGTCATTAATTAATCGAAGATTCAAACCAGCGCTCATCAACTTCCCCCATCGATAGGTGAACAGTGGATGTTGTAGAGGTTAACAGAGAACAGACCAATGGCTGGTTCCATGAAATCTATCGAGTACTTGATTTCTCCGAAGCTCACACCATCAGCAGTTTTGATGTCTTCATAGTAGGTGTCAAGCACTGTTATTACAGCGCTAACTCTATCGATCTGGCCCAGAGCAGTAAACTGCTTTCCAGCCTCAGAGTTGAAGTCGGTAACAAGTGGAACTACGAGAGTAGTCGCTGCCTGTACTATGCTTTCTGGTTCTTCCGTGAAGTCATACGGCACAGTAGAGATATCTACTCCATTGGAGTATTCAGCGATTTGATCCCAATAGAAGGTCGCAGTATATTCAGCACCTGTAGCCATGCCCATCTCCATAGTGGAAGTAATGGCTTGGCGAAAGGCGTCTGCATCAAAATCTGACCCGAAGGCGGGATCTGTAGGGACGGCCATTAGTGACCTGCCCAGTAAGCACTAGTCTGCTCATACTGATTATCTCTACGCTGCCATGTAGAGTCGTAGTAATAGGAAGATCCATCTGGACCAACATCACTAAGACGTTCAAGGAGAATTGACTTATCCTGCTGAATCATTTCAAGCAAGGCAGTAAGGACCGTGGCTGCTTGTCCAGTTTCGTAAGAGGCACTTCCGGCTTGAGCCTTGAAGGTGGTCTTGAGGACTAGAAGCTGATTCTGGATAATGTTTACTGCGGCATAAAGAATAACAACTTGCTGATATTCGCGAGGGAAGGTAGTATCACCAGATGTAGGAGTAATTAGACCATCCTCATCAATATCGTATCCCTCAATGACTCCATCAAGCACTGCTCGCCAAAAGGCATTAACCAGCTTGATTGTCCACTCAGCATCAGTAGCTGCGTCATAAGGGGATACTTGACCCGGAATGGTCAGCATTCCTTCAAGGTTCTCTATAAGATCTGTGATATCAACAGCGGCCATCTGAAATCTCCTAGATACTCCGTCAGATATATCAACGGCAGGTTAGAACGCAAAAAGGCAGGCCAAAGGCCCGCCCAATCGCACTAACTGTAAGGTGAGTTAGGAAATCTTCTGCTCTGTCTCCATGCCATCTTCGAGACCCTCAGTTACATAAGCTGTTAGCTCTGCGTACCGAGACTCGATAACCTTAACCTTTGACCCTGCAGTATCCTTCTCTTCACAGAGAACGAGTAGACGGGCAAGTGTATCTGGATTATCAATTTCAGCTATACGAGCAGAGACAGCATCTGTGCGGCCCTTGATCAGACCCAAAAGCTCTTCATCATTGAGATGATTCTTTGAATCTGAGATCTCTGCATAGTCTACAGCATCTTCGACAAGCTTCACTGGCTGGAACGTTCCATTAGTGTAATGGTCGCCCTCTGGAGTCACCTCATGGTGAGCTTGGAAGTATTGACGATCCTCTGCCTTTACCTTGAATGTCTGTCCTGACCGAATCAACATATTTCGTATCTGTCCTGTGGGTAGGGTGTGAGGAACAAACTTAATTCCCTCGCCTACATTGGTCCATTCTTCGTTTACACTCATAATCTCTCCTTATATCGAGAACTCTCTATTACCTAGGAATCACTATTATACCATAGATGTGTGACATCCTGTGCGAGAACTAGAAAAGGGAGGGCCGAAGCCCTCCCAATTCCAAAAATCTGTAACACTAGATCAAAGGATCATGCGTTATGGATTCTCCAAGCGCGCTCTGGATGGTTTACGAGACCACCGAAGTCCTGCTTGGCAATGTAATGCCAGTACCAGTTATCCTGCTCAAGATACTCACGGCTCTTGAGTCCACCGAAGTAGGCGAACTTTGCAGTGTCATTGGCTACAACATAGAGGTCATCAGCGTCCCATGTGGAAGCGCCATTGCCGTCAAGGTTGTTTGGAAGAGTAACGATCTTCACACCACGGTAGACGCCAAGGACGCCAGTCTGTAGGATCTGCTCGTTTGTCTCTGGAAGGAAGCCAGCGCCGTTGTTTGCACCAACAATGGCGTCAAGGACGGCCTCTGTTGTAGCTGAGCGACCGATCATGGTGATTGCACCACTCTTGGTCTCATCTTTAACAGTGCGGATTGCATTGTTAAGTGATGTCAGGTCATTAAGCTGGGTTGCGCCAGTTGAAGAGTTGCTAACGTCACGAGAAGCGTCAAGGAGAGCCTTGCCACGGACATTTACTGCCTGTGAAAGACGATCGACACCAAGGCCGACCATAGTGGAGGAAGCTTCTGCGAAGCCAGTCTCCATTTTTTCCTCGTTCTCAGAAACATGGAAACCAACTGTATCGCGGGGAATCTCCACGATGTCAGTCTTAACGGTTGACTGTTCGATGTAACCACCACGGGCTACCCAAAATGCCTCAAGACCCTTAACTTCACGAACGAATGAACGATCGTCAGTGTTAAGGTTCTCGGTTGCACCGATGTAGCCTAGGATGTTGTCATAGGTGAAATCTTCGTAAATCTTTGTGGTCATCTCTGCGGCCTTAGCGGCGCGCCATGCTGGATCAGCAAAATTGGCGGCTGCCTCTTCGTTCAACTGCTGTGCAGCTTCGCGAACGGATGCAGGATCATGTGCGTGAAAAGTAGACATGCTATATGCTCCTATCAGAAGGTAAGACGAGCTTCAACAATTTCCTCACCGGAAACAGTTGCGTCGATTGATGTGACAGTCATCCAAGCGTTAGTAGCTGATGCCCAAGTACCAGCGGCTGCTGGTGAAAGAGGATCGCCTACGGCAAGGCCGGAGACATCTACGATTGCTAGGTCTGCTGAGTTGGTAAGAACAACCTTAACCTGATCGCCTGACACAACCTGAAGCTTTGCGCCCGCTGGGGATGCAATAACGTCAGATGGTGACTCGGCTGGACCATCGGTAAAGAGTGCTTCGTAAACTGCAAGTCCACCCTCGCCATTGGCGGGAACGGTTGCATCTACACCTGCGGCGACTACTGCGAGTCCACCATCAGCGTCTGTAGAACCATCAGTTACAACGGCGGAACCGATGTTGACTGATGCTACTGCTGAAAAGCGTCCTGCACGTTGTCCACCTACTGGGGCTGAACGGAATGAGAAGTTACGGCTCATGATAAATCTCCTTTATCGGATTGTGAGAGCGCGAACATTAACACCGGCTTGAGAAGCGCCCCACACTGTGGAGGTTGCGCTTTCTGTTGCTGATGCTGTTTCGGAACGGGTAGTTGACATGGCTGTCTCAGTTGTCTCGGCCTCTTCTTCGGTGGCTTCGATTTCTTCAACGGCCTCTTCGGATGTCTCAACAGTCTTGACTGCTGCGAGATCCTCTAGTAGAGCGGCAAAGTCCTCATCGGACATTGCGACCCAACGATCTATGCTTGCTTCAATGCGCTCTGTGGAGAATGCAACTTCAGCAGCTTCAAGAGCGGCAAGGCGCTCGGCCTTAACGTCCTCTAGGTACTTAGCAATCTCTACAAGCTCTGCCTCTGAGTCTAGCCAAGCTAGAACTTCAGTTAAACGAGCTTCAGCTTCAAGAGCTTTGGCTTCAGAAACATCTGTGGCTGCAAGTGCGGCCTCAAGTGTACTCTGAGCTTCTGCTTCTTCTGCTGTGGTCTCGTCAGCGGCACGAAGAGCCTCTAGGTCTGATGTTAGCTCTGCAATCTTGGCCTCAGCGGCTTCCTCTACGGGAGCTAGTGCTGCGGTTACGGCTGCGGTGAGTTCTTCTTCAGTGTAATCGGTCATATCGTGACACCCCCTTCGTAGGATGTTTTTCTATGAAGGGGCACTCTGCCTCTTCGTGAGTAAGCGCCAACATATCAGAAAATATGTAGACACCCTATATTACGGACATAAGCTTTATAAAATCAAAATTTACGAGCAGCTAGAATGCCAAGGAGGCGTCCAGCTTTTTCTGCAACCTTAATATTATCGCTTTCGGTCACCATTCCCTCAAGAACAATTTCCTGAGCTAAGGCTTCCTGCTGAGAGTCGTCAAGGTGGGAAGCTTCAACAGCAACCTGCTCTGACACGGACTCAGCCATATCTGTATTCATTAGTGTAGAGATCTCTTGGATCTCTGCATTACGCCAACCCGGCTTCAATGGTGGAATGATTAATCCTCCACCAAGAAAGTGTGGGTTATCGAATTGTCGAGCTGCTGTTCCGGCTTCGATGTGTTCACAGTATGCGCCATACGGGCCATCATAAGGGAAGGTCTGTCCACATGCGGGACTAGCAGCTTCTTCTTGCTCTGACTTACTGTGGGGAACACATGTAACCGTATCAGAAACACATTCCATACTCTGGTATAGTGTGCCCTCTGCGTGAGCAGCTTCTACGATTGCAGTCTCTTTATTGAAATAGTACTTCCACATGGCAGCGACGGTTTCAATGTATGCACGCTGGCCTGCCTGCGTTGGGTAAAGAAGCTCGGAACCAACATAAGTTCCTACAACATCATTCGCAACATGGGCGATATTCATTGGACCATGATTTACAGTTGCGCTCTTTAGCTGAAGATCCTCAAGAGACCAGTACTGGCCGTTAGAGTTAGAGTTATCAGCCTCTACATAATTGCCCACAATCCATTTGAGTGCTGGGTTCTTGTAGATGAGATCATTTGCCCAAGCTGACGCAACGTCTTTGTCCAAATCTAGGACATAAGCGGTGCTGGTCATCATATATGAGCGTTCTGTATTTGAAAGAATAGTCATGATGCCTCCATTTCTCTAATAACGGTTATGACAGTAGTGAGCCTTAGCTTCACTTCCTGCCACCCTTGGGATTAGCCCCTCCACCGTTCTTATTACCACCCTTACGACGACCCCCAACTTTAGGATCTTCAACTGGAGTTTCCTCTGGATCTTCTTCAGAAGGATTGGAAGGGTTGTCAGCATTAGGTGCTGTATAAGGAACGATAGTAGGAGTAAATACCTCATCAAAGAGACGGGCTTCACGCTCACGTTTGACAGCTTCACGATTCTGATCGATATCAAGCTCACCGAGTGTTGTCTCGCGAGAGATGTCGCCTCGGTCACGAAGATCCTGAATATATGTAGCGATGTTTGGATCGAAGTCCAAAGCAATACGGCGAGGATAGAACTGCATGAATGGTTTGTCTACTAGAAGCTCATTTGCTTCCCAAGTTTTGTAGAACACCTTGTTCATCAGTGAGTCACGAATTGTATCTCGACGGGCTTCCATAGAAGAAGCAGTTACGCGAAGAAGTTTAATAGAGTCATCTGTTGCAGTACCAGTACTGTAGTTACCAGTAGAAAGCTGCTGGTAAAGTCGAGCAGTGATACGAGAGTCAAGACCATTGTAACGCTCTGTGGCTAGTGTCTTGTCAGTCTTTGGAGTGATGATCTCAATGTCGATACGATGATCGCCAACAATGATAGGCATACGAGCGGTGCTCTTAACCTGCGTGGCTAGCTTATCAAGCTCGCCCTTCTTGGCGGGGTACTGATCAGAACCCTTCTTAACCAAGATGATAGCGTTGGTTGAACCAATGAGAGCCTGACGATCCATCTCACGGAGAAGGTTCTTGAGGTCAAGAAGCTCGAACACTGACTCCATTCGAACATCAGCGAAACGGATGTAATCAGGGCGTGTGGCCGTAATGCGCCAGCAGTTCTCAGGGTTCAAGGCGAAGAGACGACTGTTTGTGCTGTATCCAACCAGATCGTTTATCTGCTTCTGCTCTTCTTGTGAAGGAATGTATTCGCGGTCGATAATCTGACTCATAACCTTGTCTTTAGGCTCAACTAGGTTAGAGTTGAATCCATCAACTTCAGCCTTGTCAGCAATATAGACAAGCTGTTCGTTGCCGAACATGAATGAGCCTACTGGGATAACTCGCAGTGGGTCTAGTAGTGACATGCCAATAGGAACAGTGAGGTCATTGTATTGTTTCTTACTACGATAACCACTCTCTGTCCGGCCCTCTGGCCGATAGCTGCGCTTACCGAAGACTACTACAGGATATGCCTGAGAGTAGGTGAATACC
>Ga0255047_10001343_pt1 | contig 17981 bp, 14 predicted proteins | sample JV7_2_1_MG_FD_183640 | JGI IMG/M metagenome (GOLD analysis project Ga0255047, IMG submission 183640) | Seawater microbial communities from Jervis Inlet, British Columbia, Canada - JV7_2_1 | ecosystem: Environmental > Aquatic > Marine > Inlet | place: Canada: British Columbia | collected 2016-10-06 | reverse complement strand
GCGACGTCCTACGACGCCTACCTCAACCTGGAGGCGTCGTACAACGGCACCTACGACCGGCTTCGGTTCGCCGACATGACGGTCACCGGGGCCAGGGAGGGGTTCGTAGACGAGGCCAGTGCCATCGCAGGAGTCGCCGTCGTCGAAGCGCGCCGGCAGGCCGATGTTCCCTTCCGGGTCGGCGATGATCTGACCTTCCTGGGTCGGGTCGTCGGCATGCCGGTCGACGGGCAGCCCGAGATCAACCAGATCGACGTCACCGCGGGGAGGTACCTGACGGCCGACGACCCGACCGGCGTGGTGATCGAGACCCACATGGCGGATTCATTCGGTCTGCAGGTTGGGGACTCCTTCACGGTTGTTGCCGGCGTGCCTGTGGACCTCGAGGTCGTGGGGATCGCGGTGTCGGCCGAGTACCTGTGGCCTGCGCGCAACCGCCAGGACATCTTCCCTCCACCGCAGACGTTCGGTGTGGCCTTCATCGACGAGTCACTCCTCGCCGACGTCACGAGCGCAGCCGTCGCCGACCAGACGCTGTTCGTCTACAGCGATGACGCCGACGTCACGGCCACCGACGCGGCGATCACCGCGGCCGCAGAGGCTGCGGATGCCGCGGACGTGCAGACGCAAGCCGACCACCCATCGAACTCCACCCTGCAGCTGGATGTCCAGGGATTCCAACAACTCGCCATCGCCTTCCCCGCGTTGTTCCTCCTCGCGGCGGGCATGGCGGCGTACATCGTCCTCACGAGAATTGTGTTCTCCCAACGCGGTCAGATCGGGACTCTGAGAGCCAGCGGAGTGAGCCGCAAGGCGCTGCGCCGCCACTACCTCTCGTACGGCGTCATCCTCGGCCTGGCGGGTGCCGTGATCGGCCTGGTGCTCGGCATGGCGATGGCGTGGGGCCTGACCGGCCTGTACACGGATGCGCTCGGGATACCGGACAGCGTCCGCGAGCTCCACCCGATCACACCCATCGTGGGCATGCTGTTCGGCCTGGCGGCAGGCACCCTCGCCGCGCTGGCTCCCGCGCGCACCGTCTTCAAGATGAGCCCGGCTGAAGCGATGCGAGGCGACCCGCCGGTGTCCGGCGGCACGCCGTCTCTCTTCGAGCGGATCATGCCGCCACTGCGCCGTCTCCCGGTGCGCTGGCGGATGACGTTGCGCGGCATCGGCAGGAACAAGCGGCGGAGCACGTCGACGGTGTTGGGCGTGGTACTGGCGCTGACGTTGATCCTGGCCTCGTGGGGGATGATCGACACGATGGTGAACCTCCTCGACCGCCAGTTCAACGAGATCGCCATCGAGGACGCCGTCGTCGTGTATTCCGTTCCCGTCGAGGACGATCACGTCGAGGCGGCCCTCTCCGATCCCCAGGTCACGGTGGCCGAGCGTGTCGCCGGTTTGGCGGTGACCCTGAAGGCGAATGGATCGTCGTATGCGACTGCCCTCGAGGGGTACCAGCGAGGAACCGAGGTTCACGGCTTCGCTGAGCCGCTGCCGGCTTCCGGTGCCCTCGTGGGCCAGGCCCTGCGCGACGTCCTCGGCGTCGACGTCGGGGATCAGGTGACGGTCGAGCTCACGACCCTGGACTCGACATTCGTGACGACGGTCGCCGGGTTCGTCGACGAGCCATTGGGCACGTTCGCCTACATGGAGCTTGCCGCCCTCGAAGACGCCCTCGCCGGCGCCGATCCTGCTGTCGCGGCCGAACTGATCACCAATCCCGCGGTGGCTTCGGTCAAGGCGCTGTTCGACGACGGTGCCGAGCCGGCCGCGGTGATCGATCGCCTGCACGATCTCCCCGATGTGGCGACGGTCGTGGACGCCCAAGCCCTCGCCAATCTCGTCGCCGACTTCGTCGTGTTCTTCTACGCGTTCATCGGCGTGATGCTCGTGTTCGGCGGTGCGATGGCGTTTGCGCTCATCTTCAACACGATTTCGGTGAATGTGGCCGAGCGGAGCGGCGAGTTCGCCACCATGCGTGCCAACGGGCTCTCGCATCGCCGAGTCGCCGCCCTCATCGCTGGAGAGAACCTGCTGTTGACGGTGCTGGGCATCATCCCTGGCCTTGTCGTGGGCTATCTCGTTGCAGGAGCCTTCATGGCGTCCTACAGCAACGACCAATTCAACTTGGCGCTGCAGATGCGGCCGCTGAGCCTCGTCTTGAGCGCCCTTGCCATGCTGGCAGTGGCGGCCCTCTCATTGATCCCGGCCATTCGGGCGGTCCGGCGGATCGACATCGGCGCCGTGGTTCGGGAGCGTGCGGTGTGATCGCCAGAACCGCGCTGGGTATGGTCGCTCCGGCATGACGGACTCCTTCGATTGGTCCGAGACCCTATCTGCCCTCCTCGCAGGGACTGACTTGACTCGCGAGCAGGCACATGCGGCCATGGCGCACGTCATGAGCGGCGATTCCACGGAGGCGCAGATCGCGGCGTTCATCGTTCTGCTCCGCTCGAAGCAAGAGACGGCAGATGAGATGACCGGCCTGGTCGATGCGATGTACGAAGCGGCGGTGACCGTCGATGTCGGCGAGGACGTCGTCGATACGGTCGGGACAGGTGGCGACCGATCGGGCACATTCAACATCTCGACGACGGCAGGGTTCATCGCAGCAGGAGCAGGGGCCAAGGTCGCCAAACACGGGAACAGGGCCGCGTCCTCGCAGACCGGCTCTGCCGACCTGCTCGAGGCGCTCGGCTTCGATCTCGACCTTGCTCCAGACGCCACCGTCCGCCTCGTCAGGGAGACCGGATTCGGGTTCTTCTTCGCCCCTCGCTACCACCCTGCGATGCGGTTCGCGGCGCCGGTGCGGAGCCAGCTCGCGGTGCGCACCGTGTTCAACTTTCTCGGTCCACTGTGCAACCCAGCGCGAGCTTCTCGGTTGTCGGTCGGTACGTCAGACCATCGCATGGCGGGACTGATGATCCAGGTGCTCGCCAAACGCAACGCCGACTACGCGTTCGTGTTTCACGGCGAAGACGGTCTCGATGAGCTCACGACGACGGGTCCGTCCTACATCTACCGGCTGCGCGACGGGGAGGTCACCCACGCCGAGTTCACCCCAGAGGACTTCGGCGTTCGCCGGGCGGAGCTGTCCGATCTTGCCGGTGGTGATGTGGCGACGAACGTCGCCATCACACGTTCGATCCTGGAAGGGCGTCCCGGTGCCAGGCGCGACATCGCCCTGGTCAACGCCACTCCTGCGATCGTGGCTGCGGGTCTCGCCGATGGCTTCAGCGAGGCGATGGAACTCGCAGTCCAGGCCGTCGACTCAGGTGACGCCGCCGCAGTCATGGAACGCTCTGTGGCGCTGAGCAGGGAGCTCGCCGGGGGATCGCCGCATTGATCATCTCGGTGGTCCAGGTAACCCGAAGCGCCCGGTAGCGTGCCGAGCATGCGGTCCGTGGTCCTCACCGTCAGCGCGTTCGCCCTCGTCGTCGCCGCGTGCGGAACGACCGGCGTCGACGGATCCGAGTCTGCCGCTCCCGCCGCGTCGCCTCCGACGTTGGCGGCACGGTCGGCGCCTCCGACCACCTTCGCAGCCACCGGAGGTGGTGAAGCCCTAGGGGAGGGCCCGGTGTCCGCTGGGGAGAGCACAACGACGGCACCTCCGGTCATCGTCGAAGGACCCCCTGCACCCGATTACACCCTCGCACTCGGGGTGGGAGGTGGTGAGTTCACTCTCAGCGAGGAGCAGAAGCCCGTCTACATGGTGTTCTGGGCAGAGTGGTGATCGATCTGCCGGCGGGAGTTGCCTGTCGTTGATGCGGTTGCCGCCGATTACCTCGATGAGGTGCGCTTCATCGCGGTCGCCGGACGATCGAGCCTCGAGGCGTCGGCAGAGCGCGCTCCGCAGTGGTTCTCCAACCTCGACTGGGGCTACGACGAGAGCATCTGGAACCTGTACGGGATCCCGGGTCAGCCGGCCTCTGTGCTGATCACGGGAAGCGACGTCGTGGTCGACGGTTGGTTCGGCGCCGCGGGCGAGGAGCACCTCAGGGCCGCGCTCGACCGGCTCGTGGCACTCGGCGCCTGAGCGGTCAGCCTTGCGGGCGCCGCGCCCTGGCGGCAAAGGCGGCAACCGCGGCGAGACCGCCGACGAGGCCGAGCGCATAGAACCACACGGGTCCACCGCCCAGCGATGGTCTGACCGTCTCCGTCACGAAACGGATCCCGCCCGCGGCGGCAAGCGCGAGCGACGCAGGAACTCCCGCAGGCGGCCGCCCGTATGCCTTCCACACCGCCACACCGACGGCTGCGAGGGCGAACACGGTGGCGGCATAGAGCTCCACCGGGTGCCGCGTGACCGTCGAGCCCTCCTGGGCGAGGGCCCACGGCAGGTCGGAAGGGGTGCCCAGGCATGCCCCGCGGACTCCGCACGCACCGTGCCATCCGGCGAGCGCGGCGAGCGCCGCTGCCGAGATGCCATCCACCATTGCTACGGGCTCACGGCGGGCGATCCACAGGAACGTGACGACCGCCAGGAGCGAGGCACCGACCGTGGAGACGCCGCCTCGTACGAGCACGACGTCGCCGGCGTGCTGCCACGGGAGGACGCCATCCACCACCATCTGGACGATGCGGCCGCCAAAGATCCCAACGACGGCAGCGATGAGCCCCGCCTCCCACAGGTTGCCGGCACAGCGGTCCGCATTGCCTCTGCGAGCCTCCCACCACAACATCGCCCAGCCGGCAAATGCGGCGATGGCGGCGTTGGCGAGGAGGGTGAACTCCATCAGCGGGCGAGCAGCTCGTCGATCTGCAGCGCGAGCGTCCGCTCATCGATGACGCCGAAGTGCAACTCGACCAGCTCACCACCCGCGGCGTAGAAGAAGGTCAACGGAACACCGCGGTTCGCGCCGAGCTCGATGGGGACGTTGCCCGGCCGGTCGGCGAGGTGGATCATCGCGGCATCGGGGAAGAACTCGCCGATGAACCGTGCAGCATTGCCCGGTCCGTCCTGGACATTCAGCATGACGAAGGCGACGTCATTGGAGAACTTGGCGGCAGCGGCATCGAGCAGCGGTGCCTCTGAGCGACAAGGGATACACCACGATGCCCACACGTTGAGCACGACTGGGGTCGTGCTGGCGGCAAGAAGGGCCTCCACGTCGGTCAAGGACGTCGGCTCAGGGGGATCGGCCGGTGCGACGGATCCAACACTTCCGCACGCAGCGAGGACGACGGCGAGCATGGCCGCAGCCACCACGGTCCGACTCACGGCAGGGCCCCCCACAGTGCTGCGAGCAGCCGATCGTTCTCTTCGGGAGCGCGAACTGTGAACCGCAGGTAGTCGGCGAGGGCCGATCCTTCGGGGAACGTGCGAACCACCAGTCCGTCTTCGAGCAGGGCTGTAGCCAACCCGTGCGCAGAATCGCCCACCAAGCACAGCACGAAGTTTGCCGAAGAAGGCAGCACCGTCATGTGGAGTTGATCGAGTTCGGAGCCGAGCCTGGAGCGCTGCTTGTTGAGCCGGTCCACTCTCCTGCGCATGCGGTTGGGCTCGTCGAGCGCTGCCGTCGCCAGGTCGACGGAGAGCGACGAGATGCTGCCAGGCGGCCGCACACCGTCGATGGCATCGATGAGCTCTGGGACCCCGACGGCGTACCCGACCCGTGCCCCGGCGAGTCCAAAGCCCTTTGACAACGTGTGCATCACGAGGAGGTTCTGGTGTCGTTCGACCCACGGACCCCAATCGTCGCTCGCGAACTCGGCATACGCGGCGTCGATGACGACCACGCCTCCCGCCGCAGCAAGCGTGTCGGTCAGGAGGTCCTCGTCGATCCTGTTGCCTGTGGGATTGTTGGGGATGCACAGCCAGACCAGGTCGGCATCTCGGGCCGCACCGAGCAGCGCATCTCGGGGAAACGCGAAGTCGGGGGAGAGGAGCGGTACCTCGAGAAATCGGCAATGCTGCTGAACGGCCGCAATGCGATAGAGCGGATACGTTGGTGATGCGGCCGCGACGATCCCACCGGACGGCGCGAGGGCCCGCGTTGCGAGGAAGATGAGCTCGTCGATTCCCGCACCGGGGACGACGGCGTCTGGATCGACACCGATGTATTTCGCAGCCGCCTCTCGGATCGGGCGATAGTCGGCGCCCGGATACTCGTTGAGGTGCCGTGCAGCTTCCGTGACCACCGCAGGCGCCCAATCGGACGGAAACGGCGACGTGTTGTGGTCGAAGCGGATGACGTCTTGCACCGGGACCCCGATCCGAGCTGCGATTTCAGCGGTCGTCGGCTGCCATTGATATCGGGGTGTGCTCACCGCCGTCTCCTGTCCTGCCCAGGGAAAGCGTATCCGCGTCGAGGAGACGAGGGCGCGACCGGGGCCGGAGAAGTCTCCGGCCCCGGGATCACGATTCCTGCGTCAGTTGCTCACGCCTCAACGGGGAGACGCCGCCGCCTGGTTGCGACCAACACCACGAGGCCAAAGAGGGCCAACAGCAGCCCCAGCAGACCCGTCTGCTCGGTGTCGAGCCCGGTATCCGGCAGCGTGTCTACCACGCCGAAGTCGACGTCCAGGTTCTGGCCGCCGTCCGGCAGGACGAAGGTGAACGAGCCCGGAGTGGTCAGGTCGCCGCTCACGGTGGTCAGGTCGAGCGCACCGGTGTAGTTCCCCGCTTCCAGTGCCGAGAAGAGATACCGGCCGTCCGCGTTGGTCGTCTGCGTGGTGGTCACTCCAGTGTCGAGGTTGGTCAGCTTGACGACGGCACCCTTGATTCCGGGCTCTCCGGAGTCCTGCTTGCCGTCCGCGTTCAGGTCGTTCCAGACGAAGTCACCAACGCGACCGCTGGCCCCGACCTCGAAGATCTGCACCTCGGCGTCGTCGGTGTCGGTGACCTGGTTCTGGTTCTCGTCCGTGCCCACCACAGAGGCGACATTGGTGAAGCCCTCGGTGACGTTGTCCAGCGAGCACTGATATGACTCTTGGGCACCGGCGGCGAGATCACCGATGGTCCGATCACACTCCGGAGCGAGCGGGTCGGTCACGACGACGTTGATGAGGTCGACGTCCGTGGTGTTGGTCACGGTGATCGTCCATACCGCGGACGCTCCGGACTCGATCACCTGGAGGTCTTCGGCTTTGTCGATCGAGATGCCCGGTAGGGCAACCGGCACCTGGTACGAGGCGTCCGCAGGGCCCGTTTCAGTCGACGTGGCGGTCGCCGTGTTGTCGACCTTGCCCGCGGCACCATCTGCTTGGGTGGCGACATGGCTGCCGGTGCACGGGAACGACGCTCCCGCCGCGAGCGGGTCGGGAATGGTGCCGCAGTCGAGATCGGCGAGCAGCGCGTCGCTGACCGCGACGTTGGTCAGCGGTGCGTTGCCGGTGTTGGTGACGGTGATCTCGTACACGATGGTCTCGCCGACGAGAGCCACGTCTGGATTCGGGTGGCTGGTCGACGTCTTGGCGATCCCCAGGTCGTAGACGACCGGATCGAACACCACGCACAGGGCATTCACCGACTCCGTGGCACCGACCGGTCCCACGTGAACCGCGGTCAGGTTGGTGCCGCCTGCCGGGATCGTTGTCGCAGTGTCGACGGTCCACCATGCGATGTCGTCGTTGCCGGCAAGATCCGGGGTCGGCGATGATTGCCAGCCGTTGTCGAGCTGGACGATGTACTGCTCGAAGCTCTGGCCCTGGTCTCCCTTGACGATGTGGGCGTCGTAGGAGGCCAGCTTCACGTCATAGGTGCCGGCGGGCATTGCTGCCGTTGTCGGCACGGTGTCTGGAGTGAGTCCGTTGCCGAGCATGAACCCGCGGCGCCCCGAGGCGTCGAGATTGAAGATCGGAATCACGATGTCATCACCGTCTGTGGGAATCGGGCAGAACAGCTGCGCTGTGTAATGCGAGCTGTCTTGATCACTCAGTTCGGTCTCCCCTGCTGTGGCGGTGACCGTTGCAGTGTTGGCGTGTTCCTCGCGGAACCGGGTCCACCACGACACCGACGTCGCGGAGCACTCCATCGATTCACCAACGCCGAGCGTGGTGCCCGGACAGGTGATCGGCTGCCCGTCTGCGTTGTCATCCGTGACGGCGATGTTCGTCAGCGGCACGTCTCCGGTGTTGGTGACGGAGTACGTCCAGGTGATCGGTGCCTCAACCCGCACCGTCGGACCGGGAGGAGCATCGGCGTCCTCACCGTTGGTCGACTTCTCCAGGTCGATCGCGGGGCCCTCGGCTGTTTGCGCATGTGCGGCCGGAACGACGGCAAGCACTGCGAACGCCAAGAGTGCGACCAATGTGATGATGAGCGCGCGCCGCAGTCCGGTCTGCGCGCCTCCGATGACAGGATCCACGGCTACCTCCGCCTCGTATTCTCGGCCCTTCGGGTCCGAGCCCCCCGGCCATGCCCACGGCCAGTGGCTTCCATTGTGGTCCGGTGTCGGCAGCAATGCCTTCCGGTGCCTTCCTCTCGTCCATTCAAGTGCTGCGAGCAGCGCGGCGATATGGGTCGACTGCCTCATTCGGCGCTTTCGCCAGGTCACCTCGCTCAGTCGGGGCGAGGACGGTGCCGTCCCCACCCCGGACTGGGTGGTTGCCCTCAGCTGAGGTCTAGTGCGTTTCGTTTCCTTCCCCGTCCTCGCGCCGGCGAGTGACCAGGAGCAGCAACGCCCCCGCCGCCAGCAGGACACCCGCCAGGAAGGCCAGCTGCCCGCTGTCGATGCCGGTGACCGGGAGCTCGTCCTGGACGCCGAAGTCGACGTCGAGCTTGATTCCCGCCTCTGCAAGGAAGAAGGTGAAGGACCCCGGTGTCGTCAATGTGCCACTGACGGAGCTCATGTCGAGCGCAGCCGTGTAGTTGCCTTCTTCCAGCGCCGCAAACAAGTACAAGCCGTCTGCGTTCGTGGTCTTGGTCGTCACCGTGGCTGTATCGACGTTGGTGAGCCTCACCACGGCGCCCTTGATCCCCGGCTCTCCCTCGTCCTGGACGCCGTCGCCGTCGAGATCGTTCCACACGAAGTCACCGACCATTGCCGAGGCCGCCACGGCGAGCGGCACGACCTGAGCATCGTCGCTGTCGGTCACTTCGGTGCCGTGGCGGTCGACGCCGGCTGCCGTTGCCGTGTTGACGAATGGTCCGGCGTCCTCCGCCAGTGTCAGATCGGGGAGCGTGCACTCATAGGTGAACGAAGCGCCTGGCTCCATCGTTGCGACTGCCGCCCCGAGGAGATCGGCCACGCCGTCGCCGTCGAGGGCACACGCCGGTGCTGCAGGATCCGTCACGGTCACATCGAAGAGGACTGCCTCACCGGTGTTGGTGACCGTGATGTCCCACGTCACGTCTGTGGGGACGCCTGCGGGGATGATCCGCAGGTCAGGATCCTTGTCGATCTGGATTGCCGGATCGGGATGCACGACCTCGACGAACGCGTTGTCTGCGTCGGTCAGCTCATCGCCGTCTGGTGTCTCGCCGGTGACGGTGGCGACGTTCTCGAAGTCGTCGATCACGTCGTCGAGTGCGCACTCGTAGTCCTCGCTCTGGCCGGGATCGAGCATGGTGATGACGATGTTGCAGCTGGGCGCCAGCGGATCCGTGACTTCGACATTCGTCAGCCGGACGTTGCCGGTGTTCTTCACGGTGATCGTGAAGGTGACCGACGAGCCTTCATCGACCACCTGGAGGTCGGGAGTCTTTTCGATGTCGATGCCGGAATCGACTCCGAAGTAGTGCGAGTCGTCGCTGTCGGTCGGAGTGCCGCTGGCCGGGTCGGTGGCCGTGACGGTTCCGGTGTTGGCGTACTGGCCTGCGGTGGCCGTCCCGTTGGCGGTGCAGGTCATGGCTGCTCCGGCTGCCAGTGACGTCTCCGGGCAGCTGACCGCTCCCAGATCACTGTCGGTGACGCCAATGCCGGTGAGGGTCGAGTTCCCGGTGTTGGTGACGACATAGGTCCAGGTCACCGGGTCACCCACCGGGACGAATGGCCCGGTCGGGGTGTCGGCATCGGTGCCGTTGGTGGCCTTTTCGATGTCGATGTCGGAATCGACTCCGAAGTAGTGCGAGTCGTCGCTGTCGCCCACGGCGTCACCGCCGCTGGCCGGGTCGCCCGTCACCGTTCCGGTGTTGGCGTACTGGCCTGCGGTGGCCGTCCCGTTGGCGGTGCAGGTCATGGCTGCTCCGGCTACCAGTGACGTCTCCGGGCAGCTGACCGCTCCCAGGTCACTGTCGGTGACCGCGATGGTGTTCACCGTCACGTTCCCGGTGTTGGTGACCACATAGGTCCACGTCACTGCGTCACCCACAGCAACCACAGGCCCAGTCGGCGAATCCGCATCCACACCATTCGTCGCCTTCTCGACATCGAGCGCCGGTGCGGGTGTCGTGACGTTGAAGAAGTCGCACGTCACTTGGTCACGGAATCCCATCTCGATCCCGGAAACTTGGAGGCTGCCTGGTGTGCCGATCGGATCGCCGTCGAGGGCACACGCCGCGCTCGAGAAGTCGAACCCCGCCTGGAGCACCTCGGTCACGGTCACAGTGGTCGAGCCGCCAGGCGCCACATCCCACGTGAAGGTGGTTGTGCCATCGCCGCCTGTGGTCTGCGTGCCCTGGTCAGTGGCGGTGAACTCCCAGCCGGACGCGATCGAACCGTCGACCCACTTGGTCACGGTCAGCGAGGTTACGCACAGTTGACGGGCGATGTCCTGGAGAACGTCTTCCAGATCATCGAACGTCGCGGAGGTGAACACCGCGTCCGGGCTGGAGACGGCCGTCAGGTTGGCAACGGTTGGCGAACTCCCGATCCCCACGGCCACGACGCGTGACCCGCGGTTCTTGTGGAAGTTGGCCTCGACAACGCCCCACTGCACGTCGTCCGCATGGGTCGTCCCTCCGAGGTCGGATGAGCCATCGTGGGTGGTCGGGTTGCCGTCGGTGAGGAACATGAGGAGGTCGGGCGTCCCCAGCGAGTCGACTGTGTCGAATCCCTTCTGCCAGTTGGTGCCCCCGAGGTCGCCGTAGCTCCCCCATGAAGTGGCGTCGTCGAAGTCCTGGAGCCACCCGGTGACGGCGGCGACGTCTGGGGCGGTCTCCACGCTGCGGTACGCACCGAGGTTGGGCACAGCGCCGCCGACTCCTGATCCGCCCGATCCGTCGATGCCACGGAAGAAGGTGGCGGCGACCCGCGACGGCGTGCCGGCGAGCGCGGCGGCAAACGCCTGTGCGGCGTCGACCATCTCTGCGCCCTCGCTCCCGTTGATGGAGTTCGACGTGTCGAAGACGAGTGCCACGTCGACGCCACACGACGACGGCCACCCGGGGTTGGCCGCCGGCGAGTCGCTCGGCGGTGCCGGATCGTCGGCGAGCGCGGCGGAGCCGGGCACGAACGCCAGAGTGGCGAACGCCAGCGCGGCGACGAGAGTGACGATGAGGACGCGCCAGGCGCCCCGACCGCGAATAGGGAAGAAATCGACAGATGTCACGGCTACCTCCACCCGCTCATGCCTACCTCCGGCCGGTGCCCACCGGCCTCGGCCTTCCTCCCAACAAGCCCTGTCGGGAGGGGGGCCTCGTGGATCGTGCTGTCAGGCCACGATCCTCCGGTGCCCGCGGGACCCACCTCGCTGACACCTAGGAGTCACCATACCGCCACAGATAGTGGTCGACAATGGGGAGCCCGCTGATACGCAGGGTGGTTTTGCCGCTACTCCAGGTCACTAGTACGCATGGCAAGGGCGGCCATCAGGTCGGCTTGGGAGACCGCCAGAGCAGTTCGGTCCCGGCGCAACGCGGTGAGCGCAGCCTCGCGCAGGAGGCCGCTGAGGTCGGCGAAGGAGAGCCCGTCGGTCGCACCGACGAGGGTGTTGAGGTCGACGTCCGGCGCAAACGGCACATCGCTGATCCCCAAGAACGCTTGCCGAGCCGAGGCCTCAGGGAGCCCGAGGTACAGGTGGGTCTCGAGGCGTCCCGCCCGCAGCAGGGCCGGGTCGACCAGGTCGCGGCGATTGCTGGCCCCGATGACGAAGACGTCGCCGCGTTCGACGACCCCGTCCATCTCGGTCAGCAATGCTGCCACGACCGAGTCGGTCACCGAGTTCGTCGAGTTTCCCCGAATCGGAGCGAGAGCATCGATCTCGTCGAAGAACAGGATCGCCGGAGCGACCGCCCGGGCTCTGGCAAAGACCTCGCGCACGGCTCGTTCTGACTCGCCGACCCACTTGTCGAGGAGTTCGGCACCCTTGATGGTGAAGAACGCCGCCCCAGACTCATTGGCCAGCGCCCGAACGACGTAGGTCTTGCCGGTGCCTGGCGGCCCGTACAAGAGCAAGCCTCGGGGAGGCTCGATGCCGAGGCGCGTGAATCGTTCTGGCTCCTGCATCTGCCAGATGACCGATTCGGTCAGTCGCTGCTTCACGTCCGTGAGGTTGGCGACGCGATCGAAGCCGTAGCTCGGGATTTCCCCGAGCGATGTCGTGCCGAGCGATGGGGTCGTGTCCTGGACGGCCCGCTCGAGGTGCTCCATCCCCAGGCGATTGCCTCCCGAGGCGATCAAGGCTGTCGCCTGGAGCACGGCAGATACGATGTCCGCGCCGGAGAAGCCGGCAGTCCGCGCCGCCAGCTGGCCATGGTCGAGGTCGTCGGTGGGAACCCGGGCGAGAGCGGCAGCGAAGAGCAGGGTCCTTCTGCGCAGATCCGGCGGTGGGATGGTGAGGGTCCTCGGCAGCAGCACGCTCCCCGCGATTCCCGTCTGCAGGCGAGCGGCCGAAGACGCTCCGAGCACACACGCGAGGCGCGGCCGATCGGCGACCGCATCGAGGAACCAGCGCATGATCGCCGCCACCTGCGTGCGGAACATCCCGTCCGGTCCGGCAACCGCATCGAGGCGGTCGACGAACAGCACCGCAGGCGCCTTCGTCTCCTTCACGGCCTTCTCGAGGACGGTGAGCAGCCTCTCCGGCTTGAACACGAGTTCCACCGAGACCTCGTGGACCCGGGCGCCGGCCGCCTCGGCGGCGGCTGCGACGAGTTCGGACTTGCCGCATCCTGTGGGGCCTTCGAGGAGGACGCCAGACACGCTGGGCAGCCCCCAGCTGGCCGGCAGGTCGCCTGGCGACGTCAGCAAGGTCAGCCAGCCGGTCATGAGTTCGAGCTCGGTGTCGAGACCGGCGAGCAAGGCCTCCGCCGTCGTCGGCGCCTCTCCACCCGGACGGCCTGCCGGTTGCCTGGCGACCTCCGGGGCCGGCTCGCCCGCTTGATGGACGGCCGTGCCATCACCGACGATGCCGGCTGCAGCCGGCTGGACCGAGACGACCTCGACCTCGACCTCCCCGGCGCCTTGTTCACCGTACGAAGGCCGTACAGCGACGCGGTCACCCTCGGTGACCGGGTGGCCCTGCAGCGACCGGGCCAGATGTCTGGCATCGAGACGGCCGCCGGTCTGGGAGACCACGACCCGTCGAGTCTCGGCAAGCACCGCCCGAACGACGTCTGCGGTGTCGCCGTGACGCAGGCCGCTGTTGGCGACTGTGCGCGGACCGATGACCAGGGCATTCGGTGATGGGACCTCCCCTGGGGCGACGCGGGCATGGGTTGCGCCGACCTTGACGACGCCGCCGCCGGGGAGGCCCATCGCGGCAAGGAGTGCGGCGTCGGCGCGTGCTGTCGGATCAGTTCCTGGTCGAAGAATGAAGCGCATCAGTAGTGGGAGACAGGCTAGAAAGAGACGATGCCGACCTTCGCAGACTTCGCCTCGCTACGCATCAGAGTAGGCACGGTGACGCGTGCTGAGCTGAATGAGGGGGCCCGCGCGTCCGCATACCAGCTGTGGATCGACGTTGGTGATGAGGAACTCCAGTCCTCGGCACAGGTCGTCGAGCGCTCCTCGGTGACCGACCTCGTCGGAAGCCAGGTTGTTGCGGTCACGGGATTCCCCCCGCTGCGAGTCGCCGGGTTCCGACCGGATGTGCTCATTCTTGGAGTCGAAACGGGGCACGGTGTCGTCCTCCTCGGAGTCGATGCTCCCGTGGACCCAGGAAGCGCCGTCTCCTGAGCGTCAGCCGGCAGCGGCGAGCCGCGACACCGGGCGGATGGGGAGCGCGATCGGGTGGCCAATGTCGACGATCTCGACATCGGCGTGATCGAGCCAACGCCAGATCAACGTCGCCTCCTCCGCGGCGGTGACCGTCTGCGGAACGGGCGACGTTTCCGGTTGCGCCGCGGTGACGAGCGGCGGACTCCCCCCAGGGCCCCAGGCGGCGGTCAGCGTCCCATGGTCGACGAGGACCCCGTTGCCGGCACCGTCTTCGGCCCACAGCGTGCCGGCGTGCTGCAGTGCCTGCCACGCCCGCCTTCGTTCCAGGGCGGTCGCCAGGGCACGATGGCGGTCCCTGGCGTCTGCGGCCTCCTCGAAGCGCTCGCCCGCCGCGAGGGCGCTCATCTTCGTGCGCAACGGGTCGAGCAGGACGGCGGGGTCCTCTTCGATGCCGGTCCGGACCCGCTCGACGACTTCGGCATAGCTCTCGGCCGTCACCGATCCGTCGCACGGGCAGAGAGCGACGCCGAGTTGGCTGAAGTTGCAGGCGGCGCTGCGGCGGGATCCGGTCGTCATGCACCTTCGAATCGGCACGGCATCCCACAGCGCCTCGACGACACGGTGCGCGGCTCTGCGCGAACGGAACGGACCCAGGTACGGCCCGCCGCCCCGCAGGGTGCGGGCGATCGACAGGCGGGGCCAGCGCTCGTCGGTGAGTTTGACGAAGTTCTGCGAGCGCGGCGGCCGCGAGCGCCGGTTGTAGCGAGGGAGATGGGCGGCGATCATCCGCAGTTCGGTGACTTCGGCCTCGAGCTCGTTGGCGCAGACCTCATGATCGACCCGGTCCAGGTCCCGCAGCATCTGGGCGACACTGCGCCTGCGATCTCCGTAGAAGTATGACCGGACGCGGCTGCGCAGGTTCTTCGCCTTGCCCACGTAGATGATGGTTCCTGCTCGGTCGATGAACCGATACACGCCGGGGGAGCGGGGGAGTTGCTCAGTCAGTTCCAGCTTCCCGTACGCCGCAGACCCGCGTGCCGTGGGCAGGGCGAGGAGGTCGTCGAGGTGGGTGACGCCGACCGCGCCTGCCCGCTCCAGGAGCGACCAGAAGACGTGTGCCGTGGCCTGGGCGTCTGCGAGCGCGCGGTGGTTCGGCTTCACGGGCGATCGGAAGTGCGCCGCCAGCGTTCCCAGCTTCAGGTTCCGCACCTCGCGAGGCATCAGACGGCGCGCCAACGCGGCCGTGTCGCTCGTCTTGTTGGGGAGCCGTCCGTAGCCGAGCCGGACGGCGGCGGCGTTGAGAAAGGACATGTCGAAACGCACGTTGTGGCCAACGATGACGGCATCACCGATGAACTCGAGCAGCGAGGGCATCACTTCGCCGATCGAAGGCGCGGCGACCACCATCGCATGAGTGATCCCCGTCAGCACGGTGATGAACGGAGGGATCTCCGCCCCAGGGTTCACCAGAGTGGAGAAGACGCCTGACTCCTCGCCCCCGGTGTAGCGAACGGCTCCAACCTCGGTGATCTCGCAGTCCGCTGCCGACCCACCGGTCGTCTCGAGGTCGAGCACGCAGAACGGCACCTCGTGCAGGTGAGCACCGAGGTCATCGAAGCTGCGTTGCATCGGGCTCTCCCTGTCTGCTCGGCGCGGGCCGAATCGCTCGGAGAGAGCGACGCTAGATCGAACAGACGTTCGATTCAAGCACCCACCGGGTGGGGTGGGGAGGCCGCTAGTTTGCGGACATGGAGTTCGCCGGACGCGTGTACTTCGAGGCCGGGTCTGCCGACACGTGGCACCTGTATCGGTTCCTGGCGGCAACGGTCGCGGCTGGCGCCGACCTCCGGCTGTCGTGGGTTCCGTTTCTGGCCCGCGAAGACCGCACGGAGTTGCGGGCGCTCGCCGCCTTTGCGATCGTGAAGCAGGAGGCAACCGACCGGCATGGGGCGTTCCTCCAGGCGCTGCTCCAGGCGCGCCACGGCGAGGGCAAGTCGCTCGCCGACGATGCCACCTATCTGGAAGCCGCGGATGCCGCCGGCGTCGCTTCCGGCCTGGTCGTGGCGACTCAGCCTGGTGAGGATGCGGTGCGGGTTGCGACGAAAGAGGCCTCAGGGCTCGGCGTGGTGCGCACGCCGAGCATCTATCGCCATGGGCCCGTGCTGCGCGTGCGCGTCAATCCTGCGGCCCTCGACGGTGATGTCATTGCCAGATTGCGGGTGATCGACGCCGTACTCGGCGACGACGGGGTGTGGGCTCTGGAGAAGCCGTGACGACCTACCGCTGCGAGCACTGCGGCAACAGGACTCGGTTCGACGTGTTCGAGACCGTGCGGCGGCGCCGCTTCGAGCACTTCTCGCTCAGTGGCGAGGTAACGATCGAAGAAGAGGAGATCCTCGATCGGTGCATCGACCGGGTGCTGTGCCGCTGGTGCGATGCCGTGGTCGGGCCGGACGGAGCGACTCAGGAGCGTTGACGGCGAAGCTCGTACAGGACGATGGCCGCCGCGACCGAGGTGTTCAGAGAGTCCACCGTGCCGCCCATCGGCACCGCAATGGACGGGGTGTCCGACCACGTCGAAGACACTCCGGCATGTTCGGCACCAACGACGACCGCAGTCGGTGGCACCAGGTCGAATTCCCAGGGAGCTCGAGTCCCGTCGGGGCGAGCGACGACAACCTGCATCCGTTCCTCGAGCCATTCCCGGGCCTCGCGGGCTGACGACCTGGCGATCGGGACGGTGAACAACGAGCCCTGAGATGCTCTCACGACGTTGGGATTGAAGAGGTCGGTGGCGGGATCGGCGAGCAGCATCCCGGCGTCGAGGGCTTCGGCGGTGCGCAGCATGGCTCCCAGGTTCCCCGGCTTCTCGATCGCTTCGGCCACGAGCACTGCCGTCAGGCCGGCGATCCGGTCGAGACCCAGCGGGGCGTGGGCCGCAACCGCGGCGTAGCCGTCAGGGTGACGGCGCACAGACAGTCGGGCGAACGCCGCTTCGGACAAGGTGAGGACGCTGCCGCTCGAAGGGATCTCGGCGCCGAGATCCGGGGAGATGAGGAGCTGTTCCACGACCCCTGCCGCAACCGCGCGCTCGACCTCCCGCCGACCCTCGACGAGGTAGCGTTGCTCGGCGTCGCGGTGCCGCCGCTTGTGGAGACCGGCCAGGCCCTTCACGGTGGGGTTGGCAGGCGAGTCGATGTGCGTGCTCACCACCCGCCACCGCCGCCGCTCGAGAAGCCGCCTCCACCCCCGAACCCGCCGAAGCTGCCGCCACCCCATGAAGAGCCCCCCCACGACGAGCCGCCCGAAGACCCGAAGCCCCCGCCACCGCCCCACCACGACGACCGGTCTCCGGACCAGGAGCTGTGGCGGTACACCGGCTCCCATCCATAGGACCCGCTGTGGCCGCGGGTGATGACCCAGTGGTAGTAGAACAACGTGAAGGGGTCGAACGAGCCGAGGGTTCCTGGGATCGGCCGTTGTGTCCAGGTGTCGACGCGGTCGCGCGTTCCCTCGTGGGCCAGTTCCGGAGCGAAGCGGTCGGCATCGTCGATCGACGACTCAGCGAGCGCCGTGCGCTGTGCTGCATAGGCCAGTGCAAAGGCACGGGGGCCCCTCGGATCGGAAGCACCGAACGCCGCGGCAACCTCGGCGTACGTACCGCGCAGGCCGAGTTCGCTCAGGGCAGTGTGGGCCTCCACCCAGCGACGTACGGCCGAGGATGGCTCGAGGGACACGGCGAGGATCCCGGCGATGGTCCTCGCGGCATCGCCGTCGACGTGAGCGGCGAGTTCATCTCGGAGCTGGGTGAACACCTCGGGTCCGTCGTCACGTCTGCGGAGGAGCGCAGCAGTGATCGCCACAGGCAGATCGAGTCTGCGAGCTGCAGTGCGTACCCGCGTGATCTCGCCAGCAGAGAGGAGCCCGGCGAGCGCATACTCGACCGCCTCTCCCGGCTCGCTCCCGGAATCGCGATGGATGCGGTAGGCCTCC
>Ga0255047_10001340_pt1 | contig 18018 bp, 17 predicted proteins | sample JV7_2_1_MG_FD_183640 | JGI IMG/M metagenome (GOLD analysis project Ga0255047, IMG submission 183640) | Seawater microbial communities from Jervis Inlet, British Columbia, Canada - JV7_2_1 | ecosystem: Environmental > Aquatic > Marine > Inlet | place: Canada: British Columbia | collected 2016-10-06 | reverse complement strand
GCCTCCGGCATGCCCGAAAAACTCCTCATGCGCTCCGCTCAAGCCAAAGCCAAAGCCCAGGGCGTCCCGGTCGAATCGGTCCTCGCCGAAATGGCCGGACTTCCCGACCCCGGCGCCGCCCCCGCTCCCGCTCCCGCTGCTCCGGCCGCGACAACCCCGGCACCAGCCGCTGCCGCCATGTCCACCGAGCAGTACGCCAAAGCGGCCGCCGAAGCCTCCGGCATGCCCGAAAAACTCCTCATGCGCTCCGCTCAAGCCAAAGCCAAAGCCCAGGGCGTCCCGGTCGAATCGGTCCTCGCCGAAATGGCCGGACTTCCCGACCCCGGCGCCGCCCCCGCTCTCGCCCCGACCGGGACTAACGGCACGGTGGCAGCCGCCTCGGCGGCGGCACCGGCGCCGGCCGCGGTCCCGGCCGGACCGCCCGAGGGGGTGCGTACCCAGCGCCTGCTCACCGTGGTACAAGCGCAGGCCATCCAGCGCGTCAAGGCCGAACCCACCGACAAAGTGAACGTGTGGCCCCACCTGCTGGCGATCGAGTTCGTCGCGCTGCTGGCGGTGACGGCAGTTCTCATCGTGATCTCAGTTGTCATCAACGCCCCGCTGCTGGAAGCCGCCAACTTCAACCTCACTCCCAATCCATCGAAAGCCCCGTGGTACTTCCTCGGTCTTCAGGAGCTGCTCTCCTACTTCGACCCGATGATCGCCGGCGTTCTCGTCCCGGGCCTCATCGGCCTGGTCGGGCTGATGGCGATTCCCTACATCGATCGCAATCCGTCCATCCGCCCCGCCGACCGGAAGCTCGCCATCATGATGTTCACCTTCTTCCTGATGGGAGCGGCCACTCTGGTAATCCTGGGATCCTTCTTCAGGGGGCCGGGCTTCAACTTCACTTACCCGTGGAGCGACGGCGTCTTCTTTGACGATCTCAAGGACTGGCTCGAATGAGCGTCGGTCAGGCAGTCGCCCTCGGGATCGCAGTAGTCGCAGTTATGTCGACCGTCGCCATCTTCACCCTGGCCTGGCGCCGGGACCGCGATTCGGCCCGGGTCGGCAGGCTGGACAAGGATGCCGAACGGGCGCCGGCCCGCCAACCCGTCTTCGCCGCAACCGCCGCGACAGAAGCAACCCCGGCTGAGCCCGAGGCGGTCGCCGCACCCGAGCCCGCCTCCAAACCCGGCCGCCAGGTGAAGGAATTGACCGAGGCCGAATACGGAGAAACCAGGCGCCAATTCTTGAACCGCGCGACCGGAGTTTCATTCGGTGCCTTCCTCGCCTTCTTCGGGATCACTTCGCTGGCCTTCTTGTGGCCACGCCTCAAGGGTGGATTCGGCGGCAAGATCGACGCCGGCGATATCGGCGACATCAAGGGGGCCATCTTCCAACCGGACGGATCTATCGAGCCTTTCTACGTGGCCGAGGCCAAGACCTACATCGTTCCGTTCGACGAGGGCGTCATCGACGACACCGACTTCGCCGGGATCGGGGTGGTGGCCGAAGGCCTGACCGGCTTGTTCCAGAAGTGCGTTCACCTTGGATGCCGGGTGCCATGGTGCTCGTCCTCACAAGGCTTCGAATGCCCGTGCCACGGCTCCAAGTACAACGCTGCCGGCGAGTACGAGGCCGGTCCGGCACCGCGCAACCTGGACCGGTTTGCAGTGGAAGTGGTCGACAACCGGTTCATCATCAACACAGGAGCGGTCCGCGACACCGCCCGCTCCAAGGTCAAGACCGTGCAGTACCCGCAAGGCGTGAACTGCCTATGAGGGTCTCATGAGCCTCGGTCCCTTCGCCGTCGGCCTGGCGATTGCCTTCCTGCTGATCGGCCTCGCCTATCTGGTCAACAGCGGCCGCAGCCCCCGGCCCGGACGGGAGGTCCCGCCCAATCTGCAGCCCTACTTGACGGACGAGGAACTAGAGACCACGCGCCTAAACCGGACTCTCACCGCCGCCCTCTTCTCGTCGGCGCTGCTCGCTATCGCCCTCCCCCTTTACTTCCTCACCGAATCGGGCCGACAATCTGACTTCGTCGAGCTCTTCGAGGAGGAAGCCCGCCATATCGGCGAGCTCATCTACATGGAGCAATCGCCCGACAATCCTGAAGGCTTCGGATGCATCGTTTGCCACGGTGCAGAAGGAGTCGGGGGTGGAGCCGACTTCGTCGACCCCCGCACCGGTGCCAACGTCACCTGGGCCGCGCCAGCCCTCAACGACATTCTCTATCGATATGACGCATCGGAGGTCCGCTTCTGGCTCACCTGGGGACGGCCGGGGACACCTATGCCGGCGTGGGGCGTCGCGGCGGGCGGCCCACTCAATGCCCAGCAGCTGGACTTCGTCATCGCCTATCTCAGATCGATCCAGATATCGCAAGAGGAGGCGCTGGCTGCCATCGATTCACGGGTCGACGGCGAGTTGGCGTCACTGGAGGGAGCCGACGCCTCCATAGCCGCCGTCATCGATGACGAGACAGGTGGGTTGGCTGCCATCGCCAGCGCTCCCGACCGTCTCAGGTGGGCGAAGGACCTGAGCGCTGATCTCGAGAAGGTACTGGCAGGCCCAGGACGCGGACTGGACTCCGACTTCGATCGGCTCAGTGACGACTCGGAGACACAGATCAACCGCATCTCCGAGCTGGCATTCGCCAACGTCGGCACTGACGCCACCAGGGCGACCAGCACAGCCGCCGACCGGCTCATTCTGGAACTGGACCCCTTGAACCCATTCTCCACCAACGACGACACCGGAGAGCCGGTCCCCGACCTTGAAGCCGCTGAGGGGCTGCTGGAGGAAATCGAGTCTCAGATCCTCGCGCTCGAACCGGTGGTGACCAACAACGATGCGCTCATCGAGAACTCTCAACAGACGCTGGCCAATCTGGAAGCGGCCCGGTCCGAAGCCCGTTTCGCCGTCGACTTCGATGAGCTGGCAGCCGGCCACTTCGACGGCGAAGTCGCGAAGGCGCAGCGGGCTTACGGCCTCTACTCGGCGCATTGCGCACGCTGCCACACCGCCGGCTTCTCAGCCGGTTGGGTGGCTGCTTTCGAACCCGGCTCGGGCGCGATGGGTCCCTCCTTGCGCACCGGGCGGACCGAAGTCCAATTCCCCGACATCGACGATCACTACGAGTTCATCCTCGGCGGCTCCCAGAACGGCCAGGCCTACGGAGTGAATGGCATCGGACGCGGGTGGATGCCCGAATTCGGAACCGTACTGTCCGAGGAAGACCTTCACCTCATCGTCGATTTCGAGAGGAGCCTCCGTTGATTGACATCACGCTCCCCGACAGTGTCGTCTTCCGGGGATTGTTCGTAACGGTCGGCGCGGTGCTGGTGTTCTACGGAGGCGTCTATCTGCTGGTGTACACCAACCTGGGGAAGAAGCTCGGCTTCCTGATTTCCGGTGCCGCGTTGTTCGGTTGGGCCACCATCAACAGCCTCCTCTTCGTCATCTATGCCCCCCGCGGACCGCGGCCGGCCAGCATCGATGGGCTCAACTTCTTCGAGGTGCGGGTTGTCGCCCTCAGCTTCATGGTCGGGTCGGCCATCTTGTTTGCCATGTTCGTGATCGCCATCGACCGGTACGAAAAGGCAGATTCCGACTCGGCCTGAAGCTCCCTAAGCTTTGTGATTAGGTGAAAGGTATCCCTCCCGCCACGGTGCAACGGCTTCCGATCTATCTTCGGTGCCTCAGCGACTACGCCGGCCAGACCATCTCATCGGAGAACCTCGCCCAGCTGGCCCGCGTCAACTCGGCCAAGGTGCGCAAAGACCTCTCGTTCCTGGGCTCCTACGGAACCCGGGGAGTCGGATACGACGTGGATCATCTGGTCTACCAGATCAGCCGCGAGCTCGGACTGACCAAGGATTGGGCAGTCTGTATCGTCGGCATGGGGAACCTGGGAAGCGCTCTGGCTCGCTACCGTGGCTTTCCCGACCGCGGGTTCGCCATCATGGGTTTGTTTGATTCGGATCCACGCAAGGTCGGCAAGAAGGTTGGTAGCCGGGAGATCGAGTCGCTCGCCCGCTTCAAGCGGGTGGTGAAGGACCGCGATCTCTCCATCGGCGTGATCACCACACCCGCCGGCTCCGCCCAGGAGGTGGCCGACAGGATGGTGGCGGCCGGCATCACATCGATCCTCAATTTCGCACCCGCAGTCCTCAAGGTGCCGGACGGCATTGACGTGCGCCGGGTAGACCTCTCGACCGAGCTTCAGATCTGCAGCTTCTACCTGGCCCGTTCCGTCGCCGATCGGGCGGGCTGACTCCACCCCCTCTCCCAACCCTCTACGCTGGTAGACAACGGGAAGGTTCCAGTTGGCTGATCGCCTCTATGTCCAGCTAGTCACTAAGGCGAACTGCCCGCTGTGCGAATCCGGGGCCGAAACCCTTCGGCGGACGACCGCCAAATTCGACATCGCCGTGAAAGAGGTCGACATCTTTGATGACGACGACATCTACGACGCATATTCGACCCGGGTGCCGGTAGTCCTGGCTCCCAACGGCTCTGTAATCGACGAAGGCAAGCTGTCACAGGCAAAACTGACACCAGCCCTCCTGCGCCTGAAAGTAAGTCGCTAGCAGGCAGCGAACAGCTGTCAGCATTCGGCCATCAGACCGAAAGCCGGTGCCCACCTCGTTACTGCTTACTGCGGGAACGCCGGTGGCGTTCCCACCGACCTCGGACATGGAGTTACGAAGTAACTCCTAAGCCGGGTGCAGCCCGGCCGGCGTCGCAGAGAACTAGCCTGCCTCGATGCGCCCCGTCACCACCATCGTCATCGTCGTTCTCTTGCTGATCATTGTGGTGGCAGCCGTGATCAAAATCATTCAGGTGTTCTAGGCAGCCGGTCAGCCGGTAGGCCTGAGAACCACCTGATGACCCTCGGTCAGATTGAGACGCTCGGCAGCGCTGCCCTCTCGGACCGCGATCGCCAGCAGACCGTAGGAGTCGATGTGTAGGAGCGGATGGCCGGGTTCGACGTCGCCGTACGCTGACAACCACGGCAGCTCGTGTTCGGAAGCGCCGATCTGAAGGATCAGGTCGGCCCCGGGGGCCAGGCCAAGGCCGGCCAGGTCTTCGGCCGACACGTTGGTCTGGCAATTACCAAACTGGTCGAGCCACCACACCTCGCCCCGGAGGCCTTCACCCTCCGGTTCGACCAGCGGGAGTAGCAGCGGTGTTAACGAGTCGTTGGCCAGCTGAGGACCGAGATCGCTCAGAGACGCCTGGCCGGCGGCCAAAACGGCCGCGGCGGGAGCAAATACGTCACGGCCGTCAAAGGTGGCACCACCCATCGACGGGATCCGGAATCGTTCGTCCTCTAAAGCCACAACGGTTGAGGCCCCACCGACCATCGCCACCGCCGGTGCCAACACCCCGTTGTCGGGACCGACGAAGTAGCCCCACGGTGTTTCGGCAGCGATCGGTCGCCTGGCCGTTCCCACCCCGGGATCGATGACCACCAGTGCCACCCCCTCCGGCAGGTATTGGACGGCTCGCACCAGCGCCAGGCTCCCGGCCCGGACATTGCCGCGCGCGATCCCGTGCGTCACGTCGATGACCCGCAAGTCGGGCTCAATCCGGGCGATCACACCATGCACTACTCCGACAAACTCGTCAGAGAGGCCGAAGTCGGTGAGGAGGGAGATCGGTTGCACGATGTCAGAGCCTAGGAAGCCTGCTGCCTTGGTTCCTCAGACGAATTCGACCGCGGCCGGATCAGGCCTGCTACGTAGACAGTCTGAGCACCCAGGGCCAAGATTCCGGCCGCCGCCAGGCCACCGCCGGAGGGAATAGTGACGGCGGTCGGGATGATGGCCCCTAACACCCATGACAACTGGAACAGAGTCTCGGCACGCACAAACGCCCGGCCCCGATCCTCGTGAGACACCGACCTTTGCAACAAGCCGTCGAAAGCCAGCTTGGCGACGCCCCAGGCGAACCCGGCAGCCGCCGCCAGCGCGGCACCGGCGAATAGTCCGAAGGCCTGGGCTGCGATGAAAGCAGCCGCCGCCTCGATGGCGAGCGCCGCTACCACCATCGGCTCCTCGCGGAGCAGGCGCTCCAGCCAGGCCGCAACCATCGCGCCGAGGAAGTAGCCAAGACCCGCTGCCCCCAGCAGGAATCCGAAATCGAGAAGAGCGGCCTGCTCATCGCGGAACGCGAACGCCAGTAGGAACAGAAGGAAGCCGTTGACGAACCGGACCCCCGCCGTGGCCAACTGCGCCAGGCGCACCGATCGGGCCACGCGCAACATTCCTCGCCGTACTCCGGACGACTCCGGACGCGGCGGATATGGCACCCCCTGAGCGGCGACTGCTGATATGAAGAAGGCCAGCACAGAGAGCAGGAGGGCGGCCCGGCTTCCCGCCGCTTCTGAGATCGCACCCAGTCCGGTGGCCAATCCGCCTCCAATGATGGCCGCCGCCGTCCCCGCTACCACCCCGATCTTGGCCATGCGGGCATTGGCGGCCACCAATTCGTGTGCTCCTTCCAGCGTCACCGGGAGCAGCGAGTTGCGGCTGATGCCGTGAGCCCGCGACAGGACGAGCATGATGAAAGCGAGCGGGAAGAGCACAAGGTCGTTCGAGAGATTGAAGACCATCAGCATGGCTACTCCCGCCCGCAGGGCTGAGGCGGCTCCCAACCCGCGGCGATAGGCCACTGGGAATCGAGCGAATAGACCCCCGAGAAACGGACCGATCACCGCAAACGGCGCCAACGTCACCACCAGGTAGAGGACGACGTTGCTGCGCGCTTCACTCGGGTCGGGGGTAAGGAACAGAATGTCGGCGAGTGCTACCGCCACCAGCGTGTCGCCGGCGGCGTTGAAAGCATGGGTCAGGGCCAGGGCTCGGAACCGCGGGCCTCGGGCCGATAGAAAATCATCAACCCGCCGCGTCACCGCCCGGGAGGACTGGCGGGCCAGTTGCCTGGTCCTGGCCGCCTTCTTGGGCTCGGAGGGCTCCATGGCTCCACGCTACCCGGGATCAGTGTCCGGCTTCGATCTCGCCCTGGACGGCCTGCCCCTGCTCGAACCGTGAGTACTCGAGTATCTCCTCGAACAGACGGTGCACCACTTTGGGATCCAGGCCGAGACGTTCGGCCTCCTCCCGCACGTCGGCCAGCAGGTCGACTTCCCGATCAGGCGACCGCAAGGGGATGCTCTCCTCCACCTTGATGTGGGCGATTTCGACGGCCCGCTTGACCCGCCGGGCCAGCAGCCTGACGATCTCACGGTCGACCAGATCGATGTCGGCCCGCAAGCGCACGATTCCCAGGGCGTGCATGAGGGCCAGATACTCATCGCGATCCAACTGGTGGGGGCCTTCGGTGAGGGCTTCATCGGGGGTCGGATGCACCTCGATCATCAATCCATCGGCCCCGGCCGCCCGGCCGGCCAGCGCCAGCGGCGCCACGATGTCGCTGGCTCCAGAGGCATGCGACGGGTCGATGATCACCGGCAGATGGCTCAGTTGCTTCACCACCGGAACCGAGCTGATGTCGAGTGTGCTGGCGGTGCGGGTATCGAACGTGCGGATGCCCTGCTCTCCCAGCACCACATTCATGTTGCCCTCGTTGAGGATGTACTCGGCGGCCATCAGCCACTCGTCGATGGTCGCCGACGGACCCCTCTTGAGTAGCACGGGCCGCTCGCTCTGCCCCACCGCTCGCAGCAGCACGAAGTTCTGCATATTGCTTGCGCCCACCTGGAGCATGTCCACGTAGCCGGCCACTAGACCGACATCGTCTGGTTCGGTTACCTCACTCACCACCGGAAGAGAGTGGGCTTCGCCAGCCCGGCGCAAGTACTTGAGGCCCTCTTCGCCCATCCCCTGGAAGTCGTAGGGCGACCGCGGGATCTTGAATGCCCCACCCCGCAGAATCGATGCCCCTCCCTCGGCGATGAACTCGGCGGCCTCCATGATCTGTGCCTCGGACTCGACGGCACAGGGACCGGCCATGACGGTGAAGGCACCGGCTCCGATGACGGCATTGCCGACGGTGACGGTTGTCTCACCGTCACCGTTTCTATGCGCTTTCATCTCCATTGGTTCTCCTTACCGGCCCCGGGAATGCAAAAACCCGGAGCCTTCGCTCCGGGTAGTGGTGTGTGTCGCGCGACCTCTACCCGGGCGTTGGCCCGGTAAAGAAGAAGCGGGGATAGGTGTTGGCTGGCATTGCCCGGCGAGTGTAGTCCGGCCGCGTTAGTTGCGCTATGCCTACTGCCGACAGCCCACAGCAACTGGGCGTGGGGCGCGGCCTAGAAGAAAAGCCCATCTATCGCGATCACTCCGAACAACAAGGTGAGGTATACGTTTGAGTACCCGAAGAAGCGCATCGCTTCCTCGGGACGCGATCGCAGCTGCCAGGCGCCCCAGAGGAAGCCGGCGCCCAACAGGACCGAGAACGCCAGGTAGAAGAGGCTCATCTGTCCGGCCGGGAACAGGATCAGGGTCAGTGCCACCAGTTGGATGCTGTACAGCCCGATGCTTTGCAGGGTCGCCTTCTCGCCCTGCACAACTGGAAGCATCGGGATACCGGCCCGCTCATAATCCTCTCGATACCGGAGCGAGAGTGCCCAGAAGTGCGGCGGCGTCCAGTAGAAAATGATGGCGAACATCACCCAGGCGGCGACCGAGAGGGAACCGGAAACGGCCGCCCAGCCCACCAGCACGGGCACCGCCCCGGCTGCCCCACCGATCACGATGTTCTGAGTGGAGGATCGTTTCAACCACAGGGTGTAGACGAACACGTAGAACAGCAGCGCGGCGGTGGAAAGAGCGGCGGCCAGCAAGTTGGTGGTGACCCAGAGCCAGGCGAACCCTCCTACGCCCAGGGCGATACCGAAGATAAGGGCATGGGCGGGCGGAACCTTGTGGGTGGCCATCGGCCGGTGCGAGGTTCGGTGCATGATTTGGTCGATGTCGCGGTCGATGACGTTGTTGATCGCGTTGGCACCGCCGGCAGACATCGTTCCACCAATGAGGGTGGCCGCAACCAGCCATGTTCCCGGCCACGAGCGTTCAGCCAGGATCATGGCCGGAACCGTCGTGACCAAAAGCAGCTCGATGATGCGTGGTTTGGTCAGAGCGACATAAGCGCCCAACCGGCCGACCCAGGTCGACGGCGCGGCCCGGGGATCGGTAACGGCTAGGTTGGCCGCGCTCACGCCGGGACCTCGGCCGGTTCCGTTATCAAGACATCAGCGGCCATCACCACCAGGACCATCCATACCAGGTCGGCCACCAGCAAATGGATGATCTGGATCCAGACCGGGGCGGCCAGCAAGGCGTTGACGGTGCCGAGTGCCAACTGCGCCAGCACGAGCACCCCGATCGCCCGTGCCAGCCGGCTTACCCGACCGGGCCTGCTTTCGGCCAACTGATTGGCGACCCACACCGCCAGCAAGCTGGTGCCGATGGCGATAGCCGGGTGGAAAATGCGCAGGCGCTCAAACACGTGACCGGTGGCCGACAATTCCCGCTCCAGGCCCTCGACGAAGTTGTCCACTGGGAAGAGCGTGTCACCGAGAGCAGCGATCGCTCCGCTAACTCCGACCATGAACATGGCCGCGGCCACCGCGCCTATCAAACGGCGGTCCCGCGAGTCGGCTTCGACGTTGTGACCAGGTCCCGGCACCGTTGACCACCAGGCGGTCAGAGTGGCCGCTCCCAGCAGCAGGAGGGTGTTGACGAAGTGCCCGGCCTGCCAGAAGGCCCGGCTCACACCCTCGAACTCACCGGTTTGCTCAAACAGCACCAGCCCGGCCCCCACGAGCGATTCAACGATGACGAGCAGGAAAGTGGCCGCAGCCGCCCGCCTCACCAGGTGGGCCGGCGGGAACCAGCGACGCGATTGGACGAGCAGGTACAGGATCAACAAGCCCAGGCCTGCACTGGTAACCCGGTGAACAAATTCGATCGCCGTCTCGGCCGAACCGCTCAGCGGCAGCACGTCGCCATTACAGGTTGGCCAGTTGTTGCCGCAGCCAGCGCCGGACCCTGTCGCGCGCACAACGGCTCCCCACAGGATCACGAAAACGGTGACCCCCACAGTCAGCCAGGCTGTTTTGGCGAAGCGGCTCATGACCGCCACAGGTTACCGGTCCCACGGGGCGTGCACTCCTGAGCTTTCCTCCCGACAAATTCCAAGAAAAGTGCCTTGAAGCGCGAAAACTCAATCTATTTGGGCGTACGATATCTGGCGGGGGAAGAATCCCTTCTCGCCGTCGTGGCGAGGACCCTTTTAGGCACGGAGACATAAATGCTTGCACGGAAACGGCACAGACTTTCACTCGTAACCGCACTCGTGACACTCCTCACGGTGCTCGTGATCCCGACCGGTGGCGCCTTCGCTGCCGATGTCGGACCGATCGACTGCGTTTCACCGACGCTGACGGCGGCCATTACTGCCGCCAATCCCAGCGACACCATCATCATCACGGACGGCTCCACTTGCGCCGGCAACTTCACGGTCAACAAATCGCTCACCATCCGAGCGGAGTCCGCAACGGGAGCGACGCTCGACGGCCTCAACGTCGACGGTGCCCCAGTCCTCTCAGTCGGGGGCGGTGCGACCGTAACGCTGCAAGATCTGACGATCACCAAGGGCCTCAACAGCGCCGGTAGTGGTGGCGGTATCAACGTGATCGCCGGCGCAACCGTCAACGTCGTGTCGTCGACGATAACGCTCAACAGCGCGGCCAACGGCGGTGGTGTCCACAGCCAGGGTGTAGTCAACCTCTCCTCATCGTCGGTCGTGTCGAGCAACACCGCGACCGATGTGGTTGGGGGCGGAGGCGGCGTATGGAGTGACGGAACGCTCAACGTCACCGATTCCACAATCACCAGCAACACTGCTGCTAACGCCGGTGGCGGAATCCACAACATCTCCGGTGGGGACGTCGTGATCACAAATTCCACTGTCTCCAACAACAACGCGGCAGCGGCAGGTGGCATCCTCAACAACAACGGTGCCGACTCTGGCAGCACGACAACCATTAGCGGATCGACCGTCTCGGGGAACGGCGCTACCGACGTGGCCGGCCTCGGCGGTGGCGGCATCTATAACATCAGCGCTCCGACCGACCTCAATCCTGCCTCGCTGACCATCACCAACAGCACGATCAGCGGCAACACCTCGGCGAATGCAGGGGCGGCCGGGATCCGCAACGACGAGTCAACGGCGGGCTTGACCGGTGCCACCATCACCGGCAACGTCGCCACGGGCAGCGGCGGAGGCATCCGGACTTCTGGAACCATGACGGTGACCAACTCCACGATCTCGAGCAATAGCGCCACCTCGTCGGGCGGTGGAATCGCTCTGGAGGGCGGTGCCACATCCACGCTGAGTGTGTCCGGCTCGGTTATCGACGACAATACGGCAACCTCAGGGGGCGGCGGCGTGTCGGCCAGCGGAGCCGCCACGGCGACCGTTTCCAGCTCGTCGATCACTCGCAACGACGCCGCAAACGGTGCCGGCCTGTCGAACGGAACCGGAGCCACTCTGACGGTCACCAACAGCACGGTTAGCGCCAACCTGGCGACCTCGCAGGGTGGCGGGTTCTTCGCCCAAGGCGACCTGACTGTCAACCATTCGACCGTCACCGCCAACGACGCCACCAGTGAAGGCGGCGGTGTTCGGGTGATCGGCGTGCCGACAGTTACGCTCACCGGAACCATCCTGCACGGCAACACCGGCGGCTCCGGCGGCGACTGCTCCGGGCCCCTCGCCAGCGGCGGGTACAACCTGATCGGCTCCCAAAGCGCACCGTGTGTGTACACCAGTGCCGGGACCGACCTGCCGCCCCTGTCCGACCCGATGTTGGGTGCCCTCGGCTTCTACGGTGAGACCACCGAGCATCATCCTCTCCTCGACGGCAGTGACGCCGTCGACGCCGGCGGAGCTTGTGGGCTCGGCACCGACCAGATTGGAACCACCCGCGCCTTGGGAGCAGCCTGCGACATCGGCGCACTCGAAGATGTCTTCGACCAGGTGCTGCTGGTTGAGCCGAACGGGCGCTGGCACATCCGGATCCCGGGCCAGGCCGACCGCACCTTCTGGTACGGAGACCCCGCCGACGTCCCGATCTTCGGGGACTGGGACGGCGACGGTATCGACACCCCCGGCGCCTACCGGCAGGGACCGGGCGGCGGCTTTGCGTACTTGACCAACAGCTTGCCCGGTGACGGTGCGGTCGGGGTCGCCGACTTCAACTTCTTCTTCGGAGATCCCGGTGACGAGGTCTTCATCGGAGACTGGAACGGCGATGGAGTCGACACGCTGGGTGTCAACCGGGGCGGCCACATGTTCCTGACCGACACCAACGGCAGCGGTGGAGCACCGGTACCAACGGCCTACGACTTCTTCTTCGGAGTCGACGGCGACCGCGCCTTCGGCGGCGACGCCGACGGCGATGGAGACGACGGCGTCTTCCTGTACCGAGGCTCAGGTCCCGGAGCCGGTTTCGTGTACTTCACCAACGAGACTCCGGTCGGTCCCGGTGGCGTGGCCAGCACCGCAGATTTCTTCTTCTTCGGTATCGCCTCGGACCAGTTCGCGTCCGGCGACTGGAACGGAGACGGAGTTGACACGTCGGGCATCTTCCGACCGTCCGACACCACGGTGTATCTGACCAACACCAACGCCAGTGGCGGCGCAGCAGCGCCAACCGACGAGTCGTTCGTCTGGGGAACGGCGGGTTGGGTGCCGGTAGCCGGCGTCTGGGCCGACACCCCCACCTAGACGAAAGCCACCAATAAGAACGGGCCCCGGTTTTCCGGGGCCCGTTCTTTATCAGCTGCCAGCGAACAGCAATCGGCTATCAGCTTTCAGCCAACAACACGATCCCAACACGACTGCCTACTGCCTACTGCCGATTGCCCACAGCCAAGCCTGCCCGACTGGGGACGAGCCATAGACTCGGGTTATGAAGGCTCGTAAGACTCTCGGGTGGTTTGTGGGCGGCTGGGCTCTGTGGCGGCTGTTCGGCCCGGTCACGCGGCCGAGGTCGAAGGGTCCCCAGGTACACCCGATGCCGGTGCCGGGGCGCACCGTGTTCGTGGGAAGCAAGGAGTTCCTGGTCCGGGAAACCGGCCTGCCCGACGCGCCGCCGGTGGTGCTGATTCATGGCTGGGTCTACGACAGCGTGGAGACGTTCAACCGACTCGCCCCGATCCTGGCGGAGCGTTTCCGGGTCATCATGATCGACCAGCGCAACTACGGCGGATCGAGCAGCCTGTATGAGGACTACGAGATCGAGACCGTGGCAGATGAGGTAGCCGCCGTCCTTGACGTTCTCGAAGTGACGCAAGCAACCGTCCTCGGATACTCGATGGGTGGCATGGTCGCCCAGGCTCTGGCTCGCCGGCACCCGGGACATGTCGGCAGGGTGGTCTTTGGTGCGACCGCTGCCAAGCCGATGAGGCGCCCGATTCTTGATGCGGTCGGCATGGTCGTTCTGCGGATCCTGTGGAGGATCGGCAACCTGGAAGGCGCCCGCATTTCACACTTCGTCCTGCGGGACGCCGGAGCTTTTGGCCCCCAGCACGATCGATGGCTCTGGGACGTGATGCTGGCTCGCGACCCGGAGCTCAACATGCGAGCGCTGCGGGCCATCAAGCGGTTCGACTCTCGCAAGTGGGTCGGTCAGATCACGGCCCCCGCTCTGGTCATCATCCCAATCCGCGATCAGATCCTGCCGCCCCGATCCCAGTACGAGCTGGCCGCCTTGCTCAAGAACCCATCGGTCCTGGAGCTGGGGGCTCGGCACGAGGCGATCTTCACCCATGCCGCTCAGATTGCCGACGCGACCATCGAGTTCGTCGAGAAAAGCCAGCAGTAATCCCTGGCCGGGCTGCGCCCGGCCTGAGTCGAGCGGACAAATCATCGAGTTGCGGAGCAACTCGCAAGGAACGCCAGCGGCGTTTCCGCAGTAGGCAATAGGCAAGTTGCTGTTCGCTGATAGCTGGCAGCTGGTTAGACGACCTCTATGCCGGTTCCTTCGATGATCTCTCCCACCACTTCTGCGGCCGGGACGTCGGCCTCTCCGAGAGCGGAAACGACTTCAACGCAGCGGTCGGCGGGGACGGCCAGCAGCAGGCCGCCGCTGGTCTGGGCGTCGGCGAGGATGATCCGATGGACCTCGTCGACTCCATGGAAGGTGGTGAACTCGGCTGCTGCGTCGGCGTTGCGGCCGGTCCCGCTCGGGATCACGCCTGCCTCGGCCAGTTCCTCCACCCCGGGAAGAAGAGGGACCCAGCGATGATCGACCCGGGCTCCAACACCGGAAGCGGCCACGACCTCTCCGAGGTGGCCGAGCAAACCGAAGCCGGTGACGTCGGTCGCCATCCTGATTCCGTGAGCCACTGCGATCTCAGCGGCCGAGCGATTGAGGGCCGTCATCACCGCGATGGCGGCAGCTGTTTGCTCTGGAGTCGCCTTATCGCGCTTGATACCGGTGGCAATCAGCCCGGTCCCGAGGGGTTTGGTCAGCACCAGTTGGTCACCCACCCGGGCGGCTCCGTTGGTCATCATCACACCCGGATCGACTACCCCGGTGACCGCCAGCCCATACTTAGGCTCACGGTCGTCGATTGAGTGGCCGCCGACCAACGTGCAGTTCGCTTCGGCGAGCACCGCTGCTCCTCCTCTTTGCACGTCGGCAAGCATGTCAAGTGGAAGGTCATCGCGGGGCCAGCCGACGATGGCCAGGGCAGTGAGCGGCGTCCCGCCCATGGCGTAGACATCAGAGAGCGCGTTGGCCACCGCAATCCGTCCCCAATCAAACGGGTCGTCAACGATGGGCGTGAAGAAGTCAACCGTTTGCACCAGGGCTGGCCCGCCCGCGAGCTGATAAACCCCGGCGTCGTCGGCCTCATCGAGGCCCACCAGCAACGAGGGGTGACGGGTTACGTCGAGTTCGTGCAAGGGACGCAGAACCTGCGCCAGCTCAGCGGGGCTGAGCTTGCACGCTCAACCGGAGCCGTGTGAGTACAGCGTCAGCTTGATGTCGGACATGGAAGGAGACTAGGTCTCCCTCCGCACAGTGGCCGCTACCCGGAGGCTCGGATGGTCAGGAGTCGCGCAGCACCGAGCTGACAATCCCGACGACGGCGATGACGATCAGGGCAGCCCAGGCCGCGTAGCGGAACCAGTTGGGCGCAAACCGCCACAGGTTCTTGACCTGGGCGTAGATGGCGGCAACGCCAAACAGCACACCCGTCAGAAGGCCGCCTACGGCGGCGGCGAGGCCCAGCATCTCCTCGGGGCGCGTGCCGGGATCCGGGTCGGCGATCCAGAGAGCGGCTCCGGCGGTAGCGGCTACACCGGCGGCCAGACCCGCCAGCCCGACGACCAGCCAGAACCTGTGTAGTTGGCGATCTTCCTCTGTGCCACGCGCCTCAGCCATCGACCCTCTCCATGAACGAGTGTCAGCCTACCGGCGGAGGCAGGGCCCGACCCTGAGTTCCTGCCGGTTTCGTAGCGACTGCTGAGGCGGTAACATTCGGCCGAGGTTGGATTTCACGCCTGACCCCGGCGTTGCCAACCGGCAGGAACTCCTCACCCCCCCTGGGGAACCTGCACCAAGACGAGCCTCGGCCCCCGGCCGGGGCTCGTCGCTTTCGCTCCTAGCCTTGGGCGGGAATGCGATTCAACCTGCCGCGCCCCCGCCAGCTCGCTCGCAACCTACGGGAAGTAGCACAACGCCGCCCGGAGACCACCGGGGAGTACCTGGAGACTCACCCTGAGGAGTGGCGACGCATCGCCGAGGTTGACCCCCACGATGCAGCCGACATCCTGGAGGCTCTCGGATCCGAAGCCGCCGTCGACTTCATCGGCGGCCTGAGCGAAGAGCAAGCCGCCCGCATCCTGGAAGAGATGCACGATGGTGCCGCCGCCGAGCTGCTGCAGTTGCTGCCGCGCGAGCAAGCGGCCGCCCTGGTCGGATCGATGGACGCCGACGAGGCCGTCGACATTCTCAACAAGCTCGACGAAGAGGAACTCCCGACGCTGGTTGACCAGCTCGACCCTGCCGCTGCCGACGAGATCAACCGGCTTCTGGCCTACCCGCGTGACACCGCCGGTGGTTTGATGACAACCGATGTTGCGTCACTGCCCCTTGGCCTGACGGCCGGAGAAGCGATCGAAGCGTTGCGACGGATGCAGGAGACTCTCGATGACCTGTCTTACGTCTACGTCGTTGACGACCAGGAGAAGCTCAAAGGCGTCGTCTCCTTCCGCGAACTGGTTTTCGCCCGGCCCGGAACCGGCCTGGATCAGGCGATGGTTCCGAACCCGGTCAAGGTCCCGGCCGATACCGACCGGGAGGTCGTCTCAGATCTCATCCAGCGCTACAACCTGTTCGCCCTTCCGGTCGTCGATGAAGTCGAGCGGTTACTCGGGATCGTGACGGTCGACGAAGCACTCGAGGCCATCCAGGAGGAGGCGAGCGAGGATATGGCGGTCATGGTGGGGGCCGGCTCCGAGGAGACGGTTCGAACGGCGGTGAGTGAGTCCATCACCAAACGTCTCCCCTGGATCGTCGTCAACCTGGTGTTGGCCACCATCGTCGCTTTCACCATCGAGCGCCAGAAGGACGTCTTCGAGGAGTTCGTCGTGCTGGCGGCTCTGATGCCGGTTGTCGCACTCCTCGGCGGCAACGGTGGGGCCCAGAGCCTGGCGGTCGTCATCCGCTCGATGGCAATCAACCAGGTCCCCAGTCAGATGGTTCCCAAAGTGCTGTTGCGAGAAGCCCGCATCGGGGTCTCGATCGGGGTGGCTATCGCTTTGCTGTCGGGAGCGATGGCATTCGTGATCAGCGGCGCCGACGGCGGGGTCGCCGCGGTCATGGCCATCGCCGTCTTCGCCAACCTCTCAATCGCCACATTCGCCGGTGCCGGCATCCCCATCCTTCTTCGCAGGCTCGGCCTCGACCCGGCCCTGGCTTCGAACATCTTCCTCACCTTCGTTACCGACATGGTGGGGTTCGCCGGGTTTCTGCTGATAGCAACCATGCTTCTTTGATCAGCTACCAGCAATCAGCAATCAGCAATCAGCCAGAGGGCGGTGGCCAACAGTTCTGAAAGCCCTCCCTCAGGTGTCTTGCTTCGCGATAGTTGCGACACTCAACGTGGGCCCCAAAGCTTGAACTTGGGGATGTCTTCTTCCCCGCCCTTGAGGGCGGGGAAGGCTTCGCCGCAGGCGAAGAGGGGGCGGGGGAGGCACAAGACCCATGCCACAACTTGTGTTGTTGACTCGCTGTCTCCCCCCATCCGTCCTCGAAGCTTCGCTCCGAGTCCACCTTCCCCTCAGAGGGGAAGGAAGGAGAGACTCACTCTTGGATCCACTCCTCGTAGGTCATTCCGATCGGCGCGAAGTTCACTGCCCGGAAACGATCAGCCATGTCTTCGAACAGCACGGGGTCGGGATCGGCGACCATTCCCCACTCGGCCAGATCCAGGCCCGGCCGCCAGCCGGCCGAGCCGAGAGTCTCGTCCACTCGCATCCGCCAATCCTCTGGGCCATCCGCACGGCCGTCCCAGTAGCGCTGCATTCGCTGGGCACGGCGAACGGCGCGGCGAACAATCTTGACGGCCTCGCGATCCAGCGACTCACCGTCTCCAACTGCCTCTTCAACCCACTCGGCGAACGCCTGGTCGTCCCAGACCCCGGCCTCCATGACGACGGACTCAAAGAGTCGGTCGATTGCAGCGAGCAGGCCGAGCACCCTGTCCGAAAGGCCCACGCCGGCGATCGCTTCAGAGAGAGGCAGCGACGCGGGCGGCGAAGGCGTCGGCCAGTCCCGCGGTCCCGTTCCCGGTAGAAAACCGGCGTGAGCCGACGGCGACGACCGGCGCGACGTCCTTCAGGGTCGAGAGCGCTACCACTTCGGCGGCGTCGTCGAGACGATCTAGCTTCCACCGTCCCTCAATCACCACCAGCCCGATGTCGGCGGCGGTCTTTAGTACCTCCGCCCTCGTAACAGAGGCCAGGATTCCGAGATCCATGGCAGGC
>Ga0255047_10001339_pt1 | contig 18036 bp, 21 predicted proteins | sample JV7_2_1_MG_FD_183640 | JGI IMG/M metagenome (GOLD analysis project Ga0255047, IMG submission 183640) | Seawater microbial communities from Jervis Inlet, British Columbia, Canada - JV7_2_1 | ecosystem: Environmental > Aquatic > Marine > Inlet | place: Canada: British Columbia | collected 2016-10-06 | reverse complement strand
TTGTCATCCACGGTCTTAACTCGCAATAATCAGGTTGTACATGATCGGCAATTCTGCACCTAAGTGGTACCTAGTTGGAGTACACGGACCCCAATCCTTTTCTGTATAATCTCGTTGTATAACCCACTCGGAACAATGTTGTTCAGATGTCGGTAGTGTTATGTTTGGCCATTCAGCCTTGTCCAGCAACAATTTTATAGCGATAGTCTGGTCCTTGTCAAGATATTTATGATAAGCTGCCTGAAACAATGGGTTAAGTGGGTTTCGTTTAGCATGATATGACAGCAAGTCAAAGTGTTTTTGCGGTATCTTGCCAGTTATATCTCCTCGAAGCAATATGTGCCAAACCGCCAAATGACTTATGTAACCAGTTTTGGACGATATGTCAGCACGAAATGATAGTTCAAAGCTATGTGTAACCCCGCCTAATCCTTGTATAATTCGGGCCAAGGTATTGATTAGAGCGGGTGTCATAAACAGTTCGCCGGGGGTTCCTTCGCCACGCAAATAATAAGCCTTGGATCGCAAGTCTGACATGAGCTGATTGGCTATGTCTAAGTTCTTGTTTTTCCATATACTCCACAACAAACCCAGTATCATATCCCTAGATATAGTTGAACGAGAATTGCCAAGGGTGGGGGAACAGTCATGAGCTGGCCTACGGTGCCACCGGCTACCATCGTAGGCAGCGAGTATGTTCGTACCACCAACAGCCGCACTGTATAATCCACTAAACAACAACGAGTCACATTTCTCGGCCAATATAAAGCCATTGTGGTCTCGGAACGGTTCTATCAACGTAGTGTACCGCATAGATTTATGGGACAGTTCAGTAGAGTGAGAAGCTGGTTGCTCGCTATGCCAAGTAGTAGTACAAGCAAAAAGCAAACATATAAGTAGTAATAATTTCATGCTAGACAATAAGAAATAATAGGGGGACTACCGGAGCCTGTTTGCAGTGTGTCCGAAACTAGGGCTTCATCATAGTACTCTAGTGTAAATACACCGTTTGTCTGTACTCGTATTATCCTAATTCCCGAACTCGTAATTAAAAAACAATTAATTATCTCAGCAGACGGACGGTAATTAGTGGGTATATTTGCGTCGGATGATATTGAACCAGAGGCTGTATGTGAAAATGCAGCAGTCCCTGTCAGTGTTACTACCCTACCAACCCTTGTACATCTTAGTGTACCTGTTATAGATCCAGTTAATGTTACATCGTCTTCTTCATAATGGTCAAGTATGTCCCCACCACCATTGGTAAATGTAACCCCTTTGCCTGCTGTAGAAATAGTCACACCTTCTGTAGAAGCTGTCATTTCGGCACTAGCGGTTATTGCTGCTGCTTCAACTGTTCCTGTGAAGGTAGGACTTGCCGAAAGTACGGTACTACCAGTTCCGGTAGAAGCTGTTACTCCAGTTCCACCATTTGCTACAGGAAGTGTTCCGGTAACGCCTGTGGTTAGAGGCAACCCTGTACAGCTGGTAAGAACACCCGCAGAAGGTGTACCTATTGCTGGAGTAGTAAGTGTTGGACTAGTCAAAGTTTTATTGGTCAATGTATCAGTAGTAGCTTTGCCGACCAATGTATCAGTAGCATTTGGCAATGTTATGGATCTATCATCACTATGAGCAGATATTATAGTCATAGTTTTGGCTGTAGTAGCACCACTAAGAGTAAATGCTATAGCCTTGGTAGGATCGGTCAAATCAGCTGCACCAGTAACCAATACCCCGTTAGTCTCGTCTATGCGAGCAGTAGAGTTAGCTACATTAGTCGCGATAGCTGTTGTAGTATTGCCAACAGTACCAACAAACACTTCATATTGATTAAGAGATGATCCAGCTACTGTAGCCCAAGATAGGGTTCCAGCACTGTCCGATACCAAAGCTTGGTTGGCTACACTAGCATCACCATCAGGCAAAGTAAGCGTAACACTTCCGGCCAATGTACCCGGAGCTTTAAACGCTGTATATTCGCCACCTGATGTATCAGCAAACCGCAACTCAGCAGTAGCACTCATAGTCATAGAAGTGGTTACAGTGGGTGTGGTTAAACTTGGTGAAGTTAATGTTTTATTGGTTAGGGTATCAGTACTGGATCTAGTTATGATATAGTCAGCAGATGAGACACTAGTAGCACTAGCTGCCCATCGCGAATCACTAACATTCCAACGTACTTGGGCTATAGTAGTTCCACCAGAACCCTCTACATCCATACCAGCCGCATTGTCCGAAGGATCAGCGGGCGTACCTATAGCATTGACTGTGATACTCGGATCAGCTGTTTCAACTGTAGTTACGTCAAGAGATGTAGTTGTACCAGTAACAGTAAGATTGCCTGGTATGACTAAGGTAGAGGTAGCTCCACCAATAGTTATGTCGTTTGCTCCGGCTGAAGCAAATAGAGTAGCAGTACCTGCACCAGTTAGGTCCATAGAGGAGCCAGCTGTCAACACAGGTGCTGTAAGAGTCTTGTTTGTAAGTGTGTCTGTAGTAGCCCGTCCAACAACCGTGTCTGTTGTAGGGGGAAGCGTAATGGTAACATCACCGGCAGGCGAATTACTTGTGACTGTTGTCTTACTGCCGCCGTGGTCTAGTACAATTGTACTTCCATCAGCTGTAAAAGAGCCTGTTGTCCTCATGTACTATCCTCCAGGAGAGGAGAGGACCGAACAGCCCTCCCCCAAGTGTTTGTTACTTAACGCCCATTTTCCATTCGGATATGGTTATGCCGGGATCACCAGTTTCTTGTGTTTGGTGAAAGAAAGGAACCAATACTTCTGCGCTATCAAACGTAAAAGCAGTAGTTACAGTAGGCTTAGCATTGTCGAAAAAGAATTGACATGAGCCGTTGTTGGATACTTCGATTTCTAGAGTATGTTCTCCAGCATCAGCCCAATCTGTTTCAGTCGTGTCAGTTTCAGAAGTAGCACCACCGTTCAAGATAGTGTGTATCTCGAGCTGGCCATCTGCATCTTGCCCAATACTGAAAAAAGCAGCTTCGTCATAGTTGTCGACAGCAACCTGATATGCCTCAGCTTTGCGTAGTCCAACAGCAATCTCAGTTACATCAGAAATGTCAGCAATGGCAAATTTACAAGAGAAATAAATCTTCTTGTCTACATCAGGAAAAGATCCTACAGTATAGGCAGCCTTAGACAAAGCAGTTATACCATTGGTGATTTCGCAAGCAGTGATAGCATCAGTAGCATCTGCATCACCGTTTATATCCAAGCCGGTAGCAGCCTGTATGGGTAAATTCCATATGGCTGTACCAGTTGATTCAACAACTCCAACATGATATTCGAACAAGTCACGCCCGGAGGAGAACGTAAGCTCGTCCCCTGCAACGGGTTCTGAACCGACTGCAACAGGAACACCATCAGAGTTATTAGACATGCCCCAGAGAGGAGCAATCGGAAAGTCTTCGTCAATATTTTCATTATATATGACGGCTTCGGTAATTTTGTTTTCGCGCTTATTAGGAGCCCGTTGATAGGTTTGCCTAGTGTTGGTCTCGATACCAAGTGCGATTCTATTTTGGTCGTCTCGTGCCATAGTTATCTCCTTAGATTATGGCAGGTACTCTCTCACATCGACAGGAGTGTCTAAAGGCAAGAGAGAACCCGGTAAAATTATACTGTAAAGTTCTCGATAGTTCCGATACCACCAGAGTGTGTACTCAGGAGCAATCCAGATCCTTCCATGTATGCACGCAATGTTCTGTCGTGTCCAGTACTATTGGGCTTGAGGAAGAATTTCTGACCATTTTGTGGTTGAACAAACTCAAAATCAGATCCGTAAAACTGTAGTACGTCGCCTTCTGGGCAGATGTAGATACGTTTTTCTGGGCAAAACTCGTCAGGAGTGAAAAATATAGTGTTTTTTCCATGAACATAGGCCATGTTCTCAACACCTTTCTTATTGTCCTTGATTGATTGGAAACGTCGATCAGTTTCGCGAGACTCAATCAGAGCATCATAAGTTGTCCATGCCATAAGGGCTTTAGGATAGCTATAGCGTCCTTGTCCAACAGCAATCATCAATCGAGACATAAGCTTTTGAAAGTCAGATGCATCGATGGGATTTCCCCCAACAGATCGCCTAGTTCCACCAAGGGCTCCAGACAGTGTGATACCGTTAGCGACTCGTCCGTCATCTTCAGATAGTGTTCCTAATCCAACCCAATCTTCGGAAAAAGTGTTGTAATCAGTAGTACCATGACCAGAAGAAAGGTCAGAAGTAGTAGCTTGAACAAATCGGTAAATAAAATCAGTATCGCCAGCAACATCAACGCCGGTAATGGCTACGGTAGCTCCAGCAGATGCATCAAATGCAGCACAAGTGATTTGGTTGTTATCTCTATCGATAACGTCTACTCGCAAGTAATCGCTACCATTAGTTTCATCCCAAACACCAGCATCGATACCCTGAACAGTACCAGCGGTGTTGTACACAAGTACTTTGTCCCCAGGCTCAAACCATCCAATATACCCTCGGGCATCAGAAGTAGTATTGAGAGTCATAACGATCTTTCCACCAGAGATAGAAGGAGTACCAGTTATGGTTCCAAGTACACCGGTTCCATCTTTATAAAGAGATGCAGACAGGATACGAGAAAGGGCAATAGTTTTAGTTCGAAGTTCCTCTGCTAGGGGAGCACCATATTTTCCCAGGTTGGAATAAGCTTTGTTGATAAGAGTTCGTTCTACTTCGATAGTAGCAGCAAAATCTTTATACTCAGCAGTTCCTTCATTGAGTGTTGATTGGTGTTCAGTTGGGTATGCACCACCATTAACGGCGACAAAACCAACAGCGCCAGCACCTAGAGCAGATCTAAGGTTGTAACGCAATTGACGTCCATCCTCTGGTCCTTTCTTTTGGCGCATAATGAGATCCCAAGCGGGAGAATCTTCTGATAAGTTGTTATAAACAGCGCCCTTAGAAACAATTTTGAGATAGTTTCCAAGGGTAAGGTCGGATACTTTTGTAGATGCCATGTTTTTTATAGTCCTTTAGGTTTAGCGACCCTTAAACAACCTATTGAATAAGGTTGAAGGATCCATTTTCATTAAATCTGAGGAGGCTACTTTGCGGGACTGTCCTTTGCGGGCGTCTAACTGGGCATGTTTGATAGAGTCTTTGCTATGTTTGTCAATAACCTCGGACAATTCTTCCTTGGCTTTTGCCTTTGTGAAATCTTTAAATTCAGCGGCAGTTTCTGTAAAAACTTTGCGTATAAGCGCTCCGTTCTTATAGTTAGGAGGATACCCTTTGTCGGTATATTCCTTAAGCTCTTCTTTGGCATTGCGCCAAAACATCTTCTGTAGGTTAGGAGATAAATCTAGGCCTTCCAATTGTGTTCGGAAGGCATTCTCCATAGTAGTCTTGATGACTTCTTTCTCTACAGCAGTAGCTCTTTCTTCTGCAAGTGCTGCTTTTTGTTCACTTTTTCGCAAGTCAGACGATCGATCTTTTTCAAGTCGGACCAATCTTTCTTCCGAATCCATAGCTCGTTGCTCGGCTGGAGACGCGGTTTTATAGGCTTCTCGCTTTTGCAACTCACCTTCCAGAAATGTACCGTAATCCTTGCCACTTAAGGTTTGAATCAGGCGTGGCATGTCATCTTTAAATCCCTCAAGTTCGTCCCAAGTACGTTTATACTCGGCTACTTCTTTGTGGGCTGCTGACAGCTCTTTCTGAAGGTTCGCTTTATCTTGGTATGCTTTGCGACTTCCGTCATATAAGGATAGTCTTTTTTGTGCCTCTTCCCATGTGAGAGTTGTTTCTTTTCCATTCGCCTTGTAGCTTATGGATTGTGGAGCAGGTTCTGGAGCTTTTAGCTCATTTGGCTGTTCCGATGTTAGTTCTAATTCTTCTTCGCCCTCGAATTCAAAGTCGTCTTTGGGTGCATTGAAAAAAGAGGAGTCCTCTACTTCTATGTCACTCTCGATAGCAGGTATTGCTACATCGTCTTCGAGTATAGGCTGATCAGTTACAGTATTGCCAGATTCAGTGGGTAATGCCTCAGTGCTTGCTTGTAGTGCAGCTATTTCGGCAGCTATGTCTACGGATAGACGGTCGTTATTCATATGCTTCTTCCTCATGCGTGGCGTCCCTTGGGGATAGCCTTATATATTACCTCATAGTCCTAAAAAGGGTATATGGGGCCCTATTTTTATATTACACCAAGTAAAAACAAAAGTCAAGTAAAAAATTCAACTATTTTACAAGTTGTTGATATTACACACCCTGTACTGGAGTGGCTGCCAAACTAGGCGCCATAGCTCCACTTACACCAGGAGTCCCCGGTAGCGCGGTTGGTGCTGGAGGAGTAGCTGGTTGCATACCTGCGGAGGCTTTCTTGGTCTTTATATCCTCTCGTTGCTCAATATGTTTTTCGATCAAGAGCTGTATGTCTTTGTCCAAATCTCGAAATTCAGCAGTCATTACATAGTCATAGGCATATTCCAACATTCCGTCGTGTTCTTGTATAGGTCTTGGCGCAATGTAAGTAGGTATACCGCTACGGTTTTTAACGATCATTTCGTCGAATATTTCTTTTTGCCGATCAGCTGACATAGTCATACGATCATGCATAGATTCGATTTCGTTCAGTTTCATCAGATTCAGTATTTGTTTTGGTGACATACCGGCTTCGGCCAACATAGGCTGGAGCAACAGTATAGCTTCGCGCTTCATGTTTGGATCAAGAGGAAGTGATGTACCATAAGATACTCGCAAATCCCAACCACTATTGATATCAGATCCCTCAAATTTGGCAGCTTCGAAGGCTTTTTCTCGTCCAACTACCTCTACCTTGGTGGGTATATCCCAATGATCTTTAACTAACCCTAAGTAATCCTTGTACAAATTCTCAATACTCATAGCATACTTCTTGAACAAGCGTCTATGCATCATTGTCCCAGATTCTATGGAGGTTTGTTGGGACAGTGAGGACTGTTCTCGTCTCTGTATACCCATCATAGAGTCATTGACCCCGTATAGCTCCTGTATGGCCGTTACAAGCTGTTCGCGGAATCTCCACCCATCTCCCATTAGCTGAGGAGGTGGCATGGCTTCGGGCTTAATCTGGCCATCCCACATAAGTATATCTCGCGGCGAATCCGTCACAGACTCGTCTTCTAGTTTGGTGTCTCTATGAACTAATAGACGTATGGCATGGTGAGCTTGTATATTGTCCAAGAATGAGGTATCAAGGGCGTTAAGCATAGTCTGCAGTCTGGCCACGTAGTCAACTCTAGATTTGCCATACACCTGATCCGGCACATCTACATACGTAAGTAGCTGATATGGTATACCCGCGTTATAATGAGGATTGTCACCAGGCTCGCCTAATATAGTGTAATCTTCGAGAAAGTAGCAGTGTCTACCAAGCATAGCATTGGTCGGCATACCCTTTTCATACATCTCATATATTTCGATTACATCTTCTTCTACTTCACCAGTTATATCTTCGCGAATCTCAAACAAGTCTTTTCGTCGTTTGTGTGCTTCCCTAAGAGCTTCTTCATCATCAGGAAAGTGTGATATAGCATCATCTATATCCATAGCCTTTTTTTCAAATGTATACCTAACATCTTCAAATCGTTTGGCGTCATCGTCAATCCACATGTTAAATGTAGACGGACAATATGAACTGATCTGGCCAGACATGATTAGATGTCCTGTGCTCTTGTCATATGTGACTACTTTGCCTTTGTCAGCATCCCATATACACTTGACCCAGCCATTGCCGTATGTTAGGGTAGCTAGTGATTGCTGATCGATAACATCTTGTAATCCCATAGTAATCATACCGTGGCGAACTATACGGTCAGCCGCATCAGCTCGTTGTTTGTCGACTGGATCAGTAGAAGCTGGTTCAACTATAGTAGACGGAGGATTACTGGACAACTGCGAATGAAAAAACTGCAAATATTTAAAGGCATAATTCATACCTATGGACGAATCACCTGCATCAACCTCACCTCCTTCTAACTCAGTTATTTCGTCAAAAGTTATGTTGAACTGATTTTGCTCACCTGTTCTATCGTTGTTTATGATTGCATCATTTTCTTTCCAATGAGCTTCGAATATTTCTCGGTACTTGACTGCTCTGCGAAATCTCTTCTCAATGTTTTTCGTGTAATCCTCTTTGGACCATACCTGAACTTTCATCTATACCTCTTTATGTAGGATCTTTTTATAGCTTCCTGAGCCAATGCTAGTTTGCGAATCTTCTGTATAACCATGTACCAAGCAATTCCATTTAATCCAAATGATAGTAAGCACAAGTAATATGCCAACAGTATGTTATCCAAAGTGACGTCTCCTACGTATTCTACCTTTTCTGCGTTTACTTTCTTTTATGACGCGTTCTCTATGTGCTTTTTGTAACCATTGATCATGAGTTAATTGTAAAGAAACTACTTCACCCCTTGGCAACAAATCCAAGCCATATTGCAATGCATCAAGTAGGTGAAAGCGTTGTGATCCGACTATGCGGTCACTGGTGGTTTCACTCCATTGACAACTTACAAATTCGTCAACCAGCAGATTACACCAAGGAGCTACCTTGAGTTTGTTTTCGTACAAAGCCTCTTGCAAATTTTTGATTAGTATCTTTTTGCGCTCTGCTTTGTTTTCGACCCAGCGATAATGTCTACCTTGTATGGCAGCTTCTTTTATAAACCAAGTCGCGTTAGTATCGCAAACTCGTCTAGCTATGTTGAGCGAATCGGTTATAGGCCTTAATTTATCTAACAGTACTGTAGCCGCATGACCAAGTATGTAGTCTGCCCTCACTATATACCATATACCGTTTGTTGGACATTCGGCCAATAGTATCAAGCCAGCTTTACTAGCTGCTGCCGGATCTACTGCTTCGACATGCCTCCAACCGGGATGGTAACCAGGAGGGTTTTCTACATGCATCTGAGGATCAAAGTGATATACAGCATTGTCGCCAACATACCAATTACCCTCAAGTAATGTTTTTCGGTAACCTTCTGGCAGTGTAGCCATAGGTGCCAATATTTCTTCATGTCGTCCGTCAAACAAAGGATTGTCTAACATACGTAGTTTGTACTTTTTGTGAAAACCAGATGGGGTATCAATTAGTCGTCGTATTTGTTCGTTCTTAAGTTTTGGTGTAAATGTTGCAAGAAAGAATCCGCGACGAGACATAACACGTCTGTGTAGCTCTTCAACTAGGCCAATAGAGTTAGGCATCTCGTCAAGCCACACCATGTTGGCTGTAAATGATTGTACCTTGGCGCGAGCTTCTTCTGGAGCATTGTGCGAAAAGAACAGTATATGATTACCAGTAGGATTATGAACTACCTTGTTTAAGATACCACCTGACTTGTGTGCTGTATAGGATCCAGGTTCGAGAAAAGGTTTGATTTTCTTCTCCCACAATTCGTCGTCAACCTGTTTGGATACTCGACCAATAACAATGATCTGTATCGGAATACCTTCCCACTCTGCTGGAGGAGTCCAAGTCGGATGTGTTCCAGTCAACACCCAAGATACTATGCGACCACCCAGTTGCGATTTTCCAGACTGATTTCCACCTATTACGTACATATGGGGGACCTTGCCAAAATCGTCAATCACTTCTTGTTGCGAAGATGTCGGTGTAGAGTCTAGATCATAAGGATCGAAACATCGTCTCCTCTTCATGATCTTTAGCTTAGCTAATGCTGCTACTATTTCCTTGCGCTTATTTGCCATGCAATCTCGCCAATATCTCTTGTAACATTCCGCGTAGTGAACCGTCCTTCTTAGGTTCGCGTACTCCATCAGCTTCTTCATCATAGTCACTGTGTTGCCAGCCCATGCCCGAATCTTGTCCAGCCTGTCTTACTTTATCGTAGAAAGTTTCTGGATCTGTTTCTTCTGGTGCATAGGTATTGTCTACATTGTCAGCTATTTCTAATCCGTCTGGCTCTATTTCGTTTCGCCACGATGGTCCAAGCAGCCGATCAAGCCGTTCTTCACCAGCTTCTTTCGACCCAGTGCGTTCTATTTGTCTGTCAAGCAAATCCTTAAGGTAATATGCTCTTTGTATATCTCGACCGCTCATAATTACCGCCTTGAGACATAAACTTTACTAACAGTAGCCGTATCAGAAGCACCAGTAGTAACGATTACTCTTGCGGTATTCCACATAGCTGTATCAGTTCCGTCATATACATTGTTTTCGATTTCGTATGCTGCGGTAAACGAGCCAGCAGTAGTATTGGCAATGGATATAGAACCATCTCCTGAATCATCTTCATCTTGATCAGTAGAGGCTGTACTGTCAACTCCGCGACGTACCCATGTAAAGGTCATAGTCCCATCAGCTGCGGTATCATCAGTAGTAAATTCATCGCCAACATCAGTTAGTGCGTCAAATGCCGCCTCAACACTAGCAGCCACATTAGCAGCAGTAGTATCTCCAGATATATTAGCTTGAACCTTTCTACCAGCAGCAGTAGCTACCCACAATGCGCCTGTTGGAGCTGTATCACTACCAGTTACATCAAGAGCACAAGACCACAAGTTATCATCAGCATCATATATAGTAAAGTAATCACTAGCCGTAGCACCGGCTTTGGTCGGAAATGTAAATGTATCTACCTTGGCTACAGTTGTTACTGCCGAAGCTGACTGAACAGCGGCCCAAGTAGTTCCACCATCATGAGAGTCTTGCAATGTGGTGGTTACACCGGTTACCTCATTCACAGCCGAAAATGTAACGTTGACAAGTATATTTCGCGAATCTTCTCCGCTAATTGTTATGGGATCGCTTACTACAGTAGTAGAAGCCGCCGCACAAGCCTTGCCGGCTGTGTCAATCACCATATTTGTTGTTGTATATCTATTGGGCATGCGTTTCTCCTATCGATTAAGTGGTATATCTACTTCATATCCTGTAGAAAATACTCTAAAATGTAAAAAAGGTGATAAATCATCTGATATAATTATGCGAAATCTGTCGTTGCCGGATTCTACATGTACTGTGGCCAGCTGGGCTATATCCATATGTGTCTTAACAACGTTGATTGTTTCCGATCTCAGCTAGTAGCATTGATTCTCCCTCTAGCTATGTCGAAGTACTTTTTATCCTTCTCTATGCCAATGAAGTTTCTACCTAGGTTCTTACAGGCTACCCCGGTACTCCCGCTACCCATAGTAAAGTCTAATACTGTCTCACCTTCTAGGGTATATGTTTTTATTAGATACTCTAGTAGGGCTACTGGTTTTTGGGTTGGGTGTCTCCCCTCTTTTTTCTCTTTTGAAGAAGAGTTAACGATATTAAATTTTATTATTGATTCTGGGTTTTTAAAATCAGGATTGTATTTTGAAAATAAATGGGGAGGATATTGTTTACTCAAACAAACCTCTTCTCCATCTGTCCTAGCGTTACGCCATACTTTATTGTTATTTTTTATACCTTGCCTTATTCTATTACTAATCCTAGGTTTCATTTGTTTATTAAAAATATGATTTTTTTTACTAAAAATAGAAATTATTTCATGTATTTTCATATGTCGAATACTTGCATTAGCAAAATTACTGGCTCTATCTTTTTTCCAAATTATATCTTCTTTAAACCATTTTATCTGACTCATCCTTAGCGCACTACTAAAAGGCTCACTACCAAACAAAGCACAGGCTCCATTAGGTTTTAATACTCTCCAAATCTCAGCCCACATAGGCTCAAATGGAATAACAGAATCCCACTTACATGCGGTAGTTCCATAGGGAGGATCGGTTAAGATAAAATCAACAGACCCATCTGGTATATGCCTCATAGCCTCTAAACAATCACTATTGATCAAATTAATCATTAGAATCTAACCCTTGTTAGCCATGCTTCAAATTCTCTATCCCTCTGTCTTTTGCTAGATACCAAATGCATGTTGTCTTTGGTGTCAATCACCCTGTTTGTTGTTGTATATCTATTAGGCATACGTTTCTCCTAGCGATTAAGCGGTATATCTACTTCATATCCTGTAGAAAATACTCTAAAATGTAAAAAAGGTGATAAATCATCTGATATAATTATGCGAAATCTATCGTTGACATCTCCGCGCATCTCTACAGGAACAGAAAAGTTTATGTTGTAAGTAACCCAAGTATTTGTTCCGTCTCCGCCGGATTCTACGTGTACTGTGGCCAGCTGGGCTATATCCATATGTGTCTTAACAACGTTGATTGTGTCCGCAGCAACAGAAGTAAACAAAAATACAATCCCATTAGATATAGTTTGACCAAGCATCGTATCATAGGGTAGATTTTGGTGGCTACTATTGGCCAAAGTCGAAACAAAAGGAGCAACAAAAGACAAGTGGAGGTTTGTTTGCCAATATACCTTGCCTGCATTTAGTTGCAAATCAAAATTTATAGGTGCCCCGACCTGCTCCCATTGCATAGTATCAAGATAATAGTCAGGAGGTACTCCAGCTCCATCGGAAATAGTCCGAACGACAAATTCGTCTATGTTGGTTGAGCCCATATTAAAATCGGCTATGTCTATACTAAACTTTTGCCAAACATTGAGAAAGGTTGGATCTATGTAAGAAGTTATGTCGAGTACATCTCCGACAACAACTCCGGCCAACCTGTTATATATCTGTACGTTCTTGGTACCAGTTGTAGGCCAACCCGTCAAATATATATAACCAGTCATAGCTGTATAATTATCAGATGATATAGTCGATCCACGTGTAAATAAAGCTTCGTCGTTTTTTACAGAAGCTGTTCCGTCGACCGATTTAGTACCTTGTTGAGCTTGATCAGTGGTGTCGAATGTCCATGTGCCAGAAATAGCTGAACCTGTCCATAACACGTTATCAGTACCATTATGTATCTTATCAGGAGTACCAGAAAAAGTAGCAGCCTGATTCATATCTAGGCCATATGTTGGATTAAAAAAGAACTTTAGGGCGGAAACACGATTTTCATATGGGTGGGTATAGGTCATTAGACCACGGGGATTTTTCCGTACCCGTACTGTTTGAGCCTCTCCTCCACCATCTGTTATTACGGTTTTTATACCTCCCATTATAGTGTAGCGCCCTCATAATATCCACGAATCATAGTATCCACTATGCCTGTAGAGCCTGTATATGTTATAGCTATAGCATCACCAAACCCAAGTATCAATGTATTGTCCATATTAAGAAGAGTTGTAGCTGTTGCGGCTGTTCTAACTAACGTAATTCTATCACCTATAGTTAAACTAGTGACTGAGGCATTGCCGAGAGCTGTAGCTGCAGCTATGTTTGAACTAGTTAAGTTAAGATTTTTGCCGGTTATAGTTGTCCCAGCAGCTGTTCCTGTAACCTGGTACAATTCGAACAAACCTGTTAACACTCCGCCAACATGAATCTTATCTATAAACAATTTGTTTGAGGCATGCGTATTTTTTACGTATATGACTTCTTCCCCGGTTCCAGCAGAATAAGAGGAAGTCCAAGAGTAGGCATTTCCCGAATCTCGCGATATATAAAAGGCCCTAGCCGAAGCTTTGGAAGATACGTTTAGTCTATTTGTAACTGATACCGATGCATGTTTTCCCCCGCCAACACCATCTTCTATTTTTATACCCATTATAAATCCTTAGTACTTTCTATTACACGGTATATCGAACAAGCTATTTGCACATTCATAGCCGCTGTTGATGTCGCTGGTGTGACTGTAATCCCTATAGAGTTACCTTGTCTTAATACTATGACTCCAACAGATATAGGTTGCCTTCCTGGACTAGCGCTATTGAACAAGGATTCGCTAACCACTGTCCCGCCAGTAAGTGCATCTCCTTCTGCTCCATATAGACAAGTAGCAGTTAATGTTCGCTTGCTACCGAAGTCTCTATTCACCGGAACAAACGCTGTACCACCTGATATAAGGTCTCCCCCCGTTGGATTTCGCTCAATTTGCACGAGAGTATCGCCAGAACCACTAGTATTGGTACCAAATAGGTAGAAAAATGCAGTTATAGTAACCGGTTGGTCTTCATTATTTTTAAAATACCACAAAGCGGACTTGTTTGCGGAAGATAAAGCTATATTACCGGTGTTTATATTATAGGCTTCTCCATTATGAGCATGGTGAGCGGCTATGGTTTCTGTTACTGATAGGGTTTCTACTCTGTTTTCGGGTGTGACGCGGGCAGCATTGTTAGTACCTGTCCCGTCTATGATTGTTGAATTTGACATTAATATTCTTTTCCCTCGTCTTCTTTTATACTGGTTATAAACCGCAAGTGATTGTTCATTCTATGTAAATGATCCCGCATATCGGTGAGTAGGCAGATTAGTTCATTTTGGTGTACAGCGGTCTGGTCGTTAACAGCGGTGATCTCGGGCGAGACCGCTGGTGAACCCCCCTCCCTCAATCCTGTTCCGTTCAATTGAAGTGTGATAGAGTTAGTGTAGTGTATTTCTACCTTGAATGTTCCAGTTAGTGCCAAATATCCCAAATCTTGTGGGGTAGTATCAGAAGATGAAGCAGTAGTGGTTACTAGTGTCTCGTTGAAGCTTGCATCACCATGAACGCGGTATATGCGCAGGTAGTATGTGCCTGTGACTGCAGAAGGAGTACATATGGTGTGTACGATGTCAGCTTCGGAAACATAACGACGGGTAAAAACACCTGGTCCGTTCTCTATAGTCCTATCCATAAGCATAACATTCTTGCCTAATGGTATTATAGTACCTTCTTTTGCTGTCCCCATGTTACTTAAGCCACCCTAATTGGAGAAACAGGCCGTTTTCTATGCAGGTTACTACACCTTCCTCTTGATCTGTGGATAATATGTGAGTGATTCCGCCCTCATATAGGCAAGCGTGAATTTGCTCGTGAAATAGGGTGCTGCGTTGTACTTCGATTGGGTAATTCTTGTTTATGAATATTTCGCGGGTCTCTGGGCTACATAGTCCTTCTTCTTCCATACCGCCTCTGACTACAACTTTCCATTCGCGGTGATATACTTGGACTGTTTTAGGCAGGCCTGTTGTTTTGGCCACGTTAGTCATTCCTTTACTACTTTGAGTTCTTTGTCAATGAATTTAGTTAGTTCTGCTTCTGACATCTTGTTTATAGCATCGTCGGAAAACACAACAGACTTAGTCTTAGGAGGAGCAAATCCACCATATTCGAGCAATGTCTTGGCTGCATTAACCTGTGCTGTAGGTGTGAATAGTTTGCCAGATTCGGCACTTACCAGCTCCCATAGCTTATATACGGCTTCTTCACTAGCGGCCATTAGCAAGTCTTTTGCACTTTCTCGATTAAAAAACCAGTCCCGAAACCCTTCTAGTGAGTTCCATTCTCTATAAGCATTGCAGCCACATAGTTGTGCTACCTTGGCTATAGACATATTTTCAGGTTCCTCTAAAGGAGAAATCCCTACTTTATTATGAAACCGAGCTTTTGCTTGTCTCATGCGTTTTATTGGTTTAAACATATATCTCTCTTGTTTCTTTGTTATCTACAGTTAACACGGTTTTGGTGTTATCTACATAGACCGAATTAGGGCTGTGGATAGTGCCCTCCGTCCGAAGGTATCTCGTGTATATTTATTCCGATTGTACCAAGTAGGTTTGAGTTATCTTTGTTATCTATATACATACGCAAGGGAAGTTCCCCACCATCTAGCGCACGAAATGTAGACTTCTCAGCATCCGGCAGAGAGACAACTATCCAACCAAGCTCACCCAATTCAGAGGCCATTTTTTCGAAAATCTTCTCCACTAAAGCCACCTGCTCTTCTTTCATGTTCTACTCCTCGCACTCATTATATCACTAGATGTACCCGACTCAGACCAACACCAACGACCGTAAGCAGAATAAATAAGCTTGTCATTAGACTCGTGTCTAGAGTTTTTCCCTGTTCTACAATGCCCATAGTTAGCCCAATGTCGTCTAAACATATCATTTCCATCCTAATGGGGGTTTAAGCAGCAGTACACTTGTACCGTATGCTTTCGTCCTAGTCACTATGATACCCATAGCTACCAATCTATCTATATATAACAACAACTTATCGTTCTTAATTCCAAAATAAGCCGCCAAATCCGAATGATGTACCACTACTTCTCCTCCGCCAACTCTACGTATGCCGGGATGATCTCCGTATAGTAATGATATAGCTACCTTATAAGACCAGAACTTGCCCGTATGAGCATTGTTTCCTCCGGTATCCACAATCAGCCACAAATCTCGCAACAATTACTCATATGAGCATAACAGCATGTAGTACCATTTCCGTCTATGAAAAAATCACTGGTATATAACCTCACAGTGTCACTTAAGGGATAATCCTCCGCAATATGTGTGAATCCGTTCGTCTGAGGAAAGTTACTTCTATTAAACTCTGCTCTACACACAAGGCAGTCATCTCGCCCACAATCGACCCCGAGAGGCACGATAGTCTCCGTCGGATGACATAAAGTATCGTTCGGATAAGAAGGAAGAATCGTGGGGTCTAACCGCCCGGGTTGTTCCTCAAAAGCAGGCGTACAACCAGCTCTATCTATATCGTCTATAGGTAGGTTAGCATCAGCAAACGTCTGTACCACAGCCATGGCCGCAATTATGCCGGATTCGTAAGATTCGCCAGGCAGATGCAAAGCCGCTGTAAGTTCGTCTAGTATGAGATTGTACTCGTCTAAGTCCATAATGATATTAACCTCCGCAATAATGTTTAGCTTGTAATTACAGGGTTTTTTATGTAAAGCAGAACCCTGCTAACTTTAGTCTTTATTCTCTGTCTCAGTCCTCAAGACGGCGATATACCCGGGTCGTGATTAAGGGGGCCGTTTTATAATCCGCGTACTTCATAGTCTCCTCCGTTGGTTACAGGTGGTACAGCATCCTTACGCTGACACACACCAGGCCCGGCTTGGCACCCATATATATACTAATCTATATCGTCCGCGTTGTCAAGGGGAATTATTATATAGTTACACAAGGCAAACTCCTCCTGTCCATCATACCGTTAAAAGGAAAACTAAGTGATTGATGCAGCCAACAACAACTCACAACCCTGCAAGCAGTCTTGCGACTCGTCGTTCTACCGAACAACCTTTCTTAGTATGTTAAAGATTATATCATACCTGCCCCCGTGCTGTCAACTGCTGATTTTCAAGTCCCCGTTTTTACCAGGTTCTTTTTTCATCGCTTCGCGCTGAGGCCGCTAACTGGCTGGGTGGCCAAGTAAGCATGAGTTTAGACAAAATCGGCGGGCATTGTCTTACTAGGCAACTAGTCTGAGTACTGATAGGGCTGTCCCAATAATTACACTACCCTAGCAGGGTCCCGCCCTATGTTGCTGTTTTCACTAAGTTTTTAAATCGGGCCCAAGACAATGCAAAAGCCTAGTTAATCACTTTTTAGTGTAAAAAGACCTAAACCAATGAGTCAAGCCCCTCACTTGTGCAGGGGGGTTGATCAGTGGTGCCGTCCTGTTTGCTTCCCTTCCCTCTTGGTGTCCAATGTTCTGTCCGGGATTTCTTCCATATGGCCGGGATTACATCTAGATTGCCTAGTTTTTCCGTGATATGTAACATAAGGTAGTTACATGGGTCATTTTTAAGTTACAAGTTCCCTCGTAGAAAAAATCACCCTCTTATTATCCCCCTACCCCCCATCAAACCCACTTATAACCGTCACCTTTGGCCAAAACGGGATTTTTGGCACAGGGGTTGCTTTATAGTAATACTATGATCCTTGAGTAGCTGCTACGTGTAACAACGTTGGTGGGGTGAGAGATAGGGAAGATAATATAGAATAGGATAGATGGAACATATGGAACACCATAGAATAGGATAGATGGAACATACAGGACAGTTATAGGACAGTTACAGGACCCCAGTAAAACCCAACAGCTCCCGAAGGCACCAGTCAGAGCGAAGCGATGAATAATTACCCCACAATAACCTAGTCTAATCACGCACTTAGATAATACTTTAAACTTTTAATCTCATTTGTCGAGGAGTATATTATAGGCAGCAACAACACACCAAGGAA
>Ga0255047_10001337_pt1 | contig 18052 bp, 34 predicted proteins | sample JV7_2_1_MG_FD_183640 | JGI IMG/M metagenome (GOLD analysis project Ga0255047, IMG submission 183640) | Seawater microbial communities from Jervis Inlet, British Columbia, Canada - JV7_2_1 | ecosystem: Environmental > Aquatic > Marine > Inlet | place: Canada: British Columbia | collected 2016-10-06 | reverse complement strand
AAAAGACAGAAGAAGAGGAAGTAATTGAAGGGTTGAATGTTGTTAGATGGGAATGGAGAGGTAAATTCTTAGGTAACATAACATAGGAAAGTAACAAGGATTACTATGAAAGTTAAAATAAAAGATATAGGCACTTCTCTGCCTAATGCTTGGAAATCTTGTGGGGTTTCTCAAGAGGAATGGGAAGAATTAAAATCAGGGAAAGAAGTAGAGTTATCTACAGTCCCAGAATATATAGAACAATTGGTTGAGATGAAAGTATCTCCATCCAAAGAAAAACAAGGAGATAAATAATGGCTGTAGCACACGCTTTTTCACCAAAAGAATGGAGAGTGGCAATCGCTTCTGATGCAAGCACTGCTGGTTCAACTGGAATCGGAAGTACAATGTATCAATTAGATGTTGATTCAATAGGCTTTCCAACATTAAATGTAAATCAAAAATTAGACGTTAGAAGTGGAGTAGGAAGAACTTTGAAAGATGAAGATTTCTTTCAAGATAACGTAATGAGAGCTGTAGAAATATCTTTATCAGGAACACTGCACGTTGATACAGGACATAAATTATTAGTACAAAATATCTGTAATGATTTTTCTGGAGATGCTGCTGTAGTAAGCGGATTTTCCCCAGCAGAATTATTGTACGGTACTACTTCAGTTTCTAGTAACGCACTATCATTAACATTGGTTATGCAACCTTCAGACATAACTAATCAACAAGGATTAGAATTTTTTGGCTGTGTTGTAACTTCATTCTCTATAACCGCAGAAGCTGGCACAGATGGTGGACAGTATAAATGGTCTGCTACTTTAATGACAGGTAAAAAACCAGATTTAGCTTCAACCGCTAACCCTACTATTACAGCTTATGCAAATACTGACATTCCTAAATTATCTGCATCAAGCTTACATGAGGTAATGAATACATCTGTGATACTATCTTCGTTTACTACAGCTGTAGAAAGTCCAGCAGTATTTACTGGGGTTGCTAGTGACGGATACCAAGCAGTAGGACGTGGTGCAGAGATTGCAGTCACATCAGATGCACAAGTAAAATACGATGGGAATACCAAAGGATTTATTAATAGCTTTGATACTCAATCATCTGCTAATACGGAAGATACATTTGTGATTGTTAATAATAACAATTTTGGTGTTGATATTGAAAATGGTGTATTTACTGACGTAGCTTTATCAGAAGGCGATTTAATGATGCTTGATTGTTCAATGAAAGCTGTTGATAATGGCACAGAAGCATTAGTAGTATTTGACTTGAGTTCTTAATGAAAGACTTTAAATTATCAAATCAATCTGTAAAAATCAAAGAAATGTCAGTAGATGATATTGACTTTTGTAATGATGTACCACAGATGAAATATGAAAATGACAAAGTAGTAAGTATTACTAATCTTTCTCAGGCTAGAACAGCATGGATTCGCAGAGGAGTTGAAGGTGCAGATGATAAATTTATTAAGTCTCTTTCCGAAGATGATAAAAATAAGCTGTCATTGGCTGTACAGGAATATCAACGCTTGGGGGAATAGAATCCCTCACTCTGGAATTAAACTTCCTCATAGAAGAAAGATGTGAGGGGTGCAGATTTCATATGTACCCTTACGAGGCTCAAGTACCTGTCTTAATTGATGGGAGTTATCCTATGCAAACCTTTACCTCAGATAAAGATGTATGGGATGTGATAGACCTCGTTGTTGAGGAAACTAAAGAAGCGAATGAAAAGGGTGGTACTTTCAATATTGCTGAGTCAATAATGGCACAACTACCCTTCTTTGCTTGTCAAAACTTATTCCTGACCAAAGAATCCCAGAAAGATATTTCCAGATTTGTGTACTCAAAAGATTTTAGCATATCACCCTATAAAGGTAGTTATGGAGAGCAACCTTTTAAATGGGTAGGGAAATCATTTGTACTAAAGAATATAATAGAAAGACAAAAGTCGAAAGCAGTTAATTATGGCAAAAATTCCTGATATAAAAATTAAATTTAGAGCTGATGGGCAACCAGCTTTAAAAAAAGCGATTGATTCGTTAAATCGCTCAACTAAAGCACTTATAAATTCACAAGCTAAGATTGTAGTTAGCACTCAAAAGCAAACAAGTGTAAATAAAAAACTTGGGAAAGGAATTTTAGATTTAAACGGTAAACAACGTCTTCTTAATAATTCATTTGCTACATTAAGGTCTAAAATGCTGCTTGCTTCGTTTGGGGCAGGGCTTTTTGCAATGACTATAGGCAAATTGATTAAAGCTGAAGGTGAACAAGAAAAAGCTGAGAAAAAATTATCCACATCATTAGGGAGAAGGTCAGAAGATTTATTAGCATTTGCATCTGAGCAACAAAAAGTTACTACCTTTGGAGACGAAGAAACTATACAGGCTATGTCCTTATTAGGTGCTTACACTGATAATGAAGAAGCAATAAGAAAATTGACAAAAGCCTCAATGGATTTAGCTGTAGCTAAAGGAATGGATTTAAATTCAGCAGTAGATTTAGTTGGTAAAAGTGTATTTAGTTCTACAAATGCTCTTTCAAGGTATGGAGTAGTAATCGAAGGTAGCACTGGTTCAACAGAACGCTTATCAATGGCAACTCAAGCATTAGGTAATATGTATGGAGGGCAAGCACAAGCCCAATCAAAAACGATGACAGGCTCTATACAGCAAATGGGGAATGCTATGGGAGATACCGCAGAAGCTATTGGAAAGTTATTAGCTCCTGTTGTAATCACTATTGCTCAAAATTTTAAATCTGCCGCAGAAGGTTCTGGTGAATTTTTTAAAGAAATGAAAAATATCATTGATTTCGGCAATGCAATGGGAGAGATAGACGATTCATCAATAGAAATTTTACAGCAAAGAAAAGAAGATAATGAAGAAATATTGGAATCATTTCAACTCCAAACTATAAGTGGTCTAAAATTAAATCACACTCAGAAAGACCAATTAGAATTATCTAAAGCATTAATTAAAACATTAAACACACAAATTGCGATTAAGCAACTTATTATAGACTCTGAGAATAGAACAACAGAGATACAAAATGCTAGAAAACCTACCGAGGAAATGGTTTGGATAGACGAATTTCTAGCGAAACAAGAAGAGCTGGTAGAGAAAAAACAACAAGAAGTAGACCAGATTGATTATATTAAAGAAGAGTTCCCTGAATTAGCTAAAAGAATGGGTCTGGTTAATACAGAGACTATGAGAACTGCTGAAAATATGGAAAAGCTTGCTGAATTTTCTTCACAAGCAATGAGTTCTTTAATAACATCGGCTTTAATGGGTGATAGTTTATCTGAATCTATAAAAAGGTCTATTGTTAATATGGTAGTAATGGTTGCACAAGCTAAATTGTATGAGTATTTTATGCGAAAAGCTAAAGAATCTATGGAAGCAGTTCAAACTGGTGGAGTTAGTACAGTTTTTAATGCAATCAAAAATTTTGGTCAATTTCTTTTTGGTCATACTGGAGGAGAGGTAACTCAGTATGGGATACAAAGGTTTCACTCTGGAGGGTTGGCGAGTGATGAAACACCAGCAATATTACAACAAGGAGAATTTGTACTATCAAAGAATGCTGTGCAGTCAATTGGTTTAGAATCCGCAAGAGCAATTAATGAAGGCAGGGGAGGTCGTGGGATTCAAATTCATATACATGGTGGAGTTGTACAGGAAGATTACATTACCAATGAATTAATCCCAGCAATTAACAAAGCAAAGGCACTTGCATAATGTTATCATTTGATTCATCACTTGAAAACGCACTAGAAACAAGTTCGACAGAATCTTTCTGGGTATTAAAGCTTTATTATAATGCTGAAGGTTCTTCTGATTTTATAGGAGTATCGGACAAAGATAGAACTGATGGTTCTGATATTTATTATGGGATTGTAGCTTCTTGGGGTGGGTTAAGTCAATCATTAGATTTTTTTAATTTCACAACATCTACATTAAGTATGTCTATTAATCTTATTAACACAGATAATACAATCAATGGAGGAAGATTTAGCGATTTACTCTCAAGCAATAATTTTGCTAATAGAAAATGGGAATTGTTCCAAAATACATCAAGGCATGATACTTATGATACCTCTGCAAGAATGATTGGCTGTGGAGTGATTTCTGGGAATATTTCTTACACTGATAGAGCATTATCATTAAAATTATTAGATAAAACATCTAAGTATAATAAACAAATACCTTCTTCAGTAGTGGATATTGCTACATACCCAAATGCACCTGAGAAAAATATTAACAAACCTATCCCAATTGCTTATGGTGATTTTTACCAAAAAACAAATATTGGGACTATACCGACATCGTTCTTTGATAGATATAAACAATTCTATAAAAGTGCCTACCCAGCTATCATAACAGACCAATGGGATGTAGGGGTGGAAGCATCGGAAGCAAAGGCTGATTCACAAGCATTACATACATTAGATAGTGAAAATATTTATTTCTATAAACAAGGTTACTACCCCACTTTAACAGGGACTATCGGTATATCTAGTAACCCTACTATAACATTAGCAGGAAGTTCTGCTAGTGTTTATGTCCCATTAAGTTCTTCAGGGCAAGGAAGTGGGACAGTTAATGGTAGTGGTAGTGTCTCAAACCCAAGTAATGCAGTTGATGGGGATTTCCAATCAAAAAGTTCAATGGTTGCTAATGGCAGTACAAGTGCTAACTCTGATTCTGCAATTAGCTATGCTATTCCAAAAGTACCAAAATTAGGTCAATATTCTGATATTAATATTATAACAAAATATGGAACTTCTACTAATCTTGCTAATGAAGTGGATGATTATTTTGAAATTGGCAATGTTGCTGTGTTAAGTATTACAAGTGACTCAGAAACAGAAGTAGGAATCCCAGGAATTTTTACTTCTGATAAGAGAGATGCTTTTAATTTTGAGGGGAATGTAACATACAAATTATATTCAGATGCAGAGAATGAAACAGTAGAAATATATGAAACAGGGGCTAAAGTAGATTTTAATATAGAAGGTATAGAATCACATCAAATTTCTGAACAATATGAGGAGACTGTTACTGGGGGGTTTTCTATACAAACTCAATTTGAAAAAGAAGAAGAAGTTATAACAGAAACAATTGTTAGGACTAGGACTAAAAACATTGAAACTCCATCTGAGATAGATTATATTTATTACTCAGGTAAGGGAAGAAAATATCATTCAGATATAGCTAGCAGAACATCATATAATACAACTGATTTTTATGAAAATCCTGTTTATATAATTGAAGATATTATTAGACAAGAATTAAGTTTAGGTGACTCTGAAATTGATAAGACATTATTTGATGCTTCAAGTGGACATTTAGGCGATATTTTTAACGACAGTGTAGGCGATATTAAATTTGCATTTTCTCAAAATAAATTTATTAATTCAAAAGACCTTATTAATAGGATATCTAAACAAATTTTAAGTTGGGTCTTTATATCAGGAGATGGTAAATTTAAAATTAGAACTTTAAGGCGAACTGGTGACTATTCAAGTGCCGACAGAACAATAGATTTTGAAGATATATTTTTTAACTCTGTTTCTAAAACATCTTTGAACGGAGTTAGGAATGATATAGTCATTAATTATAATTATGATTATGGGCAAAATCAGTTTATTGCAAGCGTAAACCCAACAGCAGATTCTACTTCAACAGGGACTACGGTAAATGGATATAATCAAACATTAACATTAAAGATGGATGCAGATATTATAGATGAGACTACAGCCACGAAATTAGCAGAGGCATATAGAGAAATATTTAAAGATAGAAAAGTAGTGATTAATTTTGAATGCTTAAGAGCTAAATATAACGATTTAGAGATAGGTGATATAATTAAATTTTCTAATTGGGATTCATCTATTAAAATATACGGTGATGCGATGGGTACAGATTATTACATAATTTCAAACATAACAAAGACTCCGAATACGAGTTCAATTAAAGCAATAAAGGTGTCGTAATGGCAAGACAATTTATATATGATAGTGTGGGATTTTCGGAAGCAACAATTAAAAGCGGTGCGTACTCTGGTGCTGGTGCGGAGAAAACTTTCTCAGACACTGGTAGCATAGGGAATATAGAGCGTATTGCAGACCAAAATATTTCTATTCCTTTACCATTTAGTTCATGGAGTCAATATGAAATAGTACAAATTGATTTAGGGTCAGCTAAATCTTCTGATACTATAGCATTATATCATAGTGGAGCAGATACAAATGACTTATTAGTTTACTCATCAGATGATACAGATAATACATTTAATACTGGGACAGATTATATAACGACAATGGCTACAAACCACCCAGCAACTGATTGGAATGTTTTTGCAGTAGCAAACAGTAAAAGATATATTTATATATACAATGGTACTGCTAATAATTATGATTATTTATCTGAGATGATTATTGGCTCAAAATATACTTTTGATGTGAACCCAGAGTTAAATTCAAAAATTGGAGAAGAATTCGGTACAGATGTAGTAACCTCATATGGAGGCAATGAGTATGCTAATAAAAGACACGCTCCAAAGACTACATGGGATTTTACTTTCTCACATATACTAAGTACGCAAAAAACTGCTTTAGAAGCTTTAAATGCTAATGTGCAAGATTGGAAGAAATTTATATATTACGATGATACTAATTATCACTACGTAAGGCTTGTAAACCCAATTGAATTTACTGAGGTTGCACCTAACGTATTTAGTGCAAATGTGAGCTTAAGAGAACAATTGGTATAGAGTATCGGATAAATAATAAAACGAGCTTCTAGGGGTATATTTGAGCCTTATATAGCTATATTAGGGGTCGGGTATAACTATATTTAATTCTATTGCACTCCACCTTACTAATCTTTCGAGAAAATCACTAAATTCTTTACGTTCCATATCTTTTGTAGATATAATATCAAAGTGATTTTTAATTGTTTGGTGCATTTCTTGTTTAGTATAACCTAATTCTTCTGATAATATATCAATAATCTGCCAATAATAATTATTTTGTTGTCCAGACCTTACACCAACTTCTTTTAATTCAAAATAATATTCACCATCTTCAACATCTACCGTAGGAAGATTTATAATACCATTTTCTACTGTGCAATGCAATCTCTGCATACAACTCTTTCCCATAATTCTTGGTCAGGAGAAGACCATAATCTATTCTCAAATATCTCCCATTTACATTCACACAGTGGACACCACTTTAAATCTAAATCAGCTCGAACTTCGTCATATTTATGATTCTCTCTGTCTTTCTTTTCAACAACAGTATTATCAAGGGCATCTATTACCCACTGTATAGAATCATCTATTGTCCATTGCTTCTTCAATCATGCCTCCTAATAAAAGTAGATAGTTTCTAGCATCCATAATTCTACCCATAATAGGTTCATCTGAGGATTCTACTCCAGATAAAACATAATTTCTAATTGAATCCATATGTTTAAGTAAGTAGATTAAAGCAACTTTCTGAGGTTCAATGTTTATACGCTCTGCTATACTCTTAAAGTTCTTAAATTTATCTTCATCGCTTACAGTATATTCTTTACCCTTAGTGAGCATAATTCTATTCTCTTCTTTTTGAATAGATTCCGCCCACTTTATAAAATCTGGAACTTTCATTTAGTTTCCTTTTAATGTTTTCGAAGTCATGGTAGCCTCCACCAATCTTACTTTAAGGTATTCAAATCAAACACCGTGCTAATCCGCACTTGTTTTATTTTTAATTGGCACTTCTGACTTCAAATTTATATGGGGAAGCCAACCACAGCAAACACTCGATTTTATAATTAAAACAATACCTGTTTAATCTATTATCGGATGCCCCCATAATACTAATTATTTTCTTCCATATCATCTAGGCATGGTTCGCATATACTAATTCTATCTCCATCACAATGAGAGCAGACTGAAAAGTCATTCATAATATCTACCATTCCATCTACTTTATTACTGATATTATTAATAAGGCGAATTAAATCTTCTCTGGATAATGAGCTTAGTTCAGCTTCTGTATCTGCCCATAGTCCTGTTATCAAATTAAATAGTTCTTTTATTTTAAACATTATCACTCCTTCTTACTTGTGTAAAATCAATAAACATTATAGTATGCAATGTAATACATATGCAATTACAATTCCAACTACATTATATACCATATCTATAAAAGAAAAGCCAGTATGTCGTTTAGAAAAACCTTGAAACAATTCATAAACAAAACCAGTTAAAAAAGTTAAACAAATAGAAAGTATCATGTCATCGGTATATGTATAAAAAAAATAATACAATCCAAAAGATACATATAGATGTGCTTGTTTATCCATTATAAATTCTAAATTGTCATTTAAGTCTATTTTAAACATTATAACTCATCTAATAATTTATCAACATCATCATCAATATACTTAACAGTTTGATTCTTTCTTACCTTTAAGCTATCATACCATTCTTTCCCTCTACGTTCTATTGCCCATTCAACAAATTCTGCTGGTGTTTTATGTGCAGAGAAATGAGATGAGAATGTATGGCAACCAACGCATAAACAAAAGCCATTATCAGTATCCCATCTGACTGACCTGACTGACCGTGAGTAGAAATGATGAGCATTTAGGGGAGATAGCTTATGGCATTTTTCACACATCCCATACTCACGGACTTTTTCAGACCATGATTTATCCAATTTAGTTATATTGGATTTTTTCATGTTTAGAGAAGGTCATCCTTTGAGTCAAGGATATTAATAAGCCCTTCCATACGCAATTTAACCATTGCAAAATCTAAAGTTTCAGATGTACCCATAGATTGTACTGCTAGTTTTAAACATACTTGTCTATGTATGTCTTGAGTTCTCGCATCAAGGTCTCTAACTATTTCACCGCCTGTTTTAGTAGTGCTTGGTCTAGCTACTACACCTTCTGCTGGAGTAACTATCCAACCCATTTTACCAGCTTCATATTCTTCTTTGCGAATATTAACTACATCGCCCTTATTATAATCTTTAAGTTTCTCATGTAAGTTATCTGTTGCAAATAAGCTATGCTCTTCACCTTCTACGTCAAACTTATATAAATGATATACTCCATAAGCGTTAGTACCTTCAAGTGGACTATCAAATAAAAACTTAACATTATTATCGGTATTTGCTCTTATTTTTAATGTTTTACTATCCATTGCATTCCTTCTCTATTTTATTTTTTAATTTGTCGGTTAATAAGTTTTCACTACTCTCACCTTGAACAAAAGACAACCCAGAAATATAAGGACTTCTTTCCTTGTATTTATCCAGATAATACTTAATCCCATCTACAGCGAGTGAAAAACTTTCTCTCGTGTAAGTCACAGAACCTTCTGTTTCTTCACTAATACCATCCCAAGAAACTGTGAAATAATATACAGGCTTAACTGTATCTCTAAACATTGGCATTAGGGTTCTTTTCTATTTTACATGAGTGTCTTGCAAGAAACTTGAATATATATTCTTTTATCCATTCAATTTCTTCTGGAGTCATTGCCTCTGGGAACTCAATATTAAATGTATCTTTTTGTTCTTTATTCATGTCAGATAATACGCTTACTTTACTTAGGAAGTCAAGCATTAAGGCAAGGGTCGCATTAAATCTTTACGCTCATCTAATGATAATTGGCTATCAATAGACCTAGATAAAGCACCGCAACCATTACATCTAAAAGATTGATATTTATTAGTATTAGTAGTATAATATTTGCCATTATCTTCTATATCATCACTACCACAAGTAGGACATACAGAACCATCGCAATGTACACCAATATTAGGATGTGGTTTAGCCCACGGTCTAATCTCTAAATATACTTCTTCTAATAACCTAACATCTTCTTCATTATATGCTAACATCTTATTTAAAGCATCACTTTGACCCTCTAAACAATCAGTCCATAATTTAAAGTTAGTTTCTATTTTACCTTTATTCTGGATTAACTTTGCAATATAATCTAAGCGATTAGAAGAAAAAGCAAAGCTCTTTTTTATAACCTTCAATGTGTCAATAGAGCGATAAGGAGAAGGTGGCTCATATTCATTAAGATAAAATCTTGTATTTAATTTCTTAATATCAAACTTATCTCCATTGTGAGCTATTATTATATCTGCTTGATTAATTAAATCCCATATACCCTTTAGAACTCTTTTGTCATCTCTATTAATTGCTTCTTTAGGAGTTTGTATATCAGATATAACATTAGAATCAAATAACCATTTAGCAGACCAGCTCAAAACATTCCAGTCTTTTATAACATTTTTATGGTCAATATACTTATTACCAAACAATCCCCAGACAAATACTTCCATAGGGGTTGTCTCTATATCAAATAATAATATCTTTGCACCCTCTGGCGAAAGATAACTAGACTCCCATTTTCCACAATCCATACATCTTGTACGTTGTTTATTATTTCTATTACCACGCTTGTGAACATTATTACTGCCGCATTGACATTTCATATTAACTCCGATTGTAGCCATTTATTAAGTGATTTCTTCCAATCATCAAAAGTCGCATCTCCGTTTTCATACTTAACCCAGACTTCATCAAATTCTTTATGTAGTCTCCTACTCATTTTTCTTATTCTATAATTCAATTGTAACTTATCTGGTATATCTTTACATTTGTCCAAATAATGTTTTTTTGTCTTCTGAGAAATATTCAAAATAGTTTCCACTCCTTACATTATAGCTTAGTTTACCTGTACCTGTTGTACCATTCTTATATTGGAATCTCACTTTCTGGACATGAATACCAACATAATCTTCATCTTCACTTTTGTGTCTATGTACAGTTATACAGTTATCAGCTTTGTTATAAAAATTAGCACTACCAGATATATCATATGGAGTAGGGACAACAGGCTTCCTATGATTATCACTCTCCATTTTTCTAGGATGTGCCACTACCCATATATGAATCTCATGTATCTTAGCAAAGGTATTTAAACTTGCCAATATTCTGGATACATAATTGGTTTCATTCTCTCCATCTCTAAATTTATGTTCAATAGTATTCCATGGGTCAATTACCAACCCATTTAAACCATATCTAAAATTTAGTATTCTTGCTTGGTCTAATATACTCTCCATAGTTACACTATCTTCTTGTGTCCCAATAAACTTAATATGCTCATTAAGAATATTCATTGAATTTCTGGCAGTTTTTTCATCCATCCTATCGCTACCCCAGAATGGCTTATTAGTGAACTTACCTACAAGCTTTAATAAATGGTGCTTAACAGGAAAATTCTCAGCAGAGAATATCCCAAACTTCCACCCATTATCTTGGATTAAGTTTATCATTAAGGCATCCATCCACTCAGATTTACCCATATTAGGGACACCTGTAACGATTGTAACTTCTGATGGAGATATACGATAATACTCATCTAATGCTTCCCAACCAGTTGTCAATCCTTTTATATCTGGAGTATTTAATAAATCAATAGCATCTTCTAATACATCATCTATTAATACGACACCATCAATAGGGTAAGGATGAGCATCTGTTATAATCTCCGTTATCCTATCTTCACCATGCTTTATAAGGACTTCATTCATATCCTTACAACCCTCTGGGTAATTAACACGATAGCACTTTTCACGACCTATCCTTCTTGATAATTCTTCTCTCATCGCATTACCAGAAGAATCATTATCCATTGCCAATATAATTGTAGTAGCATTCATTAAATGCTCTTCAGCAGATAATAAATAACTAAACTTTCTATCGCTTGGATTTGAATTAGGGGCAATAGCACCATCTGGGACACTCACAACGTTATTATAACCAGCTTCCACTAAACTTAAAGCATCCATTTCTCCTTCTGTAATTATAATAGTCTTCATCCCAGACATAACATCAAATCTATAAAAACACTTCTCAGCATTCTTAGCTTGTCTAAATTGCTTGTCAGCAGTTCTTGATTTAATATTAACTACTTCACCATCCTTATAAAAGGGGAAATGTATCCATCTGTTTTCATACCCAATCTTTGCATCATCAACTACGGTATTAGATATACCTCTATCTTCAAACCATTGATATACTTTTTCTGGGATATCTGTTTTAGGAGGCTCTGGCTTTACAATAGGAGGGGGTGGGATATAAGTATCATTCTTTTTATTTAATGAACCCTTCCAACCACAATGATGACACTTCCAAATACCCTCATCAATATTAACACTAAGACAAGGGTCAGCCTTCTTCCTCCTATTAGGGGAACACTCAGGGCATTTGGTTTTCTCCTGCCCTGATGTACTCCTGAGATATATACCTACCTCTTCAAAACTCATTCACACTCCATACAAGTATCAGTTTGTAATGGTAGCCTTTTAAATGAATCATCGAGGTAATACTGACCTTCACTATCTACTGCCCATTCTCTTTCACATTTATCACATCTGGAAGGTTGCCTTCTCATTTTAGCGTTATGATTAGCACTGATTGAGTCTCCTAATTGGTTCTTTAAGTCAAACCACTCTTCGCCAAAATAAAAGACTAAAGATTCAAAATTGCTAAGATATCTTTTTTTAGATAACTCATCTTGACTATAACCTCTACGTCTCCCTTTTGGTGGCATTTTTACATTAGCACTTGGTGAACACTCACTTTTACGTACCATGTCTCTAATTGTGGGGTTATAAAGCCCACCTCTTAATCCTTCTATATTCATTTTACTATCTCCTTAAAAAATGTTAATATTGACTTCAGTATCTTCATGGATACTTTTCATTGTTGGATAACAATCTTCATCTAGTTTCACATACTGATATTTCTCAGAACCTTTTTTCTTCCTCTTGACATAAAGACCATCCACTTCATATTCATTGATTATATCAAACTCAACTTTTTCATCGTTCCACTTCGTATCTTTTTTATAACGATATAAGTTGGGTTTTGCATCTATATCAAAGTTAAAATGTACCTCTTTCTCATCAGTATCTAATTCATAATTATGCTTATCTGATAGATATGCCTTTACTGAATCAAAAAACTCCCATCCATCTATTTGTATTCTCATTTGTATCTCCTTTAGTTAGTGTATTTAATCTGCAAGTTGGCAAATTTAGTCATGCCATTTCTTGATTTTGTTCTTAGTGTTCTTAAACTAAGTAAGTTAGATGACCAGAACTTATCTGTTGTTGCCCATCTTATAACATCCCTTACTTCTTTTTCATCCCATTTATCAATCACAATCAAGTCAAATAAGGTATTAATAGAACCAATCGTTAAGTCCTCATCATTATACCAATCTTCTTTAATGTGATTTGGAAATTGTTTATGCTTCTCAGTATAAAATTCTATTATAATTGATTTTAGATATTCCTTCTGTTCATTAGTTATCTTGGAATTGTATTTTATACTATGCCTCTTATTAGAGTATATATATCTAATATTATTATTTATAATAATAGAGTCGTCTGTATCAGACTTGGTTTTACCATCTCTATCCTCTGGAATATAACCAGAATCATCGCTTACCCCACCTTGAGAATCCGATATGGCTTTTTTAAATTCTAAGCTACCCTCACCTTGAAAATCAGACATGGCTTTTAAAGTAATATATCTCTTCTTAAATTTTTGTGTATCTCTATCTTTCTCAATAATAACATCAATATAATTAAGTTCTCTTAATTTAGTCATTGAGGCAGATATAGTGGATTTAGTACATCCTGTAACGTGAGCAAAATATATATTATTCTTCATACAGATACCATTATCATCTAAACAGGCAGTTATTTCACAATATAATAACTTATCTCTTGGTGATAAATCTTGATGATGCCTAATAGACTTAGGGATATAACCTATATAACTCATATAACACTCCTTAAAAGAATGGAGGGTGGTAAAGGAGGGAAATCCACCCTGTAACCCATTCTATAAAATTGGTTTAACAATTTTGTCAAAATATTCACAATCTTTGCCTTCCTTTAGTCTACACATCTTGCCACATAACTCAGAATCAATCCATTGCTCCAGATGTTTTCCTATCATAACTCCAGAGCAGATATAACCTGTATCATAATTTGAGCATTCTTTCTGAGCCATTAGATATTCCTTCTTTTCCATAGTCAGAACTTAACCTATAAATATAAATGTTTGCAATATGCAATTTGTCATACTATTATGCCTAGTTGTCAGACAATATATAATAAAAATCATCTATTTCTAATTTAGTATCGCCACGTTTATACATTAACTTTCCATCCATATATAAAGACTCAAGACGTATTTTTGTATTCTTATACTCGTCTCTAACTAAATTCATTAAAGTTCTATGAGCAATATAATCATCAGTAAAATTAATAATCCATACTACCCCATCTTTTTTCTTAGAATAGAATACAGCATCTTTTTTATATTGTTTTGTTAGTTTCATTTCATAAATCCCTTTATATTATCTTCTATCCACCATTTCATTGAAAAATATACTGCTTTTAACATTGTAGTTATAAATGCTCCAAATACATATAGCATATATAATAACCCATGAGGCTCACCACAACTACCTAATAAATGTTTCAAAAATTCCATTACCTCACCTCTCTTTCTTTAATATCATTGATGATTGCTTTAAACTCCTCAAGGTCTCCTACCATTATCATAGAATCGGTACTAAATAACTTTCTATGTTCTAAAACCTTATAGAAATTTTCCAATTTTTCTATTGGTGTATGATTGTCGAAATCATCTTTATCCATACGTAAAGATTCGTAAAAATGATATTCCATATTAGACCACCTCGCTTTCTAAATCCATTACTTCATCAACATAATGGTCAATAGCATCATATAGATTTCTTACCTCACCTTTTGATTCATCATAGTTTTTATGATAGTACCATAGTAAGAAATTGTTTATTTCAGCAGTAACTTCTTTAACTTTATCTTCCATCACTTTTTCCTCCAGATTAAACTTATTATTATAAATGTTATCATCCACATTGTATTTATAAGTACAAATGGGTTTAATATATAATCAATCATCATTCCACCTCCCTATTTATAACAATAGGCATAGATATAACTCTATCTAATTGGTCTGTAAATTCTATTGTATTATTGTTTATTGTAACTTTCTTGACTATCTTAACTCCATAGTTAGCCAATATAGTATAAATAGCACTATTTAGATTTTGAGTATTCATTTTAATTCACTCCTTTTAAATATTTTTCAATTGTTAACCTTTTCCATGAATATTTTTTTTCAAGAAGGTCAAGAGCTTTTGACTTTTTATATCCATCCTTTTCCGTAAGGGAATAATAATCTAAATATAATAGCTTTCGCAATTTTGCTATTTTAGGGTCTTTTGGTCGACCACCTTTATTTTTTGCGGGTTTAGTAGTATTCTGTTCTGGAGGATTATTATTTATAGGTTCGATATTTTTTAGCTTGTTATTACTTTTAATAGCCAACTCTCGCCAATAATCTTTTTTGATATTGGCAACATTTAAACTTGATTTTAGGTTAGCTATTATAACACCTAATATAAGTATAATTATTAATAAAACTTCCATTATTTGTCCTCCTTTGGTCTGCATTCTTCACAAGCCATTGTCCACATTTTTGAAGGGCGATACTTAACCCCACAATCTTTACAGGTTTCTCCAATCACATAAGGGCATTTTTCATCGTCCCAGATAACTGGGTGTGTGCATATAACTCTCCGTTTGCCTGCGGTTTTACAATTACAGGTCGCTGTATCTGGTTCATTAAAATATCGTCTGTACTGCTTTGGATATTGTTCGCCATTTTCTAAAATATGAACTCTATAATTTGAGCATTTACTAAAAAATCCCGAACTGTTTTTTAAAGTTCTCATTATTTATCTCCTTTTGTTGTTAAAATATTTTAGGATGGGTTAAAATAAGACCTAATAAATCATTTCCTATTTATTCGTTCCTTTGTCATTCTCTAATTAACAAAGACAACCTATTTTTAATAAGTTTAAGTTTAATAAAATACTCTGAGTATCCTCATTTCATTTACTGCGACTAAACTATCGCTCCACTTATTTGTTGGTTCACAAGTTCTAATGTCTTTAGCAAATCCAACAACCCATCCCAATTTTCAAAAATCTTCCCCTCTTGTTGTTCCAACTTATAACCCAATATAAACACGTGTCAAGTCTTTTTTTATTTATTTTAAAAATAATCTTCAAAATATAACGAGAAATATAACCAAAAATATAACCCCATTTATAATATTTTGACCTATTTTTTCCATATTTTTACTTATTCTTTTTAATCCTAATTTCAATCTTTTGATATTGAGACTTAATCTCAATAAGCAGTATCCTATTCTAACCCTCTTGGATTCTCTAAGAATCTTATTTAATAGGTCTAATTTAGTTTTTATGGATAGATTGTAATTAATCAAGGTTAGTACCCACTTAATGTGAGAAAGTGGCTTTAATGGGTCAATATGGGCTAAAAATTGTATGTTTTGAATCATATATTTGCTTAGTGTTTATGGGTACAAAAAAAGCCCGCTTTTAAACGGGCTTTATTGATTGCTAGAAGTCAATACTATTTTATCTTATGGGAATACGTACCAATGACCGCCATATAAATATGAGTGAATTGGTACAGGGTTAACTATTCTCGAACAGTAACTTTTTGCTATTCCTACGTGCTTGGAAGTTGTCATTGAATAAAAATAAGGCTTTTGAACATTTAAGACTTGTTTAAGTCCATTGGTTAACGTTTGCCCTATTTTCATTTTATATGAGAATAAAGAACCGCCTACACTTTCCATATTATTAGACTTCGCATATTTTCCTTCAATCCAAGCTTTGCATACTTGATTATTTGTCATTATTTACCACCTTTCAATTTAATTTCAATTTCATTTTTACAGTCCCAGATTGATATCTGTTCATGTCTTAAACCAAGATTAAAAGCTTCTTGATAGTCTTTTAATAATATATTTCTATCTAAGTGAAACTGTGAGTAATTATCTCGATAGATACCGTAAAATTCACTATTAAAGCCTTGAAATCTCAGCATGTAAGCATTTTGCTTTAAATGGTTTATTTTCTTTTCTAACTCTTGATAATCAATAGTTTTTATAACTCTTAGGATTGAAACTATAAAACCATCAGAAAACTCGATTGGTAATAATTCATTATTGAAACTTACACCGCCATTTTTAACAGTTAAATCAATCAACTTTTTAGCGTTGCTCTTGTTTTGTTCTTTTATTGTGTTTAGTGAGTGCATTTTTAAACCTCTTTACTTTCATTGTATTCAATAGATTCTTTTATCAACTTCCATGATTTAAACTCGCTCCAGTCATACCCTACTAACTTGAACCACAGTAAATGATATTTCTCATCACTATTTTTAGTTACATAAGCAACAGTGCCCGAGGATATATCAGAACTATGAAAGTTTAGTTCTTTATTCTTAAAAGCTATGTCTAAATCTTTAATGAATAGACTTCCAAGCTCATAACCTTCGTTATTAAATACTTTTCCTATGTTAATGATTTTATCTACTGCAAATATGTTTATTTTCTTATCGTATTTCATGTTCTATTTTCCTTTTTTATTGACGAGAAACAGTCCAAAACGCTCTTTTGAAGTCCTGTCCTCGTGTGTGTGTGTGTGTAATTCATGTAAGAGAATACTGGTTATATATGACATATCCAAGCACTATTTAATATTTATTTTATTTATTTTATTTTTACCCTCATGAGAATCACTTTTATTGTTTTTTAGTATCAATACACCTTAAACGGTTAATCGTTCCATATGCGGTTAATTAGACCCCTTAAAAAGGATTTTAAACAATTGGTGTGAATTGGTCTTTTCAATGGGTTTTAATGCATGGATAAAACCCTTGCCCACTATTGCGACTAAGTCTCATTAGCAACAACTGTTGAGTCTCAATCTCATTAAGCTTATTGATAATGAGTCTCATTAAGGGGGAGGGGCGGATTTGTACTTTACCTGTCTGGGCAACACGTAAACCTCAC
>Ga0255047_10001336_pt1 | contig 18055 bp, 37 predicted proteins | sample JV7_2_1_MG_FD_183640 | JGI IMG/M metagenome (GOLD analysis project Ga0255047, IMG submission 183640) | Seawater microbial communities from Jervis Inlet, British Columbia, Canada - JV7_2_1 | ecosystem: Environmental > Aquatic > Marine > Inlet | place: Canada: British Columbia | collected 2016-10-06 | reverse complement strand
ACTCTTCAGTATAGAGAGTACCTTTGCCAGCACCATAGTCTAATAAAGTTTTACAGTTATTAGACTGTAAGAAGTTATCAATGATGTAGATAAACTTAGTTAAACTTTTACCATTAAACATTCCCTTACCAGAAGAATGCATCTTAATATATTCTTCCAACAGTTTCTTATATCTCTTTGATGGTTTCTTCCTACTTAACTTTGAATCATATTTTATATCATTCATTTGTAAAATCCTTCAAACTCTGGTCTTGTTTTCTTACTTTGGGATATTTCCCACAGGTCTGATACCATAGTATCTTTACCATGAAATGTCAAGGCATTTTCAAGACCATCATCTTGGAATACTTTCTCACAGTCCTGTGCCATAGCTAGTAGTTCACCTGTAGTCCAGTACTCTTTCTCATTTACAGTAACCTGCATGTACTTAGGCTTAGGTACTTCACCACCTTCTATGTCACCTGTAGTCTCAGTAAGTTCTTCCTTGCTAGGCTCATCTCTGCAACAGTCAAAGCCAAAGAGATGGATGTCTCTGAAGCCCATCGTATGTAGCATACCAATACCTCTCATAGCAGCACAAGTACCACCTGTAATCATAGTAGCACCTTGAGGTATGCCTAGATCTTCAGCTATCTTAACCTGCTGGTTCTGTATCTTCTGACCTTGCTCACCTTCTTCTCTTAGAGAATCAGTAAAGGCATGCCAACCAAACAACTTAACTCCTTTATCAATCATAAAGTTAGTAACAGAAGGATCAGTCATAGAAGCAAGAAAGAAATTAGTATTTAAATCTATGTTCTTAAAGAGATCCTTACGTACTATGTTATGGGTAGATTTACCAGTGATAGGTCTAGGGTCTAGTAAGATACAGCCCCAAGGCGTGATGCCATGCCCCATCAGATGAGGGTAAGCATGTTTAACTGCCAACATCTTAGCTTCTGGATTCTCCTTGACAAATTTCTTAAGCTCACCATAATCAAGATAAGGACCAGCAGACACCATGATAGCAGTCTGTCGATGTGCATCATGCTTTGTCACCCACTTGTTAGGATCAATCAATGTCATGTTGGTCTTGATGTTGTTGTTAATATAGTCTCTAGGTACACAGTCTCTAGGGTGTACTATAATAGGTACACTCTTTAACTCTTTAGGTATGTTCTCTAGTTTGGTATCATGAAGAAAAAGACAGAGATGAGTATGACCCCCACCAGCCACTTTATCTTGGGAGGGCAGGATGTACTTACGTACACTATCTTCTTCCTCAAAGATTGTCCAGCCTTCCGTATCCTTCTCTTCCGTATCAACCATCTTTGTCTTGACGCTATCAAATACATTCTTAGCTCCATGATATTTTTCTGGAGGCATTGATTCATCTTCATCACTTTCTTTAGTGAAGTAATGATCAATCACCACCACTGGTATATTTTTAAATGCTTTGTATTCTATTTGAGTAGTCTCAATACTGTTACCACTACCCATCAAAGCAAAGTCTACTTCATCAAGTGCTTCAGTCTTGACAAACTTATCAAGAGTCTCTCTAACATTACCCTTGGTTAGTTCATAGGTAAAAGTCTTATCTTCTTTCTCCTTCATGTGTTCAGCAAACTCAGCAAACCTTTTCTCTACAGCTTCCATTGTGTTGTGAGCTTTAACATTAAACTCAGCATGATCTGTGTGGATAGTTGCATCTTCAAAGAGATCAAAGCCTATGTAGTGTATACTGTCTTGATTCTTGAAGGATGCTAGTGCCATCTCTATAGCCCTACCACCATTCCATGTGCCTGTCTCTAGTATTATCTCAGGTTTATAGAAACGTATGAGGTCAGCAAGCTGCTTGTATCTATTGGGAAGTATGTCTCCTGATGTCTGTGTCTCTGACAATTCAAAGATACGTTTACCATCCTTAGTTCTAAGGGAATGGTTCTTCTTGTCTCCCATGTTTACAATAAGCTCAGTAACTGGAGAGTTGTCTTCAGTGAACTCATAGGTATTCATACCATGAGCAGCATAGATAGTCCTTAGTCTATTAAAGACAAAGATATCATGCCACTCCCTGTAGTTTAGAAACTCTCCTGATGTGTAAGCACCACGTAAATCACCTAGTAATTCAACAGGTGTTGTCCTAGATAAGTTAAAGGCCATGAAGTAGTGGTCATCTTTGAGAGTTATCAAGTCAATGTTATCAGAATGTTCTGGGAATAAACTATCTAAAGTTTTAAATGATATATCTTTAGTGTTCATTGCCAGAGGATCAAGCCAGATCAACCAGCTATCTGCATTCTCAAAGGCGCACTCAGTAAGTGCTATAACTTTAGGCATAAACTTTTGTGCATCTAAGATTTCATTGTACTGTATAGCTCCCCCTTCAGTACCATTATGTTGAGGGAAGTTCTTTCTAAAGCTCGTAACTTCTTCCATCTCTAAAAGATTGTGATAGAATATGTTCTTAGCTTTAGGCAGGGAGTAGTTAGCTAGATCAACATCATAATAGTAACAATGAAATTCTATGTTAGGTTCCCAGTTTTCTTTGAACTCGTTTAATAAATGAAAGGTACTATGTTGTAGGTAACTCTCATTGAAGGCTGTTACTATTTTATAATTCATCTGCTTTTCCATGTAATACTAAATAAGAATAATCACCATTCCACTCTGTTGCCATCAGTCCATCCTTCTCCCTCTGGCATTTCCACTCAGGGAACCAAGGTCCACCTGTTGTGAAGTGTACCATCTTAGGATCAATGTCAAGATCAGAGTGACCATCAAGCCAGTTCCAATCCTCAGACATAGCACCAATAGCACTGTTCTTGTTAGGCAACCAACCAAATGTATGTAGATAGTTACCTGTCTTATTGTTAACCATGAATGGTGTTAGTTGTTTGTTCAACTCATGACCACAATTCCATAGCATAAGGCTAGACCAGTTCTTTCTATTATATCTAGTCTGCTCTCTGCCATCCATTTTAAATTTATCTGTTGGTTCGTACTCATGTTTGACACAGTACAAAGGATAGAACTCATCGTTATATTCCTCAAATATCTCATTGACATCTGTTCTGGGATACATATCACAATCCATAAACAATGCCCACCCTTCGTACTGCATCAAGGCAGGTACTAGAAAGCGAGTAAAGGTAAACTCAGTAGAGAATGGCTTCTGATCTATTGAATCAATCATCTGATTATTAACCATCTCAAAAGGCCGATTAAACATATTCATATGTTCTAAGATATCCTTACGTAGAAACTTAACTATGATATCCTTTGGTGAGTTAGCTTCAATTAAATATTTTAGAACTTGGGCTGCAACCTTTTCTTTAGGATCGTATCCTATAAAAACTGTATTAACCTTCTTCTCCTTACTAATACTCATTAGTATTTCCTTTACTTAAGTTCAATCAATTTAGGTTTCTTATGTTCTGGTATGTTCTGCTCCAGTTCAAGCACAATTAAACCGTTGTCCATAACAGCATCCTTCACCTCAATGCTTTCAGCAAGATGAAACACCTTGGTAAAACTTCTATGAGCAATACCTTGATAAAGAATAGTAGTATCTTTCTCCTCTGTAGTTTTACTCTCATAAGAGATCGTAAGGTTCTGATCTTCAAGAGAAATATTTATATCTTCTTTGTTAAGACCAGCTACAGCAAGAGTAATAGTATACTTACCTTCACCATTGTCAGTTAAATTGTGGGGTGGATAATGAGATTGATTGGAAGTTGAAGCTGTTGGAAAGTTCAACATGGTCTGGAATATTTTATCGTATCCAATGATCCAATCTTTGTAGTCTGAGAAATCAGACATAGCTCTAGCTTTGTTAGTTGTTAATCTGTAATTCATAATGTTCTCCTTTAATAAGCAAGATAGTATGGAACCCACCATTGGCATTCCATACTATATTATAACACATTTTTTATTCCTTTGCAAGTCTTTTTTTACTCACACTCTCTTTGACCTGTAGCTGGATCAATAAAACAAGCCTCAACTTTCGGCTCTTCCTTAACTTCGTTAAGTATACCGTACCTTTTTCCATCTGCCCTGAAGGTAGTTATACCTTTACAACCTTGCTTCCAAGCATTGAAGTATAACTCTTTGAACTCATCAAAGTTTACACCACTGCCTACATTACAAGTCTTAGATACTGCACTGTCTATATATTTAGATACTAAAGACAACACAGATAGATGTTCATCTGCACTGATGTCGTTGGCAGTCCTACCTTCAACACCATGTCTGAAAGCATAGTCTTCTACACGCTGTATCTGATGACCATCAAACTCTTGAATAGTTCTGTCGTAGTACAGGCTAAAGGGTGGTTCAATACCAGAGCTTACGTTGTCAGCAGTCAAGCTGATTGTACCAGTAGGTGCTATGGAAGTTAGGTGAGAGTTACGTAGTCCATTCTCTTTGATCTGCTCCTGTACCCAAGGGGCTAGTGTCTTAAAGAACTCCCCCTCTATATATTTATCTTGTTTGTATAATGGGAATGAACCTTTCTCCTGTGCTAATGCAGAACTTGCAGCATAGGAGTAATCTCTGAGTATCTTAAGAACTTTAGTAGTAAACTTCATAAACTCTGGAGAAGCATAAGGCATACCACATAACTCACCAGCATTGGCTAGACCAGTAACACCTAATCCCATCCTACGTTTGTTCTTAGCTTCTTTCTCCTGCTCCTTCAGAGGGTAGATAGTCCTGTCAATAACATTGTCCATAGCTCTGACTACATTATGTATGTCATTAGTAAACAAACTAAAATCAAACTCACCTTCTGTCACATACTTAGTAAGGTTAAAGCTACCAAGAAGACAAGCACCGTAGGGTGGTAGAGGTTGCTCACCACAAGGATTAGTAGCTTCAATAGTCTCACAGTAGTAAAGGTTATTCATCTTGTTAATAGTATCTATGAACAACACACCCGGCTCTGCCCAATCCCATGTGCTACGCATGATCATATCCCATAAAGCAGCAGGATCTACTTCCTCATGTACCTTACCATCAAACTGTAGAGGGAAAGGCTTCTTATCTTTAAGACATTTCATAAACTCATCAGTCACACCAACTGAGATATTAAAACCTGTAAGAGAAGTACCATCATTCTTAGCTGTGATAAACTGTTCTATGTCTGGATGATCTATACGTAAGACACCCATCTGCGCTCCTCTACGATGCCCACTAGATGCTATGGTCTGACATACTGCATCATAGATTTGCATAAAGCTAACTGCACCTGATGCTCTAGAGTCTAGAGACTTGATACGATCACCTCTAGGTCGTAGCCTACTGAAGTCATAGCCTATACCACCACCTCTACGCATAGTCTCAGCAGCATCAGTAGCTCTGCCCATAATAGAATCCATACTATCTTCTATAGTACCACTGACAAAACAATTATAGGCAGTTGTCTGTCGAGCAGCACCCATAGCATTCTGCACCCTACCAGCAGGTAGAAACCTCATATGTCTAAGTGCATCCTTGAAGTTCTCAAAGTGATCAGGTGTATCTTTAAGTGACTCAGCTATACGTACAACTTTACTATAGAAGTCTTCGCCTGTCTGTCTATACTTAACTGCATCTATCTCTTCAGATATAGGGAGTGTCATACCGTTATGCATTTCATTTTCCATGTTTGATTTTTCCTTTTAGTTTTTCTAAATACCAGATTGCTTTACTTATATCTTGTTCAGGATTACCCTTATGCTTGTATCTAATTATATACTTTAAAGCATTGCCCTTAAGATAGGCTAAGAAATCATCCTCAGTCATAGACATTGCAATAATATCTATAGCTTCTACCTCTAACATATTATAGTGTGGAGGATTGTTTACTAGGTCGTTTGTTTGGTTAGAGGAATTGATAGAGCTTGTCTCTTTCATTCTGAACATCTCCTGAGTTAATAACATTAAAGGCTAGACTCCTAACCTTTTCAGAAGGAAGACCAGCTAATTCACATATCTCTATAAAATCTTTACTTGTAACACCTACATCTTTAAATAACCATCTATGGGATTCATCCCTGTAGGATGTTATATCAGAGCTTTCATTAACATCTTTAGGTTTAGATGCATCAAGAATAGCTCTGAGTATAACAGCAATGTATAAACTTCTATTAGGTTCTTGTAAGTTTAAATCAAATAAAGAACTAACACTAACGTCTTCATCGCTTAGTTCAAATACATTATTCATCATAGTATTCTTCTACTGGTCTATAAAACTTACCCCCTACATAGTTATTATAATACGCAGGGGTATCAGTTCCGTCAAGCTTACTACACAAAACATTGTACTTCATTTGATAGTAACATTCATAGTAGCGTAAGCTTCGTTTGTTTTTAAACTCAGCTATCATTTCAAACTTAAAGTTAGTCTTACCTAGCTTCTTTATATCCTCAAGTAAATGAGTACTTGAACCCATGTAAGACTTCCAATTAGACTCAGCTTTCTTTTTACCTTTCTTATAATTAAAGTATTGCTTACAACCAATGTAAGCTTGACCAGTTTTAGTGTTAGTAATGCAATAGACAAAGCCAAACTTAGTTAAGTCAGGTTTTGTTTTAACAATCCAATGCATTACCAGTTAACTACTTCTTCGACTTTAGGTTCTTTAGCCACTGTTGTAAGATAGCTAAGTCCTCTGGAGTATCTAAAAGCACGTAGTCCTTTACCGTTGTTAGCATCTTGCCAGCACTCTCGCTTATGCCCACAATAAACACAACCAACAGCCAGCTTAAGATTACCAGACTCCCCATCAGGAAGAGGAGCATAGCACCTATCAGGCACATGACTATCACTAACCATTCCCTTAAGATGTTTAACCCTTTCTTTAGCATTAATCATCTCCATTTGATGAACAGGAGTAAGACATATCTCCCCACTTGATTTATCTATGACAAGAAATGCTGCCTTACTAACTTGATTAGCTTCAGCATATGCAGATATCTGTGCTATGTAACCAAAGGGATCATCTTCAATTAAGTTATTACTTTTAAACTTCTTAAAGCTATAGCCTGACGCACTCTTACAATCAACTAAGACATCATCTATCATAGAATCTTGATGTCCAAGAACACCTTCAACATTAACTTCCTTCTGTTGATCAGTAACTTTATGTCCAGCAATGGAAGAGCATAGTAAAAGAAGTTCTTCTAAGATATAACCATACAGAAATTTAATCCTTGTACTAGGTTTAAGATCTTCTATTTCTTTTTTACTATTAACATCATACCATAACTGACGATCAGGTTTACCTATAGCAGACAGTCTAAGGTTCCCTCTGGTGCGAGGTTCTTCGTACATAAATGCTTTGATATGTACCTTTAACATCTCACCAAAAGTATCTATATGTTTATCCACTTCCTCTTCATCCATCTTAATTGGATCAAGAGAAAACAAATCATATATATCTTCAACTAATGTTTCAATTTGTTTCATGTTATAAAAAATGGGGTGGAGAAAACCAAACAAAACTCCACCCCAAGTCTCCCACACTACGTTAAAAGTTAAGATGCAAAGGGAATTTCCTCTGAAGAAGTATCAGTTACATAACCTCCTTCAACTACATCAAAGTCATTATTTGCACCAGAAGTATACTCAATGAAGTCTACTACTTGTACAGCAGCTAGGTCAGCAGAAACACCTGACTTACCTGCATAGTTCCACTCAAACGGCACAGCTTTAACATTAACTAAGCTACCATTGGCAATCAACTTACCATCCCAAGAATTATTCTGAGAATCTTTTACCATTGGGCCTTGTCGTTGAGTACCATCCTTACGTGCAACCTTACGCTTGATAGTAACAAAGTCTCCACGATCATCACCTTTGTTGGAAATCGTTAGTCCAGCACCTTCTACTACTGAACGGTTGTTATCATCAACCTCAATCTGTATTGACCATACTGGCTCAAACTTAGTATTAGGCTCAGTGATTGAAGCATAGTGGCATTTACCTGTAATATATATTGGATCGTTCATTTCTATTTCCTTTTTCTATCGTCACTCTATTGTGACATGTAGTACAACCATCAAGGGTTATTCCTTTTTGATTGTATATATCCTAACACACATTGATATATATGTCAAGTTATATTTGTAATTAATTTTGCTTGTTCTGTAGGTATGTGAAAGAAGGGTTCCCTAAGATGCGGTTCACCAACTCTCTTAGAGTTTTGTATTGTCCCTACAGTAGAGCTACTAACTGTGTCATCTTTAATAAACCAAGCTTGACTACAGTCAGTATTGAAGACCACAAAATATAAATCATGGTCAGGGTATTCTTTATTTTTCTTGTCAATCAATCTCCTTTTTCTTTCTGGTATACGAACTTCTTTCCAAGAAGGGTTCCAACTAGAACCCCACTGGTTCTTCACTTCAACCTCAAAAAAATAATCTTTATCTTTCTTAGCTGATACATCAAAGTAGTAATCTTCTTTAGCTTCAATGTCTGTGAACTTATTAGCTACAAGATAACTTACGATTGCTTTCTTAGCTCTCTCATCGTTAGCCATGTAGGATTGTTTATCAAATTTACGATTGTTATGTGGCATTTATTCTCCTCTATAATAAGATAATAAGTAGTTCGTAAGAACTACACTACTTATTATCTATTAAGTATGCTAAAGCTCTACGTAATTTAATGGGGTCATCATCCAACCATCCTAACGCACTGTTACAAGTATTACATAGCCAACCTCTAAACTTACCTGTCTTATGGTCATGATCTAATACCCAAATTAATCTGCCTCTTCTATGATCAGAATCTAATCTAGACTCTAAAGTCTTTTCATTCTTAGAACAGATAGGGCATACATAATCTTCAGAAGTTGGTGGTGGATTACTTTGTTTTAAATTATTTGCTATGTCTTGTTGTTTTTTCTTACAAGGTCTACACACGTTTCCTATTCTAGTGCTACCATCTTTTCTTTTCCATAGAGTTCCAAATAAACTTACAGGTAATTCTTCTTCACACTTAAAACATTTTTTAGTACTTCGTTCTTTGTAAGAAACTTCATCAAATAAAGTTAGTTGTTCAGACATCAGTGTGTCTCCATCCATGTGGTTCCAATTTTAAAGTCACAGTCAAGAGGACACTTAACATTCAATGTCTTCTCTGTTTCTTTCATAGCATCTTTAGTTATCTGTCCAAACTTATTAGCATCTTTCTTTGCTACTTCAAACTGATACTCATCGTGTATGGATGCAACTAACTTAGCATCAACACCTGATTTATGTATACGTTCTGTAATATGTACAAGCCATTGCTTACAGATGATAGCACCTGCACCTTGTAGTAAAGTATTTAAAGATGCATAGTCTGCCCTGATATGTAAGAGCCTACCATCCAGAGCTTCTATAGTTCCTACTTGGGAAGCTTCAACAACATTCTCTCTTAGCTCTTTAAGCTTTGGCATATTGGTTAAGAACTTAGTGATCAGTTGTTGTCCTGCTTTAGCAGAACCACCAACCACCTTACCTATCTTAGCTGGACCAGCACCATAAAGAAAAGCATAGATGAATGTCTTAGCTTGATCACGGTCTGTAAGACCAGCAGCTTTCATGTTGGCTGTATGTACATCACCATTAAGAACTTCGTTGGTGAAGTCAGGATCATTCATGTAGTGAGCAAGACAACGTAACTCTAGTCCAGACGCATCTGTGCCAATCAAGACATGAGTATCAGGATTAGATATAGTCCAAAGAGAACGACACTCCTTACCATACGGTGAGTAAACTGCTGGTACTTGAGCCATGTTGGGAGAATTGTGAGCCATTCGTCCAGTGATGGTACGTAATGTCATAACTCTGCCACGTACTTTGTCATCATCTTGACAAGCTTCTATCCATGCTTTGATCAAGCCTGTACGTTTCTGTAGTAGAAAGTATCTACTAAACATCTTAGCTTCTGGCATATTAATAGTGTCAAGTATTTCTTCTGATACAATAACATTACCCTTGTCTGTTTTCTTTTTAGGTTTCCAACCTAGTTCTTCTAGTCTCTCAGCTATCTGCTTACGACTAGCTATGTTGAAAGGTATATACTTTACCTTAGTCTTAAGCTGTACTTCTCTTGGCTTGAACATTTCTTGTGCTTGGTTCTCAAGGTCATGTTGTTCTTCCTCTAGTGTAGCAAGAAAAGACATAGCTTCACGTAGGTTAAAAGAAAAACCATTCCTCTCTTGCTGATCTACGATAGCCCTAACCTTAAGCTCAAGGTCATAACTCTTAGAAGAGAACTTCTTTCCTTCTTCTTCTAACTCTTTAGCCACCTTATGGGTTAGTCGTACATCTTGTCGGCAGTACTCCAACATCTCAGGTGTATACATATCAAAGGTATTGAAGTCACCCTTTGGAAACTTCAACCTCTCACCCCATGAAGCTAGGGAATGACCACCATCTCTGATAGGGTTATATAGCTGTGACTCTATCAGAGTATCTCTTACTTGTGATGGTTTTATTGTTGATCCTGTTAGACGGTTAAGTATTGGAGCATCAAAGCTAACTCCATTATGCATGATAAATTTATCTATCATCTTTGACCAAAGTGCAAACTCTTTACACTCATCACCTACCCATACCTTTTCTTTACCGTCAGAATAGTTACGAGCTACGATACAATGTATTAGAGTTGCATCAAGGGAGTCTGTTTCTATATCAACTATTGCCGTTGTCATAATTACTATCCTACTTAAATTGTTCCACAATTATTTTCTTCATCATACAAAGGATGTTTTAGTTTATCTTTCCCATCATCTTTGTATTTTAATATTTCTCCTTCATAATCACACATATCACACCCTTCTAGTTCTAATCTATCACCATTAGCTAATTCTAAACAGTTAGGGCAATCAAAATAAAAATCTTCTGTTAAGGTATCACTTAAAGAGGGAACCTTTCTCATACCTGAGTTCCATTTATCAGCACCTTCTTTAATCCACACTAAGTAATAGTCTTGAGGTAGCCAAGGATAGCCTTTTGGTTCATCTCCTTCGTCATATTCTATTTCCTCAAAACCCATAACATTTCTATCTAAATTCTCAAAAGGAAAGCACTCTTCTCCTGTTTTAAATACATAATTAGCACCCAAAAAATAAACTTCTCTTCTAAGGTCAGCCCAATTAACCATAAAATTTATTTGTTCTTGAGTTATATTAATTGTATTACTCATCTTCATTCTCCATAAAAGGATTATTGATCTCAGTCATTCTACCACTTTCTTTATCATAATGCAAGCGACAAGATACACCAGTGTCACCAGTATACCTATTCTTAAGCACACGAATGGTAGTTGTATTAGCTTCAGTAGGATCATCAGCTTGCTGGTTACGTTCCAATGCAACCACACTGTCAGACAGGTGAGCAATAGATGCTGACCCTCTAAGGTGGGACAGAGACACTTCTCTGCCATCCTCATGTCCTCTGTCACCTGCTGGCCTACGTAGGTGGCTGACAAGTAACAGACCTATGTTTGTTTCTTCTACAAGAGAACGTAGCTTGGTCATCAGTATGTCAATAGACTTACGCTCATCACCATTATCTTCTTGGCCTGACACCAGTATAGATAGATGATCTAACATGATCCACTTACAACCTAAAGCTTTAGCCATAAACCTAATCCTTGAAAGTATTTCATCATTAGAGATAGAGCCAAAGTGATCAAACGCAAAGAACCTACCAGTGCCAACAGTTTTATCTTGCCACTCTCGTAGTTGTTCCATACTGAATTGATCTCTTATCTCCTTGATATACAGTCGTTGGTTAGCTTCTACACTCATAAGATTGAACGCAGTATTCCTGATGTTCTCTTCCATTGCAAGCACACCAATGTTATCTTTGGTATTGCTCATGATATGATGCATTAGTTCTCTGATGATACTAGACTTACCCATTCCAGCACCACTAGTGAAGGTGACTAGCTCACCAGTACGCATACCATAGGTCTTGTCATTAAGACCTTGCCAAGGATACAACACTGTCTCGCAATACTTCTCATCGTATAATGTGTCACCTAGATCAGCTAAGTTCCTGATCCCTGCTGGTGTAAAAGGCTTTGAGTTCCACCAAGTACTGTTGAACTTCTCACGTTGGTTTGTCTTAAGATACTCATTAGCATCTTTAAGTTCCATGTTCATGATCAAACATTTGTTAGGCTCAAACAATTCTGCTACTTGAAGAGATGCTTCTTTGCCGGGTGTGTCATTGTCAAAACACAGTACAACTTTCTCAAACTTATTGAGGTAGTCAAAGGAATCACGGCAGTTTTGTAATGCTGATGCTGCTCCATTCTTAATGGAGACAACAGCCCACTTGCTACCAAGCATCTCATAGGCAGACATAGCATCTATCTCACCTTCACATACAGTAACATACTTACCAGCCTTACCAAATATATTCTCACCAAACAACCCAGAGCCAGTAAGATTACCTTCAGACCAAAACCTTTTAGCTTGTACCTCACGTACTTTGTTAGCTATGTGTAAACCATTCCTGTCAAAGTATTGATAGATATGGTGGGTAGACATACTCCCATTCTTCTTGATCTGTGTGTTATAAATCCTTGCTGTCTCTTTAGATATCCTTCTCTCGCTGATAGCATCAACTATTCCCTCAGTCTTGAGGGTACTGCTTGCATTGTTTGTCATTGATATAACTTTCTGTACTTCCATATCTCTGTCTCCATGAATATATTTTTTACAACTGTAACAAAACGAATGACCATCCTCGTACTTAGTGTTAGCATCACTAGAACCACAATGGTCACAACTTCCCTTAACGTAAGCAACTGACATTCAAATCTCCTATATAATTAAAAACCCTATAGAGTTCGTAAGTACTAACTCTATAGGGTTTTAATTAATCTGTTTGACTATGTATTTAACATCAGGTGTATACCCCATTGCAACACATAGTCTGTTTCTATTTTCTCTTTCTTCTTCAGCTAACTTTTTACTGTTAAAAGTTTCAACAATAGTTTCGCCTAGAACTAACTGCCATTTATTATTCTTCATAAGTCTCTTCCCATATATGATTCACCAACTCTGTTCTGGTGGACATGACTTCATCAGCTTCTTTCTTTGCTAGAGTTATAGCTTCTGCATGATCGTATCCTTCCTCCTTATATTCTTTTAAAAGAGTACGATACATCTGTTGTCTTTCTTTATTCCACAGATTTTTTGACATCATTCTCTACCCATGTTGTTTTACCAGAACGTCCTAACTCTTCTCGCAGTTTCTTTACAGTGTACTGTAACTCTTCGTTTTGTTTTCTTAAAATGTCTATATGTTTGTGTAGTTTATCTATCTCAAGTGGATGATACATGATCTAATTTCCTTTGTCAATATAAAAGATATGCGCTCCTACCCTACCTAAGTTCTTAAATCTTTTTGTTTTAATAGCCCACCTAGGTTTAACATAGTAAGCATGGTAGTGTGTGGCTCCTTGAGTTCTTTCAAGAAGCACACCTTCTAATACTAGAGATGCTACATCCATTACTTCAAGCAAGGAAGTATAATCTTTTATTCTTTCTTCTTTACCATCACAGTAATAACTGAACTGGCATCTGTTACGTATCATCCTACCATTTCTTTTCTTACCTTGATGGACAACCTCACAAATTGTAGAGGGATATCTTTTATCTTTAACTCTTTGTATTATAACATTAGCTACTGCTATCTTAGGTATTAATTTCTCTGACCTAGCTTCATAATAAACAGCTTCAACTAAGCAGTCTAAGTCATTGGCTTTACTAGATAAAGGTATAAAAAATATAAGTAGTATAATAAGTATTCTCAATGTAACCTCACAATCTTAGCATCAAAGTCTAACTCTTCTTCCATGCCATGTTTAACCAGAAAACGTACAGCATCTTCTTCACTAAGAAACTGTTTTACTTTTAGGTCTTGTTCATCTGGAAGTACAGATATGTTTTCTAAATCCATAGGATTTTCCATTTGAATTATTATATACGACATATTATATATCCTAGAATAATAAATTTAATAAATAAATAAGTAACATTATATTCCTCCATTATAAAACTTTTGTGATTAATATATCTACTACATTTAATACAGTAGGTACAGCTAAAGCTACTAGTATTAGTCCTATCATTATACACCTCCTACATTTTCTCTCATAATATCATTATGATTAAGTTCTGTCCAGTAAAGTTCTAGTGCTTCAGTCTTTTGGTGTGCCATAAACTGATGGTATTCACCGGGAGGTACGATAGACCAATCATATTTCTTTAACCATGTGCTATCTACTAACTTATAATCTTTCCATCTTTTAATTTCTAACTCACCAGAAAGAACATAGAAAGCATTGTACTTAGATTGGTGTGCGTGTTTACTACAGTACCCTCCTAACTCTACATTTATGTGATGAACTTCTACTGAAGGGTTCGTTATTATTGGCATGGTCTGACCCCATACCTTACCTTCTTTAATCATTATTATCTCCGTTTTTTTCTATTAAATTTAAATTAAGTTTACTACATGTGGGACATAAGTTAGGAGTATGAGCATACTCGCAATGAAAACATCCTCTTTCTCTAACTTGTTTTAATGTTAATTTAACTGTATCACTCATTATTATCCTCCAATTCAAAGTCAAGTGCGCCACATTCAGGGCAGTGATCAGGTGCTTCATCACCTTCATGAGCATAGCCACAGTCTACACAGACATACCATTTAGTCATCTTTATCTCCTTTTAATTCCTGAAGTGTGTTTGATATTCTCCAAAATGCTTGAGATAATTTTTGATAGTCAGACATATACATATCTCCATCCATCTCCTGCATATTTCTAACAGGATCACAAACAAGTTTATCTAATTCTTTAAACATCTCAAGCATGGTAACATCTTCATAACCCCACTTAACTAATGTTTGTGGTTGTTTAATCTTCACCATCATCTTTCTCCTTTACATAGTTGGTTTGCTTATCTAGCTTTCCTATATAATATTTCTCAGGCCCGTCTAAGAACTCATCGTTGTTGCACATGATACATGAGATAGGCTTCAGTCCATCCCAATGTACACAGCCACAGTTAGAGCATGTCCAGTTGGTTGTCATCTTCTTTCTCCTTTGGATAGTAGACATCTACTATACTCTCACAGTTAGGACAACTCAGGTTAGTGACCATGCTATAGGTATCATCTTCATGTCTTATATCATGATCACCACCCCAAATCAACTCAGTCTTGCAGTGCCAGCAGTTCATTATTCCAGCCCTACTTCCTCAACCCATAAACCAAAATCATTTTCCATCTGATCTGTGGTTAGATCAACGTCTGTATTTAACTCACCACATTTTTTTAGAGCATCAGATATAAAAGTGATTGCTTTGTTTATAGATGTAAACAACATAACCTCTTCTTCGTCATCCAATAAATATTCTCTACCATTTAATGAGATACCGTTTGGGTATTTGTATATATGAAACAATGTATTCATGGCTTATTAATCTCCTTGTGATTATAGAAGATAGAGTTACGCTTGGCTATCTCCTCTGCTGTTACACGCTTCTCTACTGCATGGTCTGTGACTAGCTTGTGGATGCCATTCCAATCCTCATTACGTTGCTTGTCTATGGCATCATAGTCCCAGACATTATCACTTTGTCTACGCATCTAGTAGTTCCTTCCATGTGTCAGAGCCAAGCATCTTACGAACCTTCTCTTCTCTGATAGGCTTGGCATTATGTAGAGATGAGCCTTGTCTAGTCTGACCATGTGTAGACCACCATGTTGCAGCATTATATGCTGACCACATAGTACCACCATCAGTCCTACCATACTTATCATAGTTACCTTTACCATGCAAGTGTCGGCTCTCTTCATCAAATGTTTTCATAAGATTAGATAACATAACTTTGTTAGCTACCTTCTTTCTGGTCACATTATCAGTACGTCTAGCCAGTGTTTTAGTAAACAAATCAATGGCTTGATCCCTTGTTACTTTGGTATCATACCATGTTCGCATCTCATTCATACCTTCACCAGCTATAAACTCACCAGCATCTTGTATCTTGGTGGCAAACCCATCTATGTTAAAGTTCTTTGTATGTCTACCATAGATGTAGGCCAGCTTGTCACCATTAACTAATGTATTATAACACATAGAACGCCAAAGTCCAACCATCATATTGTTAGCCCATGTCCTATTCTGTGATGTCCTAAACTTTAGCTCTGGTATTACTGTGTCAGTATTTATACCTATGCTTTGCTCATGTGCTGGAAACCTAGCAGTTAGTTCTATTCTAGCACCATCATCATGTACATTAGTCTCAAACTTAGCATCAGTTAAGTCCATACCAGACCTACTTATTGCTTGCTCAACACCATCTACGATGTCCATGTACTGTACAATCTCATACTGATCAGAGACTATACCTAATGCTTGCTTAGTATCCTTACGCCTGATACCTACACCAATACTTTCATGTACTCTATACTGTGAGTGTGTATGGCCTTTCTCACCAAAGTGAAAGAGATCAAACTTCTCAACTTCAAAATCTAGTGCTTCGTGATTAAACATTTGTGTCACTCCATTGTTTGTAATCATTTTTAAATTCAAGTACATCACGTTCAACAACTTTTATTAATTGTTCTGTACTCATGTCGTGTATATCTGTGTTAAACAGATCGTCTATCACAGGATTAGCCCAAGCATCAATGACTGTAGTTTTAATTATGTTCATCTGCTTGGCGTGGTACTCTCTTGCGTTCATTTTAATTCCCCTTTAAATGAAACTTCTTAGTATCGTAAGATACTCTACTAAGAAGTTTCTTTTATGTTACAACGACTTAGGATATATTTTCTGGCATGGTCACGATCATTACCTTCAAATAGATCTATGATCTCTGACATAACCCAACCCTTAACGGGACTATCAAATCCTTTCTGGATTTCTTTCTCAATACGATCTTCAATCAAGTGACTTCCCCACATAGTTTATTCCTTCCATTTTAGTTTGTAATAAATCTTTCCGTCTACGTCTATAGACTTTGCATTAGGATCAAGGTCTTGCTCACCTACATGATGCCACTCAGCACCAGCATCACGCTCTTCTTGAAACTTATTTAGTGCATCAGCATTTACTGCACCAAATAACATTGGAAATATTAATAGAAATACCATTAGTTAATTCTCCTTTAGTTTATGTTTGATCTTACGAGTATACGCTATCTTGCCTTTCTTTGCAAGTATTATTTTATGACCAAGTTCTCTTAGCCATTTCCAATTAGGGTCACGTTTCTTTTCCATGTCTAGTTAATCCATCTTTTAATATCTTAGCTACATCACGCAAAGCTTCTTGCTTATTCTTATTGTCTGCAACTAACTCAGCTATCCTTATGTTAGCATTAGCTACCATAGTCTGCAAGTCTTTCACATTCTTTCTAAGCATAGCTAACTCACCATCTTGTATGGCTATTCTTTCTGTTGCTCTCATTATTCTCTCCATCCATATAGTTTATCCCAAGCCCATGCTTTAGCATCATCTTCAGTCATGCCCATATCAAGAGCTTCTTGATAATAATTTAATAGTGTCTCATTAATATCACTCATATGCTTTACCTTCCAAGTAATTTTGATATGCTTTCTCTCGCATGTAGTCATTCCACCACCATGCTGGCATGACATTATACTTCATCTCATATCCATCTTGCCATTGTCGATAGGACATCTTGTCCTCAAATAATTTATTCATACTACCCTCACTTTGTCTTGAGTTTCAATCCATACTTTAGCTCCACATGATAGTGGCTTGTCAGGACTATACACTATTTTACATGATCCGTCTACATAAACTTCATGTCCATAAGTATTATCTTTGTAGGTCTTAACAGTAATTACTGGTTCACGTTCACCAGTTTTTGCATTACGTTTAATAACGTGTTGATTAATGTGGATATATTTCTTCATGTGTTTGCTCCTTTAATTAACTACTCTCTATAGTACGTAAGTACTTAACTATAGAGAGTAGTAATTAGTTTTACATTACACTTACTATGGCATCGGCATGAACTCTTGATACATCATTAGCATTATCAAAGT
>Ga0255047_10001335_pt1 | contig 18060 bp, 26 predicted proteins | sample JV7_2_1_MG_FD_183640 | JGI IMG/M metagenome (GOLD analysis project Ga0255047, IMG submission 183640) | Seawater microbial communities from Jervis Inlet, British Columbia, Canada - JV7_2_1 | ecosystem: Environmental > Aquatic > Marine > Inlet | place: Canada: British Columbia | collected 2016-10-06 | reverse complement strand
ATTTCACTGATGAGATGTTACTAATTGATAATGAGTGGGGCTTAATTAACAGCCTTGGTCTGTTCTCAGAAGAAGGTGTTTCTAAAAACACTGTTGAGTTTGATGAAACTGTCGGCACTATCGTTCTTTTAGAAGATAAGCCTCGCGGTGAACGAGCTAACTACAATCGTGATGATTATAGCCAATTACGCGCTATTCCTATTCCTCACTTCAACCAAGATGATGCTATTAAGCCTGAAGATGTTCAAGGTCGTCGTCGTAATGGTACTGCTTCAGAAGATGAAACTGTAGCAAATGTTCGTGCTAAGAAGATGTTACGTCTTCGCAAGAGCTGGTCAGCTACTCTTGAGTTTGCTCGTGCAAAAGCTATTGAAGGTACTGTTTACAATCCTAATGGTACTTCAGCTATTTCTAACTGGTACACTGAGTTTGGTATTACTCAGAAGTCAGTTGATTTCCTACTAGGTACAGCTACCACAGATTTGATTGCCAAGATCGAAGAAGCTATTGCTCACTCTCAAGATAACATCTTGTCTGGTGAAGTTGTATCAGAGTTCGTAGCTATCTGTTCTCCAACATTCTTCTCTGCCTTAGTAAGTCATCCTTCAATTGAAGAAGCTTACAAGTATTACACTTCTACTCAAGAGCCTCTTCGTCGTCGTCTAGGTTCAGGTCGCTTCCGTCAGTTTGAATTCGGTGGGATGACTTTCATTGAGTACCGTGGTACTTATAAGAACAAAGCAGGATCTGCTCAAAACATCATCACTGCTGGTGATGCTTATGTCGTTCCAATGGGTACGTCTGACACTTTCAAGACTTACTATGGTCCTGCTGCTAAGTTCCAGTTTGTGAACACCATTGGTGAATCACAATACATGTTTGAATACGATAACGGTACTGATACTGAAATCACTATTGAAACAGAATCTAACTTTTTGAATGTAGTTCGTCGTCCTGCTTCGGTAGTTCGTATGCACTCTTCTAACTAAGTAGATGTAGATAGCGGGTTCGTAAGAACCCCTATCTCTTATGTCATTTCATATCAGATAACATAAGAGATAGAAGTTTACCTATTTAAATTAGGAATATAAAAATGGCAACAACAAGTTTTTCTATAACAAGTTCAGTGTACACAGAAATATCCACAACAGGTACGGCTCTGGTTACTAATGAATGTTCAGCTCCTGTGAGAATAGTATTTGCAGGCGCTCTCCCCACCGTGGGTACTGAAGACTATATGACTCTCCGTACTGATGTGTATGGTTTGGCGCAGGTAGATAGTGTTCCTGTAGGGAATATTTATGCAAGATCAGACAGAGACGGAGATGTCTGCAAGGTAACAGTGTCTTAGGAATATTATGAGATTAATAAATAAACTCCTATTTGGTTGGATTATCAACCCAGAGAAAGTAGGTGAAGTAAGCCCTGTACACGGAAGCCCTTGGAACGACTCGGATGGATGGTTTGACTCAGATCCTTGGGAGGATTAACTATGACTATATCAACATTACCCGCTAGCCCTTCTGGGGAAATATCTCACGGAGATGTGAGAGATAAGATAAACGAGGTTATTGTAGATGTGAATTCAAGACCTGTTCTACAGTATTTCGCTTCTTTCGACAAAGGAAATTTAGCTCCTTCTCTATTAGCGGGAACTTCAAACCTTTGTCTCTTTAGTCTTATTACACTTCCATCGGATATGGTGCTAAAACAGATTAAGTTTTATGTCAATGGCCCTATTGGAACAGACAGTATCTCAGCAGGAATTTACTCTGGCAATACACTCCTTGCCTCTGGGACCGCTACATCAGGTAGCAGTTTTGTTAACTTAACTGTAACACAAACGGCTCTCCCTGCAGGTGATTATTGGGTAGGTATAAAAGGCGTAGATGGTACAGCTCTACTAGGCTATAACCCTACCGTGTTGGATGCTGCTCTTTCTCAGAGTCTTGTCTATGCACCCGCAGGATTGCCCCCAAATAAATCAGGGGCTACAGCAGATAGTATATGCCCTTATATAGAACTAAGAAGTTTTTAATAAAATAATAAGAGAAATAGTATGTCTGGAATAATGGTAAGAACGTCATTAGTTAAATGGATTATTAACCCGCTTTCTCTCTTACCGACCCCATTATCTCCATTCACAGCAGATAATACTGTTATCACAGTTGATACCACACTCTATACAGCAGACGCTACTAAATTATAAGGACGTAGTATGAGCATTCTAAATCTAGTAGATATTGGTACTGGGCCAAATGATGGTACAGGAGATCCAATAAGAACAGCTTTTAGTAAGACTAATGGTAATTTTAATAGCATAAATAATGATACGTTAGATAACAGAGTCGTTGTTAAAGCGGCTACAGACTTAGCTGGTGCTTTAGATAGTACTAAAGAATATTTTCTTGATGGCGTTATCCAGATGGGTACACAGACTATCACTATCCCTGCTGGTGGGTTAAATATCAGTGGGTATAATGTCAACGCTTCTAAACTTGTCTCTAATGAAGATAACTATACGATGTTTCTATCGGAAGCGGGAGGACAATGCAATATCCTTGGACAAGGGTACTCAGTTACAGTCTCAGGGACTAATAGTCAAGTCTACGACATAAGAAGTGATAATGGCCTTGGGGCTTTTAACTTCACAATTGTAGATATGATTGGCTGTACCTCTATGGGAACTGTTGATAATTATCTCCAAGGGCTTGAAGTAACTACTGGCAGGTATGGTGGAACTCCCACACTAACGTTAAAAGGTTCTTGGGGTGGATATTTCATAAGTACCTCTGCAGTAAGATTCCTAGACAATGCAATGAACGCACCCTTGTTCGAAGCAGGAGCTGGGTTTACAATGGTCTCTCGTTTCAGAACAAACCAGAATGTAGATTTAGGGACAACAGCTTCTTTAACTGACTTCGCCCCCTCTCACTTTCCTAATCCTTCGACGCTCCAATTGAATGAACTTATCGTAGCGAGAAACGGAGTTTTTGATGCAACTGATGCCACGATAATGCCAAATATAACAAAAGGCTCCCTCGCCTCTGATTGGAGTAATTGTGTAGGAATAGGGAATACCTTTGAAGGCGCTAAAGCCAAAGTAATGACTGAGGTGGCTACGACTATAAACAACATAGATGACTATGAGGATTTAGCAGGAGTTTATCTTGCAAGCAACTTAGAACATTTTGATAACCCCTCGAATGGTCATCTTCGACACCTTGGAAATAACCCCAGAGAATATAGTCTTTTTGCCTCTATCACTATACGTGGTACAGGCAATGATAATATAGGAATAAAATTTTCTATATGGGATGACTCTACAGGGATGTTTGTTGATGGACCTATGGAGACTAGGCAGGTAGCTAATTTATCTGGCCCAAGAGATATTGCTGTCTTCACCGTACTAGACACCTTGATATTAGATAAGAATGACTATGTAAAGATTCAAGTCAATAATCAGTCGAGCACTGATAACGTTACTGCTGAAGTAGAAACTTCTTACACTGTAGAGCGTAGATAATTTTATTCAAGAGATATAAAAATGGCATTGCCTACACGAAGTATAACTCAAACAATGTTCGGTGCAGATGGTAATGAACTTTCTGATTACATCAGCATTGCAAAACTCTCTAATGATGAAACAGACACAGCAAATAAACATGTAAGGGTTAACGATACACCTCCAATGCAATTCACAGCAAACGCCTCTGGTGTTGCCACACTGCTGCTTCCAGATAATATAGATATTTCCTCTTACACAATAAGTTCCTACCCAGCAGGGACAACTGAATTTATTGAAACAAATAAGATTTATCAGGCAGCTATAAGAGTTGCTGGTTCAGATTCTGATCTTGTAGATATATTAATTTAATTATAGAAAGGGCTAAGAGATGACTATTGATTCTTCTTTATCCACACCTAGAGATAGAGTACGTTTTAACATAGGGGATACTGATGAATCTTTGATTTCAAATCAGACTATTGATGCCCTCTTGGTTATAAATAACAATAGCGAAGAACAAACTACACTTGATTGTTTGAAAGCAATCGTAGCTGACTTAGCAAAATTTATCGATCAAGAAGTTGGCGATGTAGAGATTGAGTTAAGTCAGCGCTATGAACACTACAGACAGCTATACGATGATCTAACAAAAGATCCTTCCAAGATGCTTAACAAAGCCAATTTTGAATTCGGCGGAACAAGCAAAGCAGAAGCTAATAGGGTTTGTTCAAATAGCGACTCCCGAAACGGGGGCCTTACAGAAGGATTCTTTACAGATACTTCAAAAAATAGATCGGCTACAGGCTCCTTCTTTTTTAATGGTGATTAAATGAAAATGAAAGTAAAACGTAAAATTACAGATATGAATACAGGGGAGTCTGTTGAAGAGATGATAGATTTTGAATTCCCAGAGAAGAAGGAGCCTGAAGAAGATGGGCACACTGTTAACAAAAGGAAAAAGTCTAAAAAATCTAAAGACTAAATATACAGAGTTAACTAGATCCTCTGTAGAAGTAGGTCACTTCTCTTCTCAAGGAGAGCACGAACCCTCTGGGTTGAAATACACAGCCCTGATGAAAATACATGCTGCTCCTCCTGAATCTTCAAATATCAAACCTCGACCTGTTTTATTGTTCCTCGATAAAGATATTAAGACGCACAAGTTTGATGGGATACTTAGAGACTTTGATAGAAACAACACTCCCTCTGCAATAGATCATCTTCTAGTTAACGTAGGAGGTAAGTTGGTTTCTATGGAGAGAGATATATTTGGTAGCTCTGTTCTAGCCCCTACTCTAGCAGGCAACCCTCCTCTGATAGATACAGGGGAACTCAGAGACGCAGTTTCTTATAAAACTTCTAAAAATAATACGGTGGTCACTCCATGAGTTTTTATCTATTCAATACACATTCCTTAGATATAACTTCACGAGAGCCTTCCAAATTAATCGCAGGAGGAAAGATGTCTTCTGGCTCCTCTACTGTTGTTCTTGGTGTGAAAGGTTCATTACAACCCATGCGTCAAGGTGACAGCCAGATTAAATTACCAGAGGGTGTTACGTCTGATGATGTCAGAGTTTTCTATACGAAGACAAAGATATTTGCAAGTAATACGAATACCAAAAAGCCATCAGATACCACTGTAATAGATTCACAAGAGTTTGAAGCTTTTCGTGTTTTTGACTGGACTGGGTTTGGACTTGAGACAGATCATTATAAAGCTGTCTTCATAAGGAAGGATCAACCATGATAGATTTTGATTCAATACTTACAAAGTTTGTAGAAGTAGCTTCTGAAGTAGTTGGCTCTCAATTATCCCAGACAGATGGCTTCCCCTCTATTATCCGATCAAGAAATAACGAAGTAAAGCCAGATTATCCTTACATCGTAATTGATATTCTTGATGTGAGAATGGAGGATGCTTGGTTAGTAGAAGAGTATGTTGCTGAAGGATCTTGTGCCACTACTGTAGATACTGTGTACGATCTTTTAATGAGCTACACAGTGTACGGAGAGGATTTAGAAACACTTACTATTGCTAATCAGCTCGAAGGATTCTTTAGGTTTGATAGAGTGAGAGGTGATATTAGAAATAGCCTTTCAGCAAGCATTGTTCAAACTTCTCCTATACAACAAAGAACATACGAAATACCCGATAGGCTTATAGCTACTACAGTATTGCCTTTCACTATCAATGTTGTTGATAGCAGCACTGATACGAAATACCCAGATAACGGAACAATTGAATCTATCGGTGTGTCTGGTTCTCTGAAGGAGTCTGTTGATGACCCTTCACCTTTAACTTTCTCAACAACTATTACTAAACCATAACGGAGAATTTTTATGGCGTACACCGAAATCGTGAATGTAGATGTCTCACTACAAACACAATCCGTATCTCAGCAAGGCTTTGGAACACCTATATTTATTGGTGCTCATCGTTGGTTTCCTGAACGTGTTCGTATCTACACAGATATAACTGCAGTTGCGGGTGACATTCCAACAGGCTCAAATGAATACACAGCAGCACAGGCATTCTTTGGTCAAAACCCAGCACCTGATCAAATTAAAATTGGTCGTCGTGATGTAGATGCAGTTACTGCAACTGTAGTCGCTGCAACTACCATTGGTCAAACATTCACCATATCAGTAACAGGGACAGATAACGTAAAGGTAAATGCTTCCTTTATCTCTGCTACTGGTGCTGAAACAGCGATAGCCATAGCCGCTGCACTTGTAACTGCACTAGGTACTCCAACAGGTGTGACTGTTACAGACAACCTTGATGGAACTTTTGATCTTACTAAGTCAGGCGTAGATGACTTCTCTGTCTCTGAGCTTAACCTTGTTGCACTGACGTATACAGTTACAGAGTCAGCTCCTACTGCCCTTCAAGAAATCATAGATGAAGATAATGACTTTTATTTCATCACTACACATGAGCGTACACAAGCCTTCATACTAGCAATGGCAGCAGAAGCAGAAGCACGTAAGAAATTATATTTCTTTGCAGTAAGTGAAGCAGAAGGTATTGCCGCACTTGAAGACCCTGTTAATGCAAACGATACGTTAGGTAAAGTTGCAGACCTTGGTTATATTCAAACTTCTGGTAGCTTCTATCAAGATGACGCAGCTTACTATGAATGTGGTTTAGTCGGTAAAGGTGCGCCTTATAATCCGGGCACTATCACTTGGGATAACCAACGTGTGGCTGGTTTTACAGATACAAAAGATCCCGCTACAGGAAAATCTTTAAGTACAACTCAGAAGAATAATCTTGTAGTTCGTAATGCTTCTTTCACAGAAGATGTTGGTGGTTTAACTATTACTCGTAATGTTAAAACCGCCGCTGGTGAATGGGTTGATGTAGTTCGTTCTAAAGACTTTTTGATTGCCCGTATCACAGAAGCATATCAAAACAAATTGATTAATTCTAATAAGATTAGCTACACAAATAGCGGCATTAATGAAATGCGCAGTGTATTGTCTACCACTTTAGATCGTTATATCAATAAACCGGAATCTCCAAACATCCTTGATGAAGATAATCCTTATGAGTTGGATTTCCCTCGTGCAGAAGATGTTTCATTCGCTGATAAATCCGCAAGGGTTTTGAATGCTTCTTTCACAGGCTACCTTGCAGGCGCTATTCATGTAGTGAATATCCAAGGCATCCTAACTCTAAACGCATCATCTTAATCGAGGAGATTAATTATGGCACTTCCAGTTTATTCTAGCCGAGATGTAACCTTAGCTTTTATGGGTACAACACTAGAAGGTCTTGCAGAAGATTCTTTCATTACTTTCTCACGTAATTCTGCGGTTACTGAGACAGAGACAGGCGCAGATGGCCGTGTAGCTATCTCTTATTTACCCGATGAAACGGGAACCTGTACTATTTCATTACAGCAGAATTCTCCTTCCAATTTAATCTTATCTGGCGTTATGAATGCACAACGTCTTCAACGCCAAGTGTTTATTGGTGGACTAGCTGTTGCAGATCCTTCTGGTGCTCTTTTAGCAAAGTTCTCTAATTGCCACCTACAGGAGACTCCTGATGTTGATCTAGGCAGTTCTGCTAATGGTAAGACTCGTGATTGGGTTTTCTTTGTAGAAGATATGTTATGGACATCTGCCCCAGAAGGTAATGCGTTAGCAAATGAAACAGTCGCTCGTATTGTCTCAGGCGTAGATACTATTAAGAGTTTACTTTAATAGTAGTAGTTTTGGCAGGGGTTCCCCCTGCTTTGTTTTTCAAGGGTAATGTACAGGAGTACAACAAGTGGAACCAGAATCTTTAGCAATGATGAATCAAGTCAAACAAGGCTTGGGCATCAGACAGAAAAACATAGGCTCAGATGTCTATACATTAGAGTTACTTCCTACCATCATAGGCTTGAAAGTAACTGCCAAATTAACAACGTTATTTGCACCTGTTCTAGGGTCAATGGCTGACTCTTCTGAGTCAAAGCCTTTCATCATGCCAGAAGAGGATGCTACTTGGTCACAAGCTGCATTGTTGTTAGTAGGGCAGATGGATAAGGTCGATGTTGTCGACCTTATTGTAGTCTTACTCTCTTCTATTAAGAAGAACGGACAGGCTGTGGATATAGACCAAGACTTTAAAGGGGAATACGGTGATCTGCTTGAACTCGTAGTCTTTTCCCTTAAGGAGAACTTTGGAAGTTTTTTTACGAAGATGCTCAAGGACAAGGGTTTAGAAATCCCTATCTTGAGCAAGATGATGGGAGAGAAGGTAGAGGAAGAGAAACCCTTACAATCTTAGAAAAGATAAAGAATACCTCTACTGTCCCAGATATGCAATGGTTAGTCTATAACCTTGCCTCCTCGAAACATTGCCCCACAGGGTTGAGAGATCCACGGATACTCTTATATGAATACAGCTTACCTGATCTGATGATGTTGAAACAACAGATAGAGATTATGGAAGCTCTTGAAACGGCTTCCCATAAAGATCACGAAGCTAAGATTAATAGCAATAAATAGGGGCTGCAATGGCTGATATAGAAGATCATGTATTACGGGTTGGCTTTGATGGCTCTAAGGTACTGCGAGGATTTAAGCAGATAGAGAGGCGTCTAGCTAGATTAGCTAAGATGTCTACTATCACTTTGAATATATCAGAAGGTAAGACGAATATAAGAAGTGGAGTCGAACCTACAGAAAGACCTTCAAGAGCACCCTCTGGAGTCGAACCTACAGAAAGACCTTCAAGAGCACCCTCTGGAGTCGAACCTACAGAAAGACCTTCAAGAGCGCCCTCTGGAGTCTCTGCTTCAGCTAAGTTTTCACGAGAAGAACAGATAGCAAAACAGATACGCAAGCTCCAAGTTGCAGAGTTAGAATTAGCTAATGTAAGAACAGCTACTGCTGCAAAACATCGTGCTTTAATCACCTCTCAAGTCACTAAGTTAAAATCTCTTAAAAAGGCTGTTTCAGAAGCTACCTCTACAGGCCAGTTGAGAAATTATACACAGCAGCTTAATAAAGCAAGAGACAATACTATCCAGCTTGCCTCTGCATCTAAAAGATTATCTCGTGATCTAACTGCTCAGAAGTTTGTTCAGCAGGGCGTTACAGCTTCCATGAAGAATATGGCAAGAAGTTATATTTCTATCTTCGCTGTATTGGAAGGAGGTAAGAGATTCTTTGAGACAGGTAAGAAATTAGATGGTATGAGGGCAGCGCTACTCGGTGCTTCTGGTGATGCTAAAGCAGCAGGGAATAACTTTGAGTTCTTGAAAGAGACAGCCGAAAGGTTAGGTCAACCTCTAACTCAATCTGTGGCTGGTTTCAACAGAATAGCCCTAGCTGGTCGTTCTGCAAATATGTCGATGGAACAGATTCATAACATATTTCTAGCAGCACAAGAGTCTGCTACAGCCTTCTCACTGGATGCAGAAGCCACTGGCAGAGTTATGTTGGCAATGGGCCAAATGATGTCGAAAGGCAAGGTGTCTGCTGAAGAATTAACTAGACAGTTAGGTGATTCATTACCCACAGCTTTGAAAGCTATGGCCGATGCAGCAGGAGTTACTAAGGGCGAATTGTTTGCTCTTATGCAGGGAGGTAAATTACAAGCCACTCCTGAACTTATGGAGAAATTCGCTGGGAATCTACGGAGTGCAGCAAGAGAAGGTGGAGCCTTAGAAGCAGGTATGAAGAAAATTCGTGCAGAGCAAGGTAGATTTAACTTAGCTCTACAATTAACCACGGATAAAATGTTTCAACAAGCTACGTCTGGACTCGCTTCTTTCTTTAGGACACTCACAGGGGCATTAAATAGAAATGTCTGGATATTCGAAACATTAGGAAAAGTTCTTAATGGGGTTTCAACTGGCCTAGCTATTTTCATAGATGGTGTTACAAAAGCTCTTGCCCCTTTAAGCCTTCTGTTTAAAATACTCGGTGGAATTGTCGATGCACTTGGAACTGTTTTCGGATGGTTTGATTCTTTAATAAAACTTATGGGATTTGAATCTGGCGGTGTTGGTGCCATCGGCACTGCATTAGCTTTTCTTATAGGTCAGAAACTCTATGCAGCTTTTGGCAGATTATTAATAAAACTTATGGAAAGCGTTAGGGGTGTAGGGGCTTTCACTAGCGCTTTGTTCTCATCCTCTGCTGCTACAAGAGCGCAGATTGCAGCTAATCTGGGCCTTGCCAGATCCTACGATTCAGTCTCATCCTCTGCTTCAAGAGCGGGGGCTGCCTCAAGAGCATCCTCTTTCATGGGCATAGGAGGAGGCGGAAAAGGAGGTGGAATGAAGGGCATGTTTGGCGGCCTCCTGAAAGGTCTTAGGAGAAGTTTTGGGGCTGGTATAAAAGTAGGACTAGGCTTCTTGGTAAAACGTCTTGTAGGTGCTATAGGTGCCCTCTTTGGGCCAATAGGCTTCGCAATAACCACTATTGGTACTCTCCTCTTTGATCACTTTAATAAACCAGATAAAAAGAAAGAGGATACTAAAGTCAGTTCCACTACTAATAACACCTTTGGTGAGATTATCATACGACATAGCAGTACAGACGCACCAGAAGATATTGCTGACAAAGTTAAACAAGCTATAGATGAGCGTATGGCGAGAGTCCCAGCCACATAAGGAGAGATATGTCTATTTTTTATATTCAGTACACTTTAGAAGGAGTGACAGGTAATCTAGCGTTGACCTCCACAAGAACTGTTACTAGAACTTCAAAGCAAGTCCTTACTGATAACATAGTAGAGAACGGAAGCGAAGTAACAGATCACTATGTAGTAGGCAGACAAACTGTGAAATTTGATGGAGTAGTAACAGATATTCGCAGCACTAATGCAGGCGATGCTGTGAAGACTCCTGAGACATACTTGAGCTTATTGGAGGCCATTAGAGACTCCAAAACGCCTTTTACTGTATTCACAGGGGAAGTGACAAAGAAAGCTGGTGCAATAGTAACAGGTTCCTTTAATGCCTTAGAAAACTGCCTGTTTGAGACTTTTTCTGTCACTCAAGATAAGCGTAATGGGACTGTCAGGTCAGAAGGGAATCTCTCTCTTAGTTCTTATCGTATTAATTTTTCAGCAAAGCAGATACGATTAACACCTAGGGCTGGTACTCAAGATATAACTATTGTTTCTCCTGAGTATGCTCTACGGTTGCAAGGGCAAGACATAGCATCTGCGGCCACAAAAGAGCCAACAGAGGCAGAAAAGGTCAATGCCAGATTGCCAACACTCCGATCTCTGTAGTTAGGATGTGTAAGAAACCACTCAGAGGAAATAGACAATGCCAGTAAAGATACCAACCCCTCCCAGCACTTCTGGATGGACTACCTATGAGGTTGTCCTTGAAAATGTAAGATATGACTTTGCATATAAGTTCAATGAGCGTGATTCAAGATGGTATTTTGATCTGTATGATAGCCTTGGAGAAATTATAAAAAGCGGAGTCAAAATAATGGAGGGTGTATCTCTACTCAGGAAGTATAGATTAGAGAGCTTTTCAGGAGATATTATCTGTATCGCTCAAAAGGATACATTAGAATCTGTGGGACTGGACAATCTAGGTTTTGAAAAAAACTATGCCCTATATTTCTACACTGATGTAGAGCTAGAGGAGCTAGTCAATGCCTGAGCCAACTAGTCTCGCTGCACAGGGTTATGCTTTTGGTCGTAAATATGAGTTATGGGTGTTTGATCCTAAGAAGCCAAAAGAACGTATAGATTCTCCTACAGGTAAGGAAGGTCTCGTCGTCGAGGAGGGAGCAGGACGATCTGTTGCAGACAATTTTGTAAAGCTAACTGCCGATGCAGTTGTTATAAAAAATCTTAGGATAAGCGGTAATGTTTCAGGGAATAAACTTGATACCTCTGGTGGAGATGTCCCTTGCACGTTAAACATCTGGAATGCTGCTGATGAGACAAAAGCGTTTTTTAAAAAAGACAACGCTATCATCTTGAAGCTAGGGTATGAAGATGACAAGGATCTTCCTACTGTGTTTTCTGGGCAGATTATATCTTCCTCTAGTGAGAAAAAGAAAACGCTGAGAGATCGTACAGAGTACACTACCACAGAGGAATCAATCGATACTATTACAAAGCTAGTTTGCGGAGGAAATGATTACTTAAAAAGGAATTATCGCGCTAGTGTACGTGCAGTCGGTGGTAGTGGATCAACAGTTTATGGTCTTTTTCAAGAGTTCATAAGGGTTCTTCGTTTTGGAGGAGCAAGCTTTGCAGAATTAGATTCTAGCATCCCTGAAATTGAAAAGTTAAAGACAACGAAACTGGATTCTGGGTACTCTGTAGAGGGCGTTCTTATTGAGAAGTTATCTGCCTTGTGCGCAGAGCATGGATTGCGCTTATACAGTTGGGCAGGTATTTATTATATTGAGTCTAAAGTTACCCCTTACAAGGCTGAAGCTGTAGTTATAAAATCTGAAAATGTTATAGGGAATATAGAAGACACAGAAGATAACACAGCCGTGTCCTCAACTGACGAAGGAAGTACAAAAGGAATTAAATTCAGTGTATTCCTAGATGGCAGGGTTGTACTGAATAAGAGGGTGGTTCTCGAAACACTATTCAGAGAAGGTACTTATAAAGTTATGGGAGTGTCTTATGATTTTGATACAGAAGGCCCAAATTGGAAAACAGATATAATAGCGAGTACACAATGAATTTAGAATTTTTTGATACAGTACACAAAGCTTTTACTTCTTTTTCCAGAGCAAATATTTACACAGCTCTCCCCTGTATCATAACAAACACAAGCGATTATGGAACAAAGCAGGTTGTAGATATACAACCGCTAATGGGGAGAGTGTGGGACGATGGCCAGTACCATGAATCACCTCAAGTATTTGATGCTCCTGTTATAAACCCTGCCTGCAATAAAGGCATGTTATCGTTTCCTCTGGAAGTAGGTGACACAGTTCTAGCTCTTTTTTGTATGCGGGATATTGAAAAATTCTCTGCTTCAGATAGGTCTGGATCTCTTGAACCTAAGACTCCAAGAAGTCATTCTTTGACTGATGCTGTTGTTATCCCATCCTTATTTTCTAAGATCAATAATCTCAGCCCTAACGTAGAGGATATTGAATTAAAATATATTGTTGAAGGGGAAATTGAATCTCGTATTACTCTTAAAAAGAACAGTGATATAGAGATAGATACAACAAAGAATATTGTAGCGACAGCCGGTGGCAGCATAACTGCCAATGCAGTAGCAGATGTTTCTGTTACTGCTGGAGGCAATATTGCAGCAACCGCTGAAGGTAACATAACTGCCAATGCAAAAGGTCAAATAGACCTCTCCTCAGATGGAGATATAAATATCACCGCTGGCGGAAATGTCAATATTACTGGCTCGACTATCAATCTAAACTAGGAGGCGATATGCCAGCAGTAGCGAGGGTAGGAACAGATTTGGCAGGCGGTGTTATTGCTGGTGCTGGAGAGCCTAGTGTGAAGGTTAATGGCAGCACTATTAGCGTCATAGGGGATAATGTAAATCCACATGGGGCTGGCCCTCATGCAGCAGCAACTATCACTGCTGGAAGTTCCACAGTATTGGCAGGCGGTGTCGGTGTTGTTCGTTCTGGTGATTCTGCCTCTTGTGGGCACACAGTTTCATCTGGCAGTTCTAATGTAAATGCGGGATAGGATATATGGCGGGAATAGATATTTTTATTAATGCCTCTACTGGTGATATTGATTTATCAAATAACACTATGAGGTTAACAGATACAATTGAAGAGTTATCAAGGCAGCGATTAAATATTACTTTGAAAACCTATAAAGGTGAATGGGTGTTTGATATTAATCAAGGCGTCCCTTGGCTTGAAAATAGTAATAATTCAATTCAGCTCCTCAGTAAAGCAGGTGATGGACTTATTGATTTTTATGTCACTAACGCGATCCTTGGGAAAGAGGAAGTTATCTCTCTCCTCTCTTATGAAAGAACATTTAACGAATCGGATAGATCACTTTCTATTGATTTTACAGCCAACACTCTTGGGGGAGAAATAACTTCCTCTGTACCAATATGATGAGGATTTTATGGCATTAACAAGCACAGGTCTTTCTATAAAAACCCAGCCAGAGGTGTTGTCAGATATAGTCGCCGCTGAACAAGCTAATATAGATTCGAATATTAATACAGATGAAGATTTATTCCTCGGACAACTCAATCAATTACTTGCAACAGCAATAGCAGATCAGCAAGCTCTTGCTCAAGCTGTTTATAATAACTTCAACCCAGATGTTGCAGAAGGGACTAACCTAGATGACATAGCTAAGATCATCGGTGTGGTAAGGCAAGATGCTAGACCTTCCTCAACAGAAAATCAGGCATTCATAGGCACTTCAGGTACAACAATCCCTGTGTCTACTTTGTTAGAGAATCCTGTAACTGGTGATAGATTCACCACAACGTCTACAATAACTCTTTCTGAATCATCATGCCTAGCAGCTATTTATTCAATAGGTTCTGTTCTCAATAATACACTTTACACGCTTACTGTAAATGGTACAGAGTATGACTATACCTCTGATGGCGATGCTACAGCAATTGAGATTTTAGGTGGATTAAAAGCCTTGGTAGACGCTGATGGAGCAGCAACATGGACAGCAATAGTAGATGGTACTGGGCTGACTATTACTATAGAAACATCCAACCTACTACCTTTAATTTGCTCCCATAGTGCAGAGGTGACATTAGATTTACTTAAATCAGAGACTACTGCAGAGTCAGTTGACTTAGCCCCAATCGTAGCCCCTTTGAACTCTGTTTCATCTCTCGTCATAGCTATCTCAGGCATTACTTCCACAACTAACTCTCTTGCTTATGTTCTGGGTAGAGATAAAGAATCTGATATTGTATTCAGAGCACGTATTTTAACCTCTCAACAACAAGCAGGCACAGCAACAGTCCCTGCTATTGAAGATGCTGTTAGTGGTGTAGATGGTGTAACCACTGTTAGGACTATAGAAAATAGAACCTTTGCAGTTGATGGTGATGGCAGGCCTCCTAAGAGCTTTGAAACAGTTGTCCAAGGCGGTTCTAATACAGATGTGGCTCAAATGCTTTGGAATACAAAACCAGCGGGAATCGAAACCTTTGGAACCATCACTGTGCCAGTCACAGATAGCAATGATGACCCTCAGAATATAAACTTTACAAGACCTGCTGCTGTGAACATGGCAGTACGTGTAACTTATACAATCTATAGTGAAGAATCTTTCCCATCAAACGGAGAGCAAGGTATCAAGGACTCCGTAGAGGCTCATGTAGACGCTCTAGGAGTAGATGTAGATGTAATCACAGGGAGAATGAAAGGGCCAATATACGAGACTGTGAGCGGTATTGATACACTGATCGTAGAGATACAGGTATTAGCTAACGCAGGAGATGCCCCTGTAGGAGGTAGCTGGACTACTGTAACACAGGCTATTGACTTTGATGAGTTCGCTTCGATTACGCAGGTAGATATTACTGTAGTGGGGCCATAATATGAGCTTACCTCAGAATATAGATCAAATAGCATTAGGCATTGAGAGATTAATACACCAATGGAAGGATAAGCCCAATGTTGTGGGATTGCTTACATCTTACTTAGAGAGCGTTCAAGAAGTAGAGGATATATACAACCAATTATTGACTGAACGTGGAGTAGATACAGCTATAGGCGCTCAGTTAGATATCTTAGGACGTATTGTAGGCGAGCCTAGGAATAGCCGTAATGATGATGACTATAGAAATGCCATAAGACTTAGGATATCTATTAATACCTCTGATGGTACGGAAGGATCTGTATCTGACGCTATTAAGCTGATTACGGGGGTTGATGATCTAAAGGTTGTAGAGATATTTCCCGCAGGGTTAGAGGTTACTTTAGAGGGGGAAAATATCACCCTTGATCAGAATATAGCAGATGAGCTTAGGAAGGTTGTAGCAGCAACAGTTAGTCTTTCCATATTGGCTATTCAGTTCCTCCTCCCTCCTTTTGTATTTGAGAATGACCCAGATGGAGAGGGGTTTGCAGATATAGGGAGTGGGTCTTTCGTATACAACCTTGTCTTCGATGATGGCTCCACTCTTGGGACTAATCTAGGCGACACACTAATAGCTCAAAATCCAGACATCATTCCTAGTCAAGAAGATTATGATTTGATTGATGGTGGATATATGGCAGATATACAAATATTTTCAGTTTAAGGATTTTAAATGTCGGATAAAAGACTTGAAGCCCTCCCCCTAGCTCCCACCCCTAGCGTACCAGACGCTATCATGTGGGCAGAGAGAGACACAGGCGGCGGCACTTATGTTTCAGAAAAGATACCTACAAAGATTATTTCTTCTCCAGTTTACCTGAGCCAGATTACAGCTTATACCTCAGAATCTGGAGATAGAATACTTCCAGATAACTCTGTAGCGAATGTGACAATCAATCTTCCAGCAACACCCCTAACAGGTGATTCTGTTTATTTTAGACAGGTTGTTGGTCAACTGTTTTCTGTATTCAGCTTAACAGTCGGAAGAAATGGTGAGACGATAATGAATGATGCAGAGGATATGATTGTCACCACAGATAATGCTTCCTTCTACATGACATATAACGGGACTACTTGGGTAGTCATAAAAGATCAATTAGTAGGAATACCCGTTTAGGAGGGATAGCAAATGGCAAATTTAGAAGATTATTTTGGTGGTGGGGTTGGTGGGGTAGGGGAATTCCCTAGATTGATCCCTAGTACAACCTACAATTGGCCAACAATCGAAACGCAACAAACTCTGGGGGGATCACTTGCCGATCTTGAACGGATAGAGGGTTTCGATGGAGATGGTGACACAATAGTCCTACCGAATGGCCCAAATGGTCAAATCCAGTATGTAGATAAGGATGGGAACTGGTCAACGGATGGTGTTTGGAATCTGGGTGTATCTTTAGGAGAGATACACGCAAATTGCGACAAGTGGGTAGGTTTTCGTTTCGACGGTGTGGAAGCTCCTGATGATGCCTTTCAAGTATGTGCAGTAGATCAGGATACCATCCCTATGACTTTTTATTTTGCATCTATATCTCAGCTAGGTGTGGTGGGTAATCTACTTAGCGGTCAAATAGATGCAGATTTCAATGGTACTCCTGCTTGGGGAAATCCCGTATCAACATCTACCGCTTCGTTCTATCGTGATGCTGATGGTTCAGGCAACTTCATAATAAGGTTCCAAAGGTCGGCTTCCGTTACTGATGAAGCACAATTTTCCAGTGTCACTGGTGCACAGGTGGGCGTGAAAGAGGTTATCGCTGGGCCTTTTGCTCTATACAAAACAGCGGCAGGAAATTATGCAGGTAAATTTCAGGGGCGATTATTAGTAGGAGTGAACCTCTCAGCCAATTCCCTTGTAGATGTAGCTATTAACAGGGGAGATGGCGCTTCGGCTCATGTAGGAGTGCCGATGGCAACTGGCGCACCCTCTGGCTTAGATGGAGAGGCAGTACAGGTACTGCAATGGAAAGGACTTATTGTGTTTTCTGGGATTGGCACAAACATAGTAGGAGTCAGAGCTACAGCAGTGACAGATTTTGAAGCTTGGGTAGACACAATAACTGAATATATTTTCGGAGTTTAAAGTGAGAATAATACAATTTTACAGCAATGCTATCCCTCCTGAATATACGAACAGCAGATCCAACTTCAGGTTGACACTCCTTGTTGATACCACCTACATCGGAGAATACTATGGAACAGACTTATCTATACCTAATTATGATGGTAGTCATGGGCCTTGGCCATTAACCCCACGTCCTACATTAGAGTACAAAACAAGCAGCATTACCAAAACAGAATGGCGTAAGCTTTTTGAACTCACTGAGCAAATTACGAGTGATAAAGTAAAAGAAGAAATTAAAGGCGACCTTTCTTTTCTCCCCGTTGATGTGGATACTCCTCACCCGTTAATTCCTATCCATACACATAGAGATATATTACGGACTGGGTATGCTTCTTTCAGCGATACAAACACAATCGATGTCACTGATGCAGGAACTAT
>Ga0255047_10001332_pt1 | contig 18084 bp, 15 predicted proteins | sample JV7_2_1_MG_FD_183640 | JGI IMG/M metagenome (GOLD analysis project Ga0255047, IMG submission 183640) | Seawater microbial communities from Jervis Inlet, British Columbia, Canada - JV7_2_1 | ecosystem: Environmental > Aquatic > Marine > Inlet | place: Canada: British Columbia | collected 2016-10-06 | reverse complement strand
TCGGATCGGTGTCGCTCCGGCACGCGAGCAGGCACTGCGGGACGCGATTCCGCAGTATCTCGGCAAGGCTGTTCGCGAACACGACGTCGATCTCGTGGCCACGCCGGATATTGAGATCACCGGGGGGCAAGACGACGGCCTTGTCGAGTTCGAGGCTGAGTGTGAGGTGCGTCCCGAGATCACGGTTCCCGGCTATGCCGGCCTGCGGATCGAGCTCGACTCACCCGTTCCCAGCGACGAGGAGATGCAGGAGGCCCAAGACGCCGAGCTGCGTTCGGGCGGTTCGCTGGCCGACGTCGATCGGCCCGCCGAGTCCGGCGACTTCTTGACCCTCGACATCGCCGCGGCTCGCGAGGGCGAAGAGGTGATGGGTCTCAACACAGAGGACTGGTCATACGAACTCGGGCAGGGCTGGGTCGCCGAAGACTTCGACGAACACCTCACCGGTGCGAGCGCCGGCGACATCTTGACCTTCAATACCACCCCGAAGGGCACCGAGGAGGCCGCCGACTTCACTGTCTCGGTGAAGGTGATTCAGGCGCTCGAAATGCCCGAACTCACCGATGAGTGGGTCGCCGACAACACCGGCGAGTTCGAATCCGTTGACGAATGGACCGCTGCGATCACCGGCCGCCTGACCGAGCAGAAGCTCTCCCAGACTCGGTCGACGGTGATGGCCAAGCTCACCGAGGCACTCACCGGCCTGGTCGAGATCGACGCTCCAGAATCGATGGTGGAGTCGGAGATGCAGAGCCAGGCCGAGAACATGGCCCGTCAGCTGCAGATGCAGGGCATCGATTTCCAGGCCTGGATGTCGGCGACCGGTCAGACCCCCCAGCAGTTCATCGAGGCGACTCGCCCGCAGGCGGAGCAGGCGGTCAAGGCCGATTTGGCGCTGCGTGCCGTAGCCATCGCCGAGGCGATCGAGGTCGACGACGACGAGATCGAGATGGAGTACGCCCGGATGGCCATGCAGCATGGCCAGAAGGCGAAGGAAGTTCGCAAGGTGTACGAGCGCAACGACGCCGTGCCTGAACTGATGGCACAGATCCGCAAGTCGAAGGCGATGGACTGGTTGATGCACCATGTCGAGATGGTCGATCAGGCGGGTCAGGTCATCGACCGTGACCTCGTCATCGGCCATACTCATGATGACGACGACGACGACGATCACGACCACGATCACGACCACGACGAAGTAGGGGAGGACTCCGAATGAACCTCGATGCCACCAACTACCTGGTACCCAGCGTTGTCGAGACGACCAGCCGCGGCGAGCGTTCGTACGACCTGTACAGCCGCCTGCTGAAGGACAACATCATCTTTCTGCAGACGCCGATCGACGATCAGATCGCCTCGCTGCTGTGTGCGCAGTTGGTTCACTTGGAGTCCGAGAACCCCGAGAAGGACATCAATATCTATATCAACAGCCCTGGTGGCGACATCACGGCGCTGTTCGCGATCTACGACACGATGCAGTTCATTCGCAACGACATCGCCACGATCTGCCTCGGTCAGGCTGCATCGGCTGCGGCCGTGTTGTTGGCGGCGGGCACCAAGGGCAAGCGGCTCGCTCTGCCCCACAGTCGGGTGTTGCTGCATCAGCCGTACGGCCAAGTCGGATACGGCCAGGTAACCGACCTCGAGCTGGCTGCCAAGGAGATCCTGCGGATGCGGGAACTGCTAGAGCAGATTCTGTCGCATCACACGGGGCAGACGCTCGAGAAGATCCACGCCGACACGGACCGCGATTTCGTGCTCGAAGTGAACGAGGCGCTCGAGTATGGCATCATCGATACGGTGCTTTCATCTCGTGACTCGATCGACCAGTCGTCGGCGATCCGCTGACAGCGCCGCCACGGTCACTAACCTTGGACACCGACAGTGTCGGCCATGATTGAGGCGACACTCGGACACTCGGAAAGGGGTTGGTACAGATGGCGAAGTTTGGAGACACCAGCGAACTGCTGAAGTGTTCGTTCTGTGGCAAGTCCCAGAAGCAAGTCAAGAAGTTGATCGCCGGTCCGGGTGTCTACATCTGTGACGAGTGCATCGATCTGTGCAACGAGATCATCGAAGAGGAACTGACCGAAACCGGCGAGTTGACCTTCGACCAGCTGCCAAATCCGCGTGAGATTCGCGAGTTCCTCGACGACTATGTCGTCGGCCAGGATGAAGCCAAGAAGATTCTCTCGGTATCGGTTTACAACCACTACAAGCGGATTCAGTATCAGCAGCAGGCGGGCATCGGCCGCCGCGACGACGTTGAGTTGCAGAAGTCGAACATCTTGATGCTCGGACCGACGGGGTGCGGCAAGACCCACTTGGCTCAAACTTTGGCTCGGATGCTGAACGTGCCGTTCGCTGTTGCAGACGCCACGGCGCTGACCGAGGCGGGGTATGTCGGCGAAGACGTCGAGAACATCCTGCTCAAGCTGATCCAGGCCGCCGACTTTGATACCAAGCGCGCCGAGACCGGCATCATCTACATCGACGAGATCGATAAGATCGCCCGCAAGAGCGAAAACCCCTCGATCACCCGCGACGTGTCCGGCGAGGGTGTCCAACAGGCGCTGTTGAAGATCCTCGAAGGCACCCAGGCCTCGGTGCCGCCGCAAGGTGGCCGCAAGCACCCGCATCAGGAGTTCATAACGATCGACACGACAGACGTGTTGTTCATCCTCGGCGGCGCGTTCTCCGGGCTCGACACGATCATCGAACGTCGGGTCGGCCAACAGGGGGTCGGTTTCCACGGGATCGTGAAGACCAAGGCCGATCGTGACCCTGGCGAACTGTTCACTCAGGTACTGCCCGAAGACCTCGTCAAATTCGGCATGATCCCAGAATTCATCGGCCGCTTGCCGATGGTCGGAGTGGTTCGTTCGCTCGACCAGCCTGCACTCGTACAAATCCTCACCGAACCGAAGAACTCGCTGATCAAGCAGTACCAGAGGGTGTTCGCATTCGAAGACATCGAGCTCGAGTTCAGCGATGATGGTCTGATCGCGGTCGCCGAACTGGCGATCGTTCGTGGCACCGGTGCCCGTGGTCTGCGGGCGATTCTCGAAGAGGTTCTGCTCACGACCATGTACGAGCTGCCGGGCCGCACCGATGTCAGCAAGGTCCTGATCGACGGCGAGACAGTGCATCAAAAGACGCTCCCGACACTGGTGCCGCGCAAGACCTCGTCACCTCGTCCGCGTCGAGCCGCTAGCTGACCACCGCCAACTCGCCGAAGGCCGCCTGAAGATGGATTTTGCCGCAGCTCTGGTGTACCTCGACGAGCACGCCTCGTACGACAAGACCGGCCGCGTCGACGACCCGTCGACCGATTCGATCGCCACGCTGTGCGCCGCGATGGGGGATCCGCAACATGCCCAACCCGTGATCCATGTGACCGGCACCAACGGCAAGGGGTCGACGGTGCAGATGATCTGCCGCCTGCTGATGGCTCAGGGGCTGACGGTCGGTACATACACCAGCCCGCACCTCGAGTACATCAACGAGCGCATCCAGCGCAACGGCGAACCGATCAGCGACGAAGATTTTGCCGAACAGATCGCCGCTGTCGCTGCCGTCGAGATCCTGACCGGGGTGCGCCCCACCTACTTCGAGGCGGTTACCGCAGCCGCGTTTCGATGGTTTGCTGATGTGGCTGTCGACATCACGGTGATCGAGGTCGGGATGCTCGGGCGTTGGGATGCGACGAATATCGTCGATGGACAGGTGGCGGTGGTCACCAACATCGCTCTAGATCACACCGAGTTCGCGGGTCCGACGCTCGCCGATATCGCTCGCGAGAAGGCGGGCATCATCAAGTCGGGCAGCGCCGCCGTCGTGGGTGAAGTGAATCCCGATCTCGTGCAGATCTTCCGTGATGAGGGCGGGCTCAGCACACTGGTGAGCGGCGACGACTTCGAGGTTGTCGACAACTCGCTGGCGATCGGTGGAAGAGCTCTCGACCTGCGCACGCCCACCACGATCTACTCCGACATCTTCCTGCCGCTGCATGGGGCTCATCAGGGCGACAACGCCTCGGTCGCATTGGCGGCTGTCGAGGCATTCTTCGCTGCGCCGTTGGCACAAGACGTTGTGCACGAAGGCTTCGCCAACGTCGAAATACCCGGACGGTTCGAGGTGCTCGGTTTGCAACCGCTCACAATCATCGATGGCGCCCATAACCCGCCGGGGGCCGACGTGTGTGCCTCGGTGTTCTTCGGAGATTTCGACCCGGAGGGCCGACGGATCCTGATCGTCGGTACGTTGCGCGATCCCGACGAAGTGGTCGCCGCCCTGCGAGCGGACGAGTTCGACGTGGTGCACGCGTGCACCGCCCCGTCGCCGCGAGGTGTGGATGGTGCCGAGGTGGCCGTCGCCGCCCGCCGGTTGGGCTGCGATGAGGTCTACGTTCACGATTCCGTCGATGCCGCATGTCGGGCTGCTCTTCGATCGGCCGATGCCGAGGACGCGATCCTCGCCGCCGGCAGTATCTATGTCGCCGGTGCCGCCCGCTCGGCACTGAGCAGATACGCGCCGTGACGTTGACCTGGGACGTTGACCTGGGACTCCGGCGCAACTTCGCGACGGCGCCCGCATTGGCCGATAGCGTCGGACGCCATGTCTGATCGCACACTTGTCCTCCTCAAGCCTGACACCGTCGAGCGCAAGCTCGTCGGTGAGGTGATCCGCCGCTTCGAGGCCAAGAACCTCAGCATCGCGGCGATGGAACTTCGCCGGCTCGACGGCGACACGCTGGCCCGTCACTACGCCGAGCACGTCGGTAAGGGCTTCTACACCGACCTGGTCGAGTTCATGAGCCGGGGCCCCGTCGTGGCGATGGTCATCGAGGGCCCGGAGGACACCTGGGAAGTTGTCCGCTCAATGATCGGCGCCACCAACCCTCGCACTGCGTCTTCGGGAACGATCCGTGGCGATCTAGGCATTCTGTTCACCGAGAACCTCGTGCACGGCAGCGACTCACACGCAAGTGCCGAGCGTGAAATCGGTATTTTCTTCCCGAATCTGTAACATTGCGGTAGGAGCTGAGCCGATAGGCGAGGCGAACAAGAAAACCCGAAGTACCCGGACATGACCGACCCGGTACCGCTCATGTGTGCGATCCTGTATGGCGTCCAGCTGACAGAATCGCCGGAACGATTGTTGAAAGGAGGTCGAGATGGCACGCAGCAACCCTCTGAGTTTGGGCCGTGACCTGGCGATCGACCTCGGTACCGCAAACACGCTTATCTATGCCCGCGGTCTGGGCATCATGCTCGACGAGCCATCGGTCGTGGCGATCAACATCAACGACGGACGGCCGGTCGCTGTCGGCGTCGAGGCGAAGCGAATGATGGGGCGCACCCCCAACCACATCAAGGCGATCCGCCCTTTGAAAGACGGCGTCATCGCCGACTTCGAGGTGTGCGAGAAGATGCTGCGCTACTTCATCCAGAAGGTGCACGCCAGCAAGTGGTCTAAGCCGCGGATGATCATCTGTGTGCCGTCGGGCATCACCGGCGTCGAGCAGCGCGCCGTGCAGGACGCTGCCGAGTATGCCGGTGCCCGCAAGCCGGTGCACATCATCGAAGAGCCGATGGCCGCCGCGATCGGTGCCAACCTTCCGGTCCACGAGCCGAGTGGCAACATGATCGTCGACATAGGCGGTGGCACTACCGAGGTGGCCGTCATCTCGCTGGGCGGCATCGTGACGGCGCAGTCCACACGTGTCGCCGGAGACGAGCTGGACGATGCCGTGCTCCAGTACGTGAAGAAGGAGCACTCGCTGGCGATCGGTGAGCGCACCTCCGAGGAGATCAAGATCCAGATGGGTTCGGCCTGGCCGATGGAGGACGAGCTCACGGCCGATATCCGCGGCCGCGACCTCGTCTCAGGACTGCCGCGAACGATCCAGCTCACCACCGAGCATGTGCGCGAAGCACTCGCCGAGCCGGTCGGAGCGGTCATCGATGCGATCAAGACCACGCTCGACAAGACGCCGCCGGAGCTCGCCGCAGACATCATGGAAGACGGCATCATGCTCACGGGCGGCGGAGCGCTGCTGGGCGGGCTCGACCAACGGTTGTCGCACGAGACCGGTATGCCGATCAGGGTCGCCGAAGAGCCGTTGTACAGCGTGGTTATCGGGTCCGGTCGGGCCCTCGAGAACATCGACGCGATGCGGGGGCTGATGTCGCTCGGCGGCGACGACTAAACCGCCCGGCGTATGGCGATCTATTCCGCCGGCCGGCGCCGCACGATGATCATCTTGCTGTTGTCGTCCGTGTTGCTGATCACGCTCGACCTGCGTGGCAATGCCGTCTTCGATGCGGCCCGATCAGGTTTTGATTACGCCCTGCGACCGTTCGAGGTAGCCGGCGAAGTGGTCACCCAGCCGGTCTCGCGGGTGTGGAGCGGGATGACTGAGGTCGACGATCTCGAAGCCGAGAACCGGTTGCTGCAAGAGCAACTCGACGCCCAACGCAACGATCAGATCGCTGCCCAGAATGCCTTGATCGAGAATCGCAAGCTCCGGGCGCTCGTCGACCTCGAATCGCTGACGGCGTTCGATCGGGTGACGGCCAGCATCATTGGTTCGTCACCGAGCAACTTTGACCAGCGAGTCGAAATCGATCGTGGCTCGGTCGACGGCATCAGGGTCGGGATGCCGGTCATCAACAGCGCTGGCCTGGTCGGAAAGATCACCAATGTGTTCCCCGAGACAGCGATCGTGATGCTCGCCACCGATCCTCAGTACCACGTGCCGGTCAAGGTGGTTGCCGAGGTCGTGCCGACGGCGACGACGAGTGTGCCCGATACGGTGCCCAGTGGGATCGACGTCGACGACGTCATCACCACGACATCGACATCGACATCCACCTCCACGACGACGTCGATACCGCAGCCGATCTTCGACATCGACGGCAATCAGATCGACTCTTCTCTGCTCGTGCCGAGCGGCACCACGACGACATCGTCAACGTCGACCACCACGACGACGGTGGTCGAGACCGTCGATGTCACACGCGAGACCGGTGAGCTGAACGGATTTGGGGCCGATCTGCTCCCGCGCGTGCGGTTCATCGCCGACTCACCACAGTTCGGCCGAGTGGTCGAGGGCGACGCCGTGCTCACGGCGGGCGGCAGCCTCAGCCTCGCTCCGCCAGACATTCCGATCGGCAGGGTCGCCAACGTGATCCAGCGCGCCGGTACCGCTGGGCTCGAACTCGAGATCGAACTGAGTGCCGACCTCGATCGTCTGATCTTCCTGTCGGTGATCTTGTACGTGCCGCCGACCGAGGCTTCGGCGCTGGGGTAACCCGCATGCTCGGTGCGCTGCTGACCAGCTCGCTCACGCGGATCATCCCGGTCGGGATGATGTTGTTGGCGTTGCAGAAGACCCTGTTCGTCGAGCTGCAGCCGTTCGGCGTGATCATCCAGATCGTGTTGGCCTTCGCTGCATCCGCCGGTGCGGCGGGTGGCCCCGAGCGCGGAGCGATCACAGGATTCTCGCTGGGCATCATGTTCGACCTTACGGTTGGGTCGCCGTTGGGATCGACGTCGATCACGATGGGGCTGGCCGGATACGTAGCCGGATGGGTCGACCTGATCCGGATCGAAACCACGTGGTGGCTGGCGGCGATTTTCGTCGGCATCGGCGCCGCCACCGGTGAGGCCGGCGTGCCGGTCGTGCGCCGTTTCATCGGGGAAGAGGATGCGTTCGTGCCGGAGATGGCGAGGATCGTGCCGATCGTCGCGATCGCCGCCGCGGCAGCAAGTGTGTTGCTCGTGCCAATCGGGCGATGGTCGTTGAAACTCGAGCGACCCGAGTGGAAGATGCCGGCCGATGGCTGATCACAGTCGGCAGCTGATGCCACTTCCCCGGTGCCACACGCGAGACTCGTGCCATGGCTGTTGACCGGCGCGCGACCCGCCTCGGTGTACTCGCCATCATCGGGGTGATCCTGTTCTCACTGCTCGGGGTTCGTCTGTGGTTCCTACAGACGGTCAAGGCGGACGAACTGCAACAGAGCGTCACGATCTCCAAGACTCGCACGGTTCGGCTGGCACCCGAACGCGGCCGGATCTTCGACGTCAAAGGCCGGATTCTGGCCGACAACGAACGGATCTTGACGCTCGCTGTCGACTGGCAGATGCTGCGCCGCAAGAGCCAGCGCGATGCTATCTTCACCGGCCTGTCCGGCTGGGTGCAGGTACCGGTCGAGGCGATGCACAGGCGATTCGATTCCAGGGTCGATAGTCCATTTCTGCCGTTCCCGATCAAGCAGGACATCGACGAGCCGACGGCGATCGCGATTCTGGAACGGGTCGAGGACTTCCCCGGCGTCGAGATCATGATCGAATCGAGGCGTGAGTACCCCTACGCTCCGCACGCCGCCCACGTGATCGGCTACATGGGGGCGATCACCGTCGAGGAGCTCGACTCACGACTCGAAGCCGGCTATCTCCGCAACGAGCGGGTCGGCCAGTTCGGTATCGAGCGCAGCATGGAGGCGGAGTTGCACGGCATCTGGGGTGAGAAGGTGCTCGAGGTCGACGCCGCCAACCGCCCGGTGCGCGTGATCAGCGAGGTACCTCCGATCAACGGCAGAGACGTACAGCTCACGATCGATCTCGAGGTGCAGCAATACGCCGAACAGGCGGTCGAGACCACGCTCGAATTGCGTCGCACGCAGTTGGCCCCCAACCCGGTCGTCAAGAAGCCCGACGGCTCACGTGAACGAATGGACCTCACGAAGGGTGAGGCGGTCTTGTTCAAGGCCCCGGCCGGGTCGTCGGTCGTACTCAATTACCTCACCGGCGAAGTCATCGCGATGGCGAGCTATCCGACATTCGACAACCGTTGGTTCGAAGCTGGGCTGTCGAGCAACAAGTTCAAGCAGATTTTCCCGGTCACCGAAGACCCGGACAAGTCGATCCTCGTCAACCGGGCGGTCCAGGGGCGCTACAACTTGGGGTCGACGTTCAAACCGTTCACGGCGTTTGCCGCGCTCAACACTGGGCTGATCAACTCGAGCGAGATCTTCACCGACACGGGCTCGTATGAGCTGTACTCGGTCGATCAGACCAGATGTCGGTCGGGTTTGGTGCGCTGCGAGTACAAGAACGCCACCTGCGGGGGCACCGGTCGCTCATGTGTCTACGGCGAGGTCAACGTCGAGGACGCCCTGGCCGTGTCGTCGGACGCTTTCTTCTACCGAATCGGCGAGGACATCTTCGCCCGCAACGGCAACCGACCGGTGCTCCAAGACGAGGTCGAGGCGTTCGGCTTCGGTTCGGACTCGGGCGTCGAGTTGCCTTTCGAGTTCGACGGAACCGTGCCGGACAAGGAACTCAAGCGCGTATACGCCGAGCGAGGGGTGATCAGCAAGGACGAAGGTCGCAGTTACTACGTCGGCGACAATGTGCAGCTGGCGATCGGTCAGGGCTTGCTCTCTGCGACACCGATCCAGCTCGCCAACGGTTATGCGGCGATCGCCAACCGCGGGTTCGTGCTGCAGCCCACGATTGTGCGAGCGATCTGGAATCCGGGGGTACCCGATGGCGAGCCGGGATTCGTCGATTTCGAGCAGGGCACGATCTACGAGGACCTCAGTAATCCGACCCTGATCCGACAGATCCCGATGCCAGACGACGTCCGCGATCCGATCGTGCTGGGGCTCCAACGCGTGATCTACGGGCCCGGCACCGGTCCGCCCAACAACTACCACAAGACAACCGGTGAGCACCTCTTCCTCAACTACCCGCGCGGCGAGGAAGCGATCCCGCTCGGCGGCAAGACCGGCACCGCCCAGGGCGCCTCCAACTACCCGTGGAATGACTCGTCAGCCTTCACCGGATTCAGCACCGACGACGAACGGCCCTACGTGGTCACGGCCTATCTCGAGAAGGCCGGTTACGGATCGCAGGGTGCCGCACCCGTCGTGAAATGCACTTTCCTGGCGTTGTCTGGCATTGCCCCCATGGATCCGGTCGAACTGTCAGAGCCGCTCGATCTCTCCGCAACGGTGGCCGCACCATCGCTCGAGCTCGATCTGGTCACCCGGCAGTACTGCTACGAGTCGAAGTTCGGCGACGGAGTACAGACCCAAGTGCGAGACGTCGAGTGAGCCGCTGAGATGGCGATGACGTTTCTCAGCCACCGCCCCGACAGCGGTCTCGGCAACATCAGATCCAGCCCGAGTGACCCCAGCCGCAATGTCGACTGGATCCTGCTGTTGACGCAGGGGCTGCTCACGATCATCGGGTGCTTCGTCGTCTATTCGGCGTCGTGGACGACGATCCCCGGCGACCCGTATTCGTTCGTCACCAGACAGGTTATTTTCGCGATCGCGGGCGGCGTGGCGATGGTGATCGTGATGTCGGTCGACTACGAGGTGTTCAAGGAACGTGCGGCATTTCTGTACGGCACGACGATCGCTCTGTTGGTGTTGTTGCTCCTGATGGGTATCGCCCAGGGCCTCGACCGCATCACGTTCGACCTGGGGCCGATCAACTTTCAGCCGGCGGAGTTGGCAAAGTTCACCACCCTGCTGGCGCTGGCTGCGTTCCTCGCTGAGGGGCAAAGCGACGAGGTCAGCTACCCGCGCTTTCTGGTCGGCCTGATCTTGGTCGGCGCACCGGCCGTGCTGATCATCGCCCAACCCGACCTCGGATCGGGCTCGGTGATCGTGACAATCGCAATGGGCGTGTTGCTCGTCGCCGGTGCCAAACCGAAGTACATCGGTACCATCACCCTGTTGGCGGTCTCCACTGTGGCGGCGACCTTCGTCAGCGGCCTCGTCAACGAGTACCAGAAGGAGCGGTTGCGGGTTTTCTTCGGCCGGGAGGCCGATGAGGACTCCATCTACCAGGTCCGTAACGCAATCAGGGCAGTTGGCACCGGGGGCATTTGGGGCAAGGGTTGGCTCGAGGGTCCTCTCACCAACGACCGCTACGTGCCGGTGATGTGGGCTGACTTTCCGTTCGCCGCGGTCGCTGAGCAGTTTGGTCTGGCCGGATGTGCACTGCTGCTCAGTTTGTTCGTAGTGGTACTGATGCGGATCTGGCGGATCGCCACGCTGTCACGCGATTTACTTGGCACCTACCTGTGCGCCGGGGTATTCACGATGCTGCTGTGGCAGATCTTCCAGAACGTCGGAATGACGCTCGGGATCATGCCTGTGACGGGCCTGCCGCTGCCGTTCATTTCGTATGGCGGGTCGGGCCTCCTGACGTATTTCGCGATGTTCGGCCTGGTCCAATCCGTCCACATGCGTCGTATGCGCTGAGCGGGGCCGGAATGCCCGATCCTCGCTCACAGACAAAACTCGCGATTCGTCTGACACTTGCTTCCATCATCGGTGACCGGGGTCACTCCAGGTAGGCTCGCATCGACATGTCAACACTCTGGGCGCGGATCGAACCGCTCCTGGCCCGGGTGCAGAAACCAGCTCGTTACATCGGCTGTGAGGACGGTGCCATCACCCCCCGGCACGACAAGCTCGACGGCGGGGAAGCGGTGGCGTGGCTGCTCGCATATCCCGATACCTACGAGATCGGTCTGCCCAACCAGGGGCTCCAGATCCTCTATGAAATTCTGAACGAACGAGATGATGCGCTCGCAGAGCGCACGTATGCCCCGTGGGCCGACCTCGATCACGAGATGCGGGCCGCCGACGTGCCGCTGTTCAGTGTCGACACCCACCGAGCCGCCGCCGACTTCGACATCTTGGCGTTCAACCTGTCGAGCGAGCTCGTTCTCACGAACGTGCTCAACATGATCGACCTCGCCGGCGCCCCGATCCGTTCCTCCGATCGAACCGATGACGACCTGGTCGTAGTGGTCGGAGGGCATGCCGCTTTCAACCCCGAGCCGATGGCCGACTTCATCGATGCCGCTGTGCTCGGCGAGGGCGAACAAGTCGTGTCGGAGATCACCGAGGTGTTCTCGGCTTGGAAGGCGGCCGGCCGCACCGATCGCGAATCGTTCTTGAGGCAGCTGTCGAGGGTGCCGGGCGTCTATGTGCCTGCGATGTACGATGTCAGTTACGACGGCCGACAGATCTCAGGCGTCGCACCCCGATACGCCGACGTTCCTCCTACGGTTGACAAACGCACGATCGCCGACCTCGGCGAATGGCCGTATCCGAAGAATCCTCTCGTGCCGCTGACCGAGGTCGTTCACGATCGGCTCAGCGTCGAGGTGTTCCGGGGCTGTACTCGCGGGTGCCGCTTCTGTCAGGCAGGCATGATCACACGCCCGGTGCGCGAGCGTCCCGCCGATCAGGTGCGCACCATGATTCGAGAGGGCCTGCGCTCAACTGGCTACGACGAGGTCAGTCTCACATCGCTGTCGACCGCCGACTTCTCCGACATCGAACCGGTCGTGCGCGGCGTGATCGAGGATGCCAAGGAGATCCCCGGCTCGTGCAACACGATGACGATCAACTTGCCCTCACTGCGCCTCGATGCGTTCACCGTCGGCCTCGCCGGCGAGATCAACAACGGCCGCCGCAGCGGGCTCACGTTCGCCCCCGAGGGCGGGTCGTGGCGCCTGCGCAAGGTGATCAACAAGCTGATTACCGAAGAGGATCTGTACGGAGCTGTCGACTCGGCGTTCAGCCAGGGATGGACCCGGATGAAGCTGTATTTCATGACCGGCCTGCCAACCGAAACCGACGAGGACACGCTCGGCATCGCCGAGCTTGCCAAGAACTGCGTGGCGATCGGCAAGAAGCACACCAGCCGGGCGTCCGTCACGGTCAGCCTCGGTGGGTTTGTGCCAAAGCCGCACACCCCATTCCAATGGTTCGGCCAGAACACCGACGCAGAACTGCAGCGCAAGATCAACCTGGTGCGCCAGGCCACCCGCCGAATGGGCGGGGTCAACGTCAAGTGGCACAACCCCGCCGCCACGACCGCCGAAGGCATCGTCGCCCGCGGTGATCGCCGGATCGGCAGGGTGATCGAGCGTGTGTGGCGCGAAGGTGGCTTGTTTCAGGAGTGGGGCGAGCATTTCAGCCTCGATCGCTGGAACGCTGCGATGGAGGTCGAGGGGCTGTCATCGGACTGGTACGTGTTCCGGCATCGCGAGCAGAACGAGATCCTGCCGTGGGCACACCTCACCGCTGGTCTCCACAATGACTTCTTGTGGGGCGACTGGCTTGACGCCTTGGCCGAGGCCGGCGTCGAGGATTGCCGCTGGACGCCGTGCTACGACTGTGGTGTGTGCACCGGGTACGGCCTCGAACACGTCGTTGCGTCCCCGATCGCTCCCGCCGGAGGCAGCCAGGGCACCGGCCAAGACCTGGGGCGTGGCGGCGAGGTTCCCGTCAAGCTGGCGCCCACCAAACTCGAGCCTGTCGGAGCGACAAGATGAAGCTCCGGGTTCGGGCCACCAAGATAGGCAAGGTTCGCTTTACCAGCCACCGCGACGCCGCCCGCATGTGGGAACGTGCGCTTCGGCGTGCCGGCCTGCCGGTGGCGGTCACCGAGGGGTTTACCCCCCGAAGCAAGATCAGCTTCGGCCTGGCGCTCCCAACGGGTGCCGAGTCGATTGCGGAATACGTCGATATCGAACTGCAGCGAGGTGTTGCTGCCGCCGATGTCGATCTCGAAACTCTCCCCGAGCGCCTGAGCGAGGCGCTACCGAACGGCTTCGATGTGCTCGTCGCCGATCAGCGGGAACCGGGAATCGAATCCCTCCAGGAAGCCGTCACGTCGTGTACGTGGGAGCTTTGGAGCCCTCTGCTCGCGGCGGAGGACCATCTCGATGCCTGTCGACTCCTCGAGTCGACCGAACTCGTTCTGGACCGGGAACGCAAGGGGAAACGAAGCGCCGACGACGTGCGCCCGATGATCCTCGACATGCGTCCCAACCCAACCGGCGATCGTTTGATCGCCGATCTGGTCACGATCGGTCGTGCCCTCCGCCCCGGAGAACTCGCCGAGCTGGCCTACCCGAACATCGATGCACGCGATGTTCGGGCGCTACGTACTCACCAATGGCTTGACCACGACGGCAAGCGGCGCGAGGTGCTTCACCTGCCCGCCGACGTGGAAGCGCGCACCCTGGCGGTGCTCGCATGAGAAGGGACTCCCACAATGGACGACAAGACCACCGAACCCGACCACGATTCCAAGGCTTCGTCGATCGCTGACGACTCATCGGGCGGCGAAACGCCCTCGTCGGCCTCGTCGCCCTCGCCCGCCTCATCGGCCGAGCATGAATCGAGCGTCGCTGACGCCGACGGCGGCGAGGGCGATCAGGCCGAATCGCTTGCCGGCGGCGGTGCCCAACGCAAGCGGAAGCGCGGCTCGCGCGGTGGGCAAGGACGCAAGAAGCCGAGCGAGGCGCAGGGCTCCGCCGACGGTGACAATGCCGATGACATAGCTATCGATGGCGGCGGGAACAACGGTGGCACGCTGCCCGACGAGCTGCCCGAGCCGATCCGGGAGGGGCGTGTGCGAGACGTCACGGTTGCCGAGAGATCGTTGGTGCGCAAACCGCAGATCGGCGACACCCGCGCCCCGATGGTCCCACCGATCGCCCCACCGGGCCCGGCTCGCTCCAGTGAAGATGAGTCGTCCGGCGGTTCGGTCCAAGGTGGACCGCGCTCGGGAAACCGGCGCCGTAAGCGTGGCGGCGGCGGTGGCAAGCCGTCCGGCGACGCCGGTGGGCGATCCCAGGCGAAGGGTGATCGCCCGTCGCGAGACGGCCAGTCGAAGCGAGATGGGTCCGGCAACGACGGAGGTCGAGCCGATCGCGAAGGCCAACGCAAGAAGCGTCGTGGTGGCCGAGGCAAATCGAAGCCGACGGCGGCCGAGCTGGATCTGATCGAGCAGCGCAAGGGCCGCGAACGCAACGGAAAGCCGATCGGCCGCTACTTCATGTGTGTCCAGGTTCGTCCAGGGATGGCTCAGGTCGGCGTGCTCGAAGGACGCAGCCTGATCGAGCATTACGTCTCGCGCCCTGCCGACGACATCAGTCAGATTCACGGCAACATCTATCTCGGTCGCGTACAGAATGTGCTGCCCGGCATGGAGGCTGCGTTCGTCGATATCGCCACGCCAAAAAATGCCGTGCTGTACCGCGGCGACGTGCAGTACGACGCCGAAGACATCGAGCAGAAGGGCAAGAACGCCCGGATCGAGGACATTCTCAAGGCACGTCAGATGATCATGTGCCAGGTCACGAAGAACCCGATCGGGGCCAAGGGTGCCCGCCTCACTCAGGAAGTCTCGCTGCCGGGCCGATTTGTGGTGTTGATCCCGAACTCGAAGACCTATGGCATCTCGAAGCGACTCCCCGACGACACGCGCAAGCGGCTGCGCAACATCCTCGATCGGGTCAAGCCCGATCAGCACGGCCTGATCGTGCGCACCGCCGCCGAGCACGCCACCGAGGCTGACCTCGAGGCCGACATGAACATCCTGCTCAAGCAGTGGGACGACATCGAACGCCAGGCGGCCAAGGTCGATAGGCCTGCATTGTTGTATCGCGAGCCCGAGCTCGCGGTGAGGGTGATCCGCGAGGAGTTCAACTCCGATTATCGCGGCGTCGTGATCGACGATCGGCGCCTCTACGAAGAGGTGCGCGAGTACGTGCAGGCGTTCAATCCCGAACTCGCTGATCGCATCGAACACTACGACGCGGTGGCCGAGGGCCTCACGGTGTTCGAACGGTTCCACGTGCACGAGCAGGTTCACAAAGCACTCGACCGCAAGGTGTGGCTGCCGTCGGGTGGCTCGCTGATCATCGAGCACACCGAGGCGCTGACGGTGATCGACGTCAACACCGGCAAGAACGTCGGCAAGTCGAACCTCGAGGCAACCGTGTTCCACAACAACTTGGAAGCGGCCGAGGAGGTCGCCAAGCAGCTGCGTCTGCGCGACATTGGCGGCATCATCGTGATCGACTTCATCGATATGGAGATCAAGGACAATCGCGCCAGCGTTGTGGCCGCCTTCCGCGATGCGCTGTCGCGCGACAAGACCCGTACTCAGGTGTTCGACATCACTGAACTCGGTCTGGTCGAGATGACCCGCAAACGGATCGGGGAGGGCTTGTTGACCGAGTTCTCCGAGATCTGCCCGGATTGTGAAGGACGTGGTGTGCTCGTCGACGACACGCTCTTGGATTGATCGGGTTGGATTGATCGGATTGGACTGATGTTGGCGCCGGTCGGGTTCTCCCTGAAGGTCGCTACAAGAACCGAAACGGAAGGACTGACCGGTGAAAATCGAGATCACTGACGAAGCGAGAGAGTTGCTCGCCAAGCGTGGCGGCACGATGACGATCGACTTCATCAGGCCCACCGGTTGAGGAAAGGTTGCAGAGGTGTCGGTCGACACCAATACGACCAATAAGAACCTTGCTCCGTATAGCCGTGTCCGGCACCCCGACTATCGGATTCTCATAACGCCGGTGCTTTCCGGAATGGCGTCCCGGATGCGAATCAGAACGCGCGGCCGGTTCGTCAAGAACCTCATCGTCGAACTGGCGGATGACAACCAACGTCCGATCGACAATCGACAGGAGTGCTAGATGTTTCGACTTGATGGCAAGGTGGCGTTGATCACCGGCAGCACGCGCGGGCTCGGGTGGGCAATGGCACAGGCGATGGTCGATGCCGGCGCCCATGTGGTGGTCAATGGGCGCTATCAAGACTTAGTCATGGCGAAGACGGCCGAACTCTCGCTCGGAGGCGGCCGTGCCTCTGGGATCGCCTTCGACGTCACCGACTTGCCCGCCGCGGTGGGCGGCGTCGGCGAGGTGGTCGAGCGTCACGGTGCGATCGACATCCTGATCAACAACGCCGGCCTCATACACAGGTCGCCGATCGCAGACTTCGACCAGGTCGAGTGGGACCGCGTGATGGCGGTCAACCTGAGCGCACCTTTCGCTCTGGCACGTGCGGCGGCGGTGCATATGGTGGCCGCCGGCTTTGGCCGGATCATCAACACGGGTTCGATCATGGGGCAGATCGCCAGGCCGTCGATTCCGGCGTATGTCGCCAGCAAGAGCGGGATCGCCGGGATGACACGTGCGCTCGCCGTCGAACTGGCGCCGCAGGGCATCACCGTGAATGCGATCGGCCCTGGCTACGTTGCTACCGAGCTCAACATGTCGATCGTCAACGACCCTGAACTCAGCGAGATGATCACGTCGCGTACGCCTGCGGCTCGATGGGGGCGTCCCGAGGAGATCGCCGCTGCGGCGGTCTTTCTGGCGAGCGATGAGGCCTCGTATGTGAACGGTCACGTGTTGATCGTCGACGGCGGTCTTTCTGTAGCTCTGTAGGCGGCTGCCGGTCCGACGATCAGGGAGCGAACGCGGACATGGCACGGTCGTCCAAGACGCCCCGAATCCGCTCCGATCATCCGCTGGCGCGGTTGGGAGCGATCTTCTGGCTCGCTAGTATCCCATGAGCTATGTACGCAGTAATCGCCTCTGGCGGCAAGCAGGAAAAGGTAACCGAAGGTCAGCAGGTCGCGCTCGAACTGCTCGACGGTGACGAGGGCAGCGAGGTTTCGTTTACCGCTGTGCTCCTCGTCGACGGCGACGACGTGATCGCAGGCGCCGATGAGCTCTCGAATGCGTCGGTGACCGGCAAGATCATCGGTACCACCAAGGGCCCGAAAATCAACGGGTTCACCTACAAGAGGCGCACCAACAATCGCCGCCGTTACGGCCATCGTCAGAGCTATACGATGGTCGAGATCACCTCGATCAAGAAGAGTTGACAGGGAGCTGACATGTCGAAGACCAAAGGTGGCGGTTCTACCCGCAACGGTCGCGATTCCAATGCCCAGCGGCTCGGTGTGAAGTCATTTGGCGGCACCGAGATCACAGCCGGCACGATCCTGATTCGTCAGCGCGGGACCAAGTTTCATCCTGGTAAGAACGTCGGTCAGGGCGGCGACGACACGCTGTTCGCTCTGGTTGACGGTTCGGTCCAGTTCGGCACCCGCAGGGGTCGCAAAGTGATCGACGTCAACCCACCGGGCTGACACTGGTCACAACAGATTCGACAAACGGCGGGGTGCTTCGGCGCCCCGCCGTTTGCGTCTCCATTCGCTGTG
>Ga0255047_10001330_pt1 | contig 18124 bp, 32 predicted proteins | sample JV7_2_1_MG_FD_183640 | JGI IMG/M metagenome (GOLD analysis project Ga0255047, IMG submission 183640) | Seawater microbial communities from Jervis Inlet, British Columbia, Canada - JV7_2_1 | ecosystem: Environmental > Aquatic > Marine > Inlet | place: Canada: British Columbia | collected 2016-10-06 | reverse complement strand
GATATCGAATAGCTGTTCCTTTAGCTGTCCTATTTGTAATCTGCTTCGATCCTGAAATAACAATTTCACCTGCAAGAGTTGAATAAGTATGCATGGCAAGAACTCTGGTTGTTGATGGAGTAGGACTAGAACCTGTTCCTTCATCTCCTAAACTGGTATTAGTCTCAACATAACGAAAGCCTGTTATAATCGCTCCATCACTACTTACATTTTGTGCGACTTTAATATTTGTAGTCATAGTTTCTCCTTATAGAATTTATTTATAGCCACCAAGAATTTGCACTACTTCTGTCCCTGTCATAACTCTTCCTCCCCCTGATCTTTTTTTCCTTCCAAGCGTTTTTTTCCTAATTGATATAGGAATATGCGGTGATCCTAATCCCATTCTAAGGGACTTGTCACGTATAGGTTCTAATCCACTTCTTTTTTTTCTAATTCTTTTTTTCATCATATTAGATACCCTCCTTAAGGTAGTGAGAGAGTAGCCGAAACTACCCTCTCACAATTAGACTTACGTTCCTTGACTACCTGCCCAGCCTCGCCAATCTGAGACACCGAAACTATATCGTTCCCTTGCCTTAAATCGAAGATTGCCAGTATCAAAGTCAGGTTCCATCTTAGTTTGAAGAGGTGAACGTACAAACATTTTAGTTCCGTTTGGTACGTCAGTCTTAACAAACCAAGAAGTCGTATCAGTAAACCTTCGGTTGATATGATAGCCTTCAGGTAACATACCCAAATGACGAACAGCATTGATTGCATTAATGTTAGGATTCGCAGCCTGACCACCACTTGCTTGAGTGTTGCCGGGACTTGATAAAATCCTATCTGCAATTGCCCATGAGTCAACAGGGATATGTAGAGAAACAGCACTGGCACCAATTAGAATACCTCGATCATCTTTGATCTTCTGTACATTGGTTAATGCGGTTTCAAGAGTAGCTTCAGATAAATCAGAAGCAGCAATTAAGTTGCTCTGTAAACCATCACCTACTGTTGGATGTGAAGCTGAGAAGAATGCAACAGCATCGCCAATAGTATCAGTGAAACCATTGTTGAATACGTTTGCAGCTTTTACCTGTTTCGTATTTGCCATTGCTCTGGCAAGACCTTTAGCCCGGAGTTTAGCAAAGGTATCATAAAGATTATCCTCCATTGCTTCTTCCGTAACTGCAAAGGCCAATGCTATAGTTTCAGCAGTGTAACGTGCTGTATAGCTTTCCTGAGCATCGTCATACGAGACAGACGCTCCCTCACCTTTTACCGGGGCTGACCCGAAGCTGGTGAAGAGAACTTCTTCTTCAAATGCACGATCTGAGTTTTCAATTTCATAAAGAGGTTCTAACTCATTATTCACCTCTCCATACTCCATTCCGAATACAGCATTTAGGCCCGGAAGGAGTTCTTTGCTAATACTAGCTCTATTAATAGCCATTATTCATTCCTCCTATTAAGCCGTAGATGCGGTAGCCGTCACGTAACGATCACGGTGTGTATTCAACCAGACCTCTACGATTGGGTATGCATCATTGTTGCCCTCATCAGGGTCTTTAGAACGTCCAATTACCCGACATGTTAATTCAGTTTCTGCACCACCAGCAGCAAGCAAGTAATAGCTTGACTGTCCAGTGACAGTACTACCAGAAGAGGCAGTAGAACTAACAGTTACGGGATAGTTCTTACAAATTGCAGCTTCAGCAGCCGACAAAGTGAGAGAACATTGGATGTGATAAGTCTGATCAGGGTTAGTTATTACAAAAAATTTAACGTCTGTGGCACTTGTTCCACCCGGCCAGTACCGGGAAAACTTTTGCTCCCCATTTTCAACATATTGACAACCCATAAAAACCCCTGAAGGTTTTAGAGTTACATTAATAAATGGTGTAATCGTAGCTAAATTGGCTCCCGGTAAAATAAACGGATCACCAGTAAAGATATTATTACTAGGGGTTTGTGCTTGTCCTGTTGAGGTAAGTGTGATCATATCGGTCACAGCCTCATTATTATAAGCACCACCTTTCATGCGAGCAGGGACAAAACCACGAAATGCTTTTGTACTAGACATGTTTCATCTCCTTAAGTTGTAAGGGGCCGACTAGTCTTGAAAAGACGGTCGTCGTCCTCTTGTTGTTACCGATTTACTTGTGTTAGAAATTGGCATACGAGAATCAGAGTTTTTCATGAGTTGTGCATTAACTGCATCCATCATATCATTAGCCTTATTCTCATAGAATTTCTGTCTGGCCTTTACCTTTACGGTTGGCTTCTTTGCCAACGCTACGTCTCCACGACAGACGGCTCCAAGATAACGACCTTCTTCCCTTACGAAGGATGTAATGCCCATTTCAGGAACCTCATCAGAAGTTACGAAGACCCATCCCTGCTGCTGGTTCTTACCAACATTAGTGATGTCATCTACGCCTTTTACAGATATGCGAATCCAACGTAAAGACATATCGTCTGCGTCAAATCTTGCTCTTACCGTGTCTGGTATAGCGAGGGCATCTGGCTCCTCAAAGACATATTCTTCTTCGACTTCTCTTATCTGAGCTTCTCGATTAGTATTACTACGTAGTTCATTTCGTGTCATATTTCGTTCCTCCACGCTAAGTTATATTAGTATAGTTGCCATCTGCTCCATCAACTTTGAGCTTTTCGGCAGCATACTGTTCAAGTGGTATATTCCATTTCTGTGCAAGCCTAACATCTTCCTTTGATAGTTTGACTTTACTAGAACTGGATGGAGAGGAGCGTGAACTCCCCGATACTACTTGAGCAGGTGTTGACGACATTTCCTGCATACGTTCTGTAGTTTCCTCTACATTCTGAGAAAACGCTTTATTAATTCTATTATCAATCTCCTGATAAAAATCATTATCAGAAGGATTAAAACCTTCTTCTTTTAATTCTGCATCTATAGCTAGTGCAGCAGCAGTTTTAATGTTGTCCTGTCCAAACCAACTATTCCTTGAAGCCCATTCCTCGGCTCTAGGATCAGTAGTTGGTTGAGGAGGAGGAGGTCTATATTGAGGCTGTACTGGAGCAACTTCTTCTACTTCTTCATAATCTAGTTTAGCAGAAGAGACTGCCTTCAGATCAGCCTGTGCCTCATTCAACATTTCCTGCGCTTTTAAAAGTTTCTCTTTTTCTCCTTCTTCAAAAGCTTCCATATAAACTGTTCTGGCAAGCTCAAGTTTATCATTTAATTGTTTTTCAGAAGCATCAAGACTTAACTTATTAACTTGATGTACTTCATTATCTTTTGTTCTGAGGCTACCTGATAGTACCTCATTTTTTTGGATGAGAGCAGTAATTTGCTGATCACGTTCCCTGCGTTGTCGAATAAGCTGTGCTATTCTTTTTTCAGCATTAGTATCTCTTTTCCCTTCTTTACTTTGAGTTTCTTGTACTTCTTCTTCTTCTTTTTCAATTTCTATTTCAATTTTCTGCTCTTCATTCGGAGTTTCTATATCACTCCATTCTTCTTTATCACTCATTTTGTCCTCCGCTGGTTACGAGTTCAACGATTTAACGTATACTATATTATATCATACTATTAATGATTTCCCAAATTAAATGTAGGATCTAGATCTTTTGGATCTTCTACTCTCATATTAATCTGGTCATCAAATAGTAAAATCATTCTAACTCCTTTATAAAAGAGTTTAGTTCCTGAATGTTTACCGTAACATACATGATCTCCTACTGTACACCAAGCACCAGCAGGAAACTTATCCTTATCTGCATAAGCCAGATCTCCCAAAGCCAGTACCTTACCTACTGTAGTTAGATAAGACATATCATCTTTAGTTGAATCTGGTAGAAGGATGCCGCCCTTTGTTTGGCTCTTCACAGATACTGGACGTACCAAGACATGAAATCCCGGCAGTTCTGGTAATACTTCTGGATCTTTTACTTCTTCTGGATTACTAATCCATAAATCGTTTTTAATGGCTTTACCCATTTGTACTTGTTGCATTTTACTCCTCTTCTTCTTCTTCTGCGTATGTTCGTTTTTTAATAATATCAGTGAGATTACCTCTAGCCCAAGTTAAGCCTTGTATCGATCCTACAAGTTGTCTGTAATGAGCATAATCTTCAGCAGCCCCACCACTAATTGTTAATCTGAGTTTTTGAATCTCTTCGTTAAACTCTTGAATCACCTCATCCCAAATTTCCATTGGTTAAGTTTTTTTACCTTTTATTGGATCTGGAAATTTTAACATATCATAACCCCAGTTATTAAGATCAGCCCTAGATTCTAATGGGCCAATACAATCACTTTTAAAAGGATCTCCATAATCTATTGGTTTGTCAGATTTGGTTTTATCATAAGTAATATAACCTTTACCTTTCGTCATTTGTTTTATTTTTATTGTCATCCTACTCTCCTTCTTTCTTGGATTGGTTGATTGCTAATTTAACTAAGGCTTCTAAACCTTTCATATCTAAATCTTTCTCATCTCTGTTACTTTGTTCTATTAAATCTTTCATTAACTTTTCTTTAGCATTTTCTATTTCCATTATCTTAAGATCTTTTTTAGTTTCATTATCTAAAGAAGCTTTCTCACGTTTGATATTATCGGATGCTCCTGCCTTGAGCATATCTATAATCTGTTCATTCTCATCCAGTTCTAATTTTTTATTCTGTAGTTCCATTTCAGCAGCCTGAACCATCGTATCAGATTTAAGTTTCTCTTTCTGTAATTCTACTTTAGCTTGTTCCAGAGCTACAAGTTGCTGTTCTGGAGACTGTGCCTGACCCATAACCTGATTAGCATTCATAACTTCTTGTGCAGCTTTGCTCATTGCCATCTCTATTACAGAAGGATCTTGAGCTTGTTCTGGCGGCATTTGTTTTATCATTCCTTCTGCAATACCATTCATCTGTTCTTGGTATTTCATTACGGAATGTTCTTGGATGTTAGATTGGAGGATAGGCTGTATTCGTTGCATGATAGGATTAGCTCCATTAGCAGGATCTTGGAGGTAAGCCATCTTAACCTGAATATGAGCATCATGATTCTGACCCGGAAAGGCAGCTATGGGTATTCCCTTTGTAGAGGCCATGATATCTGATACAGGATCAAGGGGTTTAGGTTCTACCTTTAAAGGAAGTATCTCTTCCAGATTAGGCATGTTGGCTGCACTAAGTATTGTCCTATTCAGTGCTTCCAGATTAAACATACCGGGAGGAGACTGTTGAGCCATCTGCAAAGCCATATTAGCCAGCATCATGCGATGGGCATTACTAGGTATGTTAGGATCAGAGACAGGAACAATATCTACTCTTCCATCGAAATCGTTTTTAAAGACACTCCTATCTTCATTAGGAACATCATACGGATATTCATTGGGAAGATAATCATAGTCTATCTTTGCCAAAACTCTGAACTCATCTTTCTGGGATTTATGTAATCGTTTATGTACCGCCGAAAAGAACTTGCTACTGGCTTCTAGGAGAGCCATTGTCGTACCAACGGGTCCATAGGAGGCAGCATCAGAGATAACCTGCTCTGTGCTATCCGCAAACTTCTGACCCGTAGAAGCTACGAACTGGAGCATCTGGAATAGAGTAGAGGAAGGCTCTTTATAGGGGAGAGGAATAATAGCCTTTGACAAATCTACTCCAGTTGCATCAACCTCCTTGAACTCACCGGGGGAAATAGGTTCATTGTCACCAACAATCCTAAGTCCCTTGGCCTTGAAACCCCCTTGAAGATTAGCAAACTGACCTGCATCTATTAGGGATCTCATTGCAGCAGTTGCGCTCATTGTTAAATTTCCAAGGAAATGTATCAAGCCCAATCCGTAAAAACCAAATCCGGGTACAAATCGGTAATGGACAAAGTGACTTCGCTTTTCCATACTGGGATCGTCTGGTTCATAGTTTCTACGAATACTGAGTACTTGTCTTGTCTGTTCTTCAACAGTTACAATATAAGGGAGTGATTGATTTTTATTTTCTATATCTAAATAACAGTGTTGTTCTAATAGAATATATTGGGGATCGTTATCAGCAGAAGGAGACAATCCCAAGATAGTATCCATTTTTTGAGACAGGGATGTTATATTAGTCTGATGAGGTGTGGGAAGCTCTATATCTTTATAGACACCCCCCAAGATATCTTTCTGTAATTCTACAGGACTTTTGTAAATAACATGTGTATACCTGTCTGCATTCCTGAGATCAGTGGCAAAGTAAGATACATAGAACTGGTCTATAGGAATAAATTCTGAGACAGGTCGGTTAAGAATAGAACTATAGTATATCTTCTTGAATGCCGATCCGATTAGAGGGAGATGGAAAAGCATTCTCTCAAACTCATCAAAGTATTCAGGCATCTGCTCAGTTAGCTGATAATTCATAAAGTTCTGAACACGATTAGCTTGCATTTGCTTTTCAGGTGTGGACTTGCCCAGTATATTCGCCTTCACTGGGCCTCCGCTAGGAAAGAGTTCCTGAGAAGACTTTGATTGAAACTTGACGGCTGACTCAATTAACAGGGGGTGTACGGCTGTACAGGCTCCTTCAAAAGGTTCCGATCCCGGCTCAAGCTTAAGTCCCAGTAGATCAAAGCCTCGTTCAAACATAGACTCCCATTCTCCTCTGGAATCCTTGTCTGCCTGAAAGTTATCTCTGACATCCGTTGATATGTCAACTAAAGTCTGCTCATCCAGAGTATCTGAAAGATCACTATACCATTCAGCGACATCCTCAGAAGGTTCCATAGATACTTCTTCTTCCTCTTCACTTGCAAAATCTACAACTACTCCACCATCATCTTCAACTTCAAACGTAGCATCAAGCTCTGTTTCAGAAGCTGCTGGAATTACACTGGGAGGTGCTTCTTGCGGTATTTGATCGTAAGGATTTTTTTCAGTAGCCATTATTTATCCTATGTAAAAATATTTCTATTATAAAATCTATTAACACGTTCTTGCATTTCTTCATTTAACTGTGCTAAAGGAGAAACCTCAGAACGAGATGCTAAAAGTGTTTCAAGAGGGGAGGGTTCTTTTACTACTTCTTCAGCAGAAGCTGTTTGTATAGGACGGCGTTTTAATTTCTTTGTTACTACATTATCTCCTCTTAAGCTTCCGCTTTCTATATTACCTCTTTCTGTATCGCTTTTAAAAGGAATAATTGTTCCATCCTTTTTTATGTAAACACCTTCTCCATTTACTTTACCTACTCCCCATATATCAACGAGGGCTGGTATCCCTTGATTTAATGCATCAAGTCCTTTAACTATAGTAGGGGTAAGAAATTGTTTTGCTTTATCCATCCAACTCCCTTCTTTAGGAGGGTCTATAAATCCTTTAGATTTTGTAACATCTGTAAGACCAAATTCCTTTAAGGCAGTAGCTGGATTTGATAGAACAGCATCTACTATACCTTCTCTATACTCTTTACTATCTACTTGCTCAGCTTCTGGGGTCAACTCTATTTCTTTATTTATTGCTTCATTTAATCTATCTTGTGTAAGTTTTGTGGCATGTCCGAACATGGCTCCAAATACATCTTGGTCTCCTGCATATGAATCACGGAGAGTTTGTAACATACTAGAACCATACTTATCTATAGCTCTATCATAATCTACATCTGCACTAAATAACTCTTGTGTAACTGGATCACGCCGACCACCGGGATAGTTTGCTATGTGTTGAGTCATATAAGCTATTCTAGCTCCTGCATCTTGTTCAGCGGTTTCTTCTCCAGCGTCTTCTAACCAAGGTAATCCTTTAACAGGCTTCCCTGTTTCTAAAGCTGACTTGGTAATTCCTGAATAGGAAAGATTAGGTCTTTGAAGCTTGGACTTAGGCACCTCCGGCACCACCTTTTGCAGCTTAGGGAGTACTCTATGCAATGGAACAGGAGCAAGGTTAGACTCAGAAGAAGAATCTGTATAAGTAGGTGCAGCATAAGTATCAGAAGCAAAAGAATATGTAGGATCAGATATCGCAGGATCTCCTCCTCCTATATCCCAACTGGGATAATCATCAACATAGTAAGCAGGAATACCGTCTACCTTCTTGCCACTCCCACCCATATCTTTGAGTACTCTCTCTTCTTGTGGGTTGGCCCAGACAAGTCTGTGTGGTTGTCCGTTTATATTTATAGAATCATTTAGTCCTGATAACCCTCTGGGCATTGTTTGTCCTCCTGTAGCTGCCTCTCTATATTTACGATTACCCCAGCTCATATTTTTTTTCTCATCTCGTATATTCTTTTCTAACTCTTGCGTTTCTTTAGCGTATTGATTATTTATTATTTCTAGTTCATCTACGAATTCCCTTATAAGTTCTTCTCCTGCATCTTCTGGTAATTCACCTGTAGCAATAGAATCCCATGTATCTGCCAGCTGATTAAGTAATGGATCCGTAGCTACTTCATGTCTCTTATTAATATCCTTTTGTATCTTTTCCCCAAAAGTTACAAATCCAAATTGATTTATTCCTCCCTGTGTAGGAGGTAGTTGTAACATACCTTCAGGAAGAGTTATACCTTGTTCTACATTACGTCTACTATTATACTTTGGAAAATAAGAATCATATTCACCTCTTACTGGTCTACCTCCTCCTTGAGGGGATATACCCATTACTCTTCCAACTTCTTGTTCTTTAGGTGAAAGCAGATGGAAAGGTACTCCCTCTTTAAGTCTTTCCATAACTCTATCTTCTGTCTCTATATCAATGTGTCCTGCTTGTTCCGGTGTATAAAAAGGAGGCTTATTAGTAGGTGGAAGTAAACTTTCTACTTTTGGGCCTATAGGTTTTAGTCCTATTCCTACTGGTGTGATAGTAGCAGGTTCATCGTCTGTTCTTTCATTGTAGTCAGCTCCAGCATATGCATCAGTATAACCACCTATAAACTCACCTGTATTTCCTATATCTCCACCACTTACTCTTTTTATAACAGGAAGTTCAATATTGGAAAGACCACCCCCACCTTGCATGGAGATAGTAATATGAACTGGTTTTGGCACCAGCTTATCCATTGCTATTTTAGCAGCCATATCATAAAGTTTTGATTTGTACATAATAATTCCTCTCTTAACCCCTACTCTATTATATCATAATATAAACCGTTTCCCAAATTAAAATGTCCAGTACGTCTTTTTAGCTTCGGAAGGTTCATCTTCAAATTCTGGATCATCGGGATGGGTTAGGTGCCAAGACTCCTTTAGGTAGTGTACAGCCATTGTCAGAGCATCCACTTGGTCATCGTGAGCCGCATTGGGAAACCTGATCAGTTCTTCTATGAGATCCTCAGACCACTTCTTACCTTTCGGTATCCATAACCTCCCTGCTTCCATGATAGGAGAGGCCGCATAAACTCTGGATACCTTATCTCTATCAGGATTGTATTCCATTACTGGTAGTCCTGCTCTTCGCATGTCTTGGATCAAGGATTGTCCTGATGCTTTCTTCTCTATCATACATACATCTGGTCTGTGTTCGTTATATAACTTCTGTGCTATCTTCCGTAGTTCTGGGTATTCAAACCGTCCCTTTATATTTCCCAGAAGGATTAACTGGGACGCATAACCTTCCCTTCCCACTTCATCATGATCATATAAATGAAAGATACCCCATGTCTGTATAACACTATAATCTGCTGTGGTACGAGTAGAGAAGGCCGTATCATATGTTTGTATAACAAAATCACAGGAAGGGGGTTCTTCCGGTTCCCATGACTGTAACCATTTCTTTTTTATTAATCCGCCTTCTTCAGGAGTAGGGTTTTGCATATAGAGAGAGTTCCAGTAGCGGCTACCGTTACTTGCCTTAATCTCATTCTCATCTATCTGGAGTACTTCCTTTGGTTTCCATTCGGGGAAGTAACTGCTACCTACAGGTAAGTTAAGTAAGTCTGCCGCATCTTCATCCAACCATGCAGGGATTTTAATAACATCCCACGGGATTGTCTTGTATTCGGACATATCTTCTTCTTGTTTTAGAAGCCATCCACACAGATCATCGTAATGGAATCTGGTGTTTATTATGACAATAGATCCATTCGGCATGATACGTGTTCTCAATCCTGCTGGATACCATTCTTTTATATACCTTCTACCTGCATCGGAGAAGGCATCTTCTTCAGACATCACATCATCGAGGATAGCTACATGCGCTCCCCGACCTGCTATCTGTGATCTGACACCAGCAGCATAGTAAGTACCGCCTTGGTTTGTCTTCCACTTCCCTGCTGCACGGACATCACTCTTTAATTGTACTCCCCTGAATACTTTCTGGAAATCTTCTGTGTTGACGACATCCCTCACGGACCTGCCAAAGTCAGAAGACAACTGATCACTATGTGATACTGTTAGTATTTCATGTTGGGGATTCCTCCCTATATACCAAGCAGGGAAAAGCTTTGAGCATATAACAGATTTAGAAGAACGAGGAGGAAGAAAGACCATCAACCTTTTTATTTCTCCATCTTCAAGCTGCTTTAACTTGTTAGATATAATTTCTATATGACGACCCATCCTAAAATCAGACACAATAGAAGGAGCCATCATTCTAACAAAGGTTAGAAAGTCATCTTTAGATTCCTGTTCTATTTTTTGAGAGAGAAGTCCTTTAAGGTTTATAAAAGGCTCTAAGTAATTCTCTTGAAGTTTATCCATAATACTATTATACACTACAATTACTAAATCTACAATAGACATACTAAAAAAAATATAAAATATTTCTCACTACCTATATTTAACTCTACTATTACTTAAGTAGCGGATCTGTATGATGATTAGTCCGTAGATTTTTGAAAAAATTTGAGAGGTCTGTTTTATATATATTACGGGCAGGCGTTTTCTTTGATAGGGGGGGTCTAAAACCCTCCAAAATCTTGGAAATACTCCTCTACTTCTTCTAGCTAGTTCTTTAGAACTAGCAGAAGTAGAGGAGAGAAGGGGTTCAACGAAATCATCCGATGGATGGTCCAAGAGCCCCTATCTCTGCTTTGCAGAGGGTAACGGAAATTCGCCAACCTCTTGAAAATTCAGGGAATTTTCCCCTTGCAAAGAAAATCAGAGATTTTCCCTGCATGATGAAATCCTCTGGATTTTGACGATTGGAAATACTCCTCTACTCCTCCTCTCTCACTGTTTACAGTGAGAAGGAGTAGAGGAGAGTAAGGGCTTTGCCGTCCAGCCTCGATACCGAAATGGGCGGCTTTTGAAAATGGAGGCCAAGACTATGGCTAATCAAAGAAAATGGCAGTTTTTTAATGCGAAATCCAACAAATGGAATAAGCTCCCTAAGGGAGCCTATGCCAAGAAAAAGGAAGCTGGCACTCCCGTTAGGATTCTTCATCCTAACGGCTCGCATAAGACAATCTGCAACGAAAACAAACTCCCTAAGGGAGTTGAGGTTAAGTTTTCAAAGATAGCTGCTGATCGAGCTGCTGCAAAGTAAGCTCTGATCTTGACAAAGGGGGTAGGGCTTCGGCTCTGCCCTCTTGATCAAGACCAAAGTTGTTGGTTTTGGGTACAGCAATCAAGCTGTATTATTAAAAGGAGATTGGCATGGCTTATGCTCTCTTTGTAAAAGGAAAGAGGGAAACTGAGTGGTATCCCTCAAGAACTCAAGCAGTTCTTGAAGCCTATTCAAAAGGCTTTGTGCAAGACTATCAGGGTCAACATATGCTAAAAGAAAGCATAGATCTTATTGACTCTGGAAGAGAGGAGTTATTGGGCAAATGACATCCAGAAAACTGATGCAGATTTGCACTATAATAACTTTGTTTTTGATCCAAGTGTGGATCGTTGTGTTAACCTATAAAATCTTTAATTTGGAGATGCTATGATATTTATAAATGGTGTGCCAATCTGCTCCACATTTGACTTTTATGCAGCAGATAACTTTTTAAGAAATACAGTCTATGTCTCGATAGCAAAGAACATAGATTTAACAGATGAGAACGGACATCTCATCCATTCGATAACTAAATTGGAGGACTAAATGTCTTATGATTTTATCTTGACAAGTCACTGTGAGGCTTGCAATACAGACCACCAGCATTTTGCTGTTTGGACTGTCTATTCTTGAAAAATACTAGTTAATTACACTACTACTACGTAGTAGTAAGTAGTGTAATTAACTAGATACGGAGAACGGCGAATGAAAATACTTTTAGAAGTAACTCTAAATCCAGATAGGTTGTCTGGTCATGCAGAGGCTCGAAGACTAGTCTATAATACTATTATTAGAGCTTCTAATAATGTCATAGGAGAGATTAATAGAAAGCAATCAGAGTTGGGATTGGGATCTATCATAGAAAAGGTGAAATTAGCGGAGTTTCCCCTTGATTTAAAAGGGGTCATTAATATAGGGATAGATAATAAAAAGAGTAAGCTACCGTCAGGAGCCTTCACATAAACCCTTTACATAGTTACACTAGTTACTTATACTACTACTACGTAGTAGTAAGTAGTATAAGTAACTAGGTATTGGAGAACGGCATGAGATATTTAAAAATAATAGCGACGGCGTTGGGATTGCGGATCGACAAAACCAGCAACAGCTATACGATTTTTCGAGGTTATAATCCTCTTGTAGGGTTTGATAACCTCGAAGATGTGGCGTACTATTTTAAAGCGTCAATTATAACCAGCAATGCAAAAAGGAGTGCCTAGCCTATGTTAAAATTTAAGAGTACCAAAGATGGTTGTCGTGGTTTTCGTTTTGATATTAATGTTTTAGGAATGAAAGCCAAGGGATTAGTCAGACTTCGTTCTAGAAAATCGAGAGGATTTAATAGAGAGGTTGGTAAAACTATGACTGTGTATAACTGTCATAAAGCCTCACTAGCCTTACAAAACAAACGTCCTCTCAGATTACTTTCTAATTTCGCAGGATAATAGCCAGCCTCCCACCTCTCCCTACTCTCTAAATTTATCAGAGAGTAGGGAATTTTTTAAGGAATTGTGTATGAAAGATTTAAATATTTATTGTTCAAAATGTTACAAACCTCTCTATTTTGAGGAGATTAAAAAATGCAAGTCCATATAAGCGATATGTCTGGAAAGCTGGATGGCTTTAAAGCTATTAATACTAATACTCTGTCAAATAAATTCTGTCAGAAACTATCTCAAGCAAGCGATGATAGTATTATCTGTACAAAATGTTACAGCGTTGAAATGCTGGAGAGTTTTCGCAAGAATTGTGTTGAATCTTTTCAAAGAAATAGCGATTTACTTTCCAAGTACGAATTGACTGCCGAACAGATACCCATATTTAAAGATGCTTTTGTAAGATTTTCTGGTCATGGCGAGTTGATTAACTACCTGCATTTACATAATCTTGTTCTTATAGCAGGGTCAAACCCCAGAACTAGGTTTGGATTGTGGACTAAAAGAAAAGAATTAGTTTATAATTACTTTAATGAAAATTCATTTCACAGACTAGACAATACCAAACCATTAAATTTAGTTATAATTTATTCTAATCCTAAAATAGGAACTATCCTAGACAAACCACCCAATCAATACTTTGATAAAACATTTAATAATGTTGCTGAAAATGAGTTCGTAGAGCAACAAAACTGCACAGGGCAGCAATGTAAAAATTGCTTACTATGTTATAGGGATAATAACGTGACGACTATCATAGAAAAAGTAAAATTCTATGGTAAAAAGAAGTAAACTGTGATATAATTATATAACTTGAAAGGAACTGTCAAATGGCCGACATTAACATCCATCGTATCACCGAAAAACCTGAGTTTACAACGGCTGTTCATGACCATTTTGTTTGTACTACTATTGCTGTTAAAACAGAAGACGGTACAGAAACAATAAAATTATTCATTGACGGTACTGATCCTTATATAACTTCTATTAATGGTAAAAAGATAGGGGAATAGAATGAAAATAATAATTGAATTAGAATTAGATAATGTAAAATCTAATGCTTTAGATGAGGAGATCGAAGACCAGATTTATCCTTATTTAAAAGAACTAATGTTTAACAATCAACTAGGTTGGAGGGCAATTACTAATGAGTAGTTTACCTTGGCAAATCGAAGCTCAGAATGAAGACATCTATGAAAAACATTTAGAAAAAATGTTAGCAATCCACAAAGATGTTAGTAAAGCAGAGCTTGAAGCTGTATTTTTAACAGATAAAGAGATCGAGGAAAGAGAATGATAAAAAGTTCATTACAATTAATATTAGGTATATTATTAATTATAGGCATAGTAGCTCTATTTACTGTTATTATATAATGATCTGGATAGGAGATATAGAAATGTTAAATCAAATATTTAAATTACTAATTGGAATAACTATCATAGCTATGCTATGTATAGTATTCCTTTATTATGGAGGGTTCTATGACACATTATGACGTGACGATTAACTGTCCTAACTGTGATGGTGAGGGACATTTTGCAGTAGATACAGACCTATCAAGTAGCAGACTATATGAATGTCAGGAATGTGATAGTAAAGGAACAACTTCTTTTAAGGAACTATCAGAGTTATATGAAAATACTGCTGATCTTTTGGAAGACTATCCAGAGGCTTTAAAGATTGAGAGGATAGCATGAAAAACTCTTTAAAGAAAATACACATGCCAATCGATGATGCCTATATCATGGGAAAAATTCCTGAAGTAAAAGCCAAAGTAAGTCTATGTATAGACAGAGTAAAGACTATACGTTACTTATGCGAGGAAAGTATAGCTGGTTTGGAGGAATTGAAAGAGGAGTTGGCCAAGCTATGAATGAAACAGAAATTCTTAAAAAGAATGTACGAGATTTGCAAGAACAGTTGAAGAATAGTTACATTAGAATTAAAAAACTTCGAGCTAAACTTATGCAATACGAGAAGCTACTCAATATGTTAAGAAAGAAACCATGACATTAGAAGAACTGCAAGAGGAGTTGGATAGTTTACCTAGTCAAGATCCTCAATTTTTAATAGGATGGTTGATGGCTCAAGTTATTTACTTAAAGGAAAAAGAAAATGAGAAAGCAGAGGAATCCGAATTGGAGATGGCTTAGAGCTTTGAAATGCAAAGTAGTTAGTATCAAGAAAGGTAAAGGAAGTTATAATAGAAACTCCAAACATAAAGGAGAAGTGTATGACCGATGAAGAGATTGAAGTAGTTGTGGATACGGCAATCAAGAAAGGATTTAAAAGTCCTACTAGAGGATGGGCAATGTCAAAAATCCTCAAGCAGTTTGATGATCCTCTTGATCAAAAGTATGCAAGAGAATATATTATTAATGATGTGTGCAGCATCCAGTAAACTAGTTATAGTACCTACTACTACGTAGTAGTAAGTAGGTACTATAACTAGAGGAGTGAGAATGAAATGGGCATCCCTAAATTTAAAGATACGGCTGAAGTAGAAACTTTTCTTTCATATCAAGATGGAGGTGACGTATGGTATAGACCAATGGTAGAAGAGTATGTGGAAATGTGTGGTTCTGATACAAAGGAAGTAGATATAAAAGAACTTAACGCATGGCTTAAACAAGAACTAACATCCCTAGAAAACGGATATGATGAATACCTAGATAATTAATTATGGAGAAAGAGTATGTTTGATCATAGCGAGATAGACTTTAAAGTAGAGAAGTTCCCTCTTATCAACGAGTGGCAAGCAGGTGAAGGTAATCAACCTTACACTAAAGCAGAGGAGATACCCTCAAGTATAGGTGTAGGTCTGAGACGTGTAGATACGAAGGAACCTATAGGTATAGTCAGTGACGAATATTTCCCTGTCCAGTATGCGGAGATCGTGGATGGGGTAGCGCAAGCCTTACAAAGGGCTGAGATAGACATGACTGATGCTGACTTTACAACTAATGTCTATGATCGAGGAGCCAAGCTGGAGTTAAGAGCTAAGTTCCCTGCCCATACTATGACTATGAGAGAAGGTAAAGATAGTATTATACCTGAGTTTGTCTTTAGAACTTCTCATAACAGAACATGGGCTAACAATGGTATGATGGGATTGTGGAGATCATTCTGTTATAATACATTAGTATCAGGTGACAAGCTGGCTTATGTCTATGGTAGGCATACCAAGAACTTTAATATCTCTGGGTTTGCTACCAAGATTAGGAATGCTGGTGAATTTATCTCTGGCTCTGGTCTTGAAGAGATGCGTAACTGGTACGATACCCCAGTAAAAAGGTATGAGGCTATCAACCTCTTCACTAAGACACTGGCTCAACGTACTGATAATGTCAGTAAGAAAAAGGTAGCTAATAAAGTAATGCTATCTAACCTCATGAAGATCTTCGATGAAGAGAACCGTCACATACATGGACGAGGACACTATGAAACCTATGGTAAGAGAGAGGAAGGAACCCTCTGGACTGCATACAATGCAGCTACCTACTGGTCTTCACATCCTGATAGTAAGCGTGGAAGTTCCCCTCATAACGTGAAGGTTAGCAGGGAAGATAAGGTCAGGAAGATGTTAGCGTCTCCAGAATGGGAGGCGTTAGCAGCGTGAACTGCTGGCACTGCAAGACAGAGTTAATCTGGGGCGGTGATCATGACATAGAAGAAGAAGACTATGCAATGGTCACTAACCTCAGTTGTCCTGCATGTGAGAGCATAGTATATGTTTATTATCCAAAGGGGAAAGAGAATGAGTAACTTATTAGTATTCAATGATGGCGACAGGAGCGATGGTCTTGTAGATGGTGTTAGTCTTATTAATAAACAACTAGAGAAACATAACCTAAGAGTTAAGCTACAATTTATAGAAGACTATGAGAGTAGTGAAGGGGAGTATGCATGGGTTGTAAACGTAGTCCCTGCTGATTTACCTATATCTAAGAGGGAAGAGGTCATTTACTAAATAGAAGGGGAATAAGTTATGATAATAGTATATGCAACTACAAGTATACATAGGGAAAAGTGGGCTGTGTTTGATAGTGAAGAAGTTTATTCTGCCTGTGCAGATGCTCTGGATACACTAGCCAAACAATCTAGAATGGAAATTACTACTAGTGAAGTGGAGAAAGAAGAGTAATGCAACTCAAAAAAGAAAGGATCGAACAAGTCAAGGACATAGCCTTGGCTAATTTAAAGAGGGCTGACAACAGCAGGGGTGACTTAGACAAGGAGAAGTATTGGTCACTCTATCGGGCTGATGTCAGAGAACTACTTAGTATAGTTAAAAGTCTTGAAGAGGAGAGAGACAAATGAGTAAAATAAAGCCTATTGGTATAGGAGCAGGTAAGATAAGAGCATTAACTAAAAACAACAGGCCAAGAAAAAATCTAATATATAATCATGGTTTTAGACAAGATCAGTTGGATCATACAAGAAAAATATTAAAAGTTAGGAGAGACAATGGCTGATGAAGGAGTAGAAGTACAAGAACCTGATGAAAAAGATTTAAGAATCAAGGCTCTTGAAGAAGAACTTGAACAACATAAAAAATTATTTAATATACATAGAGCAGGGTTACAACCCTATCTTGATGGTATAGTTAAAGAGATAGTATCTAAACTACACATCGTATACAAGGAGAAGTAAATGTTTATAGTATTTTCTATGATAACAAATCTTATTTTTTATATAGAGAACAAAGAGTTCTTTGATGAGGTACATCAACAGACAACAACCAACCCTGATCTGGAATGGAATTATGTGGGAAAACAAAAGGTTAACCCCAATGTTAAATCTATTACAGTAGGAGATGACTACATTTATTTTAGATTGGAGGAGAAGTAAATGAGTGTCATCGAAGGTAAGGTATGGGGCAGTACAGAACCTATACTGCAATCACCAGCCATAGAAGTACATAGAATTAAGGTAGAGCTTGGGGCTTACTGTTCACAACATAAGCATCAATCAAAGATCAATATGTTCTATGTAATCAGCGGTGAGTTAGAGATCCAGAGATGGAAAGACTATGGCTTATGTGATAGTACTCACCTGTTTGCTGGCGATACTTCTATCGTACCAGCAGGAGAAATGCATAAGTTCATAGCCCATCAGGAGACAGAAGCCTTGGAGATATACTGGGCTGAGTTAAATCATAATGATATTCAACGAACTAATGTAGGTGGAGCATCATATGAAGACAAGGAAAAGCTAGTAGAAGACGGCTCAATACTAGGTAATTTATTTACAAAAGTAG
>Ga0255047_10001327_pt1 | contig 18144 bp, 38 predicted proteins | sample JV7_2_1_MG_FD_183640 | JGI IMG/M metagenome (GOLD analysis project Ga0255047, IMG submission 183640) | Seawater microbial communities from Jervis Inlet, British Columbia, Canada - JV7_2_1 | ecosystem: Environmental > Aquatic > Marine > Inlet | place: Canada: British Columbia | collected 2016-10-06 | reverse complement strand
AATAACTATCAGCATCTGCTTGTTCTTTTACTGTTATATCGTCCATGTTAGGTATAAATCCGTATTCTAAGCCATTATAACGCACTTTATTAATTAATGGTAGTTTATCTTTATCAAAATCAAATAAGGCGTTAATATGATTAACTATCTCATCATAATCTTGTTTTGATGTATTCTCAACTACTACTTCTGGCAAATCGCAAAATATGCATACCATTTTAAAAGCTAATATAGATTCATCTTCTATCTCTTCTGAAACCCTTAAAAACTCTTTATACTGTGATAGTTTTATATCACCTAAAGATGTTGGTACTTTTATTTTAAGCTCTCTCATATATTATAACGTAAATTTGTTTGTTTTTGTTTAATGTAATTTTAATAATTCTTTATCTATCTTATATCGTAATTTCCTTTATTATCTCTTAAATGGTATTCTATATTGTAACGTGAGCCATCTATAGCATGATTAAAAGAATCAACATACAACTTACTTCCTTTATCTGCGTAAACATGGTTGTTAAGTTCTTTTGCTATGTTGTGGCTATTAGGCTCTACTATTATTTCATAATCTAACATAATAGTAATACCTGTTTCAATCTTACCTTTTTTATGTGCTACTATATTAACACCACGATGTCTAAGGTCTGCAACTAATCTAGGATCTACTTCTGATATGATATGCTTACGCCCTACTTTAGCTAATATAAGTTTAGCCAGGTCGTTAGTCTTTAATCCGTTTTGATAGATGTGTTCTTTAAGGTATATCTTTTTACGCTTCTTATCTATTGCAACTTCCGTTAAGGTATCTGGATCAACGCTAAATCCAAAGTCCATGCCGCAAGATGTTTGTAATTGATTTGGGTTAAACTCGCCAAACTTCCAATTTTCAAAAACAACACCTTCTGCACGTTCTAGCCAACCGCCTAAATATTTGTGATAATATCTTTTAGGGTCATTTAATTTTGTTTTCTTTACTTTATCTAAAAATGATTTTGATAAATAACCTAACTTTTCAGCGATATGATAAGTAGTGTGTATTGGTTCTACATCTGGGTGTTTTGATACTATAACTTGTTCGCCCTCTATATCAATATAGTTAATGTGTTTTTCTACCCACCTTTTATAAATCCAATGTTCTTTTGTGGAAGGATTTTGCACCCAAATAATTCTATTTTTATTTATAGCACCTCTTATACTATCATCTATATCATCAAATGTAGTTTCACTTTTAAAATCTTCACCCTCGTCTATTATCCAAGTGGTAATACCAGCTAAAGATTTTAAGTTAGCAGTTTGATCACCACTATTAGTTTTTATACCGCTAAATAATATAAAAGAACCTGTGTGTTTATTAGTGTATTTAGTGCCAGACTTTTTAAAGTCTTTGTAAGAATTGTTTAATTGTATTATGTTTTCAAACTCTGGTATTATAGATTTTTCAGCACTCGCCATTGTATAACGAGTTATTAATATACCATGATTCTTTTGGTAAGTTAAACGTGATGCGAAATCATGTATAGTAGTAGATTTTAAAGATGCTCTACCACCTGTTAAAAAGAAATACCTTTTATCTGAAGTTGTTAAAGGCTGATATGCCTCATGTATTTTTATTTCACCCATTCAATCGGTGATATGTTTACATCGTTACCGTTTGTAGTAATATCTGTTGATTGCTTTGGTTTTCCAAATCTATATTCCATAAATAGTTTAACCGCCCATGATTGCCCTTCTTTTAACCCATTGCTTAACGCTTTAAAACCATCATTATCTAAAGGTGTTAGTCGTTCTATTAGTTCCTGTTCTTCTGCTTTAGGTTTACGACCTGCAAAACCTTTAGTACTGTGACCTCCGTTATTTTTTCTACCATCTGACATATTTAATAAAAATTAATTAATTAATTATTCGTTTTTATATAATATAGAATATTCACCTTGATCAGTCTTTATTTCGATAGTTATTTCTTTAGACATATCAAATATGTTTAAATCTTCTTTTCGTATTCGTTTTTTAAACATGTAAAGCATATAGTCTATAAAGGGTTTTTCTACTTTAGTGTAAAACTTTTTTTTGTAATCAACAAACTCTTTTTTTAATCTTTTATTTTCTATTGCTTCTTTTTTAAAATAAGTTTTTAATCTTCTGTCTATTTTATTCTCATCGTCAAAATTAAATATTGGGTTTTTAATTTTTATAAACTCATGTTTACTAACTAATTCTAATAAGGTTTTTTTATCAAAATCAAACCACTCACCACGAACTCGATATAATTTATATTCTTCATGTAGTTGTAATTCTTTTATATAAGCCTCTTTATTTTTTAACTCATATATTAGATAAGGTTTTTCTGGTAGTAGTGTTCCATCAATATAACTAAGTCTTTTTTTTGAATCCTTAGAAACTCCTATTTTAAAATATTTACCCATTTGTATTATATAGACATTATCACTTAACATATATTAAATTTTTTAATATTTATCGTAAACTGCGTTAATATCGTTTATAAATGGCTCTACGCAGCACGTTAACGGCTTAAATTTACGTGCAAATAATTGAGTGTATATTGGTATGATAATTTTAATCTGCTGATCATAGGTTATTTTACCGTGATTTTCTTTTCTAAAGTTAGTCCAGGTTTTATAAGTATCTTCTGTAAAGCATCCTACTATCTTAAATCTTGTGCGTAAACCTTTTACTTTATTTAGTTTAGCTTTACGTTCTTCACATCCGCAGTCATCACCAAATACAGCTTTAACTGCTTTTTTAATTCCAGTTTTTTCTGTAAATTGTTCTACAATATCACCAGCACCACGTTCTACATAAGCTGTATCGTTATCAATAGCTTTTTGTAGTTTCTTTTGGTGTTTCTTCCACTCTTTGTATTCCTTAGTCCGTTTATCTTTTGGTTCTTCCATACTTTTTTTTTAGTTTATTAAGTGCTTTAGTTTTGTGATAATTGAATACGCCATAATGCACACCAGTATCTTCCTGGCATTTACGTAAACTTTTCTCATGAGTTTGTAATAATACTTCACGCTCAAAGAAAGATACATCTTTTAGTATATCTAATAATTCAAAACGTTTAGCAGTTCTATGACATTCTTCATATTCTAAATAGTGAAAGTCTGTTATAGATACTGTTTTATTGTTGTTTTTTAAATAATCCAGATAAAGACCTTTTAACGTTCTGTAAATATATGCTTTGTTAAACCGTTCTTTATTCATTACGATTAGATACATATCATTAACTAAGTCGTCAGATAGTGTGCGGCACTTACAAATTTTAAATGCCATTTCACGCCATTCTTGATCTCGCTGTGATAATGTTTCTAACATTTACGCAATATAATAAATTTTTTTTAATTATTTATTATTGTTTCACCGTAGCAGAATATATCACCTACTTCTGCGTCTATAAACTTTTCTTCTGTAACACAAACTGTTTGCAGCTGGTTGTTTACATTCCTAAAGTTAATTTGATATTGACATTCCGGATTAGTTATTACCCATTGTTTAGATTCCACAGCACCGCAATTTTCTACTGTTGTTGTTTCTTGTTTAACTTCATCTTTACTACAGCTTACTGCTAATAGTGTTGCTAGTATTAAAATTGTTTTTTTCATACTTAAATATTTATGTGTTGTTAATAGTAGTTATATTCTATCAATAGTTTCTATAACTTGTCTTATTTGCGATACTTCCCATTGTCCTAAGTCTATATCTCTAATATTTATTTTAAAATGGTCTTTAATAGTATCTTGTATATTGTGTTTATGATGAGCGATATGGTCTAAGTCTATAACAAGTTGTTTTAAATCTTGCTCATTATACTCACCCAGATTAAGACCGTTAATATACAGGTTATTGTTTTTATATTCCGTTGCTATGTTCATATTTTTTTAGTTTTTCTCTTTTTATATTATTTGATTCTAAAGCCTTTATTAATGCAGTTTGTAATCTAAGATATGAATAATCTTGTATTTTTATTGCATATTTAACACTAAAATCATCTTTGTATTCAGATTCTATAATAGTAGTTAAAATTTCAAACTTACTTTTTAAGTTTTCATAACCTTTAGTATTTAATCTATTTATAGTTCTTTCAGTCATTGTTATTACGTTAGAATGGTCTCTATTTACAAGATTACCAATATAAGATAAAGTATTAAATTTGCAATATCTTTGAGATAAATAAAAATACAGACTTCTTAAATCGGTATGTTCTTGATTTCTTTTATCTATTGTAATATCAACACTAAATTCTCTTTTTATTATTTCAATTATTTCTGCTGGTGTTATTCTCATGGTTTTTTGCAATTTAATGAAAATTCTTCTATTATATGATTTTTATTTATATTTAGTTAATGCCATGTTTATAAGGCTTGTTAAGTTATCTACTGCTTCATCGTATGTTAATGCTTCTGCAAATGGGTCTATATCTGATGTATCTACCTGCTTAGGGTGTTTAATACCGTTCTTTTTACGATGTTCTATTGTTTGTTCCTGTAGGTTACACTTATCTATGAATTTCTGTATAATCAGTTCTATAGGTGTATCTAGTATTTTATGTAAAGCTATTTGCGGCGTTTTATCATCGTAAGTAGTATCATAAAACTTAATTAACTCACCAAGAAACGTAATATACAATTTACCTAACAACTGATTATCGTTGTACTGTTCTTCTAACTTTTGTTCTGTAAAGCTAACTATTTCATTATATGCTTCAACATCTTTAGGCGTTGGCTTCCAATGATTAGATAACTTCCATTCAAAATGTTCTAAGGCTTTTTTTATTGTCATGTTAAAATATATTATCTAATTGCTCTGGCAATTGTTTGTTGTTAAGTGAAAATGTAAACCCATCAAAAGGAATGTTTCTTGTGTATTTTGGCTTAACAGTTACTATATCATCATTTTTATCTACAAATATAACACTTTCAGCTTTTTTAAGAATTGCACTACCTAAATGTCCTGTGGGTTTATCGCTTTCAAAGTTTCTATGTAATACAGTTAATAAAGCTGTATTGTTATCTGCTGATAATTTCATTAACTTTTGCGTTATCATATTTGATTTATCTAAATCGTTAACGTTTTCTATAAGATCAGCAACACCATCTATACTACATAAACCAATTTTATTTTTATATTCCGATTCATTAAATAAATACTCTAAAAACTGAACACGCTCTTTAGGTTCTAAACTACGCAATGCAAACATTTTATATTTTTCGTAATTTATTCCAACCATATCAATAACACGTTTAGATGCTTTTTGACAATGATATTCTGATTGTTCAGTATCTAAGTCAATTATAAATTTATCTTTTGTATCATGCCCTTTTATGTCGCTAAAATATGTTTGTGCTTCACCACCAATATAACACGCAAGTAAAGCAGATTTAAAAAATGATTTCATACTTTTTGATGCACCAACAATACATGAGAAATTTCCATAAGTAACTATTGGCACGTGACAATCAAATTTATAACCAGCACTAATAGCTATTGGTTGATGTTCTATTTTTTTAAGAGGATCAATATATAAATCAGATAATGCATCAGATGGTTTAAATTCTGCAATGTCGTTATTTATAAAATCTTTTAAATCTAGTTTTTTCATAGTTGCCCTTTATTATCATTTTTGTAACTATACAACCATGAACAAATAACTTGTGTATTTAATTTATAACTCACGCCATATTTACCAGAAGAACCTCTTAATATAGCAATTTTAAAAGTGTTTTCAGTAAAACCCATTTCTGTAGTTAAATCACTAATTCTTAAAGCCACTTCGTTTTTATTCTTTAAAACCATATCAGTTCTAAATTCTACTTCATCAAGCATTGTATTAATTAATTCTATTTTTTCCATTTAATTAGTTTTTAATATGTTTCTATGTCCTTTTATAGATTTTTGTTTTTTAGACCAGCTTAAAAAGTGTTTAGCGTAATCTGGTTTTGTTTTTAAATGTGTGCCGTTACTTTTAAGATGTTGATTAAATTCTTCTAAAAGTGTTTTTAGATTATTTAGAGTTTTACCTTTTAAACCGTTTTTTAAAACTGCGTTTATAGTTCTTTCATCTTTTAAATAATTATCCATCAAAATGTCGATGTTGATATATACTCCATCATCATCATTATTATCATTCTTTATATTCTTATCATTCTTGTTTGGTGTCGTTTGCGTTTCACTTGCGTTTCGTTTGCGTTTCACTTGCGTTTCATCATCGTTTCGATTATCTTGATAAGTACTGTAATTACGTACTGTTAACCGTGTCGTTTTATTTTCATTCTTTGTTACAATCATGTTATCATCTTCTAACAGTTTAAAAAAACGCCTTACTTTACTTTTATTCCAATTTGAGCCAAATAATTTAGCCCAAGTATCTAAAGATTTTAAACTTTCACCTCTGTCACAATTCAATAATTTATTACCTAATATTATTTTTTTTGGCTTATGGTTTACTTCACATAAAATACAAATCCATGCTTTTAATTTATGTTCGTCTTTAAAAATCCAATGATTAATAATTGACCTGTGTAGTTTTATCCAACCACTTATATAATTCTCTTGATAATCTTCTACCATAGTGTATAAAAAAAACCTTTACCGTTCGCAGTGGGAGTGCTACTAGGTAAAGGTTTAATCCAATGTTTTCGTATTAGTTCCTCCCACGAACTATAACCCAAAGATAACTATTTTTTTCGTAATTGCAACTCTTTTCTGCTAAAAATTCCAATAACTTTTTCACCTGTCTCTTCTATGTAACCAGACTTTTTAAGCGTGTCTAAGGATCGTCTTATGCTTGTAATAGGTGTGTTCTGTATAGGATATTTCCTGTAGATGTCCTTAAAGCTAAACGGTCTATTTAATTTATCTACCAATTCTTTAACAATTTGGTCTTGCGTTCTTGCTTTCTCTACGTAAACTTTTAACGGTTTGCCAGATTCTTGTGTAGTGTTGTAATAACTCATAATTCTTTGATTTTAATTAATATGTATTCTTCTTTTTTCTTGGTTAACTTCTTTTTTACGTGTAATTCGTAAACATCTCGATCATTAAACCCATACTTCTTCTGTAAGATGTCTAATATCGGTTTTAATGGATTATCTATATCGCTTGTACTGTTACTAAACCCAAAGTCAATATCTATGCTTAAACTGCCTTTAAAATTGATTTCTACATTCGGTAATAGATGAAGTAAAGCAGATTCGTACTTTTTGTATTCAGGTGTTTTAAATCTTCTTCCAGCCCAAGCCTTATTTACGCTCATGGGCTTAACGTTTAAATTTAGTACTATCATATTAAAACATTCTAATTTGTTGTTGATGTTGTTTAAGGCGTTTTAAAGCACTTTCGTAATACTCTTTATCAAGTTCACAAGCTACTAACGGAAAACCTAAATTATGGCACGCTAAGGCTATTGAGCCGCTTCCAAGATGCGTGTCTAATATCTTATCACCTTCTTTAGCGTAATGAATCAAAATCCATTCGTAAAGTTTTATAGGTTTTTGGGTTGGGTGAAATCTTTGCTTTTGCCCTTGAGTTCTATGTTTAAATATTTGTGCTACCTTATCAAATGAAGCCCAAGCATACTCAGCCATAGCAAAAGATATACCTTCGGGTTGTCCTTTATCCCAAATTATAAAACATTTATTGGTGGGTAGGTTAAAATAGTTTCCACCCCAAATAATTTGATTTTTAGAAACTCTAAAAAGTTCTTCAAAATATTCTTTTGTCGGAGTTTCATTATCCCAATTACCGTTTTTGTTTTCATATCTTTTAAATCTTCCACCACTATTTACAACAGCTTTTCCTAAACCATAGGGTGGGTCAACTATTGCAAGGTCAAAGTAATTATCTTCATACCTTGCCATTAATTCCATATTATCCTCGTTTGTTATTTTCATATCAATTTATCTTTTATCTGGTGGCATCTTCTGCCAAGTATTTCTAAATTATCATAATCCCATAACACCTCAACAATACCATCTTCTTTAGCTTGTTTACGTGAAATGTTATGAGATACATCTATTGGTTTACAGTCATTTCTTTTACAGCGTTGGCAAAAGTTATACCCATACTCTATAAACTGAATTTCTAACAGTTCTAAAGCACTCTTTTTAATCTTGCGCTCTATTTGTGGCGTAGTATAACGTTTGCCTTTGCTATCGCTGTAAGTGTTCATTTAGAACGGTAAATCGTCTTGTGGTTCGTTTAAATTATCTGCTGGTGGAAATGCTGCATCTATAACTTCAGCAGCTTGTGATATTGCAGTTTGCGTATCATTTGCTTTAGTTACTTTCCATGCACTAGCAGAAGTAAAGTATTTATCCTTCCATTTGTTAGAAGATAGATTAAATTCTACGTCTACTGTTTTACCTACTGAATTGTATTTAAGAAAATTATCTACTTTCTCATCACCAAATAGTTCAAACGCTATAATATTATTGTATTGTTCTTTAGTATCAATAGCAAAAGTTAGTTTTTTCCAATCTTTACCAGCTTTACTAGTTCCTGTTTCTGTTGGTAAAATTTCTATTATTTCACCTGTTTTTGTGTTACTCATGTTATTATTTATTTAATTGTTTCCTTTTGATTTTCTTGTAGCTTTTCTTTTAGCTTTATCTATTTTAGATTGCTCTAATGGAGATATGTAGTCTGAGTTTTCTACAGTAAATGTCCAGAGCAAACTTGCTACTCCCATCCATTGATTTGACACAAAAGCGTATTCACCGTTTGGTAAATTGCTTGGTAGTGTTACTTCATAAACTCCAGTAGATAACTCTGAGTAATCATACTGTATTGCATCGTCGCTATTTAATCCAACACTTGCTCCTGAGAAAGTACCCATTGTACCCACTAATAATTCTCTACTATTTTTCTTAGTTTTAAGTTTAAATAAGTACAAATCATTTGGAGAATTTACGGTTACGATTGATGATGTGCTGAAATCATCTCTACTCTCTGAGCCAAAGTTAAATTCAAAGTTTAACTCTTTAGCATCTACAACATCTCTTGAAGTTTTACCAGATATTATAGCCCTTGTTTTAATACTACCTATACCTACAATAAACATAGATGCTCCTGCTGATGCTTTTATTGAATTTACTTTAGTGGTGTTGATTTTTTTACCATTAAGATAAACTCCCTTTCCCTGCGCACTTGATAAGTTCAAGGCTAAAACTGCTAATAATAATACTAATACTTTCTTCATAATTTAATTGTTTTTTTGAATATTGTTTTTGCATTGCTTAATTTGTTCTTCAAGTGAATCATCATATTTAAAATAAGAAAAATTAATAAGTTTACTTCTTATTAATATTTGCTTTTGCTTTTCGGTTAGATTTTTATAAAAGTTACCTCTGTTTTTTAATCCACTACATAATTTAATTGCTTTTTTTATGCTGTATCCTTTTTCAACTAATGATAATACTTTTAAAAACATTTTAATTTAATTTAATTTCTAATGACATTGATATTGCTACACCTTTTGCAGCTTCATATATTTTTCTACACATATAAAGTTCTGGCACTTGTTTATCTGCATCACGTTCTTTTACTGCATTTACACTAGATTTACAATTATAATACACTTCTAACCATTTAGAACGTGCTTTAACTTGCTCGTTAGTTAAATAATACATATTAGCCGTTAATTCCCTGTGCATAACGTGTAAGTCTTTAAAAGCACCGCTTTCGTATGTTTCTATAATGTCTGATATTTTTTCTAGTATCTTATCCACGTTTAAAATCTTCTGATTCATCCTCACTAAACACACCCAGTTCATAAAAGCCAGTTAGTTTTAATACTGCTCTACTCATAGCACGTTTTTCTGCCATTTCCATAACATACCAGGTATTACAATTTCCACTTTTAAAATCAGCACCTTTTATAGCACTACCAAAAGTTTGTATTTTAGCATCTTCTTTGCTTGCGTTTGCCTTAACTACACAAAAATTACTTTCGCATTTTATAACTTCGTAATTAATAAAGATTTTTTCTTTTGCTTGTATTTTATCAATTCCAGATCGTGTTATAATAAGATAATGCTGATGCTTGTAAACATCATCTGCTGTTAATTCATACTTTCTATAAAGTACTGTTAATTTTTCTTTATTCATAATATTAATAGTTAATTGTTAAACTTGATTTTCGTGGCGTTGTAGATACTTTCATCACTTCTACACCTTCTTCATCATAAATTGCTTTATCGCTATTTAAAGCTAACTTTAATAACTCCTCACGCTCTGTTAATTGATTTTTTAAATCTGACCAGTAAGCATCATCTTTATAATTAATAGTATCACCGCCACTTTTAAAAGTTCCTTTTAAACCAAAACCTTCAAAGTTTTCATCTGGCATTGCTTGTTTAAGTTTATCCGTTATAACCGTTAAGGCTTCGTTTAGTCTTAACGCCTGTGCAAAAGTTTCAGTTAAGTTAATTTCACCTGAATCAATTAGATCAGTTGCAAACTTTTCGGCATTTAACTTAATCTCTTTTTTAGTTGGCAAAAAGTTATCGGTCATTATTTCCGCTTCTCGCATTTGTAAAAATAAGTCTTTACTCATAATCTTTAAATTTTATTGTTTCTGTTTTTAAATGTTTTTGAATTTTCTTAAACCACTTGTTAATGGCTTTAGTATCGTTTGGTTGCCAATTAGTAGGTATGTAATTACAAATTATATTCATATCAAAAACAGATTTATAACGTTTAAAATTAATACTATTATAGCTGCACCTACTGCGGTGTAAACTATCGCTTTCATGCTTGTTTCTTCTGATTTATTTTTCATCTTTAAAATATTTTAGTTTTACTAATTCCCACCATGTTAAATGCTGGTATTCTTTTTCGGTGTAAATATGCACTTGCTTACCTATTGTAATTGAGTGCAGTCCTGTTGGTAGTATCTTATGTATCATTCTGTATCATATTTTTTACATTCAATTGAACAATATGTATCTGTGCAGTAACTTCCGCAATGCACACACTCTGTAATATAATCTTCACCCTGTGGATCTATTTCGTCGTAGTAGTTCATAATTATATCATTTTAATACAATCGTCATACACTTTCATACGCTCTGTATGTATAAGCGTTTGTATTTCTCTTTCGATTAATTCTAATTTACTTTGTAAGTAAACGTTATCCGTTGTACTTGCATAATCTTGTAATTGCTTTAATGTTTCCATAATATTTGTTTGTTAATTATAACGCAATATAAAAAATATTTTTGAATAATAGCAATTAAATCAAATATTTTTTATATTTTTGTTTTAAATATTATAATATGGATTTAAGAAAAACAATAAAAGAGAAGTACGGAAGCCAAAGAAACTTTGCTAATAAACACGGTATTAAAGAAGCTACTGTAAGTTATTGGTGCAAAACTGACTGGAAAAGGTTAACTTATAGCGTTAAAGAAAAAATATGTGATCTTATTGGTGTTGAACTTAATTAAAAAACAGAAACAACGGAATTGATAAGCTATTTGATTGAGAAAAGCAGTAACAAAGGTGATTTAGTTCTTGATACTTTTGCTGGAAGTTGTGTAACTGCAATAGCAAGTAGGCAAAAAGATAGAAATTGCATTTGCTTTGAAATTGATGAGCAATATTGTAAAGTAGGCGAAAAGGTATTATTTGGAACATCACAAACCCTTTTTTAATATTGTACATAACTACTATTAACAACACATAAAAATTTAGGATGGTTATCTTATATATGCTTATAATAAATTACTTATTTAAGCATATCTATATTAATTGTTGAACGCTTAACCTCACCATGTTTTTTATGGTATGTGATTACCTTGCTATCTCTGCCAGATAAATAACCACCTCTACTGGCATAAGCATCTTTACTTGCTAAAGTTCTATGTTGTTCTAAAGTCATTAAATTGGTTTCTAATTTTACCTCATGGTGTAAATGTCCTGTATGACCGTAAACAAAATCAGAGTTTCCAAACTCTTTTTTAAACTTTCCTACAAATACACTTTCTATGTTTTTTAAGTTTCTTTTGTGTCCGTGATGATAAAACAAACAACACTTACCAAAGGTTACGCAATAGTAAGGGTCTGGATTGCTATCTATTTTTAATCTAGGCTCATCTTCATAGAATGAATATAACATTTCCCTTAACCATATACTTGATGCTGGATCATGATTCCCTTCAGCCATTATAACATTAACAACCTCATACTTTTCTAATAACATTTTAATAATTCTACGAATAACACGTATTGCAACACGAACTAACTTAGTAAATCTAGTATCTGCATCCAATACGTGCTTACTTGCAGGTGTTACAGCATCCAATCCATCCCAATGCAAGAAGTCGCCTATTTGAGCAAAGATACATTCTTTAGCGTTTGGGCTTTCGTTAATAGCAACTTCAAAAAACCTAACTAAAGTATCTTCAGCTATTTTTAAATCCCAGTCTGCACCAGTTTCTTCTGCCCAACTCATCATACCTAAATGATAGTCCGTTAAAATATACTGATTGCATAAATTATCGTTTCTAAAGGCTTTTAATTGTTTAATTGGTGTGGTAGGCTCAATATCTTCTTTTAAAGCGTCTATGGCTAGTCTAAGTGCCTTTAATCTATCTTCTTGCTTTTGGTTTCTTTTAATCCATTGCATTTTAATATTACCTTCAGCATCTTGAAGAGTTGAAGTGCCTGTTATAGATAATATTGTTTTGTTTAATTTGAGTTCGTCAAGTTGTTCTAGTTTTTCTTTATCTAAGTAGTATTTAGGATTTCCGCTTTTCGGTTTTGCTTTAATGTCAATACCTAATTCTTTTGCAAGTTCATCAGATAATCTAACTTTTTTACTCATAATATTGATTTAGTTACCATATTTTAACGCCTAATGTAAAAGTAGCATTAACGTTATTAGTGAAGTTATTGTACTCTACACCAGCACCAAGTATTAGCTTATTTTTAATATTAAATAAAGCACCTACCCCTGGACTTATTCCTGTAGCACTTATTGCTGAATTACCATAAATAAATAAACCACTAGCATTACGTATTTTAGTAATCGTGGTTGTCGTTTCTTTCTCTGGGTATGTAATTATACCAGAAACATCTAAAAGTTCGCCAGATGTTGTTATTTTAAGTTCTGCTGATGCTTCGTTGCTTTTTAATGTCGTTTGGTATTGTTTTGCTGTAATTGTTGAATCGCTTGAACTGTCTTTGTAAATAATAGTATCTTTACCTTTGACCGTTTTAATTTTTTCAACATATACCGTTTTGGGAACTTCTTTTATTTTTACTTCTGTTATAGTATCGTGAACCGTTACTATTTTAGTTTCCGTTACGGTGGTTACTGTTGGCTTTCCCTCGCATTGCTTTAATATAGCAAAGAAGATAATAAATAACACCAGAAACCACCATATCGAAACCTTATTATTCATTAGTTAACTCTTTATAATATTTCATAGATGTAGATTCAATTATTTCTTTACATAACAAATCTGGTATCTTAGAACGTTCGTAATTGTTTTTTAAACCTTGCGTCCCTGTTTTGGATCCTCTTGGTGCTGATTCATGATGGCAATTTTTATTACCATTAAAACACTCTAATTTAGGTTTCCAACCGTTATTATTAAACATAGGATTATATATATTATTCGACCATATATCTGTCGGCTTCGCTCTTTTATCACCGTAAGTACAATACCAAACTGTAGTTCTAGGTAAGCCACTCATAAAGTCCATCTTTCTTAGATAACCTCTAGGATTTTCAATATAGTAATAACAATTATAGTGTTTTATTATTTTAAGTGTGTTTAATATTAACCTATCACTTTTTTCTGCAAATTCGGTTTTAGCCTTACCATTATCTCTATGATGACTTATAGCGGCAATAGAGTAAGTAGTACAAGGTGGTGATGCCCAGATCATATCTGGATTAAAAGGTATTTGTTCTATAGATAAAAACTCTATATCTTGAACTAAACCTATTCCATCAAAACCTTTTACATCTACACTAAAAACCTCATGTCCTAATGATTCAGCCATGTTACCTATTGACCTACTTCCAGCAAAAAGTTCTAGTATTTTCATTTAAAATATCTGCTTAAGGCTTACATTTCCTTTATCAGTATAAAACTTTAAAATGTAAATACCATCATAATCTCGTCTAAATGCTTCTAAACTATGATTATCTGTATTTGCTTGTAATACTGTTCTACCTAAAATATCAATTAAATCAAATTGGGTATCTGATGGTAAAACATTGCGTTTAAGCACTTCTTTTATATCGTTTGTGCTTAATACCTCTTGTGCATTAATATAGTCTTGTAAACTAAAGAAAACACGCCCTAAATCGGTGTTGTCTTCATTAAATACAAAGTCAGAAACACACTCGCCAAACTCATAGGTTACAAACTCACCACCATTAGTATCATCAAATACAACCGTTCCGTTTTTTACTTTAAGCGTTCCGTTACGCATTTCTACACGTTTATCTACAAATAGAACATCTGAATCTGTTAATGATAAATCTACAACGTAAATTTGCGGTGTGCAAAGTGCGTTGTCTTGTTCTTCTGCGTTTGTTGGATCGTCTGGGCAACAACCGTAAATCTTATTATTCCACTCTGAAATACCATCTAAATAAGCCAATAAATTAGCTGTTATGTTTGTTTCTTGTCCGTAAGATGCAAAGCAAAATAGCATTGCAAATAATAGTGTAATTTTTTTCATGATTAAAACCATTTTCTAAGTTTAACTACTGTTTTTTTAACCCAAAACCACGCTTTAGGTACGTTAAGTAAAATGTAAGTTGCTGCTGTAATGTAAGCAAATAGTTTTCCTAATGTTACTGTTAAAAATAACCCACCGATTACTACGATAGCTTCCGTGCTTTTGTAAAAGTCTTTAAATTCCAATTTTTTCATTAAGTTAAATATTTGTGTTTATAATCTAGTGCTGCCATTACAAAGTCTGGTCTTTCTATACTAATTAAGTGTTCTATAAGAGGATCTAAATTGTCAATCTCTATAATATTATCAATAGTAGTTATCCATATTTTAAACTCTCTAACTGATTCTAATTGAGCAATATCCTCTTCGTATATTTCAAAATCATAATTCATCCAATATAACCGTTATCGTCGTTATCTTCGTTATTAAAAACAACAAAAAATATAATTATAAGTATGCAAAAAACTAAAAAACTATACATATTCATATTGTAAAGATAAGAAAATTAGTTAATTTATACTATATCAATCATAACACCATCAAAATCGTTAAGGTAAGATATTAAATAACTCATAGCATTACGGCTATTTACAACGTCTTTATAACCATCGTTATTAATATCTCGTATATCCGTACCAATTAATATGCAACCTAATATATCAGTATGGTAGTTCCCTCTGTGTATTAATATTTCGCTTCTATTCGGTACATCTTGTAACCATAATGTAATTCCAAAACGTGGTGACTTATGCTTTTTACATTTATAACTGCCCTCTGGTATTCTACTTACTCTTTTTTTGTTACCTAAGTCAGGTAATTCTAACGTGTACCAACTATCTATAACCGCACTATTGTTATCTAATAGGTATAAAGTACCAAGTGTTTGTTTATCGCTTGTTAGAACACGTTTAAGTAGTAGTTTCATGTGTAATACATTTACCTGTGGTTTTCCTTATAAATTGTAAACTCTTGCTTTAGTTTATTATATCTTATTTCAGAATCTTTTAAATTCTGTCTTAAAACGCTTATTTCTGTTTCTAAATCGATGAACTTTTCATCATAACGTTTCTTCAAATCATCAAGTGCTTCTTGGTATAAATCCATTATGCTTTTATTGTTTTCTGTGTCAGCCTTCTTTAAGTCTGCCTTTCTTTTATTTCTTTCATAACCCCAAGCACCAGCACCAGAAAGAAATGTTACAATAACTGGTATATTTTCTTTAATAAAATCTAACATAAATCAATTAATCTATTTATAAAATGTTGGTCGTTTCTTTTTTCCCATGAATAAAAGCAAAATTTAATAAAGTCATTTCTTAAATCTATTCTATTTATGCCATTCAAATAAGCATCAATATGCTTTTCAGAAGGCGTTAAATTAACACTATTGCACTTACCTATAAAATCTAATAATACACCAATCATTTTTTTATGAATTTAAAAATTTGTTTTTTATTAATCATTAAAAAATACAGTCCATTAGATAAACTAGATACATCTATATTATTATTCATACCTTCCAATACTTTCTTCCCTTTTATATCGTAAACTATATAATCTTCTAATAATTTATAACGTATGTTTAAAGTGTATTTTACAGGATTTGGATATATTTTAATCGTTTCTAAGGCACTATCTTCTACATTTAATACATCATTATAAACTACTATTTCAGAAGTGCTACAAGACAATATAATTAATTCGTGTGTTGTTTCTATTTGCTCACCAAAATTAGTAAGTTCGCCTATAACTTGTATTCTAGCATCCATTACCTCTAATGTATTGCCATTTAATTCTAATCCATTTGTATTAACAACTTTGTAATTAGATTCTAAACAACCATTACCAACCGACCAACTAACTGCCATATATTCTAATATTTCAGTTGCATTCCAATCGCTCTGTAATTGTGCGTTAACGCTTAATGATATAAATAGTATTAAATATTTCACTTATTACGTCTTTTATTTGCCCTTCCTACTAAAAAATCAAATGTATAAGTAGCTACTATTCCACCACCAACTGTATAGCCTAAATCTTCCCAGTCAAACTTATTATTAGACTTTGTGCTATCTGATAACTCTTTTATAGTACCTACAATTATTGGTGTTAATATACCTACTATCTTAGCCTTCTTTCTGTCTTTAGTTTCTCCGTATGTTACAATATAAGAAACACCACCTAAATACATTCCACCTGCACCGTGCATCTGCTTATCTAAAGGTATTGTATTCTCGTTTACAAATAACCACCCTAACGAACTTTCTTGTTGTGCATTACCTAATAAAGGCAGTATTAAAAGTATAAATATTAGTTTTTTCATATCGTTGTTAATTGTGTTAATTGTTCGTCTGTTAATGCTTCTGTGTATATTTTAAGGTCTTTAGTCCTACCGTATAAAGGTGCTGTGGAACTATTCCAAAGAGATAAATCTAAATCAGTTAAAGTACCTATAGGAAATGATACGTTGTCAGTATTACTTGCTCTTTCTACTCCATCAACAAATAACTTAACTCCATCAGATGAATATTTAAACGCTATTTTATGGTTATCTGTTTGAACAAAAGAATTGTAATCAAGCGTGTTAAAATTAACATCTCCGACTTTACCACCAACACTCAATCTATTTGTCGCAGAGCTAAATAAAAGTTGAACCCTATTTAATGATGTTCCATCAGAAAGAGATATGTATCTATTTTCACCACCATTGACTAAAGCACTTGCCTGTATATATAAAGTACCCTCTTCACTATTAATAGTAGGTGTAGCATCTACACAAAGTTCTCCTGCTCTTGTTACTGTATCAGCGTTAGTAGGTATATAAGATGTAGCGTATGGTAATGCTTCTGCTTGAGCTCCCCAAATGTATATACTTTCTCCAACAGGTAAATCTCTTACTACTTGAATTGCACAGGTAGTCCCCGAACTACTCGTAAAACTAAACTCTATTCTACTCCAACCGTTTTGATTAATGTCATTAGTGTAGTCTATAGAAGAAGTCCCTGTAACATTAGTTAACAATAGTCTTACATTACTTGCGTCTATATTTTTAACGTAAAAAGAAAAAGTATAATCTGTGCTCGGTGTTACGCCTAAATTGATACCTAATCTACCCAAGCCACTAATACTTGTTATTTTATAAGAACCGAGTTCTCCATAAGGATTAGTTTCTGTGTTATCCAAAGTAGCAGATGTTTCATTCGAGTATTTATTCCAAATACCTTGAGTAAAATCCTCACTATAACGAGCTAAATTAGTAGAAGCAGGTTCTAATAAGAACTCTCCTACTCCATTAGTGTAGTCTATTCTTGGTACATCATTAGCAACAGTTTCAATTAACCCTTGCTCATTAACTCTTGTAGCAGAAGATGACCTTGTAAAAGTAAAGTCGTTTGTTATGTTAGCAAAGTTTAATGCAAAAGAGGGTAATA
>Ga0255047_10001326_pt1 | contig 18168 bp, 13 predicted proteins | sample JV7_2_1_MG_FD_183640 | JGI IMG/M metagenome (GOLD analysis project Ga0255047, IMG submission 183640) | Seawater microbial communities from Jervis Inlet, British Columbia, Canada - JV7_2_1 | ecosystem: Environmental > Aquatic > Marine > Inlet | place: Canada: British Columbia | collected 2016-10-06 | reverse complement strand
AACACCGAGATCACCACCGAGCAATTCCGAAACCTGTTTACTGACAGAGTGCAGCAGATCGGCCGCCGCTTCGGCCGGCCGCTGACCATGGAGCAGGCACGCCAGTTCGGTCTCGATCGCCAAGTCCTTCAGGACGTCATCGCCGACGCCGCGCTGGATGAGACCGCACACCGCATGGGCCTCGGACAGTCCGACGCGGATATCGTGCGCGCGATTCAAAACGATCCGACCTTCAGGGGTCTCGACGGCAAGTTCGAACATGAGCGGTTCGTGCAGACGATCCGCCAGGCCGGCTACACCGAACAGCGATACATCGCCGAGCAGCGCAAAGCAGCGACGCGCCGCCAGCTCACCGGTACGATCGTTGCCGGTCTCGAGCCGCCGAAAACCCAGATCGAAGCTCTGGTCCGTTTCCAGAACGAGCAGCGCTCGGCTGACTTCGTCAGGCTGACTGCCGCCCAGGCCGGCACCATCGCCCAGCCCTCGCCCGAAACGCTCGCCACCTATTTCGAGGACCGCAAGCAACTGTTCCGCGCGCCAGAATATCGCAAGATCGCCGTGCTGACGCTGACGCCGGACGATCTCGCCAAATGGATCAACGTGTCCGACGACGACGCGAAGAAAATCTTCGAACAGCGTCGCGAACGATATGCGACGCCAGAGCGCCGTCAGGTACTCCAGATTCCATTCCAGAACGCGGACGAGGCCAAGGCGGCGCGCGATCGCATCGCTGCCGGAACGTCGTTCGAGGATATCGCCAAGGAGCGCAAGCTTACGACGGCCGATATCGATCTCGGCATTGTAGCGAAATCGTCGATCGGCGACTCCGCGATCGCCGACGCCGCGTTTGCGCTCGCGCCGGACACCGTCAGCGAGCCGGTTAAAGCTGCGCTGATCACGGCCCTGCTGAAGGTCACCAAGGTCGAACCCGGGACCAATCCGACCTTTGAAAGCATCGCCCCCGCCATCAAGCGCGAGATCGCGCTGGAGCGCGCGCGGGCGCAGCTCCAGGACCTGCACAACAAGATCGAGGACGAGCGCGGCGGCGGCGCGAATATCGCCGAAGCTGCCCAGAAGCTCGGGCTCAAAGCCACCACAATCGAAGCCGTCGATCGCTCCGGCCGCGGACCGGACGGCAAGCCGGTGACCGGTCTGCCGCAGGGCGTCGACATTATCGCCCCCGCGTTCGCCAGCAATATCGGCGTCGAGAACGAACAGGTGCAGTACAACGGCGGCGAACTGTGGTTCGATGTCCTTGGCGTGACGCCGTCGCGCGACCGCTCGCTCGACGAAGTGAAGGATCAGGTCGAGGCCCGCTGGCGCGACGAACAGATCTCGACCCGCCTGCGCGCCAAGGCCGCCGAGATGGTCGGAAAGCTTGAAAAGGGCGCGGTATTCAACGCCGAAGCCGCGGCTGCGGGCGTCAAGGTCGAAACGGCGAAGCTGTTCAAGCGCGATGCCGAAGCCAAGGACGTGCCCGAGCGGCTGGTTACGGCTGCGTTCCGGACCCCGAAGGACGGCATTGGCCAAACCGAAGGCAGCGGCGCAAGCGAGTGGATCGTGTTCAAGGTGACCGACGTTGTCGTGCCGCCGGTCGATCTCGCATCCGAGGACGTGAAGAAGCTGAAGGAAAATCTTCAACGCGCCGAGATGGAGGAGCAGCTCTCCGCCTATATCGCGAAGATCGAGAGCGAGATCGGCGTCACCATCAACCAGAATGCGTTCGCCGTGGCGACCGGCGCGGCCTCGGCTCAATGATGAGCCACCCCATCTAGGCTCATTCGAGCGGAAGTCACGTCAAGCGGAAGCCCTATGGACGACCTGAAAGCCATTATCGGAAAAGTCGCCACTGGCGCTGCCCTGTCACGCGACGAAGCCGCGTCGGCCTTCGACCGCATGATGTCCGGCGAAGCGACGCCCTCGCAGATGGGTGCCCTGCTGATGGGGCTGCGCGTGCGCGGCGAGACGGTCGACGAAATCACCGGCGCTGTCTCGGCCATGCGCGCCAAGATGCTGACGGTGAAGGCCCCCGCCGACGCCGTTGATATCGTCGGCACCGGCGGCGACGGCTCGGGCTCCGTCAACGTCTCCACCTGCGCATCGTTCATTCTCGCGGGCGCAGGTGTCCCGGTCGCCAAGCACGGCAACCGCGCGCTGTCGTCCAAATCGGGCGCTGCCGACGCGCTGGCGGCGCTCGGCGTCAACATCAACATCACACCGGATGCTGTGGGCCGCTGCATCGCGGAAGCCGGCATCGGCTTCATGTTCGCGCCGACGCATCATCCGGCAATGAAGAATGTCGGACCCACCCGCGTCGAACTCGCCACCCGGACGATCTTCAATCTGCTCGGACCGCTGTCCAATCCCGCCGGCGTTAGACGGCAGATGGTCGGCGTATTCTCGAAGCACTGGGTGCAGCCGCTGGCGCAGGTGCTGAAGAACCTTGGCGCGGAATCGGCATGGGTCGTGCACGGCTCCGACGGCCTCGACGAGATCACCCTCACCGGCCCAACCTTCGTCGCGGCGCTGGAGGACGGCAACATTCGCACGTTCGAGGTCACGCCAGAGGACGCCGGACTGCCGCGCGCCACAAGCACCGAACTCAAGGGCGGTGATGCCGACGCCAATGCGAAGGCGCTCCGCGATGTGCTGGAGGGCAAACAGAACGCCTACCGTAATGTCGCGCTTCTGAATGCCGCCGCGGCCCTCGTGGTCGCCGGCAAGGCCAAGGATCTGAAGGAAGGCGTTGCGCTCGGCACCGAGGCGCTGGACACTGGCGCGGCGGCGGACAGGCTCAAGCGCCTCGTCGCTGTCTCCAATGCTTGAGGAGCGATTACCTTTGTCGGACATCCTCGAAAAGATCGAAACCTACAAGCGCGAGGAAATCGCCGCCGCCAAGCGCGCGCTTCCGCTCGCCGAGGTCGAGGCGCGCGCCAGCGCCGCTCCCGCGCCGCGCGGTTTCGTCAAGGCCATTCGCGCGAAACATGACAATGGCGACTACGCGTTGATCGCGGAGATCAAGAAGGCGTCGCCATCGAAGGGATTGATCCGCGCCGACTTCGATCCGCCCGCGCTGGCGAAGGCTTACGAGGCCGGTGGCGCTGCGTGTCTCTCGGTGCTGACAGATACGCCGTCGTTTCAGGGCTCGCTCGCATTCATGGTCGCTGCGCGCGCCGCCGTCTCGCTGCCGGTGCTGCGCAAGGATTTCATGTACGACACCTACCAGGTGGCGGAGGCCCGCGCCCACGGCGCGGACTGCATCCTGATCATCATGGCCGCGCTCGATGACGCGGCAGCCAGGGACATTGAGGACGCGGCCTTCGCGCACGGCATGGACGTGCTGCTGGAAGTTCATAACCGCGAGGAACTCGACCGCGCGCTGAAGCTGCGCTCACCGCTGCTCGGTGTGAACAACCGCAACCTGCGCACTTTTGCGACCACGCTCGCCACCAGCGAAGAACTCGCGCCGCTGATCCCGAAGGATCGCATTAGCGTCGGTGAAAGCGGCATCTTCGCGCCGCAAGATCTCGCGCGTCTCGATAAGGTCGGCATGTCGACCTTCCTCGTCGGCGAAAGCCTGATGCGCCAGGCCGACGTGACGGCGGCAACCCGCAACCTGCTTGCACGCGATCCGCAACGCGCCACCGGGACGCGCTGAACCGTGGCCCGCAAAAGCGCAGGCAAGGTCGCGAAACAGGGCTCCGCCCTCACTCACATCGATGCCAAGGGCGAAGCCCGCATGGTCGACGTCTCGGCCAAGCCGGACACCGAGCGCGTGGCGGTGGCCGAAGGCCGCGTCGTCATGACCCGCAAGACGCTCGATCTCATCGTCAAGGGCAACGCCGCGAAGGGCGATGTGCTGGGCGCCGCGCGCGTCGCCGGGATCATGGCGGCGAAACGCACGTCCGACCTCATTCCGCTCTGTCATCCGCTGGCGCTGTCAAAGGTCACGCTCGACATCACGCCCGACACCAAGCTGCCGGGCTGCCGCGTACGCGCCACGGCGAAGGTGAAAGGCCCCACCGGTGTCGAGATGGAAGCACTGACCGCGGTGTCGGTGGCCTGCCTCACGATCTACGACATGGTGAAGGCCGTGGAGCGCGGTATCCAGATCGAGGCCATCCGTTTGGTCGAGAAAAAGGGCGGAAAGTCCGGTCACTATCTGGCCGACTACTGAGGATTACACCATGGCGCTGATGCCGGTCGCCGAGGCCTATGCCGCCGTTCTCAAGGACGCCGCTGCGTTGCCCGAAGAGACGGTTGCGCTCCACGATGCGTTTCATCGCATCCTATCCCGCGACATCTCGGCGCTTCGCACCCAGCCTCCCGTCGCCCTGTCGGCAATGGATGGCTACGCGGTGCGTGCGGCCGATTCCGTGCCGGGCGCGCGGTTGAAAGTGATCGGCGAAGTCGCTGCAGGACGGCCGTTCGATCAAAGCATCGGCGCGGGACAGGCCGCGCGCATCTTCACCGGCGGCGTCATTCCCGGCGGCGCGGACGCCGTGGTCATTCAGGAAGACACCACGCGCGACGGCGAGCTCGTGATCGTCAACGAAGCCATCACCGCGGGAAAGAACATCCGACCGGCTGGCATCGACTTCCGCGAGGGCGACATGCTGTTGCCGCGCGGCTCGCTGCTCAATGATCGCGCCCTTGCGCTGGCCGCAGGCATGAACCATCCGCAATTGCCGGTTCACCGCCGCCCGAAGGTCGCGATCCTCGCCACCGGCGACGAACTGGTCGCGCCGGGCACGATCCCCGGCCCCGGCCAGATCGTCTACAGCAACGTCTTCGCGCTGGCGGCATTGGCGCGCAGCGAAGGCGCCGACGTGATCGAACTCGGCATCGCGCGCGACACGCTCGACGACACTTCGAGCGGCATCCGGCGCGCACGCGATCTCGGCGCGGATGTTCTGCTGACCACCGGCGGCGCGTCAGTTGGCGATCACGATCTGGTTCAGGCCGCGCTGAGGGCCGAAGGCTTCGACATGGCCTTCTGGAAGATCGCGCTGCGGCCAGGCAAGCCGATGATGAACGGGCGGCTCGGATCGATGCGGGTCCTCGGCCTGCCCGGAAATCCGGTGTCGTCCTACGTCTGTGCCTTCCTGTTCCTGGTGCCGCTGATCCGCGCTCTGTCCGGACGAACGAGCATCGACCACCCCCTTGAGCACGCCCTGCTTGGACGCGAACTACCCGCCAACGACAAGCGGCAGGACTATCTGCGGGCGCGGCTCGCACCGGGCAGCAACGGCGTGCCTGTCGCAACCTCGGTGGGCGCGCAAGACAGTTCGCTGGTGGCCAATCTGGCCGCGTCCGATGCGCTGATCGTCCGCCCGCCCTTTGCCCCGGCCGCCCCCGCCGGCTCGCCCTGCACGATCCTGCGGCTCCCCGGTTGATCTCGCACTCGCGCGTGTTCACGTGAAATTAAGGGGTTGCGGAACACATATGGAACAGATAGTGTTCGTTCATGATTTGTTTCGAGTGACTCGCAACTCCTGAGTGTCCCATTCCATTCTTTCTCAGTGGGATCCAGAGAGGCGCGGCTTCGGATCAAAACGCGGGATTCTAGGGATCGGGGACCAATTCAGATGCTGACACGCAAACAGTATGAACTTCTGCGCTTTATCAACGAGCGGCTCAAGGAAGCTGGTGTGCCGCCCTCCTTCGACGAAATGAAGGACGCGCTGGACCTGCGCTCCAAGTCCGGCATCCACCGGCTGATTACCGCCCTTGAAGAGCGCGGCTTCATCCGCAGGCTGGCCAACCGGGCCCGCGCCATCGAGGTCATCAAGCTTCCGGAACTGGGCGCTAGCCCGGGCGGCGCCCGCCGCGGCTTCACCCCCAGCGTGATCGAGGGCAATCTCGGCAAGGTGCGCACGAACACCTCCGCTGGTCCCGATGAAGATGCGAGCTTTCCCGTTTCCGTGCCGGTTATGGGCCGGATCGCGGCCGGTACGCCGATCGAGGCGCTGCAAACCCGCAGCCACACCATCAGCGTGCCGCCCGACATGCTCGGGTCCGGCGAACATTACGCCCTCGAAGTGCGCGGCGATTCCATGATGGAAGCCGGCATTCTCGACGGCGACACCGTGCTGATCCAGCGCAACGAGACCGCCGACACCGGCGACATTGTCGTGGCGCTGATCGACGAGGAAGAAGCCACGCTGAAACGCTTCCGGCGGCGCGGCGCGTCCATCGCGCTGGAGCCTGCCAATGCGGCCTACGAGGTTCGTATCCTGCCGCCCAACCGCGTGCGCATTCAGGGCAAGCTGATCGGGCTTGTCCGCAAGTACTGAGATCGCCACGGGCTCAATCGTCCGGCTGGAGATCGCTCTCCGCAGGCGTCGTATCGACGGGCTGTGCCGGACGATTTGACCGGACGGCGGGCGCGTCAGGCTCATCATCAACATTTGCCGGTGACCATGGACGGTCCACACCGGGCGGACGGTTTGCCGTGATCGTGTAGCCGTCCGCGGTTTTGCGCAGGGCAAGCGTCCCGCGCCTGCGCAGCGTTTCCTGATCCAGCACCATGGCCGCGCAATCGGACGGCGGCTGCCGCAGCGTCACGATCACCGCGGCCCGAGCGCAATCGTCCGCGAACGCCTCGGGTCTCAGCGTCAGCGCAATAATCGAACCATCCGCAGCCTGCACCACGCATCCGGAGGTGTCGCACGAGACGCCGTCGGCCAGCGACGCGTCGGTTGCCGTGCGCATGTCGGCATCGGCCGCGAGCCATTCGCGCGACAGGAAGGCATCCTTTCCGGTACGCATCAGGCGCAATTTGCCGTCCTTGCGTCGTACTGCGACCGAGTGACCGTCCCCCGCAATTAGGATGTCAGGCTGCGGCGCGGTTAACGCCCAAACGGTCGCCAGTGCAATCAGCCCCGCTCCTGTCCATCGCAAGGGTGTTCTAAGCAAACCCAGCGCGATGATGCCCGCGCTCATCGCCGCCAGCGGCCCGGTGCCGAAGGACGCGATCTGTCCGACGGCGCCGGGAAGTGCTGCGACCCATTGCGACACCGCCACCATCCAGCCGATGCCGACATCCATCAGCCGCCAGAACACGCCGTCAAAGCCGAACGGCATCGCCAGCAGCCCGAGCAGTCCCGCCGGCATCACCAGTATCGAGACCACCGGCATCGCGGCGAGATTGGCGAGCACGCCGTAAGGCGTCACGCGATGAAAATGAAATGCGGCGTACGGCATGGTTGCGAACCCGGCCACCAGCGACGCCAGCGCCAGCATCGTGATTTCACGCCCGCCCCAGAGCGCCGCGCGCGCCACCTGCGAGTTATCGGGCGAGGCGAACAGGTTCGGCATGCCGATCTGGATCAGCGCCACCAGCCCGAGCGTCGCCGCGAACGACATCTGGAAACTCGGGTGGACCAGCGCTTCCGGCGCGATCAGCAACACGATCATCGCCGCCACTGCGAGCGTGCGGAACGTGATCGCGCGGCGGTCAACCATGACCGCGATCAGCACCACCGCCGTCATGAAGAACGAGCGCTGCGTGGCGACCTCCGCGCCCGACAGCAGAAGGTAGAACGCCGCGGCGGCGAGCGCCGCAACAGCCGACCACTTCTTGATCGGGAATGTCACGGTCAGCGCGGGAAACAGCGCCAGCAGCGCTCGCACCGCAAAGAACACCACGCCCGCCACCACCGCCATGTGATAGCCGGAGATCGACAGCACATGGCCGAGCCCGGAAATGAACATCGCGTCGTTGACCGGCGCGGAAATCGCGTCGCGCCGTCCGGTGAGCAGCGCCGTCGCAATGGCGCGGTTGTCGCCGCTGAGCACGCTGCGGATGCGCGCGTCGATGGCATCGCGCATGCCCTGCATCGCGGCTGCATAGCGCAGATACGTGCCGCCGCTGCGCGGGGCTTCGACGGTCTTGATCGCGCCCATGGCGAAACCCGACGCGCCTATCCCAGCGAAGTACAGGTCACGTCCGAAATCGTAGCTCCCCGGACGCAATGGCGAAAGCGGCGGCAGCAACCTCGCCTTCAGTTCGACAAAGCTGCCGACCGCAGGCGCGGTCCCCTTTTTGACCGACAGCCGCACGCGTTCAAGTTTGATTCCGCCGCGCGGCGATTCCATTTCTTCAACGCGCAGGACGAAGCGATCGGTGCGTTCGCGCTCGTCACGGGTCTCGACAAAACCCTTCATCGTCACCGAAAACATCGGGCGCGCGAGCACATCATGGGCGACGCGTGCAGTTTTCAGCGCGGCCGTGGCGAACCCCGCAGACGACGCAGCCAGCATCACGACGAAGGGAAAGATACGGCTTCGCCGCGCGACGAAGGCCGCGACACAAAGTGCGAAGGCGGTCGCAACGGCAACCGAAGCCACGGGCTCGCGGTCTGCCGCGAAATAGATTGCAATCCCGGTGCCGAACGCGACCGGCACCCACGGCAACAACCGGCCCGGTCCGGCTTCAGCCGCGACCCAGCTCCGGATCTTTTCAACCAGAAATGCCGATCCGCTCTCGCCGACATCGTCGGCATCTGCGCGCACGGCACCACGCGGCGGCCATGTAATGGCCCGGCCCGCCCGGCCTTGGGATCGCGTCTGATCCTCGCCCCCGCCCGCCATCGCTTCGCTCCGGCATCGCTCCCGCAATGCTAGCGGAAGCGATCAGGCTGAACAGCGGAACGGATGCAGAATGCGCAAGACAATTGCGCCGCGAGCACCGCCGGTGCTCGCGCTTCCAGCGATGAAAAACCTAGCCCGTGGTCGAGACTTTGGCCCAGGTGTCGCGCAGGCCGACGGTGCGGTTGAAGACCGGCTTGCCCGGCGCGGAGTCCTTGTCGCGACAGAAGTATCCCTGCCGCTCGAACTGAATCGCGCCTTCGAAATTGTCGCTGGCCAGCGCAGGCTCCAGCATCCCGGTGACGGTCTCGAGCGATCCCGGATTGATCTGCGCGGCGAAGTTCGCGGCGTCGGGCTGTGGTGTCGTGAACAGCAGATTGTAAAGGCGCACCTCGGCCGGCACAGCCTCGGCGGCACTGACCCAGTGAATCGTCGCCTTGACCTTGCGCCCGTCGGGTGCATTGCCGCCCTTGGTTGCGGGATCGTAAGTACAACGCAACTCAACCACCTCGCCTGCGGCGTTCTTGATCACCTCGCGGCAAGTGATGAAATAACCGTAGCGCAGCCGCACTTCCCTGCCCGGCGCCATGCGGAAGAACTTCTTCGGCGGGTCTTCCATGAAGTCATCGCGCTCGATGTAAAGCTCGCGGCCGAACGGAATCCGCCGCGAGCCCTGTAACGGATCGTCGGGATGGTTGACGGCCTCGAGCGTCTCACTCTGCCCTTCAGGATAGTTCTCGATCACGACCTTGAGCGGATTCAGCACGGCCATGCGGCGCGGCGCGGTCTTGTTCAGCACTTCGCGCACCACGAAATCGAACATGCCGATGTCCACGGTGCTGTTGGCCTTGGCCACGCCGATGCGCTTGACGAACTCGCGCAATGCCTCAGCCGGAATGCCGCGCCGCTGCAGGCCTGCAAGTGTAGGCATGCGCGGGTCGTCCCAGCCGGACACATGGCCGCCGTGCACCAGTCCGTTGAGCACTCGCTTGGACAGCAGCGTGTAGGTCACGTTGAGACGCGCGAACTCATATTGATGCGGCCGCGACGGCACCGGAAGATTTTCGAGGCACCAGTCGTAGAGCGGCCGATGATCCTCGAATTCCAGCGTGCAGATCGAATGCGTGATGTGCTCGATCGCGTCGGACTGGCCGTGCGCGAAGTCGTAGCTCGGGTAGATATGCCACGTATTTCCGGTGCGCGGGTGATGCGCATTCAGGATGCGGTAGAGCACAGGGTCGCGCAGATTGATGTTGCCCGACGTCATGTCGATCTTGGCGCGCAGCACGCGCGCGCCGTTTGGAAATTCGCCCGCCCGCATGCGGGTGAACAGGTCCAGGTTTTCCTCGACCGAGCGGTCACGAAACGGGCTGTTCTGTCCCGGCTCGGTCAGGGTTCCGCGGGTCAGCCGGATCTCTTCCTGTGTCTGATCGTCGACATAGGCCTTGCCGGTGCGGATCAGATGCTGCGCCCAGGCATAAAGCTGCTCGAAATAATCCGACGCGAAATGAAGATGCTCGCCCCAGTCGAAGCCAAGCCAGCGCACATCGCGCTCGATCGCATCGATGTATTCCTGTTCTTCCTTGGTCGGATTGGTGTCGTCGAAACGCAGGTGACAGCGGCCGCCGAACTCCTCGGCGATCCCGAAGTTCAGACAGATCGATTTGGCATGGCCAAGATGCAGGTATCCGTTGGGCTCCGGTGGAAAGCGCGTCACCACGCCCTTTTCACGCCCCGAGGCCAGATCCGCAGCGACAATATCGCGGATGAAATCGCGGCCCGCGTTCGACGATTCGTCAGTCATTTTTACCCTTTCAAGCTTGGCCCTATGTGCCAAATCCGGGCGGCCACGCCAAGTGCCGCCCGGTGGTGACCTGACCGGACGTTTTGCTGGCCGCGCCCCGGATCGGGTGACCCGAGCGTGTCAAATCCTCTGTAATTCCTGCTGAGACAGTGTGCCGTTGTTGTGATAAACGCCCGCCGATAACCGTCACAGAGATCGATCGAACCGCCCGAAATGACCGAAACCGTTGTTACCCGCTTTGCGCCGTCCCCGACCGGCTTCCTCCACATCGGCGGCGCGCGCACCGCGCTGTTCAACTGGCTTTACGCACGCAAACGCGGCGGCAAGATGCTGCTGCGGATCGAGGATACCGACCGCGAGCGCTCGACCGATGCCGCCATCACAGCGATCCTCGATGGCCTGCAGTGGCTCGGAATCGAATGGGACGACCAGACGATCTATCAGTTTTCCCGCGCTACGCGGCATCGTGAAGTCGCCGAGCAACTGCTCGCGGACGGCAAGGCCTATCGGTGCTACGCGACCGCGGAGGAACTGACGAAGATGCGGGAGGCCGCCAAGGCCGAAGGCCGCGCGATCCGTTACGATGGCCGCTGGCGGGACCGCGATCCATCCGAGGCGCCGGCCGACGCCAAGCCCGTCATCCGGCTCCGCGCGCCCCAGTCCGGCGAGACCGTGATCGAGGATCAGGTCCAGGGCCGCGTGGTCTGGCAGAACGAAAATCTCGACGACCTTGTGCTGCTGCGTTCCGACGGCAACCCCACCTACATGCTCGCGGTGGTCGTGGACGATCACGACATGGGCGTCACCCATGTCATTCGCGGCGACGACCACCTGATCAACGCCGCACGCCAGAAGCACATCTATGACGCACTCGGCTGGACCGTGCCTGTTATGGCTCACATTCCATTGATCCACGGTCCGGACGGCTCAAAACTGTCGAAGCGACATGGCGCACTTGGCGTCGATGCGTATCGCGCCCTCGGATACCTGCCGGAGGCATTACGGAACTACCTCGTGCGCCTCGGCTGGAGCCACGGCGATCAGGAAATCTTCTCGACCGAAGAGATGATCAAGGAATTTGACCTGCCGGCCATTGGTCGCTCCGCTGCGCGGTTCGATTTCGCCAAGCTCGAAAATCTCAACGGCCATTACATCCGCAACACCGACGACAAGGCGCTGGTCGCCGCCTTCGAGGACGTACTCCAGTTCGTCCCCAATGGCCCGGCTATCCGCGCCAAGCTGAACCACACGACCCGGGCTCAACTGCTTGCCGCCATGCCGGGCCTGAAGGAGCGCGCAAAAACCATCGTCGAGCTGATCGACAGCGCAAACTTCATCTTTGCCGACCGGCCGCTGGAGCTTGAGCCAAAGGCCGCGGCGGTGCTTACACCTGACACGCGGAAGCTGATCGGGGAGCTGCGTTCGGCACTCGAAACGGTCAGTCCGTGGGCAGCAGACACCGCGGAGGCTGCCATGCGCACCTTTGCCGAGACGAAGAACCTCAAACTCGGGGCGATTGCACAACCGCTACGCGTGGCCCTGACCGGACGGACCACCTCACCCGGAATTTTCGACGTTTTGGCCGTGCTGGGCAAGCAAACCTGCCTGGATCGCCTGAAGGATCAGTCTTTGGGATAATACACGCCAGTCACACTGGCGCAGACCTGCCTAACTTTAGGTCGAGCCCATCTATCTTGCAGCGCACACAGCAATAAGCTACCCATTCGGGCCACACTTCTGGAATAAAGCGCTTAGGCCCCCATATGGCCGTAAGCGTCACTCGCCCTGAGCAACACTTACCGGGGACTTCACGATGGATGCAAAGACCAACACCAAAAAAGCAACGCTGACGGTTGAAGGGAAAACCGTCGATTTCCCGGTTTTGACCGGCACGGTCGGCCCTGACGTTATCGACATCAGCAAGCTTTACGCCCAGACCGGGATGTTCACCTACGACCCCGGCTTTACCTCGACCGGTAGTTGCGAATCCAAGATTACCTACATCGACGGCGATGCCGGCATCCTGCTGTATCGCGGTTACCCAATCGAACAGCTCGCCGAGAAAGGTGACTTCCTCGAGACCTGTTACCTGCTGCTGTACGGCGAACTGCCGAACAAGGCGCAGAAGGAAGATTTCGATCAGCGCGTCACGAACCATACGATGGTTCATGAGCAGGTCGCTCGCTTCTTCCAGGGCTTCCGCCGCGACGCTCACCCGATGGCCGTGATGGTGGCCTCGGTTGGCGCACTGGCCGCGTTCTATCACGACTCGACCGACATCAACGATCCGCATCAGCGGATGGTCGCCTCGATACGGATGATCGCGAAGATCCCGACGCTGGCTGCGATGGCCTTCAAGTACAACATCGGCCAGCCCTTCGTGTATCCGAAGAATTCGCTCGATTTCGCGTCGAACTTCCTGCGCATGTGCTTCGCGGTGCCGTGCGAGGATTACAAGGTCAATCCAGTGATGGCGGAAGCCCTGGACAAGATCTTCATCCTTCACGCCGACCACGAGCAGAACGCGTCGACATCGACCGTCCGCATCGCGGGCTCGTCAGGCGCCAATCCGTTCGCCTGTATCGCCGCCGGCATCGCCTGTCTGTGGGGACCGGCCCACGGCGGCGCGAACGAAGCCGCGCTGCAGATGCTGGCCGAGATCGGCACTGTCGACAAGATTCCGGAATTCATCGCCAAGGTGAAGGACAAGAACAGCACCGTCCGCCTGATGGGATTCGGCCACCGCGTCTACAAGAACTACGATCCGCGCGCGAAGATCATGCAGCAGATGTGTCACAAGGTGCTGGCGGAAACCGGCCACCAGAATGACCCGCTGCTTCATGTCGCCATGGAACTTGAGAAGATCGCGCTGAGCGACGAATACTTCATCCAGCGCAAGCTCTATCCGAACGTCGATTTTTATTCGGGCATCACGCTGAAGGCGATGGGCTTCCCGACCTCGATGTTCACCGTGCTGTTCGCGGTCGCACGCACCGTCGGCTGGATCAGCCAGTGGAGCGAAATGATCCAGGACCCGCAGCAGAAGATCGGCCGTCCGCGCCAGCTCTACACCGGCGCCACGACCCGCGACTATGTCGGGATCGACAAGCGCAAATAAATGCGCCGCCATTGAGTGGCGCAGCAAAAAGGCCGGTGCTCTGCACCGGCCTTTTTAGTTAGGCATGATCCTTTTCCGAAAACCGGTTGCCATTGTTCGGGACCGTGCCCTAGCGAAGCTTCGCGATCACGCCGTCCGCGGCCAGTTCGCTCGGCCGCTTTCCGCCGGTGGACATGATCTCTTCCAGACGCGCGAATGCATCCACCTGCCGCTGCCGTGCCGGTGTATCGCCCAGAATGTCCCGCAATGCCGGTGCGAGCTTTTCCGTCGTGAAATCCTGTTGCAGGAATTCCGGGATCACGTTTTCGCCAAGGATGAGATTGGCCAGAATGATCGAGGAAGTCTGGATCACGCGGCGCGCAACGAACGCTTCGATCTCCGTGACACGATAGGCCGTCACCATCGGCACGCCTGCGAGCGCCAACTCAAGTGTCACTGTGCCGGACTTCGCGAGCGCGGCGCGCGCCGTCCGGAACGCAGCCCTCTTGTCGCTGTCGCTGACGACGATCTTCGGCTGCACAGGCCAGCTTTCGGCAGCTGCGCGGACACTGCCCAGCAATTCAGGCGTGGTCGGCAGCACAGGCTCGAATGCCACGCCCTGCGCGCGCAACAGCCGCAGCGTCTCGCCGAAGATCGCCATGTTACGCTTGATCTCACTGCGGCGGCTTCCCGGTAGCACAACAATCAACGGCGGCGCCGCGGTCCGGCGCGCAAGTTCCTCAGCGTTCGGCCGCAGCGTATCGAGTTCGTCCAGCAAGGGATGACCGACATAGCTGCACGGCGGACCGCTTAGCTTGCGGTGAACGTCGGGCTCGAACGGCAGCACGGCGAGAAGCTGATCGACATACGCCCGCATCTTCCGGGCGCGGCCGGGACGCCAGACCCAAACCGTCGGCGATACGTAATCGACAATAGGAATCGAAGGATCGCGCGCGCGGACGCGTCGGGCCACACGATGAGTGAAATCCGGACTGTCGATGATCACCAGGACGTCGGGCTGCTCCTTCAGGACCGCATCGGTCGCCTCGCGGATTCTCCGCAGGATCATCGGCAATCGCTTCGGGATCGCGGCAAGACCGATGATCGACAGTCCGTCGATCGAAACGAGCGACGCGAGCCCTTGCTCCGCCATGTGGCGGCCGCCTATTCCGGTAAAGGTCGCCGCCGGTCCGAGCCGTTCGCGCAACGCCTTGATGAGACCCGCCCCAAGCCGGTCGCCGGATTCTTCTGCAGCGATCAGGAATATCTTCGGGCCTGCGTGAGGCTCGGGCATGTTCACAACGGCAATCCGGTGACAAACACGCCGGCCTGATCGGCCTTGGCGGTCATCACATCCGCTTCGGCGACCAGCGTACGTCCGGCGACAATGCCGATGCCTGCGAGTCCGGCTGCTACGATGCCATCGATCGTCTTTGGACCAAGCGTCGGAAGGTCAAACCGCAGGTCCTGCTGCACCTTCGGCATCTTCACCAGAACGCCACGGCCGGGTTTCGCGCGAATTCGCTTGTCTGCGCGCAACCGGGCTACCCGCGCCAGAAGCCCGTCGGTACCTTCGATGTCTTCGACGCAGACGACGTGACCGTCGATGACCACGACGCCCTGACCGACATCGAACGGACTGATCGCATGCATCAGTTCACGTCCCTTCGCGATATCCGCGATCGCCTCGGCATCTGGCGTGCGGCGCGTGATACTGCCTTCCGGCATCAGAAGTTCGGGAGCGACATCCTGGATGCCGACGACGCGAAAGCCATGGCGCTCGAAAATCCGGCTGATGCCCGTCAGCAGATGATCGTCACCGCCGCGCAGCGCTGCCGCAATAGAGGGGATGGCACGCACTGTCCCCCAGTCGAGACGAATGTCCGACAGTGCCGGCCTCACCATCCCGCCCAGAAACACGATGTCGCGACATCCCTCGGACCGTATCAGCCGGGTCAACCGGCCGACCTGGCCGAGCGCAACCCAATGATGCGGAAACTGCGTCACGCGAACCGGATCGCAAAAGCCCCTGACGGCGAATATGAACGGTGCGATCCCTCGCGCGCGCAGCGCCTCCGCCACTGAGAACGGCAGCACACCGCCTCCTGCAATGATGCCGACTGTTGCGGATATTTCGGGACCAGCTGTCATCGGGGTTCGAGGCGCGCGCGCTCAGTCGATTTGTTGGGGTTGTTGTGCGCCATGCAGAGCGGGCGCTTGTCGCTCTCATCGATGAATTTCAGGATTTCCGCAATGGCAGGATCGCTATGGGCCATGGAGCGCACAGCCGCAAGCCGGTCGGAGAAGACTCCGCCGCCGTGAAACAGCTGCTGATAAAAATCACGCACTAGCTGAAGACGCTTGTGCGTGAACTTTCGCCGCCGCATGCCGACGACATTCAACCCTTCGAGATGCGCGAATTGGCCGCTGACAAGGCCAAATGGAATGACATCACCGCGTAAACCGGAAACGCCGCCAACCATGGCCTGTGTTCCCACCCTGACAAACTGATGCGCCGCCGATAAGCCGCCAAAAAAAACGTAATCGCCGACTTCGCAGTGGCCGCCTAGCTGCACGCCATTGGCAAGAATGACATCATTGCCGATCTGGCAATCATGCGCGACGTGACTGTAGGCCATGAAAAATCCGCGCGACCCGACACGGGTCACACCGCCTCCGGCGGCCGTACCTGCGTTCATTGTGACCGACTCGCGGATGGTGCAATTGTCGCCGATCTCCAGCCTTGTCGGCTCTCCGCGGTGGCCGGAGGACTGCGGCGGCGTGCCGAGCGATGCAAACGGAAACACCGTACAGCCGTCGCCAAGGGTCGTGTGGCCACTCACGTTGACATGAGCGTGCAGTGTGCAGTTCGCACCGATCGTCACGTTCGGCCCGACGATGCAATAAGGCCCGATCGAGGCGTCCTCGCCGATGATGGCTCCATCCTCAATTCGCGCCGTTGGATCGATCTTGCTCATCAGCCCCTCATGCCTGCATGCCTTTCGCTCAGCTGAAAACTAGCCGTGCAGACGATATGACTTCGTTATAGTGCAAGCCCGCCCGCCATCAGGAATGAAAGACGACACAAGCATGGTCATCAATTGTTACGCATGATGACAAAAACAGGTCAGTCGGCAAGCATCGCGCCAACATCGGCTTCCGCGACCACTTCGCCGTTAACCTTGGCGTCGCCGTGAAACCACCACATGTCCCGCCGCCGCGTAACCAGCCGCATGTGATAGTGAATAATGTCGCCCGGCCCCGTCGGCTTGCGAAACTTGCATTTGTCGATGGTCAGAAAATACACCGCAGTCGGGCGATCAGTCTCGGTCGACAGCATGCCGATGACGCCGGCAGTCTGCGCCATGCCTTCGATCATCAGGACACCGGGATAGATCGGACGGTTAGGGAAATGCCCCAGGAATTGCGGTTCGTTGGCCGATACATTCTTGATACCGATCCCGCTGAAGTCCTTGCGGATGTCGATCACCCTGTCGATCAGCAGCATGGGATAGCGATGGGGCAGTGTTTTCAAGATCTGCCCGATATCCACGGCCTCGATGGTGATAGGCGCCTTCTCGTCCATTATGTCTGTTCCTCGTCGCCCGAACCGGACGGCTTCGATTTCGATTTCGCACTGCCTTCGCGGCCGAGGCGCTCCACCTCAAACAGCTCGCGAAAGAACTGCTTGATCGGCTTCGCCGGCGAGCCGCCCCAGCGCGCGCCGGGCGGCACTTCGCCGACGACGCTGCTTCGTGCCGCGATCTGCGCCCCGTCGCCGATGGTGGCATGATCGCTCACGCCGATCCGCGCTCCGAGGATAACCCCGTCACCGAGCGTCGAACTGCCTGCGATCCCGCTCTGGCTGACGACGATACAGTTCCGCCCGATGGTCACGTTGTGGCCGATCTGGACGAGGTTGTCGATCTTGCTGCCCTCGCCGATCACGGTGTCGTTCAGGGCACCCCGGTCCACCGTCGTGCCGGCGCCGATCTCTACCCCGTTCTGAATGATGACCCGCCCCACCTGTGGCACCTTCTGATGCCCCCGGGCGCCCATCAGGTATCCAAACCCGTCCTGGCCAATCCGGCAGCCCGGATGGATGATAACGTCGTTGCCGATGAACGCGCACAGGATCGACGCATTCGCGCCGATGTTGCAGTCCCGCCCGATCCGGACGCCCGCGCCGATCACCGCTCCCGAGCCGATCACTGTTCCGGAACCTATTTCGACGTCCGGCCCGATCACCGCGAGCGGATCGACCACAACGTCGTCCTCGAGATACGCGGACGAATGCACCACCGCACCGGCCGCGACGCCGCTGTTGTCGAACCACGAGGCAGGACGCAGGGTATCGGGGTAGAATGATCGCATCGCCGCGACAAAGGCGCGGTACGGCTCCGCCACGCGCAGCACGGCAACGTGTGAAGGAACGCTGCCCTCCATGCGCTCGTTCACCAGACACGCGCCTGCATGCGTCTGTTCGAGCTGAGCAGCGTATTTCTTGCTCTCGCAGAATGTCAGCTGAGAGGGGCCTGCACGGTCCAGCGATGCCGCTCCCGCGATGGCCTTGCCGGCGCACGACGGGTCGGCAAGCTGAGCGCCGGTCAACGCAGCAAGATCCGCCAGCGTCACCGGTGAAGGACTTTTAAAGAACGTCCTCTGCGTCATTCCA
>Ga0255047_10001324_pt1 | contig 18186 bp, 20 predicted proteins | sample JV7_2_1_MG_FD_183640 | JGI IMG/M metagenome (GOLD analysis project Ga0255047, IMG submission 183640) | Seawater microbial communities from Jervis Inlet, British Columbia, Canada - JV7_2_1 | ecosystem: Environmental > Aquatic > Marine > Inlet | place: Canada: British Columbia | collected 2016-10-06 | reverse complement strand
TTGGTCTCACCCCGTAGAAGTGGTCATTTGAAAGCTGAAACGTTGCGAGTGGTCTCCTTCTTCTTCGTCAACGGAAATCATAGCAGGTAGAAGTGGTCATTTGAAAGCTGAAACGTTGCGAGCCTGTTAACTGCATGATTGGGTCTCCTCGTGAAAGGCCGTAGAAGTGGTCATTTGAAAGCTGAAACGTTGCGAGGCATAGGGGTTATCCGCCTCAATGCTGCCCTCCTGGTAGAAGTGGTCATTTGAAAGCTGAAACGTTGCGAGGTGAAAAGCTCTCAGCCGCCAACTCGGGCCGTCGTCGTAGAAGTGGTCACTTTAAGGCCGTCACTTCACGTGGCGGCCTTTTTTCATGCCAATCTAATGCACGTTATGCACATTTGTCTATTTTGTGCATATCTTCTATTCCGCATCTAGCCATACGTTCCAAGTATGGCGACAACCGACGCGGAGAAACTGGTAGCAGTTGAAGCTGCGATTGACCGCTGTCTCGATGCCCAAGAGTGGCAGACGGCGAGCGGTCGACGAATGCTCAACGCTCAGCTAAGCCAGTTAACCAAGCGTGAAGAATCGCTCATCGCCCGCATCGCTGGCGCCACCAACAGCGGCTCGATGGCCTCCGTGGGACAGATTCGCAGACCGGCCTAGCATGCTCAACACCGCAATCGACAACCTGATTGGCATTGTATCCCCGCGCTGGGCTGCGCGCCGTACTCAGTGGCGGTCAGTTCACAAGCAACTTAAAGCGTCCGCGACCGATCACGAGGCAATGCGCAAGATGCTCGCTGGCCGCAACGCTGGCGGGTATGACGCTGGGAAAAACAACCGGCTAACGTACCGCATCGAGGGCTCGGCACACGAGAACGATTTGCCTCGCGAGCAGATCAAGACCATGCGGTGGCGGTCATGGAACCTGTTCCGCAACAACCCGCAGGCCCGCAAGATTATCCGATCACTGCAAGCCAAGGTGATCGGTCGAGGACTCTCGCCGCAACCCCAGACGCTCTTGCCTGACGAGACGCCACACGTTGAGTTTCGCAGGCGAGCCCGCCAGATTTGGGCCGAGTTCGCCGCTGAGGCTGACTTTCGCGGTAAGCCAGGACGGGGCGGGCAACACCTGACATCGCTGAACAAGACGGCGCTGAAGTCGATTGTCCTGTCAGGATCCGTAATGCTGCGATTTCAGCCGTTGGACCGTGCGACGCAGGGAAAAAAACAACTGCTACTGCCGTTGCAAATCCAACTGGTCCACAGTGATCGACTCGACGAGCGTGTGCATGACGGCAACCGAAAGTTCTACGGTGTCGAACTGGACGCCAGTGGGCGGCCGGTTGCGTATCACATCCTTAAAGGCGACGAGACCGAGGATTCGACCAAGGTTCCGGCCGCTGAGATTGTTCATTTGTTCGCCGAAGAGGATATCGACCAACTACTCGGGACTCCGTGGCTGGGCGCGGCACTGCTGACGATGGATGACCGCCGCAGTTACGAAGGCAGCGAGCTAACGGCCGCTGAGATGTCCGCGTGTGTTGTCGCCGGCTATCGTCGCTCTGGTGGTCAGACACAGCTTGGGCTCGCGAATTCAGACGCCGACTACGACCTGACCGATACGGACGGCAACGCAATCACCAGTTTACAGCCTGGCATGTTCATGGACTTGGGCGAGAGCGGTGAGCTGCAAATGATTAGCTCGAACCGACCCAACAGTAGCGCCGAAGGGTTCCTCGCTCACCTGATCCGCAGCGAAGCCGTCGGGATGCCGGGCGTCAAGACCAGCACGCTGACGGGCGACTACCGCAATTCGAGTTTCTCCAGTGAGCGATCGGCCGACAACGACGCATGGCCGGAACTGGAAGACCTACAGGACTGGTTTGCGTCCGGGTTCTGCCAGCCGATCTACGAGCAAGTGATCATCACCGCCGCGACTGCTGGTTTGTTTGACGGTATCGAAGGATTTACCCTCGCTGATTTCAACACTCGGCGACGAGACTATCTCATCACCAACTGGCAGGGGCCGGTTGCACGATCGATCAACCCGAAGGATGACGCCAAGGCAGCCACGAACCGGGTGCAGAATGCGAACAGTAGCCCGCAGCGTGAGGCGGCACAGATCGGCCGCGACTGGCGTGAGATTCTCCAGGAGATTCAGGAATTCATCGCGTATGCGCAGGACCTTGGCGTGCCTGACGACGTCTGGCAGCAAGCTCTGGGTATCGTCCAGATCGATGCTCAGACATCAAAGGAAGCGGCACCTGATGAGGAGCAGACGGAACAACAGCAGGACGATGCGACGACGTTCGAAAGCACGAGGTTGACCGGGTTCGCGTTTGAGGAGCAGACGGAACAACAGCAGGACGATGCGACGGCGGCCAAACTCAAGCTGGCATAGGTGGCGACATGGATGACGACAAAAAACGCGATGCGAAGTATGCCTCACGACAGCTTGCTCTGGCTGTACGACGAGCAGCTTTACGGCTAGAGGAACTGAAAGCGAAGATGGAACTACCCACCGCTCACGGCCCCGTATTCACCCGCCCGACCGCAATGGCCAGCGCTGCACAACGCACCAAGCGAGCGGGCCAGCGATCGACGTCTAAGATTTCGGCCGCTGCAAAAGATGGCGAGGGTGAAATTCTACTGTACGGCACGATCGGCGAGGACTGGTGGGGCGATGGCACTTCCGCCAAGGCGTTCAGTGATATTCTCGACTCGCTAGGTGACGTCAATACAATCCGCTTGCGGATCAACAGCGGCGGAGGTGACGTGTTTGACGGGACGGCAATGTACAACATGCTCGTCAAGCACGACGCCCGTGTGACAGTCGAAATTGAAGGTGTGGCGGCCAGTGCGGCAACCATGATTGTGATGGCGGGCGACGAAATCCGCATCAGCGAGAACGCTCACTTCATGATTCACGCGGCGTCCGGCGGTGTACGAGGCAACGCCAAGGAGATGCGGCAGTATTTGCAACTGCTCGACAATGCCGATCACCTTATTCGGTTGACGTATTCCGCTCGAACGGGAATCAGCGACGACGATCTCGTGGAGATGTTGGCATTCGATAACTGGATGACGGCGGCGGAAGCGCTGGAGCATGGATTCGTCGACGCGATCGACGAGGCCAAGACCATTACGCCAGACATTACGCCAGAAGACTCGTCACGCAAGCGATTGACGTCATTAACCGGCGAGCGTCTGGAATGGGCCGAAAATACAATCGCGGCATTCGCGGCGGGTATTGATGCCCCGACCTCTTTGGCAATCAGCGCCACGGCTGACCTGGTGGCGACCAACAATAACAACTCGACGGGCAACAGCTCGCAAACTTCTTCTGCAAAGGACCCAGAAATGAACAAAAAACTACGGGCCAAGTGCGTCGCGGCTGGCATGTCCGAGGATCTCAATGACGAGAAAGCCAATGAGTGGCTGGAAGTGCAAGCCAACTTCGACAAGGTGATGACTCCCGCGTCGGTCGTGAAAGATCCTCCGGTGGATGACACAGCCAAGGGGCTGACCGCTGACGAGATGATGAAATTATGGGACGATCGCGAGAAGGCCAAGGCCGAGAAGCGATTACAGTGGCGCAAGGACGTTGACGCCACGATCGAACTGGCCCTAGGTGACCATGCTCCCGGTGAACTGGCGGCCACCTGCTACGACATGCAGGCCGACGGCGCCGATGCGATGCACAAGCACGTCCTCGATGCCAAGGCAGAGTATGCCAAGAAGCATGACGGGGAGGTCTTCACGGTGACGTCTTCCGACGTACAGCCACGCGACCGACACATTGCGGCGCTGAAAGATGGATTGCTGGCCAGGTGCTTGACGAACTTCACGGCGTCACAAGTCGATAAATACTTACCCGAGAAGGATCGGGCCAAGGGGTGGGATGACTTCTCGCAAATGCCTCTGCTGAAGATCGCCGAGCAGTGCTTACTTGCTGACGGCATCGCTGACCGGGACATCCGCCGAATGACGGGTCCGCAGATCGCGCAGGCCGCACTCGGCTTTCACAAAGCGGCGGGTATTCGGGCCGACGCGGCGATTCACACAACGGGCAGTTTGACGACCATCACGCAAGATGCGGTGAACAAAAGCCTGCTGGCTGGCTATGAAGAATCGCCAGCCACGTGGCGGGCTGTTGGTCGTCAAGCGGCGAGCGTGCAGGATTTCAAAACAATTCGCCGCATCTCGTTGGGCGCGGCGGCAAACCTGCCAGTCTGGCCTGACAACACGGCTCCGGAAAAAGCGAAGTTATCGGAGCAAGAGGAAACCTACGCAGTCGAGGCGAGGGCGGAAACACTGAGCTTCTCGTGGCGGCTTTTGGTGAATGACGATCTGGATGCCTTGAGCCGCCGTCCTCAGTTGCTTGGCGACGCGGCAGGCAGAACCGTCAACGCCAATTTCTGGGCGCAGGTCACCGGTAACCCGACGATGGCTGACGCGCAGTCGCTATTCTCGGCAGTCACCGGTAACCGCAAGCGCAAGAACTTGACGACTGGAGCCGGCTCGCCGTCAGTGTCGACGGTCAACACGCTGCGATCGCTGATGCGGCTGATGCGAGGTTTGAACGACGCCGAAGGCAACGAAGGCCCGGACGTGTTGAACCTCGCGCCTGCGTTCATTGTGGGGCCGGCTGCATTGGAGGGCACGATCTTACAGCTGGTCATGTCGCCCAGCGACCCGGCAATCAGCAACTCGACGGCGTTTAACATCGCCGGCAACTTGACGCCTGTTATCGAGCCGCTGCTGGATGCGAACAGTTCGACCGCTTGGTACCTCTTCGCATCACCAGGACGCGTCGACACGGTCGAAGTGACGTTTTTGACCGGGCAGGAGACGCCCGTCACGGTTGAGTGGCGGGATGATGAGACGCTGTCGCAAAACTTCAGCATCATTCAGACGTTTGCCGCCAAGGCAATCGACCATCGTGGTTTACAAAAGCATGCCGGAGCGTAACTAACCAAGGGAGAGCCGACGCCCTTTCAAGTCGGCAGACAAACCCAGAGGGGGCCGTGCAATTTCGCACGGCCAGCAATAAGGGCGTAGCTGGTTGATCGCCAGTGAGACGCCGAAAACGTCGAGCCTTTTTCGGGGGTTCGTGCGAGCGCCGCACGTGCCCCCGTTTTTTTGAAAGGTTCGACAATGACAGTTTCCAGAGGTGTCACGACCAAGATTGACAATTTCGACCGCGCCCAGGCATTCACCACCACGTCCTACGACGGATGGCAGATCAAGGATACGTCCTCGGCAGGTACGCCGACGTATCTGTGTATTACCGAGGATGGAGGCGCGGCAAAGCTCACGCTTGCGGCGACCAGTGAGGCTGAGATTGTCACGCTCTATTGCGGCGACGTGCTGCCGTACGACCTCGCCAAGCTGCAACACCTGTGGTGGATCGCGAAGGTGGCCGGCATCGACTCGGTCACGACGCTGGTGTTCGGCGCTGCTAATGCGCAGAACGACACGGACGATACCGTGGGCGTGAGCGCATGGTTTCGCATGGAGGGTTCGGCTTCCACCACGGCTGTCGTTGTCGAGACGGACGATGTGACCAACGAGCAAGTGGATGTCGCAACCGGTGAGACGCTGGCCGCGGTCTACAAGAAGTTTCAGCTTGACTTCACCAACGGCCTGGCTGACGTGCGATTCTACATCGATGGCGCGCGAGTGGCGGACGGCACGACGTTTGACATGTCGGATGTTTCTTCCGGCCAAAACGTGCAGCCGTACGTTCAGCTGCAAAAGGCAAGCGGAACCGGCGTACCGTCAATCACCATTGCTCAGTTCGGGGTGCAGTACGAGTGGGCCTACGGTGCGTAGCCAATTACCCGACGGACGGTAAGCGGCCGTCACGTGGAGCGAACAATGCAAAGTCCAGAATCCTACCCAGGCCGGGCAATCGCTGTCAATCAAGTGCTGCTTGCCTCCGCAGCCCGCACAGCTACCAGCACGGGGAGCACGCCGGTTGAGAAGATCCTGGCTGGCTTCAAGGTTCTGTTCTTTCAACTCGACGTGACGGCCGCCGCTACCGCTGCGGGTGACAAGATCGACGTATACGTGCAGACCACCCTCGACGGGACCAAGTGGGTGGACATCGTCCATTTTACGCAGATCCTCGGCAACGGTGGCGTGAAGCTGTTCCGCACGAAAGTAAACGCCGATGTGGCGACTGCCGAGTTCGAGAACGGGGCTGCGTTGGGTGCCGCTGCCGTGCGAAATATCGTTGGCGACCAGTACCGTTGCCGATGGGTTGTTACCAGTGCGGACGCTCCGTCATTCACGTTCAGTGTTGTGGCCAACGCGACATAGGAGACGACTACCCGATGGCTTCGACTGCCGATACTGCCTTTGCGAACACCTACGCACAGGACCGGACGTTGTTCGGCGTTTCGGTCCAGGTGCAGCGCGGTGCGACGACTGACGCGGCAGTGACGGCGGTGGTCGAGAAGGAAGAGGATGCCACCACAACGTTCGGGATGGATGACGACGAGGACGAAGGAACATCGATCAAGGTTGAAGAGAAATGGTACGTCTTCGACCTCGCGAACTACACATCCAACACGGTAGCGACAAAACCACAAGAGGGTGATCGAATTCGCGAGACCGTCAACGGCACCGAGTATCAGTATGAGGTGGTTCATTTTCAGTGGTATGACGAGGACGGTCTGCGGTGGCTCGTGAAAACTAATAAAGTCGGGGCAGTGTGATGGCTGCCGTCATAGTAGAAGTTGCGAACGCGGTCGTTAGCGAGCTGAATGACAAGACGAACAACACTTTCAGCCAGACGTTTAACGCGAAACGATCATGGGCCGACTGGTCGGAGAAACTCGAAGAGGAAGACAAGCTTTCTGTCGATGTCGTGCCAACGCAGCGGGGCTACACCGAAACGGATGCCACTTCAAGGGCAAGCCTGGAACACACGATCCAAATCGATATCGGCGTACGGCAACGATTTGGCCCGACGAAACAAACGACGGATAAGGGACGGATTGACCGAGTCCAGATAGACGGCATGGTGCTGCTACTTCAGGAGATCGCGGAGCATTTCATGGTCGACCGATTGGCTAGTTACGATTCCGCCAGGTGGGAGAGCACGAGAATTTTGGGGACGTACAACAAGAAAATGCTGCGGGAGTTGCGGCAGTATTTCGGGTTCGTGCGGCTGCAGTTCGAGGTTGACAAGGACTTACCGTCAGAGCGAGACACGGTGTAGGTCATGGCTACAAGGCGAGCAAAAGCTGGTGGCGAAACCATTGGCGGGAAGTTCTTCAAGGGTGGCCAGTTCATCAGCGCTGAGTTTTTGGAGAAGTCGGGTTTCAAGCGGAAGATGCAGCGAGCAGTTGACAAGGGAGCGTACGACAGTTTCTTTCACGCCGCATCGAGCATCCGCGAGTGGATGCGGAAGTCGCTTCTCAAAGCGGAAGGACCATCGAAGACAGGATCACCGCCCCACACACACAAAGGCGTGCCTCTTCGCCGTGCCGTCGTATTTCACGCCACGAAGGAAGATGCGGTGATTGGTCCTCGTGAATCAGTCGTTGGAGATGTCGGGCGAGTCCACGAGTTCGGCGGCATCCGCCACAAAACAAAGTACCCCAAGCGGCCATTTGCCTTCCCGGCACTGGAAGCAAACCTACACCGTTTCGCCGGCGAATGGGCCGGCTCAATTGGAGACTGACAGAGCAACAACCAAGGGGTCGCGTTAATTCGCGAGTCAATCGCGGCCCCTATTTTTGAAAGGCTAGACAGATGGCCAAAAAACGAGCCGGCTGGGAACGGATGATCTATTACGGCAATGCCGGAACGGCTGCCGCAACTCTGATTGAGTACGCCACTGATATCGACGTGAATTCGCCAAAGGAGTTCGCCGAGACGACCACGCGGGGTGACGGGACGACTCTGCCGAAAAAGACTGAACAAGTCGTGCAACTCGCAACTGAAGTCTCGTTCAAATATATCTACCGCGATGGTGACGCCGTTATCTCCGCACTGATTGCCGCCGAGCGAACCGGAACCACGAGGGCAATCAAGGTGCTTCGTTATAGCGGCGGTGAGACTGAGTTTGACGGCGATTGTTACTTTGAGATGAACTCTCCGGGGCCGCTAACCGGCGGCATGGAGATCGAGTTTACTTGTCACCCGACTGACGACGACGCACGAGCTTGGGCTGTCGGCTAACCCGCTAACCAACAAGGGGGCGGGCCATGCCTTCCGCTCAACATTTGAAGTCGATACGGTTCCCGCAGTATTCGTTCAGCTCGAACGAGACTGCGGTGTCATTCGATTCCATTGCGGTCTACGAGATTACCTTAGCGGTTGTCGATCCGCAAAACGTCGGCACGCTGACGACGCGAACTGATGCCGATACTGGTGTTGCCACGCTCGTTACCGGGCACTCAATCACGACAGGTGAAGTTGTCGACGTGTACTGGGCAGCCGGCGTACGGTACGGGATGACCGCCACGGTCTCGGTCAATGCCGTGACTGTTGACGGTGGCGCTGGTGATGATCTACCGGCGCAGGATACGGCTTGCACGGTGGTCGAACAAACGTCAATCACGGTGCTCAACCTCGATGGTGACAATGCCAAAATGATCGGCGTGTTCTATCGCAACGCTAGTGATACAGGCGCGAAGGCGCACATCAACTTCCAAGATTCAGGTGCAGCCACGATTCGGGAAGTCGACTTGGTGCACGAGACGGCAAACGGCGGGCTCGATGAAATCTTGAACATCAGCGGTGGCGACACCAACACGTATACCGGCAATCCAGTCACGCAAGGCAAGGCGAGTCACGACAGCGTAACAGCCGCCGCCGTGCTGTATGTGTTGGCCGGCATCGACGCGACGCCATAACGGAGAACACCAATGCCTAGCGCAAAAGCTAATAATAATTTCGTGTTTCCTGGGTATGCGTTCGACGCGAATGAGGCCGAGGTTTCGTACGACAGTCTATCCGCCTATGAGATCACTCTGGCAGCCGTACCGTCGGCGAACAGCGGAACGCTTGACGAGCGGACGGATGACAATACGGGATTTGCGAATCTTGGCGCGGCACATACGATCGCGAATTCCGCGACGGTCGACGTGTACTGGGCAGCCGGCGTGCGGTATGGAATGACCGCCAGCACGAGCGGTGGGGACATTTCGCTTGAAGGAGGCGCCGGTGATGTGCTGCCTGCCTTGTCAACCGCCATCACGGTCGTTACCCAGACGGCGATTAACCCGCTGAATCTGGATGGTGACAATGCCAAGATGATTGCGGTTGTTTACCGCAACGCTAGTGACACAAGCGCGAAGGCGCATGTCGACTTCCAAGATTCTGGCTCCGTCACGATTCGCGAGGTGGACCTGGTGCACGAGACGGCATATGGCGGGCTGGATGAGGTTCTGAATATCAGCGGTGGCGACACCAACACGTATACCGGCAATCCAGTCACGAAGGGGACCACCAGCCATGACAGCACGTCTGCCGCGACGCTGTTCATTGTGGCCGGTATTGACGCAACGCCATAACGGTGCGGGGTGTTTCGTGGGAGCGTCGGTCATTGACCTCGCTCCCTTTTTTCACAACTGGAGGCAATATGGCAACGTTCAAAGATTCCGAGGGTGGCGAATGGGTGGTTGAGTTTGACGCGTTTCTGTTGGATGACATCAAGACCGAGATTGACCTGGATCTTGGCGACTTATCCGCGTCGGCATGGCACGCGATCGAGACGCATTCACCGACGGTAGTGAAGGTGTTGGCTGTTGCGTGTAGTGATGAATGCAAAACACGCAGCCTGACTGACCGCCAATTCTCAAAGCTAATCATCAGCGAAGCGATCGAAAGGGGCCGACAAGCCTTGCTGGCGGCGGCAAAGGATTTTTTCCCACTGAGCGAATGGTCCGCGATGGAATCCTATTTGACGAAGAGGAAGTCGGGCCAGGAGATGATGACGGAGGCGAAGCTGCTGACGGAGAACAAGGAACTGCTCCCGATGCTGGCGGAAGTCCTGTCACTGATCGAACAGATGCCGCCGGACATGAAGGCGGGAGCGATGGCCGAGATAGAGAAGCAGGTCACGGACGCGGGCGGCGATATTTCAGATTTGGAACGATTGGCGGCGAGCGGGTCTGTTTCCGCCCAGGATTCCCAGCCGCTGAATGCTGCCACCGACTTGCCGGTGAATGTGGAATCATTGCCAGAGGAATAACGTTGCGGGTCCTGTGGCTGATGGCGTGTGGGCGGAGAGAAGATCGACGTATGCTGTCGCTCGATGTGTGGCGGTTGTTCAACGCGGCCAAGCTGGACAGCGATACATACCTCAGAACGGGCGTTGTGCGGGTGTGGTCGAAAGTGACGTACGTTCCGCCGAACCCGCTGATTGACGCGGAGATAGAACGACTGAAAGCTGAGAAGAAGAATGAGCAGACGTGACGTCGAGGCCGGGAGTGCTTTTGTTCGGTTGTTCCTGAAGAACGACATGTCGAGGGCGCTCACCAGGTCGCTGATGAAAATGCGACGTACGCTGGCCAACACGGGCCGCAACCTGACTGACATCGGCACCCGCATGGCCGTCGTCGGCGTTGCAGCGGCGGCTCCGTTTGCAGTGGCGGTACGCGCTGCGTCCGCGATGCAGGAAACTATGTCGAAATTCGATACGGTTTTCGGTGACCAGGCGGTAGCGGTGAAAAAATGGAGCGACGACTACGCCAATGCGGTAGGGCGATCCAAACAGCAGATCGCCGATTTTATGGCGGGGACGCAAGACCTTTTTGTCCCACTTGGTTTTGACGCCGCCAGCGCGGAGCAGTTTTCCAAGACGCTGGTTGAACTCACGCACGACGTTGCGAGCTTCAACAACAAAGCGGATAGCGACGTATTGCGAGACTTCCACGCAGCCCTGACAGGCGGTGGCGAAACGGTAAAAAAATACGGCGTTGTTTTGGATGCAGCCGGCGTGAAAGCTCGACTGCTGGCCAAGGGGATTGATCCGCAAAAGGCAAGCAATCAGCAGAAGGTCCAGGCGAGGCTAAACATCTTGCTGGAAGGCACCACTGCCGCGCAGGGCGACGCAATTCGTACGGCCGGAAGTTTCGCCAACCAAATGAAACGCCTGCATGGTGTCACGATGGACACCGCCGTAGCTGTTGGCGGTGCGCTACTTCCTCCGCTGGTGAAAATGATCCGGCGAGTTACACCGCTCATCAAGGATTTTTCGCAATGGGCGGCGGCCAACGGTAAGGTGATTCTCACCACCGCTGGTGTCGTGGCTGGTGTCGTTGCAGGGGGTGCAGCGCTGTGGTTGCTCGGCTCGGCGACGACAGCCGTAGCGGCGGCAGTTGGGCTGCTCATCACAGCGTTGTCGGTGGCCGGCGCCGTCATTACGTTCATCGCCTCACCCATCGGTGTCCTTGCGGCGGCATTGATTGCGGGCACGGTCGCATGGTTCCGTTTCACCGAGTCGGGGCAGGCTGCAATCGCAGGGCTTATGACCCCCCTATCCAACTTGCTGGCGATTGCCAAGCAATCATTCGGGGGCATTGTCGCCGCCATCACATCAGGCGACTTTGCACGCGCCGGCAAGATCGCGATGGCAACACTTACGCTCGTTGTCGCCGAAGGGATGGACATGTTGCGCTCGTTGTTTGGCGAGGGTGTTGCGGGTATCGCTGGCAGACTTGCGCAAGGTGACATCGCCGGCGCATGGTCGGATAGTCTCACGCACATGGGGCTGCTCTGGGCCAGCTGGTCAGAAGGAATTGTCAACACGTTCACGGGCGTCGCGCAGTCGGTTATCGACTTATGGGCCAAGGCCACTACGTTCATTTCTGACAAGATACTAGAGCTTGCATCGCTACCTGTGTTCGCTGAGGCGTTCGAATTGGTGAGCGGCGTCAATGTTCGTGACGAATTGTCGCGTGGCAAGAAACTCGGCGGTCCAGATTTGGCGGACGTGAAAGGTATGGCTGGCAGTGACATCGCCAGGCGAGCGGGAGGAATGACTGCCGCGCTTGACGCAATCAACCAAGCAGCACGAGCAAAGACGGATGATGCTGCGTTGGCATCGGTCAACGCGACGGCTGGCAGCTTGGACTCAGTCAGCGCCGCAACGGCCAAGGCACGCCAAGAGTTGGACGCATTGACGGCGGTGGCCACTGTATCGGCCGATGGCGCTGGCACGCTGGCCGAGACGCCAACGGCTGGTGGAGGTGGCGTGACTGGTGGACCTGGTCCCGCTGTAACCGGCGGTGGTATCGGCACGGCAGTTGGCACGACATTCAGCGCGGCAAGCGCACTCGCCCAAGGGTTCGGCCCGCAGACATCACAGACGGCCAGGGAGTTGCATGTTATCGCGGAGGCTACGCGGGGATCGAAGCAAACGCTGGAGGAGATGACGGGGAAAATAGACGTCGTAGTGAGAGGGCTGACCCGCAGCTAAATCATGACCGCACAATTTGAACGAGTGAAGGGCGTCAGTTCGACGTTGAACCGCGAGTCACTTACGGCCGTCGTGCCGTTTCAACTGCTCGATACAATTCCCACCACGGCCGGCGGTGACTACTTCGATACCGTTGCCTCAATGGCCATGGCGTGGATCAAACAAAACTTGCCAGTCTATGACACGCCGTTCGGTCGGCTGCACTGGAACACCATCCAATTACAGGAAAACCACTACGCACAAAACTATGGGATCGCGGTAACGTACGGGCCACATGATCACCAGGCTGGGGCATACCAGCTTACTATCGATCAGGCTGGCGGAACCGTTAACGTCAAGTCGGGGATTCGCATTTCGGGGTGGGGCTCGAAGGGCGACGGAGCGGGCGGGCTTAAGGGCGGTATTGGGGAAAATGAGCCGACCGATAACTCCGACTACGTCGACAACGATGGACAGATCGACATTGACCCGCAAAGCAAAGAGGTGCGGGGAGTTGATATTCCGGTCGAGGAAACAAAGATTACCGTCAGCTTTCGGCACCCCGAGGCGTTTCTAAATGCCGCGTATATCAAAAAGATCGGCAAGATGGTGGGCTACCCGAACAACGACACCTTTTTGACGTATGAGCCTGGCGAGGTGCTGTACCTTGGCGGCAACTTCACCGAGACCAATACCGAGGCGTCTGCCAGCTATACGTTTGTTATCAGCTACAATGCGACAGACCTAACGATTGGCGGGCAGTTGCAAACCGATGGGTCGATCGTGGGCGGCATTGTGATCGGCGAGAAGAAAGGTTGGGACGTCTTGTCGCCAGTGTACGTGCAAGAGAAAGCGAACGGTCGCACGGTGACGCTGCTCAAGTATATCGAGATCATTCGCCCCGCTGGCCGAGAATGGAAGAACTTCGTGACTGAATTCGGCTGGGGAGGCTCTTAATGCGCAAGGTATCGTCGGGGCAATTCTGGCAACCCCGGAGCGTTGCGGAAGACAACGCTATCGCGGAAGTTGCCGATCACTACAGGCGACGGCAGAGGTTGTCTCAGGGGACGTCAGGCGATGTTCCGGTCCTGTGGACCCCATCAATTCAGCGAATCCGAAACGGTAGCGGCAGCGATCGCATTACCGGCGACATTCTGGCAATCAACTATAACGCTCAGACGGTCGATTTCGACGAAACGGTTGCGGTTGCCGGTGGATCGAAGAACGTCTACGAATCGAATGGCACGATTAACCCGCTCGACTTGATGACCAATTTGATATTGTCTGGCGTAAAGCCTTCGACAGGTAGTAGCCCAATATATAGGCATGTCGGGCGATTCGCTGTTCTGCTGGAACCGATCAAGGCAACCGAGACGGGCCTATGTGTCATTGACGGGCTGGCAGCGGCCAGACTGACAATGGACCACGAGGACCACCCTTACGCCGACATCGCCCACAATTCAACCCGCCTTACATCAAACTGGTACGGCTCTGCGGAGATTATCCATTGGGTTACCGTCACGCTCAACGACGACGTGACAGAAGAGACATGGGGCCTTGTCCGCATGGGGCCATTCCAGGCGCCGATCTACAAGGGCACTGTCACGGAAATCGGTGGCATCGGTTCGGGTACTTCGGGTGACGTTGACATTTTCTACAACGTCTATTATGACGCCGTGACGTCAACGACAATTACCGCTCATCGCTGGATGGAGGGCGCCAACACCGTGGAGAACAGCGCGGAATGTCTCGTGCGGTACTTCCGCGATGAGGGTAAGTGGTACATTACCGAGCAGGAGTGCTAGGCGATGCTGTTTAGTCCTGGCTGTAATTGCTGCGACTGCATCATTTGGCAGGACAAGCTGAACGATAGCGTAATCAGTGGCAACTGGACCCAGGCATCTGGCGGGTGGATAGAAGGTATTGATGGCCTCAGCGTCTACTTGGCCGATACGAATGCCGTGATTTATCATGGGAGTGAAGTTACTGGTAATGTTGTCCTTTATGCATGGATCACAAGCCTAAGTAGCGCAACCGGAAGACCCCGATTCATCATTGGATATGATTCTCTGTATGCGAATTATATCTATGGCGAAGTGCGATGTACGTCCGGAAGCGCCGAACACACATTAGCAATCGGCCAAGTTATTGACGATGTTGATACAGTATTATGTACAACCGATCTGACATGGGGCATAGAGGACAACGAATTTTTGCTGTCATGGGAAAGCGATACAGGGCTTGTGCGTTTCGGGACGCCAAACGGCGGCATCGGTCGACCGTCTCCAGCACTAGAGGTAAGCCATGTTGTAGGGGCGATGCCGGGGACCTATACCGGCTTCGGTTCGGGAGATCCAGCACATGCGGATCACACGTTTCATGATGCGATCGCTTATGACGACCTGGCGAAGAACCTCCCTGGTTGTGGTGACTACGCTTGCTCAGCTTGCCTTGAATGTCCGCCAGCCGAAATGACGGTCGTCATTGCTGGTACTTACGTCGGTGGGGCATGGTGTGATGGATTGCCTGGGACATGGGTGTTGCCGCTTGTTCCGTCAATTACTAGGCCCGCTCGATACTACAAGGAGTTTATTGACGAGTACGGAGTGGAGGATTATTACGTGGAAATGATTATTGCGGAGCCTCGATGTGCTCCCGGCGGTTGGATTACCGTGACATTCACCAACCCGAACAGTGGGCCGTCAAATACAGTTAAATTCACGAAAACGCACCCGACTACCAACACGACGAAATGTTCTGACTGGGTAGATATGGATGTTCCGATAAGCCCACTATCCGCGCATTGCTTTCCGATAATATCTCCAACGTGCAAGGTGAGCGCCTGATGTGGATTTGTCCGCAGTGCGGCAAGGAGATCAACGGGCAACCTCCTCCACCGATTCGTTGCCGTTGTGACTTCGTTGACTATCACCCGCAATATTCACTTCATCCCCGCGACGAGCCACGGCACTCATCACACCCTGATGATAACCCAAGCAATGTTCATCCGTCCGTCGTACGCAGAATAATGGAGGTTTGCAAATCTTGTGATCTGTTTCCATGTCTAGCAAGCAACGCATGTCGTCATGAGGATGCAATCATCAGGCAGGCAACCGTAGTATGTCCCCAAGGCCACTGGTCGCTGTCGTCATTGGACGTAAGTGAAAACGGATTTGGCGATGTCGTGTGTGCATGCTGGCTGGCGGCATCGTTTCCACTGTTGACATTGTTTGCGGAAGGCCCCCGTTCAGATATTCTCGCTTTGTTCAATGTTAAAAGCTCATCTATAATAACGCAGGTGAGTATACGAGAGTGTTTCAAGACTGAGGTCGTTGACCATTGCCACCCGCCACGACTCTTGCGATGGGCTCAACACCTAGGTTTGAGCGGCCCGTTGATCCGTCCAACACATAGTATCACATTAGAGGAAATTAAGGCGGCTCGGGCCAAGCATGGCGAACCGATTGTGTTTTGCGAAGGTGCTAGGACGAACTGGCCTAGCAAGATCTGGCCGCACTGGGACTCGCTTGAGTCACTGATGTTTGACGAGTGTATATTGCGGCTGGATGATTCGAGAACATGGCGAGAATCCGCCGCGATCATGCTTGCGGCGAAGATGGTTATTGGAATCGACTCCGGCCCTGCGCACGTTGCCGCGACGCTTGGCGTCCCCACCGTGGTCATCTACGGACCGACGACGGACGGGTTGTTCTCGCACACGCCGAACGTGATCGGAGTATCGCCAGACAGGCGACTCGCCCCGTGTGCTGGATGCTGGACGGGATGGGGCTACGATAAGTCGGTATGCGATGCGGGGTGTTACGCGATCTCTACGATCACCCCCGACGACGTTTTGCGAGTGATGGAGGATGCCACGTCGCGGGCCGCGAAGTTTCCCGTCGGTGACGAGGCATTCCGGCAAGCCAGAACGGCCAAGCTCGACGAACAGAATCCGTTGATGAACCATCACGGCTATCAGGTGCGACGGCGATTCCTGAAAGAGGACAACGTGATTGTGCAGGACGTTGGCCTCCAGGACTGCTACCGACTGGCGTCAATCGAGTTGCCAGAGAAAGCGGTAGTAGTCGATGCGGGCGCCCATGTCGGCGTGTTCGCGAAGACGTGCCGAGACCGATTCCCGACAGCCCGTATATATTGCGTCGAGGCGTGCCCGGAACAAATCCCCGCGCTTCAGCGAAACACAAACGGCCGCGGGGCTGTGATCAACGCGGCGCTGACGTACGAACGCGACGTGGCGATGGAAAACGCAATCTACCCTGGGACGATCAACACCGGGTCCGGCCGGGTTGTCACCGCGCGAGACCTGCGGCATCGGGTGGATACTGAGAGCCTACCGACGGAGCCGGATAGCGTCGAGGGCGGCTACTGGTGGGCGGACTTCCGGCCGTTGGAGACCGTGACGCTCGAAGATATCATGCATCGGTTTGACTTGGACCACATTGACCTGCTCAAATTCGATTGTGAGGAATGTGAATTCTCTGTCCTCGAAAACACAACTAGCCTTGACAAGATCAGTCGCATCGTTGGCGAGTATCATGGCGAGGAGCGTTTCAATAAACTAATTGCCTCGCCTCGATTCGCGGGATGGCAAGTGGAGATTGTGAGAGATGGGGAAATCGGGTTGTTCGACATGCGCCCCAATCATCGTTAGCGGACCAGGGCGATCGGGTACGACGTTCACGGCAGCGCTCTTGCAGCACCACGAGGACTTGCGGGTACTGACACAAGTTCCAGTGCTGATGGATGCGTGGTTGCTGATGTGGCGGGAGTGCATGGATTCTGCCAGGATCCACGGGCGCCGCAAGCGATATGATTGCTGTGGGGTACGATCATATGAAGTTGCCCGCGACTTGTGGTGTGATTCACTGTTGCGTTTCTTGAATGATGGTAAGCGAGTCCGAAAACGCTGGGGCGTCAAGTGGCTGTGGCTCGTGTCTAATTCGGAGTGGACTGAACTTCTGTCAATCGTGTGGCCGAATATCAGATGGGTGGTGTGCATCCGCGACCCAGTGGCGACCTACGAATCATCCTGCAGTACGTTCGTTCACCAAGACAAATTGCCTTGGTCAGAATTCTGCCGACGCTGGATACTAGCTGAACAGTTTGCACGCACTCAGGCGACGTTCGTTGTCCAGATGGACAAGATCGACGAATCGCAGCGTGAGGCCACGGTGCGGGCAATGCTCGACAGTCTCGATCTCTCACGCACGAAACGCGTCGCACAATTCGTGCACAAGTGGCCGGCGATTTGGCGGCGGGATGCAGTCGCGCCACACCGTCCGGAATACACGCTCTCGCAGAGCGAGATAGGCAGCACCCCGCCACGGATGATCGAGGCGATGGAGCGGCTGGGTTATTCGCTAAGCCACGCCGATGGCGAATAGCACGAGCGGACGTGAACACATCCACCTAGCGTTTCTTCCCGCACGTCTGACAGTGCCACGGGGCCAGCAGCCCCGCCCAACTTCCAACCCCAGCCAACAGCATCCCGATGGGCAACCACAGCCCGCATGTCACTAGCGTGAGCACGACGTGGCCGGCGCAGCCAGACTTCACTTCGCTCTTGACATGGAGCGTTTTTCTCTGGCACACCTTACAATACGTTTGTTTTTGCTGTCTCGTCATGTCTGCCTCCTCCGCGTGACATCCACCCGCTGATTGCATCGTCCGGCCCTGCGACGTCCCACCGTGCCGCGTGATTGACGCGAATGGCGTCGAGTGGCACGACGTCAAGCAAGCGAATCTCGCCACGGGTGAAA
>Ga0255047_10001321_pt1 | contig 18233 bp, 11 predicted proteins | sample JV7_2_1_MG_FD_183640 | JGI IMG/M metagenome (GOLD analysis project Ga0255047, IMG submission 183640) | Seawater microbial communities from Jervis Inlet, British Columbia, Canada - JV7_2_1 | ecosystem: Environmental > Aquatic > Marine > Inlet | place: Canada: British Columbia | collected 2016-10-06 | reverse complement strand
GCGCGCCTCGCCCCGGCCGAACATTTTTTCGACCCGCTCGAACTGCTCCTTGACGCGAGCCTGCGCCTCCAGCCTCTGCACGAGGGCAGACCGCTCGGCTGTCGCGCCGCCAAGCCTTTCGTCAAGCGCCCGGATTTCCTCTGCCATGTCGGCAAGCCGGAGATTGCCTGAATCGACATCCTGTTCCAGGCTTTGGACGTCACTTCGAACGTGTTCTACATACGCCACCAGCGCGGCCTCCAGTTCGTCATGGCCGTTTGCCATCGCTGGCAGAACATCGGCTGCCCCGGCAATTTCACGCAGTGGTTCTTCCCACTGCAGGACCAGCATCTCGACGCTCAAGTCCTTGTTGCGTACTTTGAGCACGACATCGGCCAGGTAGAAGGCGTGTTTGGCTTCGTAGTTCGCCTGCTGTGCCAGGCTTCTCGGGTAGTCCGTGTCGTAACGGTTTTCTTCCAACTCCCGTTCCGCGTCCGCCAGGAGCTGCTTTGCCTTGTTAAGAGTAAACGGCGCGTAGCGGCCGACTTTGCGCTTGTCTGCGTCTTTCAGCATTTGGCGCGTTTGAGTCAGATACTCCGCTTTGATCGCGATCAGCTCGGCATCCCGGTACAGGCTGGTCGCTGCAATATCCTTGCGCTTGGCACCCTTCAGATCGCCGCGTTCCAGATAGCGAACTGCCGAGCCGAATTCGCGCTGAGCCTTGTCCCAGATCTCTCGCGATAATGTGGGTGCTTTCGCATTGGCGGCGTCCTGGCGACTCTTCAATACCTGGGACAGGACCGTCTTGGCCAACTCCGCCGCCCGCTTCGACGTTCCAAAATTGGCGGCGGCTTCCGAAGTCTTGTCGCGGAGATATTGGACATTTCTGCCACGTGCAAGGCCGGCTTCGGCCAGCGCGTATGCTTTGGCACCCTTTTCATAGCTCTTGGGGGCAAGCAATTTGCCATTCACTGCATCGGCTTCGGCCAGTGCGGCATCGGCGTTTTTGAAAAAAGTATTACGCAGTTCCTCCTGTGAAAGAGTACTGCCTGTGCTGAACAGAAATGCTACGACCACGAGCAATCTGACAAAACTGGAATTAGCGGCCATTCTGTAGTTCCAAATCAAGAAAAAGAAAAGTTGTGTGCAATCAGTACAACGTGTAACTAGCGCAATATTACATATCCTGCAACCCTGATTCTGTGGAATGCATCTCTTTCTATACATAACAATCAAGGGCTTCGACCGGGGATACTACGCCTGCTTCCAGGTCTCTGCGAGCCCCGGAAGGCCCTATTCTTGGCGTGTCTGAGGCAGATCATGGGGCCAGGCGGGCACCCCGGCCGGTACATTTCGGACAAATTGCGACTCCAGTAGCCGTCAGGCGGGGCTGAGGCCTGCCGGCTGCAAAGCCATGTGACGCTCATCACAGCTCTGACGATTGCCGGCGCAAACCGCGTTTTCGGCCCTTAATTTGTGCTTTGGCTCACAGATCAAAACGGAACTAATGCGTAGTGTGAGCCCATGTCTGCAAAGTACTACACACAGTTTCGATTGACCGACGCGTACTACCGCGGTGGTAACGAGTTTAGCGGTGTAGTCGAGCTGAGCCGACCGATGGACAAGGACTCGGACGTGTCAGACATAGAGGCCGTACTGGCCAAGAATTTCGACCTGCAACAGAGCGCAGTGAAGCTTGTTAGCTGGTCAAGACTGCATTAGATATTTTTTCTGGCGAGTAATTTTTTCCCCCTGATTTGCCCGGTCAATGACCGGGCTTTTTTTTGCCAGAAAAAGGGGTACGTCCCCTTTTTGATGTGTCGGCTACTTTAATCGGGCAGGCTGCTCGTGAGAGAATGATCGTCTTTCGCTTCGTACAGCCTGGGGCACGATGAAAGACGACAGCAAACGATTTCGCGGCATTCCCATTGTCAAAAGCGGCAGCAAATATCAGACTGCAGCCGGTTTTTCGGCGGTCAAGGACGGCATAAAGGCACGCCGGGACGCGCCGCAAACCAGCGTAGGCGGCAAGCCAAAATGGCTGCGAGCCCAGATGCCGGCCGGTGCGAGATTCTCGGCAGTACGCCAAACCGTCCGCGACCGGCGGCTGAGCACGGTCTGCGAAGAGTCGATGTGCCCGAACATCGGTGAATGCTGGAATAACGGAACTGCCACCATCATGGTCATGGGTTCGGTTTGCACTCGGGCCTGCCGTTTCTGCGCCGTCGATACCGGCAATCCCAGAGGCTGGCTGGATCCGGAAGAGCCCGAAAATACGGCTCGTGCTGTGAAACTCATGAAGCTCGGGTACATCGTGCTGACATCGGTTGATCGCGACGATTTACCAGACGGCGGAGCGGGCCACTATGCAGCCTGTGTCAAAGCGGTCAAGAAACTCAATCCGAATACGGCGGTGGAGGCGCTGACCCCCGATTTTCAGGGTGTGCTGAAGGACGTCGAGGTAGTTGTAGACTCGGGGCTCGAAGTGTTTGCCCAGAATGTCGAAACCGTAAAACGCCTGACACATCCGGTTCGGGACCCGCGGGCAGGGTACGGACGAACACTAAGCGTATTGGCCCATGCCAAACGCCATCGGCCCGACATTCTGACCAAGACCAGCCTGATGCTGGGACTCGGAGAACGCGACCACGAGATAATGGGAACCATGGATGACCTGCGCGAGATTGGCGTCGACATACTGACGCTCGGGCAGTACCTGCGGCCGACGCCCAACCACCTCGTCGTCGAACGCTATGTGACACCCGACGAGTTCGACGCTTACCGGCAGGAAGGCCTCGACAAGGGATTCGTGGAAGTCGTTGCAGGGCCATTGGTCCGGTCGAGCTATCGGGCGGAGCGCGTACTCCAGAAAAACAACGTCGGTATCGCTGTCTGACTATCAACATCCTGGCTCTGACCTGACCTAAAGTGAACCCATGATCGATTTCTTTGCTGATTACGGCCTTTTTCTACTCAAAGCGATAACCATCGTAGGTGCGCTAGTCATCGTTGTCGGAGCCGTCGGTGCCGCCGGTCGCAAAGCCGCCATGCAGGAAGGCCTGGAAATTGAGCACCTGAACAAGAAGTACCAGACACTGGCAAGCGCCCTGAAACAGGCAGTGCTGAAAAAGGCTGACCGGAAGGCGCTGGCCAAGGTGGAGAAGGAACAAGCAAAAGCGGAAGCAAAATCCGACGAGAAAAGGCCGCGCAGCTTCGTCATTGATTTTAAAGGCGATCTCAAAGCAACTGCGGTCGCATCGTTGCGAGAAGAAGTAAGCGCCATCCTCGAGGTGGCCGGCCCGGATGATCAGGTCATTGTTCGTCTGGAGAACCATGGCGGTACTGTTCACGAGCACGGTCTTGCCGCGTCACAACTCGCACGCGTTCGCGATCAGGGAATTCCCCTGTTGGTGTCGGTTGACAAGGTAGCCGCAAGCGGCGGATACCTGATGGCTTGTGTCGCCAGCAGGATATATGCAGCACCGTTCGCGATTCTTGGTTCGATCGGTGTGATCGCGCAATTGCCGAATTTCAATCGCATGCTCGACGAGCACGGCATCGACTTCGAGATGATTACGGCCGGCAAGTACAAGCGCAACGTAACAATATTCGGCAAAAATACGGATGAAGACCGGGCTAAACTCAAGGAGGAACTGGAGGATGTTCACAGTTTGTTCAAGGACGCCGTCGGCAAATACCGCAAGGAACTCGACCTCGAGAAAATAGCCACCGGCGAACACTGGTATGGCACCAGGGCGCTGGAACTCGGGCTGGCGGACGAACTTAAGACGAGTGACGAACTACTCGCCGAACTCGCAAAGGACCGAGAGCTGTATCGCGTGACCTATAAGGTCAAGCAGCCGCTTCAGAAAAGACTGCTGGCGAACGTCGACGGCCTTCTCGAGAAAGCCGATGCTGCACGTTGGCGCCGCCGTTTCGAATCTCGCTTGCCGCGCTCGTAAACGCTGCTGTTCCTGAAGCGTTGTGTAGACTGAGCGGGCCGGGTTTTTGTCGGGAACCCTCTGTCTGACACCCTGTCCTAATGAAGACATGCCGCACGATGACAATCCGACACGGGCGCACAATGAGTCGGTTATAATCACCGCATTGCGGGGAGGAGTTGAAATGTTGAGCCCACGATTCAAAAGCCCGATTCTTATAGCTTTTCTGGGATTCCTGGTTTCAGGCTGCGCGTCGACCATGGGTGCATCCGACTCAGAGCTGGAAGCACAGGCAAATCGTGAGTTCGCCAAGATGAGGGCTGAACTGCCACTCGTGCAGGACCGGGCAACGATCGACTTCGTACACTGCGTTACGACGGCAGTCGTGGAATCGCTGGCGCAGCCGCACAGAGACATGAACTGGGAGCTCGCGATCTTCGACACCCCGGTGGCGAACGCGTTCGTTATGCCCGGCGGCAAGATCGGCGTGTTCAGCGGCCTTCTTGACGTGGCATCGAATCAGGATCAGCTGGCGGCCGTCCTGGGGCACGAGGCGGCGCACGTGATAGCCCGGCATCCGAATGAACGCACGTCCAAGAGCGAACTGACCCAGGCCGGCGTCTATATCGCGGCAATCGTCCTGGGACAGGGACACAGCGGACTAACGAATACGGCGTACCAGGGTCTCCAATACGGTTCGCAGCTCGGCATTCTCCTGCCGCACACGCGCGCCCAGGAATCCGAAGCAGATATAATGGGCCTGGAATTCATGGCTAACGCAGGATTCGATCCGAGAGAGAGCGTCGAACTCTGGAAGAAGATGTCGGAAGACCATGAAGACGACGCGCCGCCCGAGTTCCTGTCCACGCACCCGTCGAGTGCAACGCGTATCGAGGCCTTGATCACGGAGTATCCGAAAGCGCTGACGCTGATGAACGAGGCAAAAGAACAGGGTAAGAACCCGAACTGCACGAGGTAATGACAACAGTCGATACCGCCTCGTCTGACCCGCCGTTCAAGGACCACTTCTCAAGACATTCCAGTACCTACGCGGAATACCGCCCTACCTATCCGGGCTCATTATTCAGTTTTCTGGCCGACTGCTGCGGCCAGCGCGAGCTCGCCTGGGACTGCGCGACGGGCAACGGCCAGGCGGCACGGGCACTGACTCCGTTCTTCGAGAAAGTCATCGCAACTGATGCGAGCCAGGCGCAACTTGAGGCTGCGGAAGGTGGCCCCGAAATAGACTACCGTATCGCCCCGGCAGAGAAGTCCGGCCTGGACGCCGAGTCGATCGACCTGATTACGGTAGCGCAGGCACTGCACTGGTTCGATATTCCCGGTTTTTTCGACGAGACCCAAAGAGTGCTCGCACCCGGCGGCGTCCTCGCAGCCTGGTGCTATGAGCGTTGTCAGATCGATTCCGGCTGCGACGAGCTAATCAATGAGCTCTCAGAAAACATCGTCGGACCTTACTGGCCGCCAGAGCGCAAACTGGTCGATGAAGGCTACGAAAGTATCGAACTGCCAATGCCGGCGATCAGTTCACCGGAGTTCGTGATGAAGGCGAACTGGAACGTCGACGCGATGCTCGGTTACCTGCTGACCTGGTCCTCATCCCAGCGATACCTCAAGGATCGCGGATCCAGTCCTGTGAAACTCATCGAGGGCCGGTTGCGCTCGTTCTGGGGAGATGACCACCGCGAAGTCATATGGCCGCTCCACCTGAAAATCGGCCGTGTTTTATGAGGCCGATTCTAGTGTCTGTCCGTATTTTCTGAGAAAATCACTGATCTCACCGCACTCCGGGTGGCCTCTTGCAAGATAGAACTGCACTGCTATTGAGGGTTCTGACGCCGTTTCTGGCGCTTCAGTTGAGCGCCTGCTCCGTCATTCAGGACTTTCTCGACGTCAGGGATTCACCGAGATATCGACGCTCGGATCAGATACCGATCGAAAAGCGGCCACAGCAGGAGCCCATCAGCAGAAACTACTTTGTTCTGGAATCACCGGAGCAAACGGTTGTCGGCGAGCTGCAGATCGTATTCACAAAAGACACCGACACGTTTTCAGACTTGGCGCGGGAGTACGGGCTCGGCTATGACGAACTAGCTGCCGCGAACCCGGGCATCGATCCCTGGCTGCCCGGAAAAAACACGCCTGTTTTATTGCCGACCCAGTATGTGTTGCCCGATACGCCACAACGGGGCGTCATCCTGAACATTGCCTCTAAACGGCTCTTTTATTATCCGGTTGTCGAGGAGGGAGAGCGTGTGCAGGTCATGACCTATCCGATCGGCATCGGCCGCGTGGGATGGGAAACGCCGATCGGTGACACCCGCGTGGTTGCGAAAGCGCGAGACCCGCACTGGTATGTTCCCTGGTCTGTGCAGCAGGAACATAAGGAGTTGGGCGATCCGCTTCCGTCGATCGTCCCACCAGGCCCTGACAATCCGCTGGGCTCGCACGTGTTGAAGCTGGAGATGCCCGGCTACCTTATTCACGGTACCAACCAGCCGTATGGTGTCGGCATGCGTGTTAGCCACGGATGCGTACGCCTATACCCTGAAAACATAGAACTCCTGTATTCCCTGGTCGAGATCGGCGAACCAGTAAGCATTGTGAACGAGCCGTTTCTCCTTGGCCGGCTGAATGGCGAACTGTACCTGGAGAGCCACTCACCGTTGGAGGACGACACGATTACTCCGGAAGAGCGCCTGCAAGCGATTTTGGACAAGGCGAGAAATTCCTCCGGCGCGTTTAATGAGCAGTCGGAACTCGGTTATGCGAAAGCCGTCGCGGGCGACCTGAGCGGAGTTCCGGTGCGCGTACTGCTCGGTGATGCCGATGAGGTCTACGGCCGCGCAAGAGTGGTTCGTAATACTGTCGAGCTGGATCCAAACGCGCCCACTCTTGCAGAGATCAGGGAGATTCTCGATTCGCCATTGGAGCCTGAGGAATCAGCAGAAGCCGTTCAAATGGTCGATTAGCAGCCAGGCAAAACTACTGAAAGTAGCGCATGAACTCGTCGGGCAGTGCTGATTCGTCAAGAGGCTTGTCGTGTGGAACCGGCAGCTCCGCAGAACTATAAGTATTCCAGAACAGGAATTTCTTGGCGGCGAAATTCGCATCGCCGAGATCATCAAGCAGCGCCGCCATCGCTTTGCCGGTGTACGTCGTTTCGAGTTTGATATCGAGTTGGTCTCTCCCAAACTGCACAGCGGCGTCCGTGGCTTGATTCGTTTTGGCATATCCGCCCGCGAAATAATCATCGCGCACGACAATCTTCACGCGACTCGCGAGATCGGCGGGGATCTTCGCGTCGGCACGGTGAAGCATCAGTACGGTTTTTGCGATGAGCCTGTGCAGGGATTCCTGATTCATGAGCCAGGGGTCGGATACACGTACCGCCTGGACTTCGGTCGGCAAGCCTCCCAGTGCCAGGCCTATCGCGAGGCCAGCGGCGGTGCCCATCGTTCCGGTCGCGACATAGAGTCTGTCAGGTGCCGGGATGACCCCTGATGCCACCTGATCCGACAGTTCCAGTGCAGCATTCACGAAACCGACCGCACCGAGCCAGGATGATCCGCCCATCGGCACGATCCAGACATTCTTGCCCCACAGATTCTCCCGAAGCGTTGCAATACGCTTCGCATACGATCCCCCGTATCTCACCAGGTCGGTGCCATTCCTGATATGCATGTTGAGCGTTGCAGGCGCCATTGGCGTCTTCGCCTGGTGCGACAAAAAACAGGTGCAGTCGAAACCCAGCTTGCGAGAATAGAGCGCCGTCGCCAGGGCGTGATTAGAACCGGCTGAACCGAACGTAGCGATGCGCTTGCGACGTTTCTCTGCGGCGTGTCTCAATAAATATTCGAGCTTGCGAACCTTGTTTCCGCCGTAAAGGTCCCCGGTCAGATTGTCATGTTTTAATGAAATCGTTCGTTGACCTGAGGCATGATCGACCAGGACGTCGCTCACGGGCGTCGGCAAGTTAGCGAGAATTTCCCTCTTGAGAGATTTCCCTGCATTCGGGAATCGCGCGGAAAGGTAATCGGCATCTGACATAAGGATCTAGTGTCCTGTCCCGCAAATAACTTACCGAACTCGGCACGGATTTTCGCGTCTGGCGGCGTTGCGGCTCCTCGCAATAGCGGTGCTCACACGTCGCCACGTATTGTCAGCCGCGAAAATCCGTGCCGAGTTCGGTAAGTTATTTGCGGGACAGGACACAGGAGACAGTCTAGCGTAATGTCCGGACCGATTGGCATATAGCTCAGGCACCATTACACTACGCGCACAGATATCTGACTGATAATCGCGGAGATAGGTTTTGTCAGATGCAGAGAACCGTGGCATCACGGTTACTACAATCGCGGCAATGGGTTCGCCCATCGACGCGTCATCCGAGACGACAGCTGCTTTTATCGGCCGCGCGCTGCGCGGTCCGCTAAACACACCGATACTGGTAAATAATTTTGCCGACTTCCGGCGGCGCTTCGGCGGCTACTGGCACCGCAGCAGTCTCGGCCCGGCTGTCAAACAGTTTTTTGATCACGGCGGCCGGCAGTTATACGTCGTTCGCGTAGCAAATGACGCACGTGGTGCAATGATCTGCCTGCCTGCGAAAGGCGGCTTCCTGGTATTGCGGGCACTGGAGCCCGGCTCGACCGAAAATGTACGGGCTGCAGTCGACTACGACGGCATTGATGACGAAGATAAAGAACACTTCAATCTGACAATTCAACGTGTCGCGCCCGACACCGGCCTCGTCGTCGACCAGGAGATTTACCGCCGACTACAGTGCGAAGACTCTGAACGGATGTTCATCGGCGATGCGCTAATGAGTTCTTTGCTTGTTCGGGCGCAAAATCCGTTACCGTCCGGCCGGCCGATCGCAACAAGGGGAACCGGCCCGGGGTTCGAGTCCACCTATGTCGGCCACGCACAGCACGGCACAGACGGAGTCGCGTTGTGCGATTACGATCTGGTTGGATCGGCGTCGAAGGGTACCGGGCTCTTCGCCCTCAATCAGATTGAGAGCTTTGACCTTTTATACATTCCGGCACCCGGCAGACACCTGGACCTCGGGCCTGCTGCCGTATTGGCATCGGAACTCTATTGCCGAAAGAGGGGCGCCATGTTGATCATGGACCCGCTCAAGGCCTGGGACTCCGCGAAAAAAGCAGTTGCCGGCCTCAGGGGCTCCGGATACTCGAGCCCGAACATACTTTCTTATTTCCCGCGAATGTATTCGAAGGACGACGACGATCTGACGCCACGTGCGGTCGGCGGAGCGATTGCCGGGCTGCTCTGCAAGCTCGACAGAGCCGCGGGATCCTGGCACGACCTCGATCAGCACGGCTTCGGATTCAATGGAAGACTGGTACCGGCAGTGCCTGTCGAAATCGACGAAGCGCGACTACTCGTCAAGGAAGGACTGAACGTGATCGCCGGCAATACGGCCGGACGTTCGACATTGTGCGGCTCTGTCACTCTGGGTTGCGGCACGCAAATGGAACGGAGTTTCACGAGCCTTGACGTCCGCAGGCTTTGTCTCTCGATTACAAACGCGATAGATGAAGCCACACGATGGGCCGTGTTCGAACCGGATGCGGCGCGCGTCGCCGAGAGAGTTCGATCACAGGTGCATGCCTACATGTGCTCCCTGGCAGACGCCGGTGCGTTCGTCGATGACGCCTTTCTTGTTCAATGTAATGCCGGCCTGCACGCACATCCGGTTGACCCGGACCGCGGCATCACTATCCTGCTCGGATTCCATCCTGTCGGCTCCGACCATCCGGTGTCACTCACACTGCATCAAACTATATCGGGCTGCCGTGTCGCAACGACAGCGTTCGCGCCCGCGACCGCCGAGTGTGCTTAAGTCGTAATATCCGGGGATACTCTGTTATTCATTCGTGAGACGGTCCGCTCGGCGAGCGGTTTGCGTAACGATCGATTATTAGCGGAGTACTTCGTAAGCGCGTTCGCGCCACGCCAGGTTGCGAGATCAATACTGCTATTCACAGCGTCTGGTCAGGCAGACATCTCGCTAAATTTGATCTTCAGGCGACCTTTACCAAGATTCCGGTCGTTCTTTCCGCGTAGCATGTAGCGGATGGCTAATTTTCTTCCCAGCATCCCGGGTCCCACCGCCATACGCAGTGCACACTTGAAAGCCTGAGCTGGGCTGCCAGGGCGAAGAGCACCGATGACGTTACGCACCAGGATGCCATTGTCGATGCGCTCTACCTCCGGATATCCAAGATTCTTGAGTTCGTACGGCGAGCGTTTGTCAAACGGGCTGGGATACAGGCGATCGGCCACATCGAAATCCGCAAGTCGCGGGAAGCCGAGTTCAATGGTTACATCCTCCAGGCTCTCCGTGCCTTTGTTGCAGACAGCCAGATTCATTTGCAGGGCTTTCTCTTCGTAAAAGTAATGATTATCGGCGTCACCGAATAGAGTTACGGTTGCCCTGAATACATCCGTCTCCGAATCCATGTCGATTTCACCGGTATCTGCAACAGGAACGGGTTCCGGTCCACGGCCCAATCGCAATATTCGAGTTGTTATAGTGCCGACAGTCTCTTTAATTGTCTCTCTGAAATCCAAGGACTTCTTGGCAGTCTTTTTATCCTTGGCAAACGGTGGATCAGAGGTATCAGGCACGGGCATCTCGAGAAATTGACAGTCTGGCGTGTCATTAAAACCCACGTCTATCGGGGGTGGTTTCGACGGTTTGGTCAACTCGGGCAGGTTGATAGGAGCCAGCTCGGCGGCGTCGGCGGAGCGTAGTTCCCGGCCCTCCCGGATCCAGGCCTGACCGTGGGAAAGCCCCTCGGAAAAATCCTTTCCGACGACATATGGCCCCTCATCGCAGCCGTCAATTTCAAGGGCGCCAACGAGCTTGCCTTCAACAATGTCATAGATGAACGCGAGGTGCACAACCGGTTCGATCAGTGCCGATATCGCCCGATGGGCTTTCTTTAAATTGGCCATGGCGCTTTCGTCGATGCCAACGATACCGCTACCTTCCATGGCCCCCGCATTGAATCCGAACAGGATGTGACGGGGTCCATCGACGTCAGCATTGGCCAGGCCGATGACTTCTTTAACCAACTCTTCCTCAGTTTGCTCCTGGAAAGGTTCCCAGACGAGAAGCTTGGAGGTAGTCCTTGGTTGTTGTAGCAGTTGCTTCAGAAGCATGGTAGTTGAGCACAAACCATTCCAATGGAAACCTTAGAGCGAGGCCTCTGCCCAAGTCTGCGACGGCAGTCCCAGTTTTCCGCTTTTTCACTCTTCAATCTGGCTATAGTGCACCGAAGCCACCACCACCCGGTGTTTCGATGATCAGGCTCGCTCCCTTACCGAGTCTTACGGTGGCTGTTGCCCCAAGCAACTCACGTTCATTCGCTGCATACTCGACGGTGTTCAGACCGGTTTTGCCGGGTCGACCACCATCCAGCCCAAACGGCGCAATGCGACGATGATTTGAAAGTATCGACGCCTGAACCGGTTCAAGAAAGCGGATTTTTCTGATAGTGCCGTTACCACCGTGCCATCGTCCCTGGCCGCCCGAGTCACTCCGAATCGAGAACGATTCGAGAATGACAGGAAAGGTCTGCTCGAGAACCTCCGGATCGGTCAGGCGTGAGTTCGTCATATGAGTCTGAACCGCGTCCGCGCCATGAAAGCCCGGCCCTGCACCAGCGCCGCCTGCGATCGTTTCGTAATACTGAAAATTGTCATTGCCGAAGCTCAGGTTATTCATCGTGCCTTGCGATGCCGCGAGTGCGTTGAGTGCGCCGAAGAGAGCATCTGTAACGCACTGCGAGGTTTCAACATTACCGGCGACAACGGCTGCCGGATAAGCCGGGCTCAACAAGCTGCCATCAGGAATATTGATATGCAGCGGCTCGAGACATCCCTCATTCAGGGGGATTTCCTCTGCTATCAGGCTGCGGAACACATACAACACGGCCGCCCGGGCAACCGCACTCGGCGCGTTGAAGTTATTGTCCGATTGCAGCGACGTTCCGGTGAAATCAACCGTCGCTTCGCGCTTTTCATGATCGACCGTCACCGCGACCTTGATGTACTCACCGGAGTCGAGTTCATAACCGAAACAGCCGTCTTTGAGGGAGCGGAGGAGCCGCCGGACGCTTGTGGCCGCGTTCTCACGCACAAAGCGCAGGTATTGCTGCACCGTTGCCAGCCCATGTCGCTCTATCGCTTTCTCGAGCTGCCAGATCCCCTGCTGGTTTGCCGCAAGTTGCGCCTGCATATCGGCAATATTCTTGTCGGCGTCGCGTGCAGGATATTTCGCGCCCAGCAGCAACTCGCGAACCGCCGTCATCTGAAATTCGCCGCCGCGCACGACTTCGAAGTTGTTTATGAGAACACCTTCATCGTCTATGTGTCTGCTCTCGGCGGGCATCGATCCCGGCGTAATGCCGCCAATGTCCGCGTGATGCGCGCGAGACGCAAAGAAGAACAATGGCTCACCGGCGTCCGCAAAGTAGGGCGTAACGATCGTGACATCGGGCAGGTGAGTCCCGCCCGCGTAAGGCGAATTGAGCATTATCGAGCTGTCCGGTGACAGATCTTCGCCACGTGCATTAATGACTGTCCGCACGCTTTCGCCCATGGAGCCCAGATGAACCGGCATGTGTGGTGCGTTCGATACCAGTCGGCCCTGCGCGTCGAACAAAGCGCAGGAGAAATCCAGTCGCTCGCGGATGTTCACGGAGATCGCGGTATTCTGCAGCACGACGCCCATTTGTTCGGCGATGTGCATGAAGAGGTTGTTGAATACCTCTAGCCTGACCGGATCGGGTATCGCGTCGGCGGCAACATCGTCCGATTCCGATTCAACACCATCGTGGTGCTCGAGAATTAGATGACCCTTGTCATTCATCCGGCCCGACCAGCCAGGATCGATCACGCTCGTGCTGTTGTTTTCCACGACGATAGCCGGGCCATCGATTTCCGTGCCCGAACCCAGATGGCCTCGCTTGTAAACCGGAACTTCCTGCCACGCGCCGTCGATCCACACCATCTCCGATCCGTCGGCTTCTATGTATTCGCCCGCATCGATGTCCGGATCCTGAAACAACTGTTCATGGCCGGTTGCCTCGACCCGAATCGTTGCGATGATCAACTCGTCTGAACCCGAACCAGCGCCGAATCGGCTTTTATATGCAGACCCGAACGCATCCGCCATATCATCGGGACTGCCAAGCTCGACATCCAGGACCGTATCCGAGCCGGCCACTCGAAGGCCCACACGAGTCTCGAACTGACGGTTGTCCTCCGGCACCTGCTGCTCGGCGAGCATTTCGTCGCAAGCATTGACCAGCTTCGCGATCGGCCCTTCGAGCTGATCAATACTTTCTGCAGAAAAATCGACGTCGACAGACTGTTGTTGCTCGACACGGACATTCGATAGCCCCATCCCGTAAGCAGACAACACGCCGGCCATCGGGTGAAGCCAGATCGTTCCGATGCCCAAGACATCTGCAACCTGACAGGCATGTTGACCAGCGGCACCACCGAAACAGCAGAGCGTGAAGTCACGAACGTCCTCACCACGCTCTATCGTGATTTTGCGGATCGCGTTCGCCATATTTTCGATCGCCACCGTCAGAAATCCGGCTGCGACTGATTCGGGACCGGCATCAATGCTACTGTCCGCCGATATCTCCGCCGCCAGGTCATCGAACTTCGATTTGACGACTGCTTTGTCCAACGGCATGTCTGCGTCAGGACCAAACACATTCGGGAAGGTGTCGACCGGAATCCGTCCGAGAAGAACGTTTGCGTCGGAGACGGTCAGCGGACCGCCGCGCCGGTAACAAGCCGGGCCGGGATTCGCTCCTGCAGACTCCGGCCCGACCTGGTAGCGGGAATCCGAGTAACGCAGATGCGATCCTCCACCTGCCGCAATCGTATGAATACGCATCATCGGCGCACGCAGTCGCACGCCCGCGACTACCGAATCATTGCTCCTCTCGTATTCACCGCTGTACGCCGATACGTCGGTGGACGTGCCGCCCATATCGAAGCCGATGAGTTTTTCGAATCCTGCGGCTGTCGCCGTTTCCACCATGCCGACGACGCCTGCGGCCGGCCCGGAGAGGACGCTGTCCTTGCCACGAAAGTTTTCGGCAAGGGCAAGCCCGCCATTGCTCTGCATGAACAGTAGACGACGAGGATTTTCAATCTTGCCTAGCGCATCTCTCAGGCTATTGATGTAATTATTCAGGACGGGCGTCAGATAGGCATCCGCGAGCGTCGTTTCGGCACGACTCACGAACTTGATCAAAGGCTCTACATCATGTGACACCGAGACCTGCTCGAAACCGAGCGCCCTTGCGATCTCGGCAATGCGTCGTTCGTGCGCGGGAAATCTATAGCCATGCACGAGACAGATCGCGACCGATGAAATGCCGTCGGAGACACATTCCTCAAGTGCCGCTTCAATGTCAATTTCGTCGAGCGGCACAAGTACACCACCGCTCGCATCAATTCTCTCTGATGCTTCGATCACCTTTGCGTAAATCGGTGCCGGCTTGACAATATTCAATGCGAAGATGTCGGGCCTGTTCTGATAACCGATCGCGAGGCTGTCACCGAATCCTGCCGTCACAACCAAAGCAGTTGGCATTCCCCGGCGCTCCAACAACGCGTTTGTTGCGACGGTCGTGCCCATCTTGACGGCTTCAATCGGTGCATCGCTAGGGCCTTGCTCCGACCAACTGGAAATCGTCCGGTGAATTCCCTCGGCTGCCGCATCGCCATACTGCTCCGGATTCTCCGAGAGCAGCTTTGCGGTCTCGATCTGCCCATCAGGGCGCAGAGCGACGATATCGGTGAAAGTGCCACCGCGGTCGATCCAGAACTGCCAGCGATTTTCGCCGTTCATATGCAAAAAGGTAACGGAATTAGGGCGGTTCTACACGCATTTCCCGGTTATCATGTGCGCTGCCGGCCCCAGGAGAGCAATAATAACTGTGTCTTTCTTCGCCGAACTCAAAAGAAGGAATGTGGTACGCGTAGGCATCGCCTACGTCATCGTCGGCTGGCTGCTCGCCCAGGTAGCGGAATTCGCCGCAGAAAATTTTGGTGCCCCCGACTGGGCCCTCAAGATCTTCGTCGTATTCGTTATTCTTGGCTTGCCGCTGGCGCTGTTTTTTGCCTGGGCTTTTGAGCTAACGCCCGAAGGCATCGTCCTGGAAAAGAATGTCGTTCGAGATGAATCGATAACACCGCAGACCGGCAGAAAGCTCGATTTCATCATCATTGCAGTCATGGCGGTTGCGCTCATCTACATGGTCGCCGACAAGTTCATCGGTGAATCTGAGACAACAGAGATAACTGAGTCAGCAGCGCCGGCGGACAAATCGATCGCGGTCTTGCCATTCGTCAACATGTCTGATGACAAAGATTATTTTGCGGATGGCTTATCCGAAGAGTTGCTTAATCTTCTTGTCAAGATTCCCGGTCTGAAAGTCGCCGGGCGAACGTCGTCATTCTCATTCAAGGGAAAGAATGATGACTTGCGACTGATTGGTGACGCCCTGGACGTCACTACGGTACTCGAAGGATCGGTTCGCCGGTCCGGTGATCGACTGCGTATCACCGCACAGTTGGTTAGCGTCGAAGATGGCTATCATATCTGGTCGGAGACCTACGACCGCAAGATGGCTGACATATTCGATATTCAGGACGACGTTGCCAGCAAAATTACCTCAGCGCTCGAATTGCACCTGGCCTCAGACTCGTCCATCGAGTCCGATCGCCCGACGAAGAATTCGGAAGCTTACAGCTTGTATCTCGAGTCTCTGGCGATGTTTCGACAAGATGACCCGCTGGCCGCGATCGAGTTACTGGATCGCGCGCTTGTCCTCGACCCGGATTTTGCAAAGGCCCATGAACAAAAAGCCGTTCTGTATTGGAATACTGCGAGCTATTGGATGGACTCGCCGACGGCACAGAAACTGGCGTACGCGAGCGCCCAGGCCGCGCTGGCCATCGATCCATCATTAGTGGTTGCACAGACGTACATGGCCACGGCTGACACTGTTGACTGGACGTGGTCAAAGGAACTCTACGCAGTCGAACGGGCCACTGAAGCAATGCCGACCAATCTCGGTGTGGCGAGTGCTTATTGCTGGGACTTGGCTTACATGGGCTATTTTCGGGAAGCGCTAACGTGCACCGATCGTATGATAATTCTTGAGCCTCTGGCGAGCGCTGGTTATCAACAAAAAGGTCTGGCGCTCATGGCGATGGACAGGCGTGCCGAGGCTAATGATGCATGGCAGTTGTCAATCGACCGCGGATCGCCAGGTGTTGCTATCTATAAAATCATTGATCATTTCTTGCACGCGGAAGATAAAGCGGCGATAGAGCTAATTGAGAGCGTTTATACGGATTTTTCCTTTATTGCCTTTGGCATGGAGCCCGGCAGTGCTCGCGCATTCGTCGAGAATGCTCGCCACCCGAAATCGGGACGGCAATATTTACGCGATACCGTTACGGCGATGGTTAAGAAGTCCAACAATCTCGCGGAAACAATCGACGCATATACATTGTATCTGGCCTTCGGTGCCCTGGACGACTACTACGACGTAATCTATGAGATGAGTGACGCCGATACGGCATGGACTAATAGCGACAACCTGGAGATGTTTGGCCGGATTTTCAAAATATCCGGCTATAGCGCAGACTCGCGATTCATGCCACTGCGCAACAAGTGGGGAATGGTCGAACTGTGGGACGAACGCGGTCCGCCCGATGATTGCGAGAAAGTCGACGGCAACTGGGTGTGCCAATAGCGCACGCATCGCTTTAATCCGGGTATCCCGGTTATCATGAGCGCTGCCGGCCCCGGGGAGCAATAACAACAGTGTCGTTCTTCGCCGAACTGAAACGAAGGAACGTGGTACGCGTGGGCATCGCCTACGTCATTGTTGGCTGGCTGCTCGCCCAGGTAGCGGAATTCGCTGCAGAGAACTTTGGCGCCCCCGACTGGGTCCTGAAGATCTTCGTCGTATTCCTTATTCTCGGCCTGCCGCTGGCACTGTTTTTTGCCTGGGCTTTTGAGCTAACGCCCGAAGGCATCGTCCTGGAAAAGAATGTCGTTCGAGATGAATCGATAACACCGCAGACCGGCAGAAAACTCGATTTCATCATCATTGCAGTCATGGCGGTTGCGCTCATCTACATGGTCGCCGACAAGTTCATCGGTGAATCCGAGATACCAGGATCAGTAGAAATAACAGAGACAGCAGTGCCGGACGACAAGTCCATCGCAGTCCTGCCGTTCGTCAACATGTCAGACGACAAAGACTACTTCGCAGATGGCCTATCGGAAGAACTACTCAATCTTCTCGCCAAGATCCCCGACCTCAGAGTGATCGGCCGTACGTCATCGTTCGCATTCAAGGGCAAGAATGAAGATCTGCGCGAAATCGGCGATGCATTGGGGGTGAGCACCGTTCTCGAAGGATCCGTTCGCAGATCCGGCGATCGACTTCGCATTACCGCCCAATTGATCAACACCGACGATGGATCCCATATCTGGTCGGAGACCTACGATCGAAATATGGCAGATATATTTCAGATACAGGACGATGTCGCCGGCGCGATTACGGTTGCGTTGCAATTGCATCTGGCTCCCGCCAATCGCGGCGAAGCTGATCGACCGACGGAAAATCTGGAGGCTTATAGCCTTTATCTGGAGGCGTTGGCGGTTTTTCGGGAAGTCGACGATCCTCGGATAGCGATCGAAGTCCTGGATCGCGCACTGGTGCTCGATCCTTCGTTTGCGAAAGCCTACGAACGCAAAGCAATTTATTACTGGAATATGGGCTCCTACACAATGGATTCACCAACCGCTCAACGACTTGTCTATGAAAACGCGAGTGCTGCGCTCGCAATCGATTCTGACTTAGTTGGTGCGCAAACCTTTCTGGTCACCGCAGATCTAGAGAACTACACATGGTCGAGAGAGTTGCACGCGATTGAACGGGCTATGCGCAGCATGCCCAACGACGACAATGTGATGTACGCATACTGTTGGGATCTGAGCTTTGTTGGGTATCATCGGGATGCATACAGGTGTATCGAGCGACTGGTCGATTTGGAACCGCTGTGGGCGTGGTCGCACCTTTCCAAAGCGCAAATGTTGAGCGCATTGGGCGAACGGGAAGAAGCCCGGGTCTCGTGGCAAAGAGCCGCTGAACTCGGTAACCCGTTGGCACTCCTCGATATTGCCGTGGATCACCTGTTGCACGGCGAGGA
>Ga0255047_10001320_pt1 | contig 18234 bp, 18 predicted proteins | sample JV7_2_1_MG_FD_183640 | JGI IMG/M metagenome (GOLD analysis project Ga0255047, IMG submission 183640) | Seawater microbial communities from Jervis Inlet, British Columbia, Canada - JV7_2_1 | ecosystem: Environmental > Aquatic > Marine > Inlet | place: Canada: British Columbia | collected 2016-10-06 | reverse complement strand
CCGATGGTCTATTCGGTCGTTGGCGGTGTTCTCCTCGGCGTTGCGGCACTGGCCGCGTGGATACCTGCCCGGCGCGCGACGCGAGTCGAGCCGGTCGTCGCATTGAAGGCCGACTGACATGGGCAAAGGCGACTATCTCGGCGAGTTCGAACTCCTGGTCATGGCCACCCTCGTGCGACTGGGCAAAGAGGCCTACGGCATGCGTATCCGGCGCGATATCGAGGAACGCACCGGGCGAGCAGTGTCGATCGGCAACGTTTATGCCGCGCTGCGACGCCTCGACGCCAAGGACTACGTCGGTACCCGCAAGGGCGCACCGACGGCCGAACGTGGCGGTCGCGCCAAGCGTTACTACTACCTCGAACCCGATGGCGCGCAGGCGCTGGAGCGCTCCCGTGACCTGTTCATGACGGTCCTGACAGGCCTGCCCGAGTCGCTTGTCTGAGGCCACCTCCCCCCGGCCCGGGAAGAACTCCCGAGTCGCGCTCTCTCCCAGACTCTCGCCGATCGCCCTTTCACGTCAATCGGCGCGGAGAGCCTCCACGGGGGACAGTCGGGCTGCCCGTCGTGCCGGGATCGAGCAGGCCAACAGGCCGATGGCTCCGAGGCCGGCAGCCACGGCCAGGAAGACGACCGGATCTGCGCTGCTCACACCGAAGAGCAACCCTCGCAGGCTGCTGGCGAAGGCCAGAGCCGCCGGCAAGCCGACGCCGATGCCGACGGCGATGAGCCATGCGCCCGAGCGCAGTGTGGCACGCGTCATGTCCGCCGGTGCCGCGCCCAGCGCCATCCGCACGCCGATCTCGCGCACGCGCTGGCTGACCATGAACGAAACGATCCCGTAGGTTCCGATCGCTGCCAGTGCGAGCGCCATGACGGCGGTTATGACCAGGAGATCGAGCGCGAAGCGAGTGGCCGCGACGGCCTGCGACAAGTAGGAGTCGAGCGGGCGCACACGTTGTAGTGGCTGCAGCGAGTTGAGGTCGTGAACGACCTCGCGGACGGCGCCGAGCAGGGGTGCGGGTGCGATCTCCGTTCGCAGCGAGATCGCCATCGTTCGCGTCGCCGCCTGCTGATGAGCGGTGTAGATCTGCTCCGCGCCGATCATTCGAGGGTGCTGACGCATGTGCCGAACGACACCGATGACCTCGGCCCAGGGCGGCTCAGTCCCTTCGAAGTCGCTGCGCAGGCGGATCTTCTGCCCCACGGCATCGCCCTCGGGCCACACCCGAGCGGCGAGCGTGTCGTCGATCACGACAACCTCGGGACTGTTCCCGTCGTCGGTCCACTCGAACGTACGGCCCTGGACCAGGGTGGCCGCCATGGCCTCGAACCATCCCGGCGTCACCATGCGGTACTGGGCCGTATTCCCGGTTTCCGCGATGGCGCCGTCGGTCTGCTCATACGAATAGGCGTCGACGACGTACGAGCCGTCGAGTGGGAGTCGCGATGTGGCGCCCACGGCGGTCACTCCCGGGATCTCCCCGACGCGCTGCATGAACTGGCGGTAGAACTCGGCGATCTTGGGCCGGTCCGAGTAGGGGTAATGGCTGTCGACGAGCGATATCTTCATCGTCAGGACGCCGTCGGGCTCGTAGCCGGGATCGACGGCGGAAAGCCGCACGAAACTGCGGATCAGCAGCGCGGCCCCCACGAGCAGAACCAGCGACAGAGCGATCTGCGCAACGGTCAGTGCCTGGCGAGTACGGGCGCCACCGGTCGTGGTTCGATGCGACCGCAGCAGCGAGCCGCGCATGGCCTTGTTGGCCTGGTGGGCAAGGATCAGGGCCAGGAACAGCGTCGTGCCGACCGTCAGGCCAATGGTGTAGCCGAGAGTCGTCCAGTTGAGAGTGATCGCTTCGAGCCGCGGCAGATCGGGTGGCGCCAGAGCGGGCAGCGCCCTGACCCCCACGGCCGCCAGTATCACGCCGGCCACGGCGCCGGCGGCGGTGATGATCGCGCTGTCTGCCAGCGCTTGTCGTAATACGCGCCAGTGACCCGCGCCCAGCGCGACTCGGACCGAGGCCTCGTGCTGGTCGCGCGCGGCGCGGGCGAGCATCAGGTTGGCCACATTGGCGGTCGCGACGACGAGAACCAGCCAGACAGCGGCGAAGAGCACCAGCAAGACAGGCCGTACAGGTGCGACGATGGTGTCTTCGAGCTGCTCCAGGCGCCAGCGGAATCCGCTCGCCCCATAAGCGTCCGAATGGCGGTCGACGAGTTCCGTGGCGAGACCGTCGAGGGCGGCCTGTGTCTGGGTCAGCGACTGCCCCGGGGCCAGCCGGCCGATGGTCGTGAGAACTCGCCAGTTGCGGTCGAGCTGATCGTAACCGCCGCCCCACGGTATCCAGGCCGCCAGCTCCGCGGGCATGCCGACATCGGCAGGCATCAACATGCGTGTTGTCGGTGAGAGGACTCCGACCACGGTACGGGGAACATCATCGAACGCGACCGTGCGGCCGACGATCGCGGGGTCGCCCCCGTAGCGTCGCTGCCAGGTCGAGTGGGACAGCACCACGACCTCCGGGCCGCCCAACTCGTCCTCACCGGCGGTGGGCAACCTCCCGAGCAGCGGCTCGATGTCGAGGGTGGTCAGGAACCCGGCCGACACGAAGGCCATGTCGACATCCTCGGGCTCGGCACCATCGTCGGTCATGGCGCCTGGCCGATACCAGGCGACCCCGACGTCCGCGAAGGCATCCGACGCTTCCAGGTCGAGCGGCTCGGGACCCGAGGTACGCGAGTCGCCGCTACCGTGGAGCGGGAACTCCGAGCGAACGATCACGAGCGACCCCGGGTCGTTGTACGGCAGTGGTTGCAGCAGCACGCCCTCGACGACGCTGAACACCGCGGCGCTGGCCCCGATGCCGAGGGCGAGGCTCGCTACCATCGTGATGCTGACCGTCGGCGTCCCGGCCCAACGGCGCAGCGATGAACGCAGATCGGTCGCGATCCCTCCCAGGGCTCCTTTGCGGCCACGACTGGCAAAGTGAAGTGTCACGCTGATGACCCGACGCCAGTGTCGAAGCTCGGCCCGGACGGCTCCCAGTCTGCCGCGTTCCGCGCGGCGCGTCTCCTCGAGGTCACCGAGGAGCGCCGCGGCGAACGCTTCGGGTCGGACGACTCGTCGGAGCCATTCGTATGGGCTCATGACTGGTCCAGCGTTGTCGCCACGGGTGCCCAGAGCTGCAGCAGGGCCTCCCGCGATCGACGCAGGCTGGCCGTTCCAGCCTCCGTAGGCCGATAGTAGCGACGCGGTCTTCCGGCGCGCTCGGCGCTGGCCTCGCCTGCTCGCGCGGTAACGTATCCCTTGGTTTCGAGTCGCTTGAGTGTGGTGTAGAGCGCTCCCGCCGACGGTTCCCGCCCGACGTCCTCGATGAGCCGCTCGCGGATCCGCGCGCCGTAGGCGTCATCCCCGAGCTGCAGGATCACCAGCATCAGCATCTGCTCGAACTCGCCCGGAAACTCACTGGTCACGGTAAACCTCACTTTGTGTAGTCGATCGACTCTACAATGTAGGGTTCAGCAGGACAAGGCCGGCACGCGAGCCACTGTGACGGCGGTGACAGCGTGGCTAGCTCAGAGGCCCGGGCGGGAGCTGCTGGCCCCGGGCCCATGCCGTTGCTACTGCCAGGGCGGCGCAAATCGTTCACGCGCGGTAACCGTTCAGGGAGGCAGGGTGCGCCGATTGCTGTGTTTCTGGCGTCGGATCGGTAGAGTGTCGCGCATGAAAGAGGTCAGCCGAGCCGCACAGACAGCCTTCGTCGCGAGAATCGCCATCCTGCTATTCGCCGTCGGCGCGACCGACGCGGGCGCGGCCGGAAGTGCCGGGGACTACGACTCGCTGGTGGCGTTGTTCGACACGCTACTGCAGTCGCGGCGTGCTCCAGTCGTCGACGGGGTCCCCGACTACTCGCCCGCCACAATCCGGGCCCGGCGCGAGTCGGTCGACAGGCTGCGTGCCGACCATGACGCCATCGACGTAGGCGCATGGCCGCTGTCGCAACGCGTGGACCACATGTTGGTGGGGGCGCAGCTGAACGCTGCCGACTTCGAGCTGCGCGTGGTGCGTCCGTGGGCTCGTGACCCGGGTCTGGCCGTCGACCTGGTGCGCCGCACCGCGTATGCGGACGTCTCGTCGGCCGCGGCGGACCTGGCACGAGTCCGTGACCGGCTGGCAACCGTGCCGCGAATCCTCGATGCGGCGCGTGGGTGGCTCACCGCCGCGTCAGGCGAACTCGCCGGCATGGCCGCGCGGCAACTGTCGATGTCGGACGGTGTCAACCAGGGCGAGCCGCGCCGCGCCGTGCCGCCCGCAGGGGTCATCGGCTGGTATCAGGACCTGCTCGGCCGCGCCCGGGTCGACGCGCCGGAACTGGTGCCGGCGGTGGAGGCAGCGCTCGCGGCGGTGCGCGGATACCACACGTGGCTCGCCGACAACCAGGCCGCCATGGACGCGCCCGCCTGGGTCGGGCTCGACGACTACGACTGGTACCTGCGCAACGTTCTGCTCATGCCCTTCACGGCCGATGACCTGCAGACCATCGCCACGCGCGAACTCAACCGCACCCGCACCTTCCTGGCTATCGAGCGCTACCGCAATCGCGACCTGCCGGAGATCACGGTGTCCGCGACTGCCGAGGAACACGCCGCCCGCGTCGAGGCGGCCGAGGCCCACATCCGCGACTTCATGACGCGGAACGAGTTGGTCTCGATCCCCGAGGGGCTACCCGAGCGCTTCGAGACCGACGCGTTCTGGATCGTGCGCGAGGGCGGCAAACGCCATTTCTGGGAGGAGATCACCTACCGCGACCCGCTCAACAACCATATTCATGCCTCGATCCCGGGGCACCGGTTCGACGCTCTCGTCCAGCGCATGAACGACAACCCTATCCGTAGCCGCTACCGCGACGGCGTTCGTGCCGAAGGCTGGGCCTTCTATATCGAGGAGATGTTCCTGCAGGCAGGGATGCTGGATGAACGTCCGCGCGCCAAGGAACTCTTCTACATAGCCCAACTCAAGCGCGCGGCGCGCGTTCCGGCCGAGTTGGCCATGCAGACTGGCGAGATCGACCTGGCCCAGGCGATCGACTACCTGGTGGAGCAGGTGCCGCTCATGGAGCCCGACCTGGCGCGCTACGACCTGGAGATCTACCTGCGGCGGCCGACGTACGGAATGAACTACATCATGGGCAAAGTGCAGCTGGAAGAACTGTTGTCGGCGCGCGCGCTACAACTGGGCGACGAGTTCGACCTGGGCGAGTTTCACGACGCCTTCCTGGCGGCCGGACCCATCCCCATTTCGTTGATTCGGTGGGAGATGACGGGTCTCGACGACAACGTTCCAGAGCTTTGAAGCGTATCGAGGGCGTCGCCAAGCTCACCGGTCGTGAGCGCTTCGTCGACGATCTGGACCTCGGTGAGCATCTCTGGGGCGCCACGGTGCGCAGCCCGTCGCCGCGCGGGCGGGTCACCGCGATACGTTTCTCCAACGACATCGACTGGTCGGAATTCACGATCGTCGATCACGTCGACATTCCCGGCAACAACACCGTGTTCCTGCTCGAGGACGATCAACCGGTCCTCGCGGCCGACGTGATCCGTCACCTCCACGAGCCGGTTCTCCTCCTGGCGCACCCGTCGCGCGATGCTGTGCGGCGTGCCGCGAAGCAGGTCGAGGTTGTTGTCGAGCCGGCCGAGCCGTACTTCGACTTCCGCGTGGCACCCGACCCGCAGCAGGTGCAGCGCGGGGATGACAATCTGCTGAAGCGACTCGAAATCAACAAGGGCGATGTCGAAGCTGCACTCGCCGCAGCCGCCCATGTGATCGAGGGTGTCTACGAGACCGGCGCCCAGGAGCACGTGTACCTCGAGACCCAGGGCATGGCGGCCTGGGTCGAAGACGGGGTCGTCACGATCAAGGGCAGCATGCAGTGTCCCTACTACGTGGTGAAGGCGGCCGAGTGTGCCCTCGGACTCGAGCGAGATCATCTGCGCGTAATCCACGCTCCCACGGGAGGCGGCTTCGGCGGCAAGGAGGAGTTCCCTTCGATACTGGCGATCCACACGGCGCTGCTGGCGATGAAGTCGGGCAGGACCGTGAAGATGATCTACGAGCGGGCCGAGGACATGGCGGCGACCACCAAACGGCACCCGTCGCGAGTGCGGCACCGTACGGGCGTCGACGAAGACGGCCGCCTCGTAGCGCAGGATATCGAGGTTGTTCTGGACGGCGGTGCCTACCAAACACTGTCGCCGGTGGTGCTGAGCCGCGCCATTATCCACGCGGCCGGCCCCTACAGCTGTGACAGCGTTCGCATCGTCGGGAAGGCGATCCTCACCAACTCCGTTCCCTACGGCGCCTTTCGCGGGTTCGGCGCGCCCCAGAGTCAGTTTGCCAACGAGCGGCACATGGACGTGGTGGCGCGCGAACTCGGTCTCGATCCAGTCGAGTTCCGCCGTCGCAATCTGATCGGCGATGGTGATTCCACTGCCACCGGTCAGGTCATCGATGACGGTGCCGATCGTGTCGGCGTGATGGATCTGGCGCTCGATCGGAGCGACTATGCCGGCCGACGGGCCGCGCACGTTGACTTCAACGCCACTCATCCCTATCTGCGTCGTGGGTTGGGTCTGGCCACCTTCTTTCACGGGGCCGGTTTCACGGGTGCAGGCGAAGTTCATCTGGCCTCGCGGGTGGCCGTGACGGGTCTGCCCGACGGACGGGTGGAAGTCCTGTCCGCCAGCACCGAGATGGGCCAGGGCTCGCAAACCGTCTTCACGCAGATCGCGGCGCAGCGCCTCGGCTATCCCCCCGCGGATGTCCAGATCGCAGTGCCCGACACCCACCGGGTGCCCGACAGCGGACCGACCGTCGCGTCGCGCACGTCGATGGTGGTCGGTCGCATCCTCGACGATGCCTGCGCCGCTCTGGGCGAACGGCTTGGCGACGCCGATCTGCACGGTGGTGCCCTTCGGGCGGCGATCATTGCCTGGCACCGCGAGCACCCCGGCGCAACGCTGTCGGCGGAGGCGAGCTACCGGCCGCCACCCGGCGTGGCATGGGATGAGGACAACTACCGCGGCGCGGCCTACGGCGCCTTTGCCTGGGCGGCCTATCTGGCCGAGGTGGAGGTCGACCTGCGCACCTACGCGGTGCAGTGCACGGACTTTCTCGCCGTCCAGGAAGTCGGCCACGTGCTCAACGAGACGCTGGCGCGCGGGCAGATTCAGGGCGGCGTCGTGCAAGGCATCGGTTGGGCGCTGCTGGAGGAATGCACGTTGCGCGATGGCGCGATGCTCAACAACCGGTTGACCGACTACATCATTCCCACCAGCGCTGACGTGCCGCCGATCGATGTCGTCTTTGTCGAGAATCCCTACGCCGAAGGGCCACTGGGCGCCAAGGGTATCGGCGAGCTGCCGCTCGATGGCCCCGCGCCCGCGCTCGCCAATGCGGTTGCGGACGCGCTCGGCGTCGAGCCGCGGGTCATTCCGATGACGCCGGAACGCGTGATGGATCTGGTCGAGAGGGTGGCGACCGATGGCTGAGTCGCGCCTCGAGATCTGCTTCACGCTCAACGGCGCCCCGGTGACCGCGCAGGTGAGCCTGCGTCATCGCCTGCTGGACCTGTTGCGCTACGAGCTCGATCTTCCCGGTAGTAAGGAAGGCTGTGGCGAGGGCGAGTGCGGCGCCTGCACGGTGCACCTGGACGGCATTCCCGTGAATTCCTGCCTGGTGCCCGCGTGGCAGGTGCGTGATCGCGAGGTCGTGACGGTCGAATCCGTCGTGCCCGGAGACATCGCTCGGATGCTCGATACAGGCGCCACGCAGTGCGGCGCCTGTACTCCCGGGGTGGTGATGACCGCGCGCTGGATCGAAGCGAATCCGCAGTTGCTCGAGCGCTTCACGACGCGCCAGTTGATGGCCGGAAACCTGTGCCGCTGCACGGGTTACGACGGAATCATCGACGGGTTGGAGCCACCTCCCGACGCGGAGGATTCCTGATGCAGGTCCACCTCGCCGCTTCTTTCGACGAAGCTCTGCGCGTCAAAGGCCAGCATCCCGATGTGGTGCCGATCGCGGGCGGCACCGACCTGCTGGTGCAATGGCCCGCTGCGCACGCGTTGCACGAGCGCGCCTGGCTGGATCTGTCGGCGCTCGGCGAACTCGCCGAGATCCGATTCGAAGACGATGCCGTGGTGCTCGGCGCCCTGGTCACCTACTGGGACGTCATCCAGGACGAGCGCTTTCAGGTCCTGCCTCTCCTGCCAGCGGCGGCGGCAACGGTGGGCTCGGTGCAGATCCAGACACGCGGCACCTGGGCCGGCAACATCGCCAACGCGTCGCCGGCGGCCGATGGGGTTCCCGTACTGATGGCCTACGACGCCGAGGTGACGCTCGCCTCGACCGCCGGTCGCCGGCTCGTACCGCTGGCCGACTTCTATCACGGGTACAAGCAGCTCGAGACGCGGCCCGACGAGCTCATCGAGTCGATTCGTCTGCCGCTGCGAACGCACGACTTCGAGGACTTCATCAAGGTGGGGTCGCGCGCGGCGCAGGCGATCACCAAGGTTGGCATGGCCATCGCACATTCCGAGGCCGGCTGGCGCATCGTTGCCAACAGCATGGCGCCGGCGGTGTGTCGCTGCCGAGCGCTCGAGCAACTCGTCGAGTCCGGCGAACCGGTGGACTCGCCGGACGCTCTAATGGCCGGGATTCGCGCCGACGTAAGCCCGATCGACGATATCCGCTCGACGGCGGCATACCGGGAGAAGGTCTTCTCGCGCGTGCTGTATCACGCGCTGCTGCCGTTCTGCGGTTCGTTCAGCTAGGAGCCCTCCACGGGCTCCTGACCCTGCCTCGAGTTGTAAATCTCGCCGCCGGCATCGACGTATTGCTGGAACACGTCGCGGGCCTGCGCGCGGCACACGCCCGCGACGACCTCGATACCCCGCGATCCGAGCGCCTCCTGCCAGTTACTCGGGCGATCCCCTTCGTCGAAGCCGATGGCTCGCGCGTCCTCGTCGGTGGCACCGCACACCAGCCGGCGTATCCCCGACCACGGTACGGCGCCGAAACACATCGCGCACGGCTCGCAGCTCGTCACCAGTTCGTGGTCGAGGCCGTCGGCGCCGAGATCATAGGTGCCGAGCGCGCGCTGGGCGCGGGCGATGGCCATCATTTCGGCGTGTGCGTGCGAGCAGCCGTTGGGGATCACGGCGTTCACGCCGATCGCTACGAGGTTGCCGGTGTAGCGATCGAAGACGGCCGCTGCGAAGGGTCCGCCGGTGCCTTCTGCGACGTTGCAGGCGGCCAGGTCGATGACGAGTTGCATGCGCGACTCGTCATCCGCTTCGCTGCCATCCCATTCATCGACCACCTCGATTGCCCACGCGGGCAGCTCCCAGGTGTCGTGGCGGTGCGTGCTCATCACACAAGCATAGGCGTTAGTGCTTGCGAATGACGTAGTAGTCGTTCTGGAGATCGTGTTCCAACTGGGACACCTGGACGTTTTGGAAGCCCGCTTCGCCCAGGAGCTTCGCGGCCAGTTGCCGACCCCACATCGTCCCGAGTCCCGCCGCGCCCTGTGCCAGGGATACAGTCATGCAGTGCATCGTCGAAATGGTGTAGAGGGCGGAACATGGGGTTGCTGGCACATGATCAAGGTCTCCCGAAAGTTGAGTGGATGCAGTGTCTTGGGAGTCGCTCAGGCGGCGCGGCCCAGGAAGATCACGTGGCGCGCTCCCTTGCCCTTGCCGGTGCGCGCGATCTCTGCACGGACTTCGCTGAAGCCAGCCGCTCTCAACCGCCGTGCGAACGCGTCGTCCGGGTGCGCCGACCAGACCGCTAGCAGGCCGTCGTACTTCAGCGCTGCGCGGATTCGCCGCAGGCCGCTGCGCTCGTACAGGCGTTCGTTCGATTCGAGGGTTTCCGCGATGGGCCCGTTGTCGACATCGAGCAGGATGGCATCGAAAGCCCGCTTCTCGGCAAGCACCTCATACACGTCCGCCAGGCGAATCTCGACCCGCGGATCATCCAGGGTCGCGCCCAGGCGATCGGCGTGAGTTCGGTTCCACGCGGCGATGGCCTCGTAGACCTCGGCGGTGACGATTCTTGCCTCCGGCGGCAGGGCGTCGAGTGCAGCTCGCACCGTGTAGCCGAGGCCGAGCCCGCCGATGAGGATCCGGGGCGCGACGTTCTTCTCCAGCTCGCGGCAGGCCACGCGCGCAAGGGTGCATTCGGTGCGATGAGTTCGCGTGGACATCAACTCGCGCCCGTCGAAGTTCACGAACAGATCCTCACCCTGCTGGTAGAGCGCCATCTCGCGTCCATCGGGCGTGGTGAAGCTGTCGAGAAGTTCGTAGGGCTGCATCGGAATGGCGAGGGTAGAGGGAGACGGGTTGCAGAGAGTCTAGCTGCGGGTGGGTTGGCCGGCTACGCGGCGGCCGGGCGCGGCTCGTTGCCGGGCTAATCGTCCTCGCCCAGATCAATCAGCGCCTCGAACTCCACGGCTGCCGCCCAGCCATCGCCGCCCCCGCGGCCCTGCCGCAGAACGCGGGCCCATACCGACGTTCGCTCCAGGCGTAGTGCGCCGAACACGTGCCCGCAATCGGGACACGTTTGTCCGGCGAAGGAATGACCCACCCCGTCGGGTAGAAACTCCAACAGATGTCGGTTGGACTCGTCGAGAAGGCTCTGCGTGCGGATCAGGGCGCCACCGCGTGAGATATTGACTACCTTGCCCGCGAGGTTGGCGTCGCTGCCTTCGGGCTGCAGCGCCACGGCGCAGCTGATGCTGAACCGCGGATACGAGCGGCGGACCTCCGGACTCCAGCGTGCGGTGGGTACGACAGATCGGCCGCCTGCGGGGTCGTCAGCCTTGCGCTCCGGGTGGCCCATGGCGATAGCTCCTCATCTCCGACCGCGGCCTGCTGGTCGCAAACCGTGATGTGGATCAGAACGGGGACCTTGCATGTAGTGATAACCACCGCGGGGTCTTCTTTCCGACCGCCGGCTCCTGTTATTTGTGTTTCTTGACCCGGAGACGGGATACATCGGGGATCTTTGCTGGCTGTAGGGCTTGCTGACGTCACTCGTTGCGGAGCGCAGTTGCCGGGTCCACGCGCGCCGCGCGGCGGGCAGGAACGAGCGTGGCGATCAGGCCGGTGGCGGCCAGTGTGACGATGATGGCCGCGTAGACGGTCGGGTCGCTGGCCTCCACGCCGTAGGTCACGAAGCGCATGGGCCGTGCCATGAGGGCACCAAGTCCGAGGCCGATGGCCATCCCGATGCCGAGTTGAATCGCGCCCTTGCGGAGGATTAGCGACAGCACGTCATTCCCCCCGGCTCCGAGCGCCATCCGGACACCGAGTTCACGCTGGCGACTCGTTACCGAGAAGGCCATCACCCCGTACAGGCCTACAGCGGCCAGGAACAGGGCGGCGAAGCCCATGACCGAGAACAGCTCGCCGAACAGACTGAAGGCCCACGTGTGTTCGTCGAGTGCCTGCGGCACGGTGCGTACGTCATACACGGGCAAGTTGGGGTCGAGTTCCGCGACGACTGCGCGCATGCCGCGTACGGTCTCTTCGACTCCGAGCTCGGAGCGCACGGCGAACATCAAGAAGCGCACGTCGAAGATGCCCTGCGAAACGTATATCTGCTCGGGTGGCAGCGAATCCGAGCCGATCCCCCCTACGCCGCCGGTGACATGCAGATCGGGCACCACCCCGACGACCTGCATGTACGGGTTCTCGGTGCCGCTGCGGCCGATTCGTATCCGTTCCCCGATCGCGGGGCCATCCGCGAAGTACTTCCTCTTGAAGCTGTCGTTGACCACGACCACGGGATCGGCGCCGGCGCCCATTTCGCTGACGTTGAACTCCCGACCACGCAACATCTCGACATCAAAGGTGGAGAAGAACTCCGTGCCGATGACCGCCCCGGTGACGAACGGATAATCCCCATCGGTCTCGTAGGATTCGCCCTCGATCCCCACCGGCCAGGTGGCCGCGTCGATCCCCGGTAGCGATGTCATCATCGCGGCAGAACGCACACCCGGAGCCTCGCGCAGTCGCTCGACCAGGTCGGCGAAGAACTGCTCACGGTTGGCGCGCTCGGGGTAGTCGGTGGCGAAGAGGCCCACCCGACCACTGACGATGTCATCACTACGGAAGCCTAGCTCGATGGCGTTCACCGACACGATGCTCTTGATCATCAGCCCGGCCGCGATCAGTAGCGCGCACGAGATCGCCACCTCGCCGATAACCAGCGCGCTGCTCAGACGCCCGAGGCGGAAGCTCGTGCCGCTGCGGCCCTCGTCCTGCAGCACGCTCGCCATGCCGCGGCCGGTGGCACGCAGCGCTGGGATCGTGCCCGCGAAGAACGCAGTGCAAGCCACCACCGCGACGGCGAAGAGAATGGAGGGCAAGTCGAGGCGTATATCGATCCAGTAAGGCTTCTGAATGTCGGCGATCGAGGCCGCCCAGGCCGTGATCGAGAACTTGGCCGCGACGAGACCAATCGTGCCTCCGACGGTCGCGAGGATCGCCGTCTCCGCCAGCAGCTGCCGCACAACGCGAAAGCGACTCGCGCCTAGCGCCGTGCGCACGGCAACCTCGCGGCTTCGCAAAGCCGCGCGCGCCAGCAGCAGGTTGGCGACGTTGGCGCAGGCGATTAGCAGCACGCCGAAGACCGCCGCCAGCATTAACCACATGATGGCCGTGATCTGTGGCGGCATGGAGTTGTGCTCGAAGAGCATGACAAGAGGACGATAGCCGCCGGGCTCATCGGGCTCCGTGGCTTCGGCCCGGGCAGTGATGGCCCGGAGTTCGGCGGTTGCGGCTAAGAACGAGATGCCGGGCTTGACGCGGCCCACGGGAGAGACCAGCAGCGAGCGCCGGGGCAAGGCGTCAGGATCGAGCCGCATGTTGATCCACAGGTCGTGGTCGAAGGGGAACCTGAACCCCTCGGGCATGACGCCGATGATCTCGGTCTGGGTTCCGTTGGCCCGGACGGAGCGCCCGACAATGTCCGGACTACTCTCGAAGCGTTGCCGCCATACGTGATGCGAGAGCACCATCAACGGGGGGCTGTCGAGGTCATCCTCGCCCTCGACGAAGACCCGCCCTAGCAGCGGCGGCACCCCGAGGTTGGCGAGAACGTCGGCCGTCACAGAGGCGCCCTGGTAGCGCTCGGGCGCGTCCTCGTCGCTGGCCAGGTTCACCGTGGCCCAGTTGACCCCGCCGAGAAACTCGAAGGCCGTGGACAGTTCGCGATAGTCGAGAAGATCCGCGTACGACGGGGCGGTCTGCCGGACGTTGCGTTCCGGGTTGTCGGTATGCACCGAGACCAGACGTTCATCGTCCGGAATCGGTAGGCCTCGCATAACGGTGCCGTAGACCATGCTGAAGGTGAACACCGTGAGGCCGATACCGAGCGCCATCGTGAAAATCGATACGAGCGACAGAGTCGGGTTCTTGAACAGCAGTCGGGCGCCGTAACGCAGGTCGCCAATCAGGGTTGTCATGATTTCCTCGCGGCCCTCCGAGCGGGGCAGGGTCGAGTGGGGGGTGAGCAGTCGCTGGTAGGGAGTCTCGACGCCGCGCAGGCTGCGCCACGTGTAGCGAGCGGCCAGCTCCAGCGTCTGCAGCCAGTACCAGGCACGCGCGATGAGCACTCCGCGCCGGCCTTCGATCTCGGCGAACTCCTGGTGCAGATCGCCGATGATCGTGCTGCCGACCAGACCCACCGGCAGCGCGGCAGTCAGGAAGGCATCGGCGCGTGGAGGCGGTGAGGCGGGAGTCCGGGTCATGCGCGTGTCTCGAAGTCCGATAATCCTCGCCACAGGTTGGTGAGGGCGGCGTGTGACCGCTGCAGCTGGTCGACGCCCTCAGCCGTTACCTCGAAGTGACGCTGCGGTCTCCCGCCGCGCCAGTCTTCGACGGCGCGCGTAGTCCAGGTCAGGTAACCCTTGGCGTGCAGGCGGTCGAGCGTCGTGTAGAAGGCGCCGCGGGTCACCGTGCGGCCGGCGCGGTCGGCCAGTTCACGCCTTACCTCTACAGCGAACGCGCCCTTCCCCTTGCGGAGGATCGCCAGCAGCAACATCTGTTCGAATTCGCCGAGATAGTTCTTGGGGGCCATGCATGGGTCCGTAGTTCGAGGGAAACCGCCAACCCAGTCCACGTTGTCGACTCGATAGTCTGCAATGTCGACTGTCTGAAGGGACTACGGGACCTCGTGGCCGGAAGTTTCGGGGCCCATCCAGGAAACATCGGTGCCGGCGCGGGAGCGGCGCTGGATCGCCGCGGCCTCCTTCTCATCGATGCCGAGGAAGCGCAGGAAGCGCAGGTGCTTGTCGGGCGCGGAGCCCTCGAACTCCACGTGCCATCGCCGCATGTCCTGTTCGGTGAATCCAGAGCTCGCCAGGAGATCGACCCACGTCGTCTTGTCCATGACTTCCGAACCGCCAGGCACGTGGCCGCTGCCGAGGAGCTTCGCAAGAAGGGCCTGCTGGTGCCGCAGTGCCTTCATCTCCTCGTCGAGTTCCTCGAGCCGTTCTCGCAGAGCGCCGGTCACCCTTCCCTTCGGCGCGTCGAGGATCCGCACGATCTCCTTGAGCGGTAGCCCGGCGCGTCGGTAGGTGCAGATTCGCGCCAGGCGCTGTTCGTCGGCACTCGAGTAGCGACGGTAACCGGCCGGGGAACGGCCCGAGGCGCGCAGGAGTCCGATGCGGTCGTAGTACAGCAATGTGCTGCGCGAGAGCCCGTGGCGGCGGCCGAGTTCAGTGATGCGCATGGTCTTGGCGCAGCATCTCGCCAGTTTGCAGATAGTGACCAAGGCGTTCCGCCAACCCCTCCATCTCGAGTTCGAAGCGCGTAGCGGGGTACTTGTCCACCCAGTCGCGTCCGTCGGCGTCGATGCCCGTGTGCGTGTAGGTCCAGGCCAGCTCCGTGCCACCGTCGGCGCCAGGGGTCAGCGCCACCTGCAGGAGGCAGGCACGGCTGGCACCCGCCGTGCGGCAGAACTCGATAGCGGACGCCGGCTCGAAACGAGTCACCACCCAGGTCTCGATGCCGCGGGCCGGAATATCGGTGAGGAACACACAGCCTGGCTCCGCGACCCCGGACTCCGAATAGACGACATCGCAGCTCCATACGTCGATCCAATCGTACTCGCGCACCGGGCACAGCAGCGGGAAGATGTCCGCGGCTACGGCGTCGATCGTCATGGTGTAGGTGTGGCTGACTCGATTCCCTTGCGTTTTCATCGCGACTCCTCCGCAGTGATCAGTGTATGTGGAAACGAGCCTAAAGCGTGAAGTTATAGACGGGTCAAGCACGCCTCGACCAGGCGAACGGTAGTCTTCGCGTATGAGGCCGAGTCCGAAGACGAGCCAGCCCTGGAAACTGCATAACGCGATGTGGCCGGGCCTGGTGGGAAAAGAGCCGGGGACCGACCACGCGCCCATTGCGCTGGATCGGATGCTCGATCTCACCGGGCGGGCGAGGGCGCAGGGGCGCGGCTTCGACGGGGTGGATCTGTTCCTGTACGAGCCGCACATCGACATTCATGCCGACGAGGAGGCTCTTCACCGCCTCGCTGACGATATCGCCTCCCGGGACCTCGAAATCGGATCGGTGGTGGCGCCGATCTGGCCCGAGACGATCGGCGGCAGCGCCATGGGCGATCGGGCCTCGACGCGTCGCTTTCTCGCCGCGGTGGAGCGAGCGTGCGGCATTGCGGGGGTGCTGCGCGAACACGGTGTGCGGCGTCGGGGCGTCGTGCGCATCGACTCGGCGGACAGCACTGCCAACTGGGCCGTCGATCCGGCGGGCAACACGGCCCGCATCGCCGAAACCTTCCGCGAGGCCGGCCGCATCGCGTCGGGTCACGGCGAGCGCCTGGCCGCCGAGGGCGAGGTCTGCTGGGCAGGCATGCACTCGTGGCGCGACATGCTGGATCTTCTCGAAGCGGTCGGGATGCCGGGCGTGGTCGGTTTCCAGGCCGATCTGGCGCACACGTACCACTACCTGATGGGCACCAACGCGCCACAGCATGCGTTGCTCCAGCCGCACGACTCCGAGGAGGCCTTCTGGTCGGCCTACGCGACGATGACGGCCCAGTTGCGCCCGTGGACGCTCGACTTTCACATCGCGCAGACCGACGGCACGGTGTTTGGCAGTGGCAGCCACGACAAGACGGGTAGGCACTGTCCTGCGGACGCCGCCGCCGGCAAGCTCGACGTGCCGCGGTGCGCGGCGTACTGGCTGCTCGAACCCGACGGCTCGGCGCGCGCCGAAATCGAGCACCTCTGCTGGGACGGATGTATGTTCCCCAACGACGTGCTCGAGGATCAGGCGACCTGGAACGTCATTCTGGACTTGATGATCCGAACGCTGGATCATCTCGAATCGAACTCAGCTGGCCTCGACTCGACGTAGCCGCGGCGCACATCCGCGCGAGGGAATCGATCAATGCGTATCGGAATGAATCTGTTGCTGTGGACATCGCACTACGTCGATGACCACCATGCGCCAGTGCTGGAGAAACTCGCCACGCTGGGCTACGACGGCGCGGAGTTCTCGATCGGGGCAGGCAGCGCGTCCGAGTACGGTGTCGTCGCGGGGCGCCTGCGGGATCTCGGATTGGCCGCTACGGCGGTTTGCGCACCGGGTCCGGGCGAGAATCCCGCCAGCCCTGACGCCGCGGTCCGCCAACGTGCGGTCGATTGGCTGCGCGAGCGCGTCGATCTGACCGAGGCGCTCGGTGGCGACGTACTGTGCGGGCCGAACCACTCGACTTTTGCCCAGTTCACCCGGCGCGAACCTCAGGAGCAGGAGTATGGCTGGAGCGCCGAGGTGCTGGCCGCTGTCGGCGACCACGCCGCCGCGGCGGGAGTGATCCTGGCGCTCGAGGCGCTCAATCGCTTCGAGTGCTATCTGTGCAACACGGCCGAGCAGCTGCGCGGGTTGGTCGATCGCGTCGGCCATCCGGCGGTACGTTCGATGATCGACACCCACCATGCCAACATCGAGGAGAAGAGTCTTGCCGGCGCGGTGGCCACGCTCGGCGACACTCTCGCGCATATGCATATCTCGGAGAACGATCGGGGCACCCCCGGCAGCGGCCAGATCGACTTCGATGGAGTGTTTGCCGCCTTGCGCCGGCACGGCTACGACGGCTGGCTGACCATCGAGTCGTTCAGTCGGACCGACCGGGACTTCGCCAACGCGATCAACGTGTGGCGCGAGTACTCGCCCGTCGACGAAGTGTGTGCCGCCGGCCTCGCGCTGATCCGCGAGAAACTCGCTCACCACAGCAACTGACCCATGACCCAGCTCCCCTTCCGCTTCGGCAACGAGTGCTACACCTGGTTCATGAAGGACGACGGCGCAGCCCATGCGAACCGGCTGGATCACATGATTCGGCTCACCGGCCAGGCGGGGCTGAAAGGTATCGAGCCGATTCACTTCTGGATGGGCGAACTCGCCGACCCCCAGCGGCTCACGGCGGAACTAGAGGCGGCAGAGATCGAACTGGCGGCCGTCGCGCTCGTGCTCGAGTGGAATCACGAAGTTGAAACGGAGTCCGAGCGATCGCAGGCCGACGCGGTGATCGACCTGCTGTGCGGGTTCCCCGGTGCGACGCTGTGCACAGTCCAGCTGCCCACCGGCCGTGAGCAGCTGGAGTCGAGGCGGCTGCGCCTCGCCGACCACGTCAATGCCGTCTCACGCCGGGCGGCCGACCGCGGGGTGCCGTGCAGCTTCCATCCCAACTCGCCGCCAGCCTCGATCAACCGGACAGCCGAGGACTACGAGGTGATCCTCGAAAGGCTCGATCCGGGAGTCACCGGTTGGACGCCCGATGTCGGCCACATCATCAACGGCGGGATGGACCCACTCACCACGATGAAGAAGTGGCGCTCGCTCATCAACCACGTCCATTTCAAGGATTGGGACGGCGACCCGGAGTTCGCACTCATGGGCGAGGGGCGAGTGGATTTCGTCGGGATCAGCGGCTGGCTCGCTTCCTGGGGCTATGGCGGTTGGATCATCCTCGAGGACGAGGCGGAGCAGGCCGTCGACGACCCCGACGGCGTGACGCTGCACGATGGCAAGTGGCTGCGCGACACCCTGATGCCACAACTTGGAGCCTGATCGCCATGCCGATGATCGAGACCAACGACATCCGGATGTTCTACGACGAACTCGGTGACGGGGAGCCGTTGC
>Ga0255047_10001319_pt1 | contig 18238 bp, 15 predicted proteins | sample JV7_2_1_MG_FD_183640 | JGI IMG/M metagenome (GOLD analysis project Ga0255047, IMG submission 183640) | Seawater microbial communities from Jervis Inlet, British Columbia, Canada - JV7_2_1 | ecosystem: Environmental > Aquatic > Marine > Inlet | place: Canada: British Columbia | collected 2016-10-06 | reverse complement strand
TGCCACCTGGATGCTAAGATGGTCCACCACGCCCTGCATCAGGCCCCCTGGGAGACCAGCGACCTGCTTTTTATCGAAAACGTCGGCAACCTCGTATGCCCGGCGGTCTACGACCTGGGCCAGGAGGCGAACGTCGTCGCACTGGCGGTGACCGAGGGTGAAGACAAGCCGCTCAAGTATCCGGTGATGTTCCGCAAGGCCGACCTGGTGCTGCTCACGAAGGTCGATCTGCTTCCGCATCTGCCGGGCATCAGCGTCGAGCGTGTCGAGGAGGCACTGGCCGAGACGATGCCGGAAGCCGCCATGATCCCGGTGTCGGCCCTCACCGGAGAGGGCATGACCTCGTGGATCGAATGGCTCGAGGCGCGGCGTCTCGCCGCCATGGGCCGGACGATACCGGCGGCCGGCGAAATGAAGGTGTAACCGGAGGAGAGCGCGGTGCCCGACGAGTTGGTCATCCTGGCATTGACCGCAGCCACTATTGGCGTCGTGCACACGTTGCTTGGCCCCGATCACTATGTTCCGTTCCTCGTCCTGGCGCGGGCCCGCGGCTGGAGCCTCCGACGGACGCTGGGCATGACCGCGTTGTGCGGGCTCGGCCACGTTTCAGGATCGGTGTTGTTGGGGATCGCCGGTATCGCACTGGGTTGGGCGGCAACCTCGCTGGAGTGGTTCGAGAGCGCGCGCGGCGAACTGGCCGGTTGGCTACTACTGGGTTTCGGCGTCGCCTACACGGCGTGGGGAGTGCGGCAGGCCATGCGGGCGCGGCCGCATAGCCACTGGCATGCGCACGGCGACGGCGAGGCCCACACGCATACCCATAGCCATCACGGCGAGCACGCGCATGTGCACGCTGCGGACGCTGCTGAGCGCCCGTCATCGGCCGGGTGGGCTCTGTTCATCATTTTCGTGCTCGGCCCCTGTGAACCTCTCGTTCCGCTGCTGATGATCCCGGCATCGAGATCCAGCTGGTGGGGAGTAGCGGCCGTCACGGCGATCTTCGCGGCAGCCACGTTGGCGACGATGCTGACGGTTACCTGGATCGGCTACATCGGTCTGACGGCGGTCGGGCGGGGGCGGCTCGAGCGCTACGGACATGTCCTGGCAGGCCTTGCACTGGTGGCCTGCGGCCTGGCGCTGCGGCTCGGGCTATAGCGCAGCGTTGCCGTCGGAGGCGGCTGCCAGCACTCAGGGGGACGCTGGCGGACCGCGGATCTGCTAGCAGATCCGCGGTAGTTGCTCGCCGCTGAGCATGTCCACCACGCGTAGTCCGCCGATGCGGCTGCGCAGGAAGACCTTGCCCGGATGCTCCTCGACCACCTCACCGACGATGGCAGCGCGGGCGCCGAGGGGCTGATCGCGCATCGCCTGCAGTACCTCGTCAGCCGACTCGCGCGCGACGATGGCGATGCACTTGCCCTCGTTGGCCACGTAGAGTGGGTCGAAGCCGAGGATTTCGCAGGCGCCGCGAACCTCCTCGTCGATCGGGATCGGGGCCTCGTCGATTCTGATGCCGACGCCAGCCTGCGCGGCGATCTCGTTGAGGGTGCTGGCCACGCCGCCTCGAGTAGGGTCGCGAAGGACGTGTACGTTGCGTCCGGCACGCTCGAGCATGGCGGCGGTGAGTTCGTGCAGGGCCGCCGAGTCGGTCTCGAGCGTGGTCTCGAACTCGAGGCCCTCGCGCACCGACATGATGGCAATCCCGTGTGCCGCGATCGCGCCGCTGAGTAGTACCAGGTCGCCGGGACGCGCTCGCCGCGGCGAGATCTCGATGCCATCGTCGATGACCCCGATGCCTGTCGTATTGATGTAAATACCGTCGCCCTTGCCGCGATCCACGACCTTCGTGTCGCCGGTGACCACGGGGACACCGGCCTGGTCGGCCGCGTCGCGCATGGACTGCACGATGCGCCAGAGATCCTCCATCGGCAGCCCCTCCTCGATAATGAATCCCGCCGATATCGCGATCGGCCGGGCGCCGCACATGGCCACATCGTTGACCGTGCCATGAACGGCAAGCGAGCCGATGTCGCCGCCCGGGAAGAAAAGCGGGTGGACGACGAACGAGTCGGTCGAGAACGCAAGACGGCCGGCAGCGAGGTCCAGGATCGCGCCGTCGTGCAGTTGTGCCAGTACAGGGTTGTCGAACGCCGCGACGAACATGTCGTCGATCAGCATCTGGCTCAGCCGGCCGCCACCACCGTGAGACATCTGCACGGTGGGGTAGTCGCTGATCGGAATCGGGCAGGCCAGGCCGGCGGCGAGACCAGGCCGCGTTTCGTCGCTCATCAGCTGCGCCCGTACTGGTAGTACGCGGCGCAGGCGCCCTCCGCGGAGACCATCGGGGCCCCGAGCGGCCGTTCCGGCGTGCAACGAGTGCCGAACGCCGGGCAGGCGCTCGGCCTCTCGATTCCCTGCATGATCTTCCCCGCGATGCACTCTCCGGAATCGTGCGCCTCGATATCGGCGACATCGAAGCGCAGGCCCGCATCGAATGCGACGAAGCGCTCGCGGAGGGCATAGCCGCTGTCCGGAATGACCCCGATACCGCGCCAGTCGCGATCGGTGATTTCGAAGACCTCGGTCATGAGTTTCTGCGCCGCGATGTTGCCGTCGCGCGTCACCGAGCGCGAGTACTGATTCTCGACCTCATGGCGGCCCTCCTCCAGGGCTGCCACGGCCATGTACGTTCCCTGAATCAGGTCCAGTGGCTCGAAACCGGTCACGATTACCGGAATGCGATGGCGCTCCGCGATCGGCTCGTATTCCCAGTAGCCCATCACGGTACAGACGTGACCGGCGGCGAGGAATCCTTGCACGCGGTGGTCTGGGGCCCCGAGGATCGCCTCCATGGCCGGCGGCACCAGTACATGCGAGCACAGAACCGAGAAGTTCTCGACGCCTGCGCGCTCGGCGCGCCATACAGCCATGGCATTCGCCGGGGCGGTAGTCTCGAAGCCCACTGCGAAGAACACCACCTGTTTGTCGGGGTTGGCCTCGGCGATCTTTACGGCATCGAGCGGCGAGTACACGATACGCACGTCGCCGCCCTCCGACTTGACCTCGAGCAGGTCGGCCGCGGATCCGGGGACGCGGAGCATGTCGCCGAACGACGTGAAGATGACCTCGGGCCGGCGGGCAATCGCGATCGCCTGATCGAGGAGACGCATCGGCGTAACGCAGACGGGGCAACCGGGCCCATGCACGAGCGTGATCTCGTCCGGAAGCATGCGGTCGATGCCGGCCTTGATCAGTGTGTGGGTCTGGCCGCCGCACAGTTCCATGATGACCCACGGTCTCGTCACGCTACTGCGAATGGCGTCGAGCAGCTTGCTCGCGTCCTCGCCGCCCCGGTACTCGTCGACGAACCTCATTTCACGTCTCGATCTGGGGGACGTCGAGTTCTTCGAGCTCCCCCATCTGCCGCAACAGTTCGAAGACCTTGCCGGCCTCTTCTTCGTCGATTGTGCTGATGGCGAAGCCCACGTGAACGATCACGTATTCACCGATTTGCACGTCGGAGGTGTAGGCGAGACAGACTTCCTTCACGACGCCGCCGAAGCTCACCTTGCCCATATTCATGCCGAGAGCGTCCGTGCGGATCTCGACAACCTTGCCCGGTACCCCCAAACACATCTACTGCACCTCTCGTGAGTTGCCGGCGCGTAGCCGGGCGGCTGCGACCGCGAGCTGTCCGAGGCTGATGCCGCCATCGTTGGCAGGAACCTGACGATGCTGCAGCACCTCGATCCCCTGCTCCTGGAGCAGAGCCGACGTACGTTCGGCCAGCAGCTGATTCTGGAAACAGCCGCCGCTCAACACCACCCGGTTCTCGCCGACGTGCGAGGTCAGCTCCGCGATAGCTCGCGCCAGGGCATTGTGGACCTTTCCGGCTATCGTCGCCACGATCACTCCACGAAGGGTGTCCTCGACGATGGCCTCGAGCATCGGGCGCCAGTCGAGAAGCGTGGGCAGCCGATCGTTCGTCGGCTCTTGCAGCGGCAGCGCGTAACCGTCGTCGCATGCGCGATCGGCGATGAACTCCAGAGACATGGCCGCCTGACCTTCAAACGAAACGCGATCGTGCAGGCCGATCAACGCGGCGACGCCGTCGAAAAGGCGCCCGGCGCTGGTTGTCCACGGCGAGCGCAGGCCGCCGCGCAGCATGCGATCCAGGACCCGGAGTTCACCCCGGCTAAGCGCCGCGATTGGAGCCAGATCGTGGCGCTCCAGGGCCTCGGGCCCGAACAACTCCCAAAGCATGGCCGCGGCCACGACCGCGGGACGCTTGATCGCAGCGTCGCCGCCAGGGAGGCGGAACCGCCGCAGGCAGGCCACCCGGCTGAAGTCGGCGGCGTCCCCGAGCAGAAACTCGCCGCCCCAGATCGTGCCGTCCGGGCCGAGGCCAGTGCCGTCCCAAATCACTCCGAGCGCCCGTCCATCGCACTGGTGCTCGGCCAGACAGGCGGCGAGGTGGGCGTGGTGATGTTGAACTCCGATCAGACGAGCACCTGCGAGAGGTGACGCGGGCTCACCGGTTGCCTCGCGAGCCCAGCGCGTGCACGCGTAGTCCGGGTGCAGGTCGTGGGCGATCGCCACGGGCTCGGCCTCGTAGAGTTCGGTGAAGTCTCGGATTACCGAGCGGAACGCCTCGAGTGCCTGCGGCGTCTCCAGGTCACCGATGTGCTGACTCACGAAAACGGAGTTCCCTACGTTCAGTGCGATGGCGTTCTTGAGATGGCCTCCGACTGCCAGCACGCAAGGCGCCGGGCGACTCATCAGGACCGGTAGCGGCGCCAGCCCGCGCGCCCGTCGCAAGGGCTGGGTTGTCCCCGAGGCTACGCGCACCACGCTATCGTCGACGTGACGGTGGATGGGCCGGTCGTGCATCAGAAACAGATCGGCGATGGCGCCCAGCCGCTCGAGCGCCTCTTCGTTGTCAGTGCAGATGGGCTCGTCGCTGAGGTTGCCGCTGGTGGCCACTACCGGGGTATCGACCGCCGCCATCAGCAAATGATGCAGCGGTGTATACGGCAGCATGACACCCAGCCAGGGGTTGGCCGGGGCGACGCTCTCGGCGATGACGGCGCCCGGCAAGCGCCGCAGGAGAACGATGGGTGCCTGCGGCGATTGCAGCAGCTCGCGCTCCGCCGCACTGATCTCGCAGAATCCCCGAGCTTGCTCGAGGCTCGCGACCATGAGCGCCAAGGGCTTGGCCGGTCGAGCCTTACGTCGGCGTAGTCTCTCCACCGCCGCCGCGTTGGTGGCATCCACCATGAGGTGGAAGCCGCCGAGTCCCTTGGCGGCGAGAACGTTCCCGCGGCCCAGGGCGGCGGCGGCAGCGGCGATCACGCCGTCGCCATCGGCCAGCCGCGCACCGCCGGGCGCTACCAACTCCAGGCGCGGCCCGCACGCCGGGCATGCGTTGGGCTGGGCGTGGAACCGCCGGTCGGCCGGATCTCGATACTCGCCCTCGCACGCAGGACACATCACGAACCGCCGCATCGTGGTGTTGGGGCGGTCGTACGGCAGCTCCTGGATGATGCTGAAGCGGGGGCCGCAATCGGTGCAGTTGGTGAACGGGTAGCGATAACGTGGGTCGTTGGGATCGAGAATCTCCGCCAGGCACAGCCGGCAACTCGCCGCGTCGGGGAGTATCGCGACGCTCTTGCCCCCGGTGCTGTCGCTGCTCTCGATCACGAGCTCTCGTCGTCCGCTCGGCTCGAGGTGCTCGGACTCGAGCGAGTGGATCACTGCCAGCGGCGGCCATTGCAGCGGCAGCCGATGCAGCAACTTGTCGAGGCTGGCGGCGGGGCCTTCCACGTCGATGAGGACGCCATGACTGTCGTTGCGCACGGTTCCGGCGAGCGCGAGCTCCTTCGCCAGCCGATAGGCATAGGGCCGAAAGCCCACGCCCTGGACGGCTCCGCGAATCCAGATCCGCACGCGCTCGGTCGACATGGAACGTGGCTCTCCCGGAAGAGGTGAATCTCCACAAAACGATACATCGGTCCCCGTATCCAGTTTACGTGCTAGTGTCTGGCGCCAGAAAACCGTGCTCCCGGCCGATCCTCCCCGATTGTCTCCTGCGGGTCGAACCGGACGGAGCACGCCAAGGAGACCCGTCCAGCTAACACGACATGAGTAAAAGAAGGCGAACGCAGGCGTCGCCGGGGAGTGGAACCATGGCCAAGCCCGAAGCCTCGATCTGGCGGTTGATGGAGTCGAAGGGATACTCGCGCCGCGAGTTCATCCACTTCTGCAGGTTCGCCGCGATCACCGCGGGAGTCGGCGCTGCCGGTTTGCCCCGTGTCGTGGAAGCGTTCCAGAGCCGGCCCCGGCCGCCGGTAGTGTGGCTCCATTTCCAGGAGTGCACCTGCTGCAGCGAGTCGTTCATTCGCTCTTCCCACCCGGTTGTCGCAGACGTTCTCTTTGACTACCTGTCGCTCGACTACACCGAGACGCTGCAAGCCGCCGCCGGCCATCAGGCCGAGGCTGCGCTGCACGACACGATGCGAAACCACCCCGGCGAGTACATCCTCCTGGTGGAAGGCTCGGTCCCTGTTGCCAACGACGGGGTCTATTGCACCATCGCTGGTCGCACGGCGCAGGACATTCTCGCCGAGGCGGCGGAAGATGCTGCTGCGGTCATTGCATGGGGTAGCTGCGCATCCAACGGGTGCGTTCAGAACGCCAGTCCCAACCCCACGGGGGCGACGCCGATTCATGAGCTGATCGACAGGCCCGTGATCAACGTGCCCGGTTGTCCGCCAATCGCAGACGTGATGACCGCGGTGGTCACCCACTTGCTGGTGATCGGTGGCATGCCCGAACTCGACAGCAAGGGTCGGCCGCGCGAGTTCTACGGCCAGCGCGTGCATGACACCTGCTACCGACGCCCCTTCTACGATGCCGGCCTGTTCGTCGAGTCATGGGATGACGAGGGCGCCCGCGAGGGGTATTGCCTGTACAAGATGGGCTGCCGCGGACCGGTCACCTATAACGCCTGCTCGGTGACTCGATGGAACGAGGGCACCAGCTACCCGATCCAGTCGGGCCACGGGTGCATCGGTTGCAGCGAGGACGACTTCTGGGACAACGGACCGTTCTACCGGCATCTGCCGGAGTTCCCGGGGTTCGGCATCGAGTCGACGGCCGACAAGGTGGGCGCGGGCGCGGCTGTCGCCGCGGGCGCCGGGCTGGCGCTGCACGCGATCGTCACGAATGCGCGCAAGCGTGGGGAGATCGACAAACGCGTTGCGGGGTCGGTCAAGGAAACGGAGATTGGCGAGGGAGGTAAGGACTGATGGCCCGTATCGTCGTTGACCCGATTACACGTATCGAAGGCCACCTGCGCGTCGAGGCCACCGTAGAGAACGGCGTCATCACCGACGCCTACAGTTCGGGAACCATGGTGCGCGGCATCGAGAAGATCCTCAAAGGACGCGATCCACGCGACGCGTGGGCGTTCACCGAACGGGTCTGCGGCGTGTGCACCACCGTGCATGCGCTGGCCAGTGTCCGCGCGGTCGAGGATGCACTCGACATCACCGTGCCTCCCAACGCCGAGATCATCCGTAACCTGATGTTCTGCAGCCAGTTCGTGCAGGACCATGTGGTCCACTTCTACCATCTGCACGCACTCGACTGGGTGGATGTGGTCAGCGCCCTGAGTGCCGACCCCGCGGAGACCTCCAGAATCGCGCGCTCGCTGTCGAACTGGCCCAAGACCTCGCCGGGCTACTTCGCCGACGTGGCGCAGCGCCTCACGACCTTCGTGGAGAGTGGCCAGCTCGGCATCTTCGCCAACGGCTACTGGGGCCATCGCGAGTACAAACTACCGCCGGAGATCAACCTGCTGGCGGTTGCCCACTACCTCGAAGCGCTCGACTGGCAGAAGGAAATCGTCAAGATCCACGCCATCTTCGGTGGCAAGAATCCGCACCCCAACTACCTGGTCGGCGGCGTTCCCTGCTCGATCAATCTCGACGCGGTCAACGCGATCAACAGTGAACGCCTCAACCACGTGGCCAGCTTGATCAAACAGGCCGTCGATTTCGTCGAGCAGGTCTACATCCCCGACCTGATGGCGATCGCTTCCTTCTACCCGGACTGGTTCGCCCACGGCGGCGGGCTGAGGAACTACCTTTCGTACGGCGACCTGCCGACGGAGGGCTACGGCTACCCCGACTCGTACAAGTTCCCGCGCGGCGCCATTCTCGATCGCAACCTCGCCGAAGTGCACGAGGTCAACGCTGCCGACAGCGAGGAGATCAAGGAGTACATCGCGCACTCCTGGTACGAGTATGGCGCGGGAGACGAGGAAGGTCTGCACCCATGGGACGGCGAGACCGAGCTCAACTACACCGGCCCGGAACCCCCCTACGATCAGCTCGACGTCGAGAGCAAGTACTCCTGGATCAAGACACCGCGCTGGCGCGGCCATGCGATGGAAGTCGGCCCGCTATCCCGGTTGCTCGTGGCGCACGCCAGCGGTGCAACCGACGTCAGCGAGGTGATCACCGAGGCGCTCGGGAGGCTCGGCGCACCGATCGACGCGCTCTTCTCGACGCTCGGACGGACGGCAGCGCGCGGACTCGAGACGCGGCTGGTCGCGCACTGGATGCAGGGCTTCTACGACGACCTGATCACCAACATCAAGGCGGGTACCACGAGCACCTTCACGCGCGAGCGTTGGGAGCCCTCAACCTGGCCCGCGACCGCGCAGGGCGTCGGGCTCACCGAAGCACCGCGCGGGGCGCTGGCGCACTGGATCAAGATCCGCGATGGCGCGATCGAGAACTACCAGTTGGTCGTACCGAGCACCTGGAACGCTTCGCCGCGCGATGCGCAGGGCCAACGGTCGGCCTATGAGGCCTCGTTGATCGGAACACCGGTGGCCGACGAAGACAGCCCGGTGGAGATCCTCCGGACAGTCCACTCGTTCGATCCATGTATCGCCTGTGCCGTGCATCTCTACGATCCGGATGGGAAGCAGATCACCCAGGTGCAGGTCCAGTAACGGCGTGCGAAGGAGGGTAACGACATGATCGAAGCCGCCGCACCGACTTACTCTCGGCTCTACGTCTGGGGACGTCCGGTGCGGGCGTTCCATTGGGTGAGCGCGACCTGCGTATTGGCGTTGGCCGTAACCGGGTTCATCATCGGCAACCCCACCCGGATCGCCTATGCGGGCGAGGCGTACCAGCAGTACTGGTTCGGATCGGTGCGGTTCGTTCACTTCGCCGCCGGCTGGATCTTCATGGTGGCCTTTGCCGCGCGCATCTACTGGGGCTTCGTTGGCGACAGGTACGCGCGCTGGCGACACTACATCCCGCACACCAAGCATCAGTGGCGAGAGATCGTCGAAGTGCTGCGCGTCGACATCCTTCAGACCAAGGCCAGCGGCGAGTTCTCGGCGGGCCACAACGCGCTGGCCGGAACCACGTACCTGATCAGTTTCCTGGTCTACGGATTCCAGATCGCAACAGGCTTCGCGCTGTACGCGGGCATGAGCGACTCGTGGTTCCCTGGACTGTTCGCGTGGGTCGTGCCGCTGTTCGGCGGTGAAGCCGGGGTTCGCTTCTGGCACCACGCGGCGATGTGGTTCTTCATCCTGTTCACGATGATCCACGTCTACCTCGTCTTCTACCACGACTACGTGGAGGGCAGGGGGACGACCTCGTCGATGGTCGGAGGCTGGAAGTTCGCGCGTACCGCTACGCCGACGCCGTCGGACGAGCCCGACGAGCCCGACGAGCCCACCGAGCCGGATGAGCCGGCCGGGAATGGCTGAGCCGGCCACCAGCGCCGCCGAGGTTCTCGTACTCGGCATTGGCAACACGCTGATGGGCGATGAGGGCGTCGGGTGTCACGCGGTTCGGCTACTCGAGGACATGGAGCTGCCCGTGGGTGTGGAGTGCCTGGACGGCGGCACCGGCAGCTTCCAGTTACTCGAGCCGTTGTTGCGCGCCGGCCGCGTGATCATGATCGATGCCACCGCTGACGGCGCGCCGGCCGGCACCGTGCGACGCCTGCGGCCGAGATTCTCGTCCGACTACCCGCCCACGCTGACGGCGCACGATATCGGGCTCAAGGACCTGATGGACGTCTTCTACCTCGTGGACGAACCGGTAGACGTCACCTTGTACACGGTCTCGATCGAGCTCCCCGACGACGTCGGCCTCGACCTGTCACCGGAGGTTACGGCCGGTGCACGCGCGGCAGCCGAGCAGATACTCGAAGAGCTGAATGGCGCCGATCACGTCGCGCCGGAGAATCCCATGCCCGCGGCTCGTCCTGGGCGGTAGCGTCCGCGTCGTCGTCGAGAGTGAAGACGTCTTCGATGGCGAGATCGACCGCGCGGAGTCGCATTCGGGCCAGCGAGGTCAGCGCAGGCGCTGAGCCAGTTCTCGCAACGTCGCCTCGTCCACGTCGGCGGTTATCAGCACCAGGTAGCTGTCGGCGGTGATCCACCACAGCTGCGGGGCGCCGCCGGCGATCACGGTCAATACGGCCGTGTCGGCGTCCTTCGCCACGGCTGGCTGGTCGGCGTCGTCATCCTGCGGCCAGCGGCGCTGCGCCACGGCGACGCTCGTTCCACTCTGCGGATCATCGAACAGCATCCAGACTCCCGCAGCCCCGGGGCTGCGGGGCCCGGTCGACAGTGGGGCGAGCGTCGCGCTGTCGAAGATCGCGCCTTCGAGGCGTAGAGGCTGCCTTCCGAGCCACACGGCAATGTCTCGCGGGGCGATCGACCCCGCGTCCAACTCGGGGCTTCGCGCTACTGCGTCTGTCTGGAGTACGCCTGCGGCATCGACGGCTTCGAGCACCGACTGTCGCTCGCGCGTCGGTGCTGGACTCAGCTGAGTTTGCGGGGCCGGCGCGGCGTCAGCTCGCGCGAGCCTGAGGCCGTCAGAGACCTGCGCCCGCTCCTCCGCTACGGCCGCAGCACGATTCTCGGCAGGTTCGTTGCGCCCGTCGGTGGGCCGCGCTGGTGGGGTCGGCACGGCCGGAGCCGGGCCCTCCGTCAGTTCCTCGCGCTCGTCGCCAGCCGGCGTTGATGCGGTCGTTCCGGACGGCGCCGGCTGTTCCGCAACCACCTGTCGTACTGGGTCCTGCTGCTTCGCTACGACCGTCCGCTTCTCTTCCGCCGGGGGACCGACCTCGGCCTGCAACTCGACTCCGGGTAGCGACGCCTCCTTGGGTCGCAGCCCGGCATACCAACCGAGCCCGAAGGCCAGCACCAATGTCGCGGCCCAGGCGAGTCCGGAGGTCAACAGTCGCGGCGTCCAGAGGCCGCGTGTCGGCGCAGATAGTGCGGGGCCCGAGTCATGGCCGAGCCCGGGTTCGCCGGCCAAGTGTTCTGCCGCGTCCGCTGCCTGCGCTTGCGCGACCAGTTCCTCCCAGGCCGGTGCACTCGCGCCGCGGGCGCTGGCGATGAGTTCGCCCACCCTAGCGTGGACGCGCGCCACGTCTTCCATTCTGGCGCTGCAGTCTTCGCACTTGGCGAGGTGGTGGTCGATTCGCTCCGCATCGCTGACGGAAGTCTCGCCGTCGATCCAGGCGTGCAGCTGACCCTCATCAACGTGCGGCATCTTCACTCGCCTCCCTGCCACCTTCCCAGGCGCTGACCAGTCGTTGGCGTGCCCGCGCCAGCGTGGTGCCAATCGACCCTCGCGAGAGGCCGAGCCGTTCGGCAATCTCGTCGTACGACAGACCGTCCTCCTTCAGCAGCAACGCGTCGCGATCGCGCTCGGCGAGAGCCGCGAGCGCGGCTCGCAGACGTGCGGCGTCCTCGTTCTGCGTCCACGCGGTGTCCGCTGCCGGGGCGTTGCGATCGCGCTCCGCTTCCTGACGGACGACACGCAGGTGCTGCCTGGCGACCCCGGCCCGCCGTGCGTCGTCGCGCACCAGGTTGGCGGCCACGGCATACAGCCAGCTGCGCGGATGTCGTGGGCGGCTACGAATGGCTCGCACGAAGGCCTCCTGCGCCAGTTCCTCGGCGCGCGCCCGGTCGCCGGTCCGCTTCGCGATGAAGCCGACCAGCGACCGGTACTGTTCTCGATAGATCTGTTCGAGATCCAAACAACTGCTCCGTCCGGCCCTGGATCAGCGACGCTCGCCCGGGAACGCGCGCTCGAGCAACGCCCAGTCGGCAGCGCTGATCGTGTCACGGCTGCCCGGTTCGATCCGCAGTGTGAGCCCTTCGCCGGCGATGATAACGCGGTCGCCGAGTGCCACCGCGGCGCGCAGACCCGGCAGTCGCTCCAGCAACTCGAACCAGGCCGTTCCGTGCGGTGCCAGGCTCAGCTCCGACGCGGCGCCATCGAGCGCGCCGTCGACCCACTCCTGCCCGCGGCTGACGAAGATGCGTCGGCCGATGCGACGCCAGGCCGCAACCTCCATCCGACCTCCTGCGGTAACCGCGTCGGCGACCAGTTTCTCGGCTTCATCGACCGACACCGACTGCTGCAACCTGGCGCTGTTGCGCGCTCTGCGGAAAGCGACGTCGCCCGACTGATCCGTCGGTGCCTGCGCCGCGCTCTGCGCCCGCATCTCGGCCATTTCGCGGGCCTGCTCGGTGCCGATCACGCCGGGCTCCTGGACCAGATACGCCGTGTATTCGGTCAGCACGCCGTAGCGCAGGCCGAGATCGCGCAGCGCGTCGATGATCTCGGGGTCGGGACCGTGCAGTCGCAGTTGCGCGGTCAGCGCTCCTGCCTTGCGGTTGGCCCACAGCCGCATGACGTACTCATCGTCCGTCTTGCGACGCGGGAAGTCGAGTTCGAAACGGTACCGTTGCGTGTTGCCGGCGCGCGTCCCCTCGAGCACTAACGCGCCCCTGCCCGCTCCGCGGTAGCGGCCCATGACTACCAGTTCCTCGCCGTGAAAGAGATCGGGAAGCGGCCCGGGATAGATCTCTTCGAGCCCCACGGGTGCCTGGACGATGCGCAGATCGGCCAGTGCGGGCGAGCCGATCTTGCGGGTCAGCGAGGAAACCGTAGCTTCGACGTTCTCGCCGGGCTCGACATAGCTCACCGCGCCGCGCCCGCCCTCGACCAGCCGATCGAGCAGGTAGGTGTTCACATCCTCCCCGACTCCTATGGCGAAGACACGTTCGCCGTCGCGGAGTCCAGCGGCGAGATCGGCAATCCGGACAGGATCGGTCTCGGCCACAGTCGGTACGCCGTCGGTCAGAAAGACCACCAACGACAGACGCGCGGTGTCCGTCGCAGGAGCCAGAGCCTCGCGCAGCGCGTCGTGAATGTTGGTTGAACCGTCCGCCGGCACGCCGCGCAGATACTCGACGGCGCGATCGACATTCTCGCGATCGGCTCGCAGCCAGGTGCTGTCGAGACTGCGTACCACGCTCGCGAAGGTGATCAGACGGAAGCGGTCCTGCGACCGGAGCCCGCGCAGGATCTGTTCGAGGGCGCGCCGCGCCTGCTCGATCTTGTGTCCGGACATCGAGCCCGACACATCGAGCACGAGCGTGACGTCGCGCGCGATCGATACCTCGGTGCCGGCTGGCGGCGGCGTGAACATGAGCATGAAGTAGCCGGACTCCGTGCCGGGAGCCGGTGAGTGTGTCAGTAGCGCCGCGCCGACATCGGCGGCTCTCAGCGGCAGGAGTAGCTCGAAGTCGCCACCGTCGCGAGCGTCAGCGGGCGTTCGGACGACGATCTCAGCCACGTCCCCGTCGCGCCGCTGCACGTCGATGGCATGCGTCGGTGAGATCGGTGTGCCGAATCGCGACGCGGAGCTGAGGCGCGCGCGCAGCGCGAAACCGGCCGCCGCTTCCGGTCCGAGCACCGGGCGACGTTCGATCATCGCCTCGTCGAACCTCCCGTGCGGCGCGATGAGGCCCGTGGCGCGCGGATAGCTCAACCGCACGATGTCGCCTTCGCGGGGCATCAGCCGCGTGTAGCGAAGGATGATCTTGCGCGTCTGTCCCGGCTCGATCGGGAACACGCGTGCGCGGATCAATCCCTCACCTACTTTCTCGATCAGCGCCGGATCGAGACGTCGCCGAACGATCTCTTCGTAGATGCCGCGTGCCGCGCGCGCGTCGAGCATCTCACCGCGAAGCTCGGTTTCGCCCATGAACAGCGACAGGTTGGTGAAGACCGCGCCACGCGGGATCGGATAGAGGTAGTCGCCTTCGAGCACGCGGCCCGACTCGTTGCGGAACTCCTCCTGTACCTCGTAGTGCGCCACTCGAGTGGCGCCATCGACATCGATACTCACCTCGCTCGCGAGCCGCCGCACGCCGATATCCGCCAGCACCGCCGGGTGACTGATCGGCACGGCCGTCGATGACAGTGCAACAACCTGCGCCTGGCTGCTGCCGCCGGTCACAACCAGCAGCGCAGCCGTCATCGAGAGCAGGCGCCCCACGCCAAAACCGATCCGTTCTTCCGAAGTCGCACGCATTGCCAATCTCCTCGTCCTCAGGGAAGGTGGGCTCTTGACAATGAAGACGGAGGGCGGCGGGGAACTTGCACACCTGGAGACGAAAAAGCCCTCGTTCCATGAGGCAGGGGCGGATTTCGAGGAAAGGGCTGGTGCGGCGAATTAGGTTCGACTAAACTGCTGTTTTAGCCGAACCTAAATTTCCTCCACGGCGACGCTTCCGAGGCTTTTCCCTTGCCGCCGACGGAGTTCGCGATCCCGGAGTCCACCGATGTTTCCTGTCCGTACTGCGCTGGCGGTCCTGCTGCTGGTCAGCGCTCCGAGCGTGTCTGAAGCAACACCTGCGTGGCAGCAGGAAGAGCTCGCCGCGCCGGCTGATCTCGGCCCCCTCGTCACGGATCGCCCCGATGCCACCGAGAGTCCGGAGACCGTGGGGAAGGGCCGCTTTCAACTCGAGGGCGGGTACACGTTCGCCAGCTTCGAGCGCGCCGACGTTCATTCCGTCGGCGAGTTCCTGTTGCGCATCGGCGCCTTGCACGAGAACGTCGAGTTGCGTCTCGGGTTCAATTCCTTCTCCGTGGTCCGCGACGGAGACTTCGACGCCAGCGGGGTGCAGAACTTCGGCATTGGCGCGAAGTTCCGTGTTCTGTCCGGTGGGGGCGTGGGGCACGCCAGACCGACCGTCGCGGTCCTGGTTTCGACGACGCTGCCAACCGGCAGCGAAGAAATCGAGGCGCGGACGGCTCGACCAGACGCCCGCCTGGCGCTTGCCTGGGAGTTCAGAGACCGGGTATCGCTCGGTACCAACCTGATCTGGACCTCGATCAAGGAAGATGAACTCGATGAACGACACACGGCGCTCGGGCTGACGCTGGCGCTGGGTTACGGCCTGAGCGATCGCTGGGGCGCTTACTTCGAGTACTTCGGCGCCTATCCGACGGGTGAGCGCGACTCCGAGAATTACCTCAACGGCGGCGTGACGTACCTGATCAGTAACGATTTGCAGCTCGACGGCCGTGTCGGCTACGGACTCAACGGCCGCGACGACGATTTCTTTGTCGGCGCCGGCACTGCCGTCCGCTGGTAGGGAGGGAAACCATGAACTCGGGCACCTCGGCCGCATCTCCACATCCCGTTCGTCGGCGCTGGCGACACGCCAGGATCGCTGCGTTCGTCCTCGGGGCGGCCTTCCTGCTGCCGCCGACGGGTCGTTCTCACATCATCCGCGAAGAACCGTGGCATCCGGTGCCGGCGGCGTACCTGCGCAGTCTCTTCTATTTGAAGCTGCAGCCGGTGGATTGGGGGCTGATTCGGGCCGAGTACGAGGGCGTACGCGAAGACGGGTGGCGGCTCGACACGGTCTACGAGGGCATTGCCTCGGCCGCCGAAGTCGATGGCATCGATCACGTGGCGGCGATTCGCAACGCCATCGGGGCCAACAACGCGGAGTCGCTGTCGGCTGCCGCGACTCGTGCCATGTCGCAGCTGGTGCGGGTGCATCTGCGGCGCGCGGCTGCTCGACTCGACACTCCCGGCGCGGCGCTCGAAGAGGTGCACGAGGCCAACCGCATGTACCGCGCGTTCGATCGCTTCGTGCGCGCCACTGACCCGCAAGGCGCAAGAGAGGTGGGACGTGCCTGGCTCGAACTCACGACGACGGTCGGAACGGCCGGGGTGGAGAACCGTGGCGTCAAACCGGCCGACCGGGAACGGTTCACTCGCGCCGTAGAAACGGTCGAGGGCTACCTCACTGCCAACTACGAGGGTGACGGTGCCCCGAGCATGACCGATTTCGACCCGGTACCGGAGGTCGGGCGGACATCGGCACGCGTCGTGGCGCCGTGGCTGCCACCGGCCACCGACCTCAACGACCAGGACCCGCTGCCACGTCTGGTGCTGAACTTCGAGGAGCGCGGGGTCGACGAGAAGGACCTGTTCCTGGTGGCTTACGGCGACATGCTCTTCGACTCGCCACAGATCTTCGGCGAGCCCGCGCTCAGCCTCGGAATCACATGCTCGCGCTGCCACAACCGCAGCGACATCAACCAGCGGTTCTTCATTCCCGGGATCAGCACCCGCCCCGGGAACGTCGACGTCGATGGGCACTACTTCAATTCGCGCTTCAACGACCGCCGCGGCGACGCGATCGATATCCCCAGTCTCCGCGGGCTGCGGTTCACCGCGCCGTACGGCCGTGACGGGCGCTTCGCGAGCTTGCGCGACTTCACCCGCAATGTCGTGGTCAACGAGTTTGCCGGGGCCGAACCCACCCCGTTCATGCTGGATGCGCTGGTCGCGTACATGCTCGAGTTCGACTGGTTGCCGGCGCCCTATCTGGAACCCGACGGTCGGCTCAACGCTGCCGCCTCGGACGGCGCCCGCCGCGGCGAGGAGCTGTTCAATCGTCCATTCGAGGGCATGGGCGGCCGGGCCTGCAGTACCTGCCATCTGGCGAGCAACAATTTCCTCGACGGCCGCGCGCACGACATCGGCAGCGGTGATCCGTCGAGCCCGGGCGCGCGCGACTCGTTCTTCGACACACCGACCCTGATCGGCGTCGTCCATACGGCGCCGTACTTCCATGACGGCTCGATGCCCACGCTGGGCGGGGTCGTGGATTGGTTCGACGATCGGTTCGAACTCGACCTGGACGATGATCAACGTGCCGACCTGACCACCTACCTGGAGACGGTGGGAGAAGGTACGGACCCGTACGAAGTGTTCGACGCGGACAACACCCAGTTCCAGCTGTTCTGGGGCGAGCTATCGACGTTCGCCTCGACGCTGTCCACGCTCATCCCTGCGCGCGACGCCGAGCACGCCGAGCTGCTCCTGCTGACCGTCGCGATCGACCTGAGGCTCGACGCTTCGGCGCTCGAGGACCTGTCGCAGGCTCCCAAGGTCTTCGAGCTCGCGGACCGTCTCGATGCTATCCGGGCCGCGATCAACGCCGACGACTGGGACCGGGCGGCGCGGCTGTTCACCGAGTACCAGGCGCTCGAAGTCGCCTACGAACCCGATTTCCGATGACCTCGATCGATACGGCGGAGACAAAGCCATGAACCGACGATTCTCAGGAGGCACGGTGGTGCTGGCCACGGCGCTGGCACTGTGCGCGGTGCCAACGCTCGACCAGGCGTCGGCGACGCCGCAGGACGCGCTGACGCTGGCCTTTATTCCACAGGAGAACCCCGAGAAGTTGCTCGAGGACATCTCGGTGATCCGCGACTACCTGTCCGAGGAAATGGGAATGGAGGTCGACGGCTACGTGACGCTCGACCATGCCGCCGCCGTCGAGGCACTGCGCAACGGCACGGCCGACATCTCGTTCATGGGAGCCTTGCCCTACGTGCTGGCGCACCACCACGTCAACGCTCAGGTGGTGCTCGCCGAGGTCTATCGCGGCAGCCCCATGTACAGGGCGCGCCTGTTCGTGCGTCGCGACAGCGGCATCGGCAGCCTCGCCGACCTGCGTGGCAAGAGCATCGCCTTCGCCGATCCGATCTCGGAGTCGGGCTACCTGTACCCGCTCGACCTGTTCGCCGCCGCCGGCCTCCTGGCACCGGGTGACGACCCGCAGAGCTTCTTCAGCTCGGTCTATTTTGCGGGCGGCTACCAGCAGGCCATCCAGGCGGTGGCGAACGGTTACGTGGACGCCGCCGGGGCCAGCCAGTTCGCCGAGTTGCTGCTGACCCCGGAGCAGTTGCTCGAAGTGACCTGGATCGCCGAGTCGGACCTGATCCCCTCGCACGCGGTGATCGCGCGGGGCGACCTTGGCGCGGGCGTCGTGGCGGCATTCAAGCGTGCCATGTTGAAGCTCAAC
>Ga0255047_10001317_pt1 | contig 18243 bp, 18 predicted proteins | sample JV7_2_1_MG_FD_183640 | JGI IMG/M metagenome (GOLD analysis project Ga0255047, IMG submission 183640) | Seawater microbial communities from Jervis Inlet, British Columbia, Canada - JV7_2_1 | ecosystem: Environmental > Aquatic > Marine > Inlet | place: Canada: British Columbia | collected 2016-10-06 | reverse complement strand
AGATCGCGCGACGATAAGTCCGCTCAGGGTAATCAGGAAAATTCCGACCCAGGAAATCCAGACCGGCAGTGTGCCGAACAAAAAGTAGCCGATAGCGACCGCGGCGACAATTTCAAAGTAAGTGAAAGGCGCAAGCGCCGATGCGGTGGCCCTCGCAAAAGAAAATACGATCAGCGTCTGGCTGAGACCACCGCAGATGATCAGCACCGCAATCAACCACAGATTTTCGCTACCAATCGGCTGCCAGTGAAACACCAGGAAAAATGACAATACGATACTTGCGGTCACCGCTCCCCAGAGCGAGGTAACCAGCGGGTGCGACAGGGTGCCGAGCTTGCGATTAAGCGCTAGTTGAATACTGATCACGATTGCGGCTAAAAATATCCAGAGCGTGCCCGAGTTAAAACTTTTAAATTCGGGCCGCATGACCAGTAGTACGCCGATAAACCCCCCGACGATGCCGAGCCAGCCTGCCGTATGAACCCGTTCGCCGAGGAACAGGACCGCCAGTAAAACCAACAAAAACGGGTAGGCGTACAATATCGCTATCGCGTCGGCAAAGTCGACGGTTTGAACGCCGGTAATAAACGCAACCGTGGCCGCCGCCATGGTGATTCCCCGGATCACCTGGATGCCGGGACGTGCCGGTTTCAGAGCCGGGCGCCCAAAGCGAATCATCACGATCGGCAGCATGATCATCGCGTAACCAAAAAACCGGATCCAGGTGATTTGAATCGCGCTCAGGTCGTTGGCCAATATCTTCATGATCGCGCCCGCTAGCGACGCAATGCTGAGGCCCACTACGATCAGGATAATGCCCTGCCGGGTTTCGGCAGGGCTATGGTCGGCATTGTTAAAGGAGGTATTAGCGCTGTCTTGTTTCAGATCTGTCATCGCAGCACGTTCAACGCCTCGGCGAGAGTATTGATCAACTGATCGGCATGGGATTTGCCGAAAGTCATCGGCGGGCGGATCTTGAGGACATTGTGATGCGGTCCCGCGATGCCGATTAACACACCATTGTCGCGCATGTGATTGAATACCTGTTTCGCTGCATCGGCTGCCGGTTCGCGGGTTTCACGATCGAGCACCAGGTCTATGCCAATCAATAACCCCGAACCGCGCACATCGCCGATCAGGGTTTCGCGTTCGGCCAGATCCTGGATACCCGCTTTTAAATAGGCAGAGGTTTCGGCAGCATTTTGCTGCAGGCTCTGGCGAGCCATTACTCCGAGTACGGCGAGCCCCGCGGCGGCTGACACCGGGTTTCCCCCGAAGGTGCTGAAAAACGGCATGTAGGCGTTAAATTTGGCCAGAATCTCGCGGCTCGTAACGACGATTCCGATCGGGTGACCATTGCCGATTGGTTTGCCGATTGTGACTATGTCGGGTTGCACTCCGTACGCCGCGAACCCCCAGAATTGGCTGCCCGAACGGCCAACACCGACCTGAACTTCATCGGCGATATAGACGCCACCGGCAGCCCTGACCTTCGACACCAGGGCAGCAAGATACCCTTCCGGCAAATCGAGAATACCGCAGCTACTGGTGCCCGAGTCGATCATCAACGCGGCCGGTCGCAGGCCGCGTTGCGCCAGGTTTGCAATCGCCTGATCGCAGTTCTCGGCATAGACGCGCCCGACCCCGGGTTCGTTGCCGCGCAGCCGACCTCGATAAGTGTCGGGCGACTCCAGGGTCTCCAGATGATCCGGGCGAGAGGCCACATCGTATTCGGAAGGCGACATCCAGGAGGTCGCCTCGGTAATACCGTGATAGGCCTGGTCGAGCACGATCACGCCGGTATTGCCGGTATAGGCTTTCGCCATTTGCCAGGCGATGTCGTTGGCCTCGCTGCCGGAATTGACATAAAAACAGACGTCCAGACCTACGGGCAGGGTCGCACTCAGCGCTTCGCTGAAATCGAGGATCGTCTCATGCAGGTATCGCGTATTGGTATTGAGTTGCCCGGTCTGCTGGCTGATCGCCTCCACCACCTCCGGATGGCAGTGACCGACATGGGCCACGTTGTTGTACGCGTCGAGATAAGCTCGGCCTTTAGCATCATAAAGCCAGACGTCCTCACCACGGACAAGGTGCAGAGGCTTCTGGTAACTTAAAGAGAGATCGGGTCCAAGTAATTCTGCGCGACGGCGAAGCAATGCCTGCTCCGATTCGGTTTGCTTATCATTTGTCATGGCTTTATTGTTCTCATGCTATTCATTTTCAATTCGCAGGCATACCAGGCCAACGCCGAGGTCAGGAAAATGTAGATCGCTCCTGCCATCGCCAGTGTGTCCATACTAATGCCCTTATCGATGGACCAGCCAATAATAACGGGCGACAGCGCCGTACAGAAAACCATCACCGAAGTTCCCAGCGACTTGATGGAACCGAGATGCCTGTTGCCGTACATCTCGGACCAGAAGGGTGCTGTCATGGTCGATTGAAACCCGACCGTGATACCGGTTAAAACGAGAAACACGCCACCCCAGACCAGGCTCGACGACAGCGATAAAATAACCAGGCCAACGCCCATTGGTAACGCTACCAGTGGCACCATTCTAATCGCACCGACGCGATCTACCAATATGCCGGTAACAATTTTAGTCCCGACCGATACCAGGGCATACATCGCAAATAATGATGCCCAGGCACTTAGCGACCAGCCTTTTGATTCGACCAGGTGCACCTGATGAAAAATGAAACCGGTAAACATCAACGGTTGCGACATCAGCCCGGGCGCAAAAAGATAAAACAACTGGTCGCGTAGCACTTCGGTTCGGGTCCATTGTCGTCTCCGGTAAGTTGACTCGGCCGTATCATCGATCGCCAGGAGTTCCTCGGTATACTTTTGATGGCGTTGGCCGTGATTTCTCAACAGATACAAAATAGCCGGCACCATAAACATTACCAGCACCAGGCCGGCAATTTGCCAACTGATGCGCCAGCCCACCCACAGCAACAGCGCAACCAGAATGCTCGGCATCATTGCCTCGGATACTGCGTATCCCATTCCGGCTAACGCATTCGATTTACCCTTGTGCTCGTCCAGGTAACGCACCATTGCGGTCGCACTGGTGACATACATCAGTCCCTGTCCCAATTGCCGGATCAAGAACAGGCTGATAAGCAGGCTTAATACGCCGACGCTCACCGACATCATCCCGCATCCAAGCCCGAGGCCGATGACAATAGCGATAGAGAGTCTTTTCAGATCGACCTTGTCAACCAGCGTGCCGCTCCAGACCATGACAATGGCGCTGCCTAGCGTCGCTGCTGAGTAGATAGCGGCGAATTCACCATCACTCAAACCAAGATCAGCGCGAATTTCGCCACTAAACAACGAGATTAAAAAGGTTTGCCCCGGTGAAGACCAAAAGGTCATTAGAAAGCCAAATAGCAATAGCTGCCACTCGGATCGAATCAGTTTTAGCACGAATTAATGTATCTTTATGTCGAAGTCAGGTATTGTTTTATTGTCGCATGAATGGCTGCTTTTGAGTTAAGGAACCTCTGATCAATTCATGAATAAACGCGTTGTGCCCAAAATGACCAATTTCTGTGTTGTGAAACTTAGCAATAGCCCTGCTATTACCTGCGTTCCACGCCTTGAACTTGATAATTTTGAATCACAATCCGATTCACCCAGAATTAATCAGAGATTCCTTAAGCTAATCAGCTATATCGACCGAAACCGGGAACCTCAACAGAATAGTAAAACCAGGAGCGCAACATGAGTAACGAAATCAAAGACAACATCAAGCAACAATCAACCTGGATACGCGGTTTATACATGGTGCTGTTTTCTATATTTTACATGATCGCCGATTTCGTTTTTTTTGCCGTGGTCGTTTTCCAGTTTGTTCTCAAACTATTAACCGGCGACACCAACGATCGATTGCGCAAACTCGGGCTTAGTATTTCCACCTACATATATGAAATCCTTCAGTTCCTGAGCTTTAATAGCGAACAGCATCCCTATCCGTTTGGAACCTGGCCGAAAGGCGAATCCAGGGCAACGGAGCCGAAAGTCGAGGAACCAAAGTCAGAACAACCTAAGCCCCAGGAACCTGGCGCGCCCAAGAAAATTAAGGCAGTTGCAAAGAAAGCAGCATCGCCTAAGAAGGCAAAAAAAGAATAACCGGCACTATCTAACCATCCGTCTTTCCGGCCCACGAGCCGGAATCTAATCGGTAACCATGAACATCCAAGACCAAACCGACTGGTTTCAGGATATCGAGACGATCGTCGCCGAACCGTTAAATTTCAAGGCCAAACTCGCAATAGGTGAGGACGCTTATACGTCGTTGAAGGTAAAAAATGCAGCGTACCAGGCATGGGAAGTGGCCGGGGTGGCTACAACCGCGGTGGTGGTCGCGAAATCTTCGGTGGTTGCTTCTACATTTTTTGCCCCGACCGGGTTTTTGGCTGCGATCGGCCTTGGTACCGCAGTGACCCCGGTCGGTTGGGTGATTGCCGCGGGGGTCGTAACCGGGGGCGCCTGGGTTGGTATCACCCGCTATTTAAAAAAAGCTTCTGCAAACCGTGTCACTGTAATTCCGAAATTCATCAATACCCCGCTTGATGTCCTGGCGCTCGGGCTTTTCGATTTACTCGCACCACTGGCATTGAAGATTGCCGAGGTCGAAGGTCGCGTCGATGACGGCGATCGAAAGCTGATCCACGACTACTTTGTCAGGGAGTGGGGTTATGATTCCAGATTCGTCGGCGAGGGGATTAAATATACCGAATCCAAAATAGCCGGGTTTTCAGTCAAGCAGCTGGCAAAAACCCTGGTTGAATTTACCGCTGCGAACCCGGACTGCAATTTCAGGTTGATGTCGCAGGAGATCCTGGCTTTCCTGCGTGGTATAAACGAGGTCGATAGTAAGGTAGACGAGCGCGAAGAGGCTGAAATCGAAAATATCGAAGCCGTGTTTAAGTCGGCTAACCGACATTCGATTAAGAAAGGTGTGAAGTCAACCTGGGGTGCAATCAGGAAAACAGTCGGCAAGTTATTTCGAGGTAGCGAAAAATTGGATTAGCTCACCTTGCGCTCAAAAGCGGATGGCTTGAGACCCATTGAACGCGCCCTGTTGACTAACGGGATCAGGTCTTTCTGGCCGAACTGTAACAGCTGCTCGAAACTGTCCAGTACAAAATAAACCGGTTGCAATTGATCGATTCGATACGGCGTGCGCAAGATATCGATCTCGTCGAATGGACGTCGCTCTACCTCCTGGTTTTTTACCGAATAAGGTAGTTCAGTTATGGAAGAGACGATACCCGCGCCGAACGCCTTGAGACCATGGTCGGTATCGAGCAAACCAAACTCTACCGTGAACCAGAATAATCTTGCCAGCCAGCCCCGTTCTTCCTGGCTTGCCCGGCATCCGGCTTTGCCGTAGGCCTCTACGAAACTGGCGTATTGGGGATCCGCCAGTAATGGCGTGTGACCGAGAATTTCGTGAAATATATCGGGTTCGGGCAGGTAGTCCATGTCCTCCTCCGAGCGTATAAACGATGCCGCTGGAAATCGTTTCCTTGCCAGTAGATCGAAAAAGGTCGGGAAATCGATCAGAGCCGGGACCGGCACGACTTGCCAGCCCGTCGCGTCGAGCAATCGCTCCGATACTTCGCTGCACTGTGGAATATGATCTTTGGGAATTTCGAGTTGGTAGAGAGCTCTGAGATAGATCGGTGCCGCATAGTTATCCAGATGTTTTTGCTGGCGGCGCCTCAACAGCTGCCAACGAGCATGCTCTTCATCGGTGTAATGAATGCTGCCATCCGTGCTGGCTTCTCTGGCGATATAGTTTGATTGACTGGCCATCAAACTTTCTCCTGGTCGAGTGATACATCTAAGTATAAACAGGATTAGAGTGTGAATTATTGCTATTTAATTCGTAAATAATCATTTAAATGGAATAAATTAGTATTTAATTGAAGTTATAGGTATTATTATTGCTCAAATATGACAAAGTTTGATAAATTCGATAAAAAAATTCTCTCTGTTTTACAGCACCAGGGCAGGGTCACCAACCAGAATTTGGCGAAACAGGCTAACCTGTCCACTGCGCCTTGCTGGCGCCGTGTCGACAAGCTCGAATCCCGGGGGATCATCAGTCGCTATGTAGCGCTGGTCAATCGGGAAAAACTGGGCCTGTCGGTGATGGTGTACATTCACATAAGCCTGAACGATCACCACAGTGAGACTCTCAGGATCTTCGATCGCTTTGTCGAACAGTCAGATGCAGTACTCGAGTGTTATTCGGTGAGTGGAGAATACGACTACCTGATTCGCGTTGTGGCCACCGATGTGAAGGCACTCGAATTCTTTCTAATGGAGAAATTATTAAAACTTGAGGCGGTTCGCTCTGCCAATACAAGTTTTGTACTGAAGCAGAAAAAATACACAACGGCATTACCGATTGGGGATTAGTAACAGGTTTCGGCAGTTTCGGTGGGAATGCCTGAGTAAACCCTTGGCATACACTTGATCAGGAGAGGGAAAGTGAAACTGGATTCAGAATTACAAATACTTTTTAAATCGATATCCTTCGCCGCTCACAAACACAAAGATCAGCGGCGTAAGGACAAGGACGCTTCGCCCTATATCAACCACCCGATTGCACTTGCCGAAGTACTTGTTAATATTAGTAACGTTACCGATATTGCTACTATTTGTGCAGCGCTATTACATGACACCGTTGAGGATACCGAAACAACACCAGAGGAGCTCAGCGCAATTTTTGGCCAGGAGATCTGCGATATAGTCATGGAAGTCACCGATGATAAGTCCCTCAGTAAAAAGGCGAGAAAGCGGGCACAGGTAGAGCATGCGCCTCATTTGTCGAGCAAAGCCAGGGCTGTGAAGTTGGCGGATAAAATTAGCAATCTTCGAGACGTAGCAGCAAATCCCCCACCCGACTGGTCATTGGAGCGAAAACAACAATATTTTGATTGGAGCAAAATGGTAATCGACGGGCTGAGAGGCGAGTGGCCAAAGCTGGAAACACTGTTTGATCAACAGTACAGGGATCGGCCTGTAAAATAATATCCAGGAAATCTTCGAATCCGAACACCCTAACTGGTATCCAGATCCGGGCTAGTGGCATTAGTGTTTTGCAAAAACTAATTTTGATGTAAGAATCACTGTTCGATAGCGTCAACGAACAGCAAATCCAGGAACCCGAATGTCATATTCTGCCGATAACCTCGCCGAGTTAGATGTGTTAATGCTTTTTAATTCGCCTACCAGTCTGGAAGGCATCAAGATACACAAATCCGCAAAGCCCACTGTGATTGCCGCTGCGCAACGCCTGTTCAAGAACCATTTTATCACCCAGGTTGATGGCGGCTATCTTACCCCGCTTGGCAGCCAGGCCGCGGAGCATGCACATTCGCTATACGACATGCTTAATGCCTACAGCGAAGAATATATATGAAAGTCTATTTTTCACACGGCCAGGAAAGCGGCCCCTGGGGCACCAAAATTACAAGACTATCGGCTATTGCTACGAAACTCGGATGCGGCATCGACAGTATTGATTACACCGATACGATGGATCCCGATCTGCGGGTGGAGCGCCTGCTGACTGTACTAGGCCAGGAAGACGATCGATTTGTTCTGGTGGGCTCAAGCATGGGGGCCTATGTTTCACTGCTAGCATCCGAATCAGTCGATGCGGCAGCAGTATTCCTGATGGCGCCAGCGCTCTATATGCCCGGTTTCAAAAAGCAGCAGTATCACTCGAACTCAGCCCATATTGAAATTGTACACGGCTGGTCTGACGATATTATTCCGGCTGAGCATCCGATAAGGTATGCAAAAGAAGCTGATTGTACCCTGCATTTGATTAGTGCCGATCATTCCCTGAGTGGCTCGCTTGAGGTGGTAGCTGATCTTTTTGAACGGTTTCTCGACAGGGCAATGGCTCGGTCCAGACAGGATCCATAGGATAGTTTCCGGCGTTTTTGATTTTCTCGATCAGAAGCTGCATTTTCGAATAGTGACTGCCTTCCCAGTAAATTTTATTACAGCTGTCGCACTGGTAAAACTTGTCGTAGTATTTTTTGGTCAATGGTAGTAGCTGGGCAAGGATGGCCTGTTTGTCGACTGTCTGGATCCTGCCATTGCAGCGCAGGCAGCGGGCAATAGCGCTCTGGTGATCAAATAAATTAAAGCGTGTCAGCACTTCCAGAATTTGTTGTCGTGGTTCCCTGGATCGCACCAGGTAGCCATGGACAACCTGTTTTCGCATCAGCAGCTTTCGGTCGCAGGTCAGTAATGTTCGATTCTCGTTGGCCGAAATATTAGCCAGCGTCGGGTCGTCGTAATTGTTCTGGTAGAGCGTGTCAAAACCGAGCATGCGCAGGTATGTGACGAGGCGACCGAGGTGGACATCGAGTAAAAACAGTGGCGCGGGCAATGCTTTCGGTTGCTTGTGTAACAGCGATCGACCAGCCAGGTTACTCGATACCGGGTAAACCCGGATCTGTTCGCCGCCTTCAATCAGGTAGCCGGGGCTGACAGACTCGTCGTCGACGAATATCAGGTCAACTTCGGTGTGCGGCACACCGATCGATTCGATCAGGTCCTTGACCGAACGGGCCTTGTTGATTTCGTAACTGAAACTGGTATCGCGTCGATAGGCCGGCAGCAAGTCGTTCAGTTCTGCAAAAAAAACTATGTTAATCTGCGCTGGCATAAGATCATGATAACGGAATTACAGGTAGGGGATCCAGACATGTACGAACAAAGATGCGAACATTTAACCGAGGGTGAGGTTACCGACCCTCAATCCGAAGGATGCGAAGAATTTCTTAATGCTGGTCAGTAATGGGTCCAGCTGCGCATTTGCCGGACCTGCGGGCATGTCGGCTGTTGTGACAGTACACCGGGTCAACATACTACCGCTCATTACCATGAAACCGGGCATACCACCATGCAGTCATTCGAGCCAGGAGACGATTGGGGCTGGTGCTACGAACACAAAAGACCTATCGGTTCATTTCCCCCGGCGCGCTAGTGGTTGCCAGCCTGTTATCCTGACCTCCCGATTTCAAAATTGAATAGTGTTTTAGAAATTACCCTGCCGGTATTTGGCATCGGGTTGCTCGGTTACCTCGCTACGCGTTTGGACTGGTTTTCCGCGCAGGCAGGTGAAGGGCTGGCGCGGTTTGTATTTGACTTTGCCATTCCCGCGCTATTGCTGCGAACATTTGCAAATGCCAATTTACCCGATGATATGCCGCTCGATCTAATTGGTAGTTATTACCTGCCGGTGGCCGGTTTTTACCTGCTGGGTATGGTGATCGCCAGACAGTTTTTTGGCCGACCGTTCAGTGGCCAGGTGATTACCGGCTTTTCATTTTCCTACGGTAACGCGGTCTTGCTTGGTCTGCCGCTGGTTTTGTTGATCCTCGGTGACAAGGGTTCCTTGCCTTATTTTATCCTGATATCGATGCATGCGCTGTCGCTGTTCACGGTCACTACAGTATTGCTCGAATCCTCCCGTCATCGCGATGCGAGTCCGCTCAGCATGATTTATAAGGTTTTTCTCAGTTTACTCAAAAATCCGATCCTGCTCGGCATTGTTGGTGGCATCACATTGAACCAGCTCGGGTTGCCGCTCACCGGAGTGCTGGATACCACGGCGGGTTATCTGCAAAATGCGGTTGCCGCCTGCTCACTTTTTGCGCTCGGCGCATCGATGACGAAATACCGCATCGCGGGTCAGCTGAGCCAGTCGATCACGGTCGTGCTGGCGAAAAATATCGCCTTTCCTCTATGCGTCTATTACAGCTGCAGCCAGGTGTTTACATTGTCTGCGCACTGGACATTTATCGCGGTACTAATGGCGGCGCAGCCCACAGGTGTGAATGCCTATATATTCGCCGAGCGTTATTCGACCGCGCAGGCACTGGCCACCACTACGGTTTTCTTATCAACCGCGTTTTCATTGTTTAGCATCCCGGTGCTACTCTATTTGTACCAGTCGGGGGTGTTTTAGTTAACTGGCGATGTGGAGTCATCCCGGCCCCACCTTCTCCGTCATTCCGGCCGCCAGAATGACGGAAAAACATAGTTCCGGGTTGCCGCTACGGGTTTGGGTTGTCAATCTACTGGTGCACCGAGTAAGATGCATCACAAGTTTATTAATCCATATTCGACTAACGGAGGTGTGCCTTGAAAGTTTGTGTGCTGGGAGCAGCCGGTGGAATCGGGCAGCCGCTTTCGCTGTTACTGAAATTAAAATTACCGCCAGGGAGTCAATTGTCGCTATACGATGTAGCGCCATTTACACCAGGCGTGGCCGTGGATTTGAGTCATATTCCGACCGACGTCGCGGTCAGCGGATTTGTCGGCGACGATGTCGAGGCGGCGATGGCAAATGCCGATATCGTCGTGATTCCCGCCGGTGTACCGCGTAAACCTGGCATGACGCGCGATGATCTATTTAATGTGAATGCCGGCATCGTCAAGAAGCTAGTCGGGGCTGGCACCACGGCTTGCCCCAATGCCTGCTTTGCAATCGTCACCAACCCGGTAAACTCGACCGTGCCGATCGCCGCCGAGATATTGAGAGCTGCCGCTGTTTACGACAAACGCAAGTTATTCGGTGTAACGACACTCGATGTGATCCGCTCCAACACCTTTGTCGCCGAACTGAAAGGCATCAGTTGCGACGAGGTAAATGTCAATGTTATCGGTGGCCACAGTGGCGTGACCATTTTACCCCTGTTATCGAGTATCCCCGGGGTAAAACTAAGCCAGGATGAAATCGAAAGCCTGACACCACGTATCCAGGAAGCTGGAACCGAAGTAGTCGAAGCCAAGGCCGGTGCCGGTTCAGCGACCCTGTCCATGGCGCAGGCAGCAGCGCGTTTTACCCTGTCATTGGTCGGCGCGCTGAACGGCGAATCGGTCGTAGAGTGTTGTTTCGTACAAACCGGTGAGGATACCAACAGTTTCCATGCACAGCCGGTACAGCTCGGCAAGAACGGGGTCGAGTCGATTCCAGAACTTCCGGCGCTGAGCGACTACGAGCAACAGCTTCGCGATGAGATGCGTTCGATTCTAGATGGAAATATCAGCAAGGGCCTCGAATTCACCAATTTGTAGCCTGGATAGCCATTAACCGTAGGTGCTTGCAGGACTGAACGATGCAGGGGTCGGAATTTAATATTGAAACCATCGAGACCCTCGATACCGAGGGGCAGTTGCAGCGCCCGCTGCCCGAAGGTCTTGCCGACCGTGACAAGCTTGTTGAGCTTTACCGGTTAATGGTGTTAACCCGCGTGTTTGACCGTACCGCGATCAATCTTCAACGCACCGGGGCGATGGGTACCTATCCCTCCTGCGAAGGGCAGGAGGCAATTGGCGTAGGCATCGGGTTCGCCATGCGCGACGACGATGTACTGGTACCCTATTACCGCGATGTCGCAACCCAGATCCGACGCGACGTGTTAATGGAAGAAATACTGGTCTACTGGGGTGGCGATGAACGCGGCCAGGACTACCAGCGCCAGTCGCAGGATTTTCCTGTTTGCATACCAATTGCCACCCAGTCCTGCCATGCGGTTGGAGTCGCCTACGCGATCAAGTATCGCAAGCAGGACCGCGCGGTAGTGACCACCTGTGGTGATGGTGCGACATCGAAGGGTGATTTCTACGAATCGATCAATATCGCTGGCGCGATGAGCTTACCGGTGGTTTTCGTGGTAAACAATAATCAATGGGCGATTTCTGTTCCGCTCGAAAAACAAACTGCTGCCCGGACCATCGCGCAAAAGGCCTTTGCGGCTGGTATCAAGGGCATACGCGTGGACGGTAACGACCCGATAGCGGTGTACGAGGTAATCACCGAGGCGCTCGAACGCGCCAGGAGAGACCATCAGCCGACACTGGTAGAGGCGCTCAGCTATCGACTTTGCGACCACACAACGGCCGACGATGCCACGCGCTATCGTGATGCGCAGGAATACGACGAGGCGCGCGCGATAGAACCGTTGATTCGATTTAAACGGTTGTTGCAAAACGAGTATGACTGGAGCGATGCAGACGACAAGGCGCTTTACGAAGACTGCGATGATCGCGTGAAAAAGGCAACCGAGGTCTACCAGGCCTCCACGGGCCAGCCCGCGGGGGAATTTTTCGACCATATGTTTGCCGAGCCGCCTACCGACCTGGCGCGCCAGAAAAAGGCATGGCTCGATGCGGTGAAACATCGTGGCTGAACTGACCCTGATAGAGGCGGTCAACCAGGCGTTCGCTTATGAAATGCGCGCCGATAAAGAAGTGGTTTTGCTCGGTGAAGATGTCGGGGTCAACGGCGGCGTGTTCCGGGCCACCGATGGATTAATCGACGAATTTGGCAGCGAACGGGTGGTCGATACGCCACTCGCCGAGTCGGTTATCGTCGGCATGGGCATCGGTATGGCGGCCCAGGGACTGAAGCCAGTCGTCGAACTCCAGTTCATGGGGTTTATCTACCCGGCAGTCGATCAGATAATCAATCACGCCGCGCGTTTGCGTAACCGCACGCGAGGTCGCCTGACCTGTCCGATGGTTATCCGTGCGCCATTCGGTGGCGGTATCCACGCACCCGAACATCATTCCGAGAGCACCGAGGCACTGTTTGCCCACATGCCCGGCGTGCGTGTGGTGATTCCGTCGTCACCGGCCCGCGCTTATGGTTTGTTGCTGGCAGCTATTCGCGACCCCGACCCGGTGATTTTTCTCGAGCCGAAGCGGGTATATCGTCTGGGTAAGCAGGATATCGACGATAATGGCGAAGCCCTGCCGCTCGATAGCTGTTTTGTTCTCCGCGATGGAATCGACGTCACGCTGGTGAGCTGGGGTGCTTCGATCAAGGAAACTCTGGAGGCCGCGACCGAGCTTTCGCAGCTCGGTATCGATGCCGAGGTAATCGATGTTGCCACCATCTCGCCACTCGATATCGACACCATTCTCGATTCCGTTACCCGCACCGGGCGGTGCGTGATCGTCCACGAAGCGGCACGCAGTTTTGGCGCAGGTGCCGAGATTGCCGCACAGCTCGCCGGTGAGGGCATCACCTCGTTACTGGCGCCGGTGAAACGGGTTACCGGATTTGATACCGTGATGCCGCTTTATCGCCAGGAGGATGACTACCTGCCGAATGTCAGTCGAGTTATCGACGCAGTCAAACAATGTATGGAGTACCGATGAAGATTTTTAATTTGCCTGACCTTGGTGAGGGTTTGCCCGATGCGGAAATAGTTGAATGGTATGTGAAGCCCGGAGATGATATAGCGCAGGGAGATCCACTGGTAGCAATGGAAACCGCCAAGGCCATCATTGATATACCGTCACCGCAGTCGGGCCAGGTAAATCGACTCTATGGCAGGGAAGGTGATGTGATCGAAACTGGCAAACCGCTACTGGCATTCGGTGAGGGCGAAGCGGTCGATAGCGGCACCGTGGTAGGCGAGGTTGAATCTAACGAGGACGTGATTCCGGAACAGGCAGTCGGGCTGAGTCACTCGACCAGCAGTGTCAAGGCAACACCTGCGATACGTGCACTGGCCAACCGAATGGAAGTGGAGTTATCGATGGTGACTCCGAGTGGGCACGATGGGTTGATCTTGTCCGAGGATGTGCGGCGCGTGTCGCGAATTCTGGCCGAGCACGGAAAAATGGAACCGTTACGCGGGGTGCGACGTGCAATGGCGCGCAACATGGCCCAGGCGCATGCCGAGGTCGCGCCCGCTACGATTGTCGACGATGCCGATATTACCGATATGCAATCGAGCGCCGATATTACCCCGGCGCTGATACATGCACTGGTCGCCGGCTGCAAGGCCGAGCCTTCGCTCAACGCCTGGTACGATAGTCATGCCAATGGCCGACGTGTGCTCGACAGAATCCACCTCGGGCTCGCGGTCGACGCACCGCAGGGCCTTTTTGTCGCGGTGATGCCGGATATCCAGGAAGACGACCAGGAAGGTATCGCCGGGCGCCTGGTCGAGCTCAAGGAAAAAATCAAAAACCGCTCGATCAAACCGGCCGAATTACGCGGCAACAGTATTACCCTGTCGAACTACGGTGCAATCGGTGGTCGTTATGCCTCACCGATGGTATTACCGCCCACGGTGGCCATACTCGGTGCCGGCGAATCGCGCGACGAGGTGGTAGCCCGGGACGGTGAGGCGGTGATACGGCGCATGCTGCCGCTGGCCCTCACCTTCGACCACCGCGCAGTCACCGGCGGCGAGGCTGCACGTTTCCTCAAGGCAGTCATCAATCAATTGCAGCAATAAAAAACCGGCACGCAGGATTCTTAAAATAAATCGTCATTCCGGGCAAAGCGAAGCGGCGACCCGGAATCTATCTCCCGGTAATATTCAGTCACTAACCCGGTTATCAATCGGCGGCAGCGCCCGCAGATAGACGATCAATGCATCGCGATCGTCCGCGGTCAGGTGGCTTAAGCCCTCGATCACCGGTTCCATCGACCCGGCGGCGTACTCGCCGTCCGGATACTCGCCGAATTTCAGAAACAGCTCCATGTCATCACGGCTCCAGTCACCGATGCCGGTAGCCTCGTGGGAGGTAATATTGGGCACTAGCTCGTCTTTGGGTCCTTCTGCGTTGCCGGCGTATGCCATGTCGGTATTCAATGCGCCGAACAGGTTACGCGCTGTGTGACATTCACCACAATGACCCATCGCCTCGGCAATGTAAGCGCCCCGATTCCATTGCTCGCTTCGTTCGGGGCGAGCCTGGAATTCACCGGCGTTAAAGAACAGCCATTTCCAGGCCCAGGCGGCGAGTCGCCATTGTAGAAACCAGGCCAGTTCGTGATCGCGGTTGGCTTGCCCGGATGCGGGCAGCGATAAGATATAGGTGTGCAACGCGCGAGCGTCCTCGGCGGACATGCGTGTATAGGAGGTATAGGGAAAAGCCGGGTAGTAATCACTGCCGTCCGGCGCCACCCCCTGGTGGAGCGCACGCGCGAATTCATCGGCACTCCAGGCACCAATGCCCGCGGTCTTGTGCGAGGTAATGTTGAGGGTATAGAAGGTTCCGAAAGGAGTCTCCAGTGCCCGTCCACCCGCCAGGCGTTCACCATTATCCGCGGTATGACAGTGGCTGCAACCACTGACCCGCAATACGTATTCACCGCGTGTTAGCAATGTATCGTCGATCCGGGTCTGTGCGATAACACATAGCGGCGATGCCACGATGAGTACGCATGCTGCAGCGAGGGCACGACGTACCGCCATCATCGCGATATCATAGACGACAGCTAATCGGGATCCGGGAAATGCTTTTTTAGGTACGTCAATAATGTGACAAGCTACTGCTCACTGCTCTTCACGAAAATCGTCGTGGCAGTTTTTACAGCCCTTGCCCAGTGCACCAATTTTGGATTTCAACGCATCGAGTCCGTTGCCGGCTACCGGGGCCAGTTCGGTGACTGCCTTGACATAGGCTTTGCCCTTTTCGGCAATTTCGGGATAAGTATTCCAAATTTCCGGAAGCGCCCTGGTTTTGCCTTCATAAGCCAGGTTATCGGTTCCCTTGGCCCAGGCACGGCCCATATCCAGCTGGGTTTGAAGCAGCAGGTTATTTGCCAGCATAGCGGCGAGTTCGGCGTTGTACTCGATCTTACCTTTTGCCATGCCAAACAGGGGGCCGGCGTTAAAAAGTTTCAACTGCATCTCGCTTTTTCGCGCTTTGATCAGTTTCAGATTCGGATCCTTCGCGGCAAAGGCCGGAATCGTCAGTGAAAAGCCAATGATGGCAAGGAAAATTATTGTTATATGACGCATTAATGTCTCCGTGGTTGTTGTTTATTTATACAGCAGTAGAATAATACTATATGACTCTACATTTAGTAAATAAATCGGGATTGGTAGAGTTCTATCATTAATTTTTAGCCACTGATGGGCGCAACCTGATTGGCGCGAAAGCGGGTGAGTGCGATACCGCTGAGAATCGTAATCAGTGCGAGTATGCTGTGCCATTCAACCGGTTCCGATAAAATGATGGCGCCGGTAAAAAATGCGACCACCGGAATCATGTAGTTTATGGTCGATAAAAAGGTCGGCCCGGCCCGCTTGATCACCACGAACAGGATAAGACTGGCAATACCGGTCGGGCCGATTCCCAGCCAGATCACCGAAAGCATCGATTTCGTGCTGAAGCTGTCACTGTATGCGGGCGCCAGTAACAGCCATATCGGTAGCAGTGTTATGCTCGCCGCGATCAACATCCCGGCGCCCGCCACCAGTGGATTATAGTGCGGTAAGCGCCGTACCAGGATGGTATTGACCGCGTAACTGGTGGCGGCAATAAAGATAGCAATACCGCTCAGAACCGCTCGCCCGCCGCCTTCGAACACCGGGCCGAGTAGAATGCTTATGCCGGTAATACCCAGGATAAAACCGATGATCTTGTAACGATTGAGATCTTCACCCTCGACGAAGTAATGCGCCATTATCATCGTCATCAACGGCATGATCGCCATAATCATGCCGGCAATGCCCGAGTTAACTGACTGTTGTCCCCAGGAAATCAGGAAAAAAGGCAGCAGGTTGCCGAAGAAGCCGAACACCGTGAATACCAGCCATGCGGTCGGTGATAGGGGCAGGCGCAAACCCCTGGCGTAGGCAATCAGAGTCAGCACCAGTGCGCCGAGCACAACCCGGTAAAAAACGATCGACAGCGGGTCGACGGTCTCGACCGAAACCGAGATAAACATGAACGAGGTGCCCCACAGGAATACCAGGCACATGAGTAACGCCCAGTTAATCAGCGCGGTTTTTGTATCCATAAGAGTCTATTTATTGTTGTAATTCGGGTAGCTCGCGGTAGTGCTCCAGCGCCTCTGGATTGGCCAGCGAATGGATGTTGTTGACCGGTCGATTATGCACCACTTCGCGCACCGCCAGCTCGACGATCTTACCCGATTTGGTGCGCGGAATCTCGGCTACCTGGATCACCTTGGCCGGCATGTGCCGGGGGGTACACTTCTCGCGCACGGTTTGGCGAATCTTTTTTACCAGGCCGTCATCGAGCGTGCAGCCGGGGGCCAGTACCACGAATAGTACGATACGAACGTCCGAGTCCCAGTCCTGGCCGATGACGATACTTTCCACCACCTCGTCGATCAGTTCGACATGGCGGTAGATTTCAGCGGTGCCGATGCGCACTCCGCCGGGGTTGAGCGTCGCATCGGAGCGTCCGTAAATAACGATGCCACCCCGGTCGTTGAGCATTACGTAATCGCCGTGATGCCATATATTCGGGTAGCGCGCAAAATAGGCGTTATGGTATTTCTCACCGCCCTCGTCGGCCCAGAAAAATGCCGGCTGGCTGGGAAAAGTCCGCGTGCAAACCAGCTCACCTTTCGCATTGCGCACCGACTCGCCGTTTTCGTCGTAGACCTCTACCGCCATGCCCAGGCCCCGGCACTGGCTTTCACCGCGGTAAACCGGTAACAACGGACTACCGATGACGAAACAGGAAATCAGGTCGGTACCACCCGACACCGAAGCCAGGCAAATATCTTGCTTGATCGCCTCGTAGACATAGTCGAAACCTTCCGGTGCCAGCACCGACCCGGTCGAGCAAACGGTTCGCAGTTTCGACAGGTTGTATTTTTTGCCCGGTGCGAGATTATTTTTCTTCATCGCGTCGATGAATTTCGCCGAGGTACCGAACAGGGTCATATTGACCGCCTCGGCGTAATCCCATAGCACATTGCCATCGGGATAAAACGGCGAGCCATCGTATAGCACCAGCGAAGCCCTGCTCGCCAGTACGGTGACCAGCCAGTTCCACATCATCCAGCCGCAGGTGGTGAAAAAGAATACGCGGTCACCGGGACGGATATCGCTGTGCAGCATGTGCTCTTTCATGTGTTGCAGTAACACGCCACCCACCTTGTGAGTAATGCACTTGGGCTTGCCGGTGGTACCGGAAGAATACAACACGTAAAGCGGGTCGTTGAAGCGGCGCGGGACGAACTCGATGTCACTCACCGGGTTCGAGATAATCTCGGCCCAGGGCGTCGCGTCGGTCGAACAATCATTTCCCACCAGGTTTACCTGGATCACCTTTTCCACGCTCGGCAGGGCACGAGTGATGGCCTTTACCTTGGCGGCCAAATCGAGTGTCTTACCGTTATAAAAATAGCCGTCGCTACAAAACAAAAAGCGCGGCTCGGTTTGACCGAAGCGGTCGATCAC
>Ga0255047_10001314_pt1 | contig 18300 bp, 38 predicted proteins | sample JV7_2_1_MG_FD_183640 | JGI IMG/M metagenome (GOLD analysis project Ga0255047, IMG submission 183640) | Seawater microbial communities from Jervis Inlet, British Columbia, Canada - JV7_2_1 | ecosystem: Environmental > Aquatic > Marine > Inlet | place: Canada: British Columbia | collected 2016-10-06 | reverse complement strand
AATTGCTAGTAGAACATATTTCAACATCAGCTTCTCCTGTAGTTAACTTCCAACTTACTTCTCCTTAGCTGCGCGGAGTCCCATTCTCTTTGCGATAGCCGCCAGCTTGGGATCATTCTTCCACCTTCTCCCGCAGAGCGGCGTTGTCGGCACCGAGCCTATTGGCAGTATCAGCGTCTCGATCACAGATGCGCTTCAACTCCTCACTCCCCTGCTTCAGCGTCGCATGCAACTGCGTCGATTCGTTCCGCGCGTTGAGGCAGTCTCGTTTCAACTCCGCGATGGTGGTGTTCTGAGAATCCACCAGGGCATAGGGACATTGAATATCAGAGCGAAGCGCCCCATCGGACAAGTCATTGCAGTTAGCTTCCAACTCCTCGATCCGCTTGGCCTGGGACTCCAGCCTATCAGCTACCCAAAACAGAGACCCCGCGAAGTGATACGTTGGCCAATGTCCGAGGTTCCCTATTCTCCGCATCTCTTCTACCAACTCCGTCGTCGTGTCCGTACACTCACTCATCGCCCTTCTCCTCCTTCTCCGCATCCGCCTCAAGCGCAGCGACTATCAGCTCGGCGCGGTGTTTGGCGATCTTTGGATCATCGTGGTGAACCTCGACTATGAGACACTCATCGGCGGTATAGATAGCCAAAGTCATGTCTTCGCTTCGACATATCTCCAACGGCAGTTTCAAGGTCACGGGGTGGCTCCAAGCCCCTCGCAGGTGGCGCACGATTTCGTCACGCTGTCCCTCCTTCTCCGCATCCGCCTCTAGCGCAACTACGATCAGCTCGGCGTGGCCTCGTACTTGCGCACCCGAAATCGATTACAGGGGTTCTTCTCTTTCCATGTAGACATCTCTTCTCGTGCCTCCTCTCTCGTGATACCCGCGCCTACTGTTGGCCACCATCGGCCGTTGCAGTACATCTCCACTACCCAGATGCGGTTCAAGCTCACGGGGTGGCTCCTCTCAGTGCCTTGATTCTTGCTTGCCGTGTTCGCTCTTTGGCGGCCAAGAGCGAGCGATGAGTTTCGCGGTATCTACGCGCACCCGCTCTTTTGCATTTCTTGCACGTCGGTATTCCGCTGGGTGATGTGTAAGTATTGTCTGGAGTCAACTCGTGTTCTCCATTGCGACAATAATCCGCACCTCGCGCATGCGTTGCTCCGTTGCCTCGCCGTAGATTTTCTTGCCTTGTAACTACTTCCAGGTGCGACGGGTTGACACATTTCCTGAACCTACACAGATGATCGATGTCGAGGCCACGCGGGATGGGTTCGCATAGTGTCATGTATGCAACTCGATGAGCGTAGTCGTTATGCTGATCGTGGTTGTAGCCTCCGTACCCCAGCCCACACTTTGCACCTATCCATTCCCAGCAGTCACTGTCAATGATCCGAACTCTTGCCCAAAAAAATTCCGGCAGTCGTGGATCTCCGAACTCAGCCATTGCTCCTCCAGAATTTCGCCAGCCACCAAGCCTCGATCGCGCCCGGAGCAGCGCCCTGTACATGCAAGTGGTTCCCGCTGCCCTTGTCGTGAGTGACGAACCAGAGGCCGAGGGAGTGGGCTTCGTGCTCTGCCTCGCCGTAGTCGCCGTCCTCAGTAGTGAAGTCCTTGCCGATGCCGTAGAGGTGCTTGCTTTCGGGATGCCCACCGACAGCCGCATTGCGCTCCGTGCTTCGTGTCCCGCTCGTCTCGCTGAGGTATGGGCAGCGGCGTTGTAGCTCCCGGCAGGCGGCGTCGAATTCCACTGGTGTCATCGTTTGGCGTTCACTCACGTCTCATCCTCCGCTGAAATCGGGTAGTTCTCTTTCTCGAATGCCTCGACGACTGCAGCCAGCATCGACAGCCATCGACAGCCGGCGGAATCTTTCGGTGGGTTCATTTCCTCAATCGAACGCAGGGCCTTGTCGTGCCCATCTGCATCGTTAACCATCCGAAGCGTGTAGAGGCAGAGATCTTGGATATGCGGGTAATCCTCGTCAATCAGTCGATCGATATCGAGATCTTCGCAGTCGGGATCGACAAGTGCGTTGTCCCAGAGAATCTCTTGAATCTGCTTCAGGCATTCCTTTAGCGCGGCTTTACCCTTCACGTCTCATCCTCCGCTGCGAGGGTTGTGAGGGCTTGGCGGGCGTCTTGACAGCGTTCACATTCGCAGTCCTCGGGATAGTCCACGTCCTCGTTGTAATGCCACGGGGCCTTGAAGAACACGCCGCACTGAGGGCAGTTATCCGAAGTCAAGTCTGGGCGCATCCGATGGCCACACGACGGGCAACGCGAACGTATCCAACAACCTTCGTCTTCGTCAACTATCGTTCTCGCTTCATCGCGTTCACTTGTCAACCTCCCCACCTCCCGCTCCCTCTCCGCTAGCTGGGCCTCGAGCGTGGTGATGCGCTGTCGGAGATACCTCGGCGTATTGCGCAGGGCTTCGCCGACCGGCGGCGAGTCGACTTCGATGTTCATCACTCCCCTCCCTTCGCCTGCTCCTCATCCTTCGCTTCGAGGGCATCGCTATACTTCCACGCCACTTGGCAATCTGTCCATCGTTGAATCATTTCTTCCTCCAATCGCCACATCCTTCGTTCAAGGTCGCGGGCCATGTGAAGTGATCGATAGGCGCGTGACGATGGCAGGCGCTACTGCGGCGAAACAAGCAACTGAAGCAGACCTCTTCGTCCGTGTTCTTGTTCTGCACACGAAGCGCTGCGGCTTTGTCGAGAGCAGCTGCTTGAAGCTCAGCTTCGTGGTCTCGCTCTCGCCTCGTATACTGAAGCTTGAGAGCGATGACACGAGATCTCAGAGCCACTACTCGGCACTTAGCATTTTCGCTGTGGGCTTTGTTGCAGAAGTCACAAAGGTTCATCTGATGAATCTCCCCATAGCTGATCGCAGCGAGTCGAAGTGACCATCGAAGATGATCTCCACATCCTTGCGACCGATGGCATAGAACCTCCCGGTCTGGTGCCGGATGGCGACGTAGGTCATCCCTTTCATCGCAGCCTCGACCTTCTCGATGAACGTGCTGGCGAGCTTCAGGTCGCTGATCTGCTTTTTGTAGCCTATAGCCTCGCACTGAAGGAGATCGATCGCCTTATTCGCCAGCGTTCGATAGGCATCAAGCTCTCCTTCAACATCCGATCGTCTCAGCTGCTCAGCATCCAGATCCTTACGAATGGCACTGACCTCCGCGCGCCCGATAGCCTCAGCTTGCTTGACATCTTCCTCCAGCTCCTCGATCCCGAGCTGCAGCTCGCGGTACATCGCGACCCCTGCGTTCGCGATCCTCACGATCTTGTCCTTCAGCGCTTGTTTCACAGTAGTCCTCCTAAATCATCGAGCACATACACGGGTCGCTTCCGACCGTCGCGCAGAACCTCGACGCCTAGCTTGTCTATGGCCTCTTGCTTCGCTGCCCTGATTTGTCTCGTGCTCATGCCCGTGGCAGTCAGATGAGCGTTCAGCTCTGGTGTCGTCAGCTCCATACCTGTGTCGCACAGGATCCTCACGACCTCCAGCCCGCCGGCAGAGTGCGGCGATGTGGCGAGAGGAACCAGCGTGCCATGCTCGATCATCTCGAACGTCCAGGGCTGCATTGTCTTCGGGCCGTAGTTACTCTTCGTCACTGCTCCCTCGATCACTCGGCGCGTCGGGTGTATGCCCATCGCTGTCTTTCTCACAGGGTCTGTCTCCATCAGCTGCATCGCCATCCGGGCAAGGTCCGTAAGCCCACCAGACCCAGTTAGCTGAGACACATGCATGCGTCCATCCTCCCGACCCATCTTGTTCAGGTGATGAACGACCATCACGCACGACCCAGGTATGGCCTTGCGGATCATGTCGAGACCGTTGTGTACCCACCCCGCGCCCTCCTGGCTGTTGAGAGTAATTTCCATGGTAGTGAATTTCATCAGTGGATCGATGATCACCACATCAGCGTCGGTGCCAGAGACCGCTTCAGCTAACTCTTTCCCAAGAAACAGCGAAGGCAGAGTCTCTGGCACCGACAGATTCTTGGCCAGCAGATCGAGATCAGGATCGAGGCCCTGATCATTCCAGGCCTGCAGAGTGTGGTAGAAGCGTCGGTGCTGCTCTTCTCGGTCGTCTTCCTTACCGATGTACAGAACCTTGTAGGTCTTGCCCTGCGGATCGAATGGGCCCCAGGCAGTTCCGGTTGTGAGCGCGATGCAGAGATTGACCAGCAACCGGCCTTTCCCTACACCGCCCTCACCCCCAAGAACAGCCACGCTGTTGCGGCACATCATATCTTGCAGGATCCACTCTCGCGGCGGCGGCTCAATCATCTTCCCACCCTTCACCCACGAGAGAACATTCCCTCCATCGAGCCAGCCTTGGACCTTGTCTTCCGATTGAATTGGGAAGCTCCAGAGGTCGGGGGCTGCTCGCCTGTACTCTTCGAGCGACGGCGAGCCCAGCTCGATCTGCAGGTCGGCGAAGGTCTTGCTCTCGCAGTGTCCGTGATGACACTTGAATCCATCAGGGCTAAGATAAGCAGTCCCGGTGTCCTCACCATCGGTGTGGTGCTCCACCCAGGGGCAAGTAATGTCGTAAACCCCTTCTCTGATTCGGTCTTTCATCAGCCCGGCTTCGAGCAGCTGCAGACCGATGGTGTCATCGCTGAAGTCGAGAGCCTCAGGGTGAGAGCTTTCATCTTCCGCGGCGTCACCCGTGATCCCGAGGCACCTTTCGAGGTTCGGGAGAGAAAATGAAATATCTTCCCACTCCATCCGATGCCGGAAGCCCTCGTGCTTCGCCTTCCAATTCCTGCCCTGAGGCAGGCGAACGTAACGCGAAACTGACTTCATCCCAGGATCGGTGCCGCCAGCCACGGCATCGACCGTGGTGTTGATCAGGCGCTCCGCTCGGGCAAGAGATTTGATAGGCTCAAGGAGCCAGTACCCCCACTGGAAGTTGCCGGGCGAGGTCTCCAGCTCCCAGGTCGGACGCGAGAAGAGAGCGAGAACAACATCTCGAGCGACCTTGCTCCCCACGTCATCGACGACCAAGCAGTGAAGCGCTACGAACTCGCTCTTACGCCTCCTGGTGCCCGTGAACGACGACACGCAGAAGTAGGTGTTCTCCTCAGGATTGACCTCTTTCACGGGCTTCCAGGCCCCACGAGGCGCGTGGGAGGGATCGTCTGGGAAGCTGGCGAGGATCGGCTGAGAGTCGGGGAAGAGCACCCCTAGAAAGGAGTCATTTGTCACCATTTGACAGTGATTGTACCCATGCTATGGTGGGTCGTCAACAGGGTCCGCGGGCGGTCCCGCGGAGATGGAAATATGAAGGAAAGATTGAACATCTACCTCCCCGATGATCTGCTCAAGCGAGTGCGCGAGCAGACCGAGAAAGAGGAGCGCACGCTTTCCGCAGTGGTGGAGCGTGCTTTGCGAGCGTACATAAAGGAGAAGCAAACCGATGGGCATCCTGGAAGACATTCTCGACAGGCTCGATAGCCTGGATGGCAAGATCATGGAGCTGCTGGCCCCGGCGAGTGGTGAGACGAAGCCGGTGAAGCCGGCCAAGAAAGCAGCGGCCAAGAAGAAGGCAGAGAAGGGTGAGGCCAAAAAGGCAGGCGTCCCGACTGCGAAGTTCTTGGGAGCGATCAAGGAGTTCAGCGTCGAGCACCGAGACAAGATCACAGCCGCTCGCGATGAGCAGTTCGATCCCGAGATGAAGGTGCGAGACATCCCGATCGAAGAGCGCCAGGCATTCCTCGATCGCATCGCCGCCCTGATCGAGGAAGAGGACGAACTCTGATGACGCTGCGCATGAAGGATAGGACTCCGCAAGACCCGCACGTCATCGTGCGTGCGAACAACCTCCAAGAAGCGAAGGGAAACAAAGCTCTCGCGGCAGAGCTGACCTCGCGCGCGGGAGAGCTGGAGCGTGAAGCGGCGACCTTTCGCGATCTTGCTGAATCGTTCCTCGCTGCAGCAGAGGAACATGAAGCCGTCGCCCGGGCTCAGACCGTCCTGATCGAGAAGGGAGATCTCGGTGGGTCACGCTGAGAAGAGTCCCTCAGACCATCGCTGGCCCAACTGCCACCTCGCGATCCAGTTCGATCGGGAGCACCCCCAGCCCGACACCTCGGGGCCAGCTGCTGAGAGGGGGACGATGCTGCATGGCGTCGCTGAGCACATTCTCGGCGTCATCGTGCTCGATGGTTGGGGTGACCCTGAGCAGTGCTCGAACTTCATCGAGGCTGAGCTGAAGGATCTCGATGAGGTCGACGCTGATCTCGTTCGGCAGTACGCGCTCAAGTGTCTGAAAAGCTTGGTCGCGTTCAACCCCGACCCCTCGTGCGTTGGGGTCGAGTCCGAGGCAAAGATCTGGTATGACCCGAATGAGCTGGAGACGGGTACGATTGATTTCTGGTTGTACTCTGATGGGGACCTGATCGTTCGTGACTTCAAGAGCGGCACGATCCCAGTTTCTGCAGAGAACAACACCCAGCTCGTAGCGTACGGCTGGGCCAAGCTGCTCGAAGTCGAGCTGCTCTATGGGGATGTCGAGCGAGTGTCGCTTGAGATCTGCCAGCCCTCTGTGCCAGGGGGTGAATTCAACTACTGGTCGCTGTCGCGTGAGCAGCTGGAGAGTGAGGCACAGAAGCTCCAGTACGCCTCAGACGCGATCAACAACGGATCAAGGAAGGCAGCCCCGAGCGAAGAGACTTGTAGGTGGTGCCCCCATATCAGGTGTGCTGCCAAGATCGACGCGCTCAAGCTGAAGCTGCTCGCTGATCAAGACCCCGACGAGATGCTGCCCCCGAGCACGATCAGCTATTTGCACAGCAAGAAGAAGGAAATCTTGGCCTGGGTCAAGCTGGCCGAAGAGGAGATCCGAACGCATCTCGACGACTACCCCGCTTGGAAGCTAGTCGTGGGACGCAACAATCGATCGTTCGAGGATGAAGAGGCAGTGGTCGACACGCTGGAGCTGTTCGGCATCGAGCCGTACGTCACCACTGTCACGCTGCTGTCTCCGGCTCAGGCTGAGAAGGAGACTGGGAAAGGGGTGCTAGACGACCTGATCACATCAACACCGGGCGCACCCGCGCTCGTGCCATCAACAGACAAGAGACCAACAATCAAAGATAAAGTAAAGGAAATGTTGAAAAATGAGTGACATCAGAATCGAACACGTACGACTCTCATTCGCGAACCTGCTGAAGCCCACGAAGTTCAGCGAGAGCGATGAGCCCCGGTTCCGAACGGATCTGCTGATCCCGAAGGATGACCCCCAGGTCAAGGTGATCAAGCGAGCCATGCTCGAAGCCGCCAACGAGCGATGGGGCGAGAAGGGGAAGCAGCAACTGCAAGTTCTCCTCGGGAAGGAGAAGACCTTCCTTCGTGATGGCGACGAGAAGGTGAGTGGGGATGGCGAAGCTCTCGACGGGTACCCCGGGCACTACTACCTCCGGGCCTCGAACGCTGTCAAGCCGCTCCTGCTCGACCGCAACGAGGAGGAGCTTGACCCGCTGAAGGGCAGCAAGGACACGCCCTACAGCGGCTGCTACGTGCATGTGATCCTGAACGTGTGGGCTCAGGATAGCCACAACACGCGGCGCGTGAACGCCAAGCTCCTCGGTGTCATGTTCCACGAGGATGGTGAGTCCTTCGGATCGGGTCCGCAGCGCGCGGACAAGAGCGCCTTCGCAGGCCTCGCTGAGACAGCGAGCGACAGCGATGGTAGCTTCGACGATGACGATCTCGAAGGACTGTAGCCTACTCTGTCCCAGTCACCCCCCAGCTGGGCAGAGTAGGTTTGCGGGTCACCTCTTTAAAAACCCGCATGCCGCTGCGCAGCGGAAGTCCTGCCCGGGGTGACCGATCGGTGCCCCGGGCAGGGCGGATCTGGAGAGATCATGAGATCAGATTGGAAGACCTGGGAAGACGCGCGTGAGGATCTCCGTGCTATGGGTCCTCCGGTCTGGTTGAATGGTATTTTCGTGGGCGTCACTGATGAGAAGCTGGAGGAGCTGCGAGCCTGCTGGCATTTCCATTGCGAGATGGAGAGGAGAAAGAGGCATGGGCCAACACGCAGACGATTTGATTGAAGCTATCTTAGACTTCGAGATCGAGCACATGTATGGTCAATGTGGCAATGACGGGTGTCAGTGTGCTGAAGAGGGGGTCATCGTCGCTCGCAGGGCTCAGCGGGATCAACGAGATCGAGAGACCGCGCTGCGCATGCTGAAGGGTATGGGGAAAGCGTGAACTTCTACCCTGACCCGCCGCCGCATCTGCACTGCGAGAGCGAAAACGCCTATCGCCAGCGGCTGGTTGGCAGCGACAACCCCTACGATCATGCGCGCGCCAGAGAGTGCGCTCTTCTCGATCACGAGAACTGTACCAACCCATTCAAAGCGTGCTTCTGTCCCTGCCACTTCCAGCCCGAAGAGTTCGACAAGGTGGCGTGGATCCTGAACGTCGAGGAGAAGGAATGGGAGCTGGTGAACTTCAGCATCGAGAGCCAGGGACGCTACGTTGTCTACTGCAGTGTCGATGCTGAGGTGCTCGCTCTGTCTGACCGCAGGTTCGCCGCTGGCGTGCTCAAGAACACACTCGACGACATGCCTCCAGAGCTGAGAGCAAGGGCGCTCTCATGTCCCTGGATGGATCCTAACAAGGTGGTTGCTCGGTGACCACTTGGTTCGTAGACTACGAATCCCGGTCTCAGCTCGATATCACGAAAGTCGGCACGTATCGCTACGTTCAGGACCCCTCGACAGAGATCCTGTTCGTGACGTATGCTAAAGCAGAGGGGCCGGTTGGGGATGCCGCCCGCGCAGCGGACGTTCCCATCGTATTGGGCGATGTTCTCGTCCACTGGGGCAGCTTCGACCGGCTCCTCGCTCGCTACAAAGAGCCCGACCTCCCTGAGGTCCGCTGGTTCGATGCCTCTGTCCTCGCGCGTATGGTCGGTCGCCCGGGCAAGCTGGCGCTCTGTGCCAAGAGCCTCGACCTCGAAGAGAAGGGCGCGGGCACTCGCCTCATCAACAAGTACTCGAAGCCTCGAGAAGACGGCACCTTCCTTGAGCTGGCCGATGGGCCCATCGATGACATACTAGATTTCTATGCGTACGGCCGGCAAGACACTGCTGTCCTGCGCTCGATCTTCATGAAGCTCCGACACCTGATCCCACACTGGAAAGAGCACCAGAAGTGGATCTACGAGCTGGTCGAGCGCATGAACGAGACCGGCGTCCCTGTTGATGTGGAGCTGATCCCAGTAGCGACTCGCTTCCTCGACCAGGCACGCGAGAAAGATGCGAAGTGGTTCGTGAAGACCACCGGGCTCAACCCCACTCAGACCGCCAAGGTGAAAGACTGGATCAGCGAGCGATTGGGATCCAAGCTCCCCAACCTTCAAGCCGGCACGCTCGAAAGCATCCATACCAACGACCGCAAGCTCCAGCGCGTGATCGAGATTCGCCTCGGGGCTTCACTCGCATCAGTGGGCAAGCTGTATTCAATGGAAGCAGCCATGGTAGAGGGTCGAGTCTATGACTGCTTCGTTGACCACGGCGCGCACACTGGCAGGCTCACTAGCCTCGGAGTTCAGTTCCACAACTTCAAGAAGGGTGCAGCGCCCGAGGGCTATTTCTACAAGCTAGAGCACAGAGTGTTCGAGCACGAGGATAACTTCGCTGACCTCACCTCTCAAGCTCTTCGAGGCTTCATCAAGGCGAGCCCGGGGCATGTGCTCTTGGTCTCTGACTTCAGAGCGATCGAGGCATGCGTAGGAGCCTGGCTGGCTGGTGAGACGAAGCTGCTCCGAGCCTTCGAGCAGGATCTCCCGGTCTACAAGTACATGGCCATGGACATCTTCAGATGCCTTGAGGACGAGGTTGATGACGTTCGACGCTTCATCGGCAAGACTGCTGTGCTCGGTTGCCAGTACCAGGCGAGTGCCCACGGCTTGGCTCCCATGCTCGGAGAGTATGAGAGCGAAGGAGAGCTGGCAGTCGAGACCTACCGCAACACCTTCCGCGAGATCGTGCGCTACTGGGGCCGGCTCGAACGAGCAGCAACCGAAGCGATCAAGAGACCCGGGGAGATCCGGCGTGCCGGCGTGATCGAGTTCGAGATGTGGAAGGACTACCTCCTGGCCCGGCTGCCCAGTGGTCGATGCATCTACTACTACGGGGCAGAGATCAGAGACTGGGAGAAGCCATGGGGCGACGTGCTCCCGACCATCACCCACATGCATCAGAACCCCAAGACGAAGCAGTGGGAACGGTCAGCGACCTATGGCGGTAAGCTCATGGAGAACGTGACTCAAGGTACCTCAGCCGATGTCATGTACCACGGGATGCAGCGAGCGTGGCAATCAGGGTATGAGCCCTTCATCTCAGTGCATGACGAAGTAGGGGTGGAGATCCCTGAGGGTGGCAACGAAGCTCAGCTAACAGATTTCAACCGAGCACTCTGCACTCTCCCGCCGTGGGCTGAAGGTCTTCCTATCAAAGCGAAAGGATACGTCAGTGAGCGCTATAGAAAATGACTTCTACTACTACGCCAAGAAGCGCGGCTGCATCCATTGGAAGTGGACAAGCCCAGGGCGTGATGGTGTACCTGATCGCATCCTGATCATTCCCTCTGCTCGACGATTATGCATGCGCCCAGCGATTCGTTTCATCGAGTGGAAGCAGCCAGGGGAGCTGCTTCGCCCCGGGCAGGTACGCAGGATCAAAGAGCTTCGAGAAGCCGGCTGCATTGTGCTGATCTGGAGTGATCTGGAGCTGGCCAAAGCATACTTGAATCGAATGATAGAGTGCTAGGAGGACGAGATGAACACAAAAGATCTAGTTGAACTTCTTCACACGAAGTCGCCAGGGGTGGTAGGGATTATTGTCGCGACACAGAGGCACGCTGATACACTCCGTTCCGAGCTGCTGCGAGAGGTATCGTTGGACGCAGTTGTCTACGGATCCAAGGCTCTTGAGATAGCCGGGACAATGATCCATTTCATCACGCGGCCAGAGCACATGATGGGACTCCGATTCAACCTGATCCTGATCTACACATTTCCAGAATGGTACACTGGAGACTCGGAGTTGCTGAGCCGGCTAGATCCCCAAGATACTTGGGACAAGAACATCGAGATGCTGAATGTTAACCGAAGCTGACTTCCACGACTATCAGGTCGATGCCATCCGGTGGATGTCTGCTCGAACCTGGGGGAAGCTATGGCTCGGGCTCGGGCTCGGTAAGACCGTGATCGCTCTCACTGCGATTCAGGAGATGTGGCGACGCTACGGCTTCGAGCGCGCTCTGATCGTCGCGCCCAAGAGAGTGGCCCGGCTGACGTGGGGCCAAGAGCTGGACGGCTGGGAGCACCTGTGTCGCATCCCGTACGAGATAGCGGTCGGGACCGCCAAGGAGCGCACTGCCTCGTTCAAGCTCAAGGCCCCCATCACCATCACGAACTACGACAACCTAGCTTGGATGTACAAGCAGGGCTTCGAGCTGCCCGAGATCATCATCTTCGATGAGCTGGCCCGGCTGAAGAACCCACGCGCCGGGCGAGTGCTCGCGCACGTACCCTTCAAGCATCGGTACAAGAGACTGTTCGGCATGACCGCAACGCCAGCTGCGGAGAACTACCTCGGGCTGTGGGCTCAGGAAGAGGTGCTCACGCTCAAGCGCAATCCAATCGGCCGCAACATCACACAGTTCAGAGACATCTACTGCGACTTCAGGATACTGCCGAATGGGGGTCGAGTCTACTCAGTGCGCCAGGAGATGCGCGAGACGATCAGGGAGAAGATAGCCCCGACCACTCTCGTGATGAATGCTGAGGACTACGTCTCGATCGAGGAGTCCCACTTCAGGATCCACACTCTGCCCTGGGAAGATGCTTTCATCCGAGACATGTACGACGAGCTAGAGCAGAAGTTCTTCATCGAGCTGCGGGACAACCCGATCGAAGCTTTGAATAAGGGTGTGGCTCTCAACAAGCTGCGGCAATTCTGCGGCGGGAGCATCTACGACAACGACGGCAAGTACCATCGAGTCCACGACTACAAGCTCGACTACCTTGAAGAGATCATGGAGGCACTGAACGGAGACCCGACTCTGATCTGCTACGAGTACAAGTTCGAGCGCGACCTGATCATGGATCGCTTCCGCGGGCAGCGAGGCACGGGCAGGAACCCGATGCGCGTAGCGTCCTTCCACGCTGGCATGAGCTATGAGAAGGAGCGCGACATACTTCAGCAGTGGAACGACGGTCAGCTGCACGCTCTTGTCATCCACCCTGCCAGTGCAGGTGAGGGGCTGAATCTGCAGAAGCCCTGCTGCAACTCGATCTGGTACACGCTGCCGTGGTCCCTCGAACGGTACCTGCAGACGAACGGGCGCATCGCCCGGCAGGGTCAGACTCGACCGACTGTGTTCCACCTGCTGATGATGGAGGGCTCGGTCGACCAGCTAGTCTGGTCGAAGCTCAACGGAAAGCTCGCAGGAATGCAGGATCTCTTGGCCGCGATCAAGAGCTGGAGGCCCAATATCGCGAATTAGCTAATGTTTTTCTGGGGGTTGACGATTAGCTAATGGTCCCTATACTGATGACTCACCAAGGAGATTACCTACGGATGAACCGCTCAACCGAGATAGCTGTCGGGATCTGGCTCGGTGGCACGGCGCTGGGAGCTACCTTCTACTTCGCCTACTTGGTCCGCAATGCCTTCTGGAATCTGGTCGAGTTCCTGGCATGGAGTCTGTCATGATCACTAAGTACGTGGCATCCGATGGGTGCACCAGACTGTGTGACTACGAAGCGATGGTCTTCCAGGGCTTCTGCGCCGACTGCCGTGAGCACATGTTCATCGACGGCGAGCGAGCGATCTGGCTCGCGCGCAACAGAGATCTGGAGCTGGTGCGCTGCGAGTCGTGTCGCGACAAGGCGATCGAGGCCGGCACCGAGCTGGGAGTCATCACCCCTGATCGAAACACTTTGGTCGTCAACGGAGCCAAGCTCTTGAAGATGCTTGGATTGGAGAACTGAAATGAGACCCTTGTACCAGATAGCCGACCAGATCAACAATGAGTGGAAGAAGGTGTGGTTCGGTGCCGTGCCCTACCTGCAAGCGCTGCAGCGACTGAGCCACGTCGAACAGAACTACGGCGCAGACAGCGCCGACTCGATCGTGCGCTACTTCCTGGCGAACGCCAACACCTTCCGTGGCGGCAACGCTCCGAAGCTCAAGGCTGAGCTGAAGCAGCACGTCGGGATCAAGCTGAGCAAGAAAGAGAAGGAGTTATTGTCATGAGCTGGAAGCCCGGAGTGAAGACCCTCAACGACGACACTTGGAACTACAACGGTCTGAGGTTTGCGACCGAGCAGGAAGCGCTCGACAGCGCCAACGAGCTGCGAAGTCGCTGGACTCTGGTCTATGAGACCGCTGCGCACGAGAGCGATGACGAGGTCAACTACAAATTCGAGGACGGTCGGAACGTCAGCTTGGAGAACTAACATGGGACATTCAAGAGCCGTAGAGATGATCGAGGCGATCGGCTTCAAGGAAGCTCTTCGAGATCACCTGACTCACAACGTGCACCCGCCGCCCGGAGACTTGGAAGAGCTGCTGCCCGTGGCGCAGACGGCTATCGAGATCTTCTCAGAGGTGTGCCTGCAGGTGCGTACCAAGCTCGACGCGCACCAGAGCTTCAATGGCAGCCGGGACATGACTCCTTCTGAGATCTGCTGCGGGCTCCATCTCGATGCCTTCGTCCACCACCGATGCAACGAGGTGATCGATGCTAACTGAACTCAAGAAGTTCCTCGACCTGGGGGTGGACAGCTGGATTGACGACGACTACGTGCAGCTGTTCGTCACGCCTGAGCTTCGCGAGCAGGCCCTGACTCTGGTCATCGCCGCTGAGGCCAGCGGGTACAGCACGCACCAGATCGCCAACGACCACGGGAGCGTCACGCTCACCATCACGAAAGATCCGAGGATACTGGAATAGCTAATGTTTCCGCAGGGGTTGACGATTAGCTAATGGTCCCTATACTGAAGGCGTCAACCAAGGAGAACTGAGATGCTCAAGAACGTGATCAGCGACTGCCGACAAACCCGAAAGCAGAACGGCGTGGTAGGGATCAGCCCCTTCGGCGCAAAGGTCTGGATCCCTGCGAACGTCCTCATCGGCGCGCGCATTCAGGAAGCCGGCGTCATCCACATCGAGTTTGAGGACTTCGATCCCGGCGACGGCATCATCTTCGTTAAGGGCCTCACTAAGGTCACGAACATGTCCGGCGACGTGATCTTCGAATCCGCGCCGAAGCTGAAGCTCGACCGCATCCGCGGCCTGGTCGACAGCGCCGTAGCCGCCGGGGCCAAACGCATCAAGTTCCGGCTCGATCGCGATGTCGAGATCAAGTATTGCGGCCCGCGCTCGAAGTACCACGGCAAGCTGGCTGTCAATGCTGATGATCATTTCTGCGGCTTCATCGATCTCGATGGCTCATGGGCCCCGCGCAAAGGCTGCTCTGAGACTGTCGATACCGTGCTCGCGTTCAACGCGGACCCTGCAGCATGGGCGAAGCTGAGCGCAGCGCACACGGGATCCTGCTGCTTCTGCGGGCGCTTCTTGGAGAACGACGGGAGCATTGAGGCTGGCTACGGCCCGGTGTGCGCGAGCAAGTTCGGTCTGCCGTGGAAGGACCACGCTGAAGGCTCGATCGAGCTGACCGAGGATGAGAAGGCTTCGCTGCCGGCAGCCCAGGATCCTGCGGCTGACCGTGAGCGAGAAGCCGTGGAGGCGTACTGATGTCTACCACAGCAGAGAAATATCTCTTAGAAGCTGAGCAGCTGTACGAGACGAATAATGCCATAGTAGAAAGGCACTTGAAAAACCTTGATAAGCTGACACAGATCATAGCTCGCCTGGTAGACATCATCGATGAGGAGAAACGATGAGAACCCCCAAACCGTGGTCAACAATCTGCCGCTCCACCGGATTAGAAATCTGGGGATACGACGATAGCGTAGCCTTCATTCAAGACATTCCCGAAGATGGCTACCGCTACTCCGATCGAGCCAGAGCCAACGCCCGCCTGATCGAGAAGGCACCCGAGATGTTCAGTCTGATAAAGAGGTACTACGAAGCCATCGGTCCTGACGACTACGACGAATGGCACAGGAGTATGTGTGACATATTCGAGGAGATCGAGCAATGATCCTCTGCGCCTACGAGCTGGTGAACGGCGACGTGGTGCAGAAGCCAGGAGCCCTGAGCGCGGGCCAGGGCTCCTGGCACACTATCAACAAGGTCAAGCAGACACCGGAGTGCGTCCGGTTCTCTATAGCGGGCAAGGGGTATGCACTACCTCGTGACTACGGAGTGAGGGTCAAGAGATGAGAAACCCCTTCAAGCAAGGATCGCTATACGCGTTCTACTACCAGCAGCTCACGCGCCTACGGCCCCCGACCAATGAGGAGCTGGAGGCCAGAGCCCGGGCGAAGTTCCCGAAGCGAGCGATCTCGCGTGGGGCGATCAGAGTCTTCCGCTCGAAGCTTCGAGCTGGTACACTGACGGGAAACCCAGTAGACGTTCTCACATCGAAGGAGTCTGAAATGTGAGTAGCTCTGATCCTCCTCATATCCCTGGAAGCCCTTGAGCCCTGCGGCTCAGGGGCTTCATACATAGAAGCCCCGCGAATAGCCCCATCCACATCGGGGGCTCGAGCACGTACACTACGGGCTCTGACTCTTCGCTCACGACCCCATCTCGCCACGTTCGAGCGATTGCGGTGCACTCCAGCCCTGGATCAACGAGCGCCACACGGGCTCCCTCAGAGCCCCACATGGGCTCCAGGGGCTGGAAGCCATCGGGATCCTCACAGTCCCATACGATCTCCCAGGTATCCCCTGGAGCGTAGTCATGCTGCTCCCAGCCGATGAGGGTCGGGTGAGCCTTCGCCTGCTGCACGCAGAGCGCGAAGATGACGAGGACAAGAGCTGCGAATCCAAGGCGCATGGGGTATACTCAATGCGGCAAGCATCTCCAGGTTCGGCTTAGAAAGCTGAACGACTGGAATGTGGGCGACGCCGCCCTCTCACGAGGGCGGCGTTTGCTTTGCCCACTGCTCGCAGCCCGCGGCAACAGCACGCTCGCCTACCTCAGCCCAGCGCTGGCGTAGCTCGTAGCCTTCAGGTGAAGCCGGGTCGACATCTTCAGCCAGCTGCAGCGCGATCATCTCAGCGAGCATCGCGTAGCTCCGACACTTGTCTGTCGTCATCCCGGCGCATCCCAGCGCGAGCGCCGCGACACAAATCAGAATCAACCTCATGTTCTACTCCTTGTTCTTGTCGCCAGCTCGGACAGCTCCAGCTACGCCCAGCAGCACCGCGCCCCACACAGGGTCGATCGGCACGTTGCCAGTAGCGACAACACCACCAGCTGCCATGAGGGTACCTCGTGCAACACCTACGAATGCTGTCTCATCAGTGAAGAACTTCTTCAGCCATTGGACCATCGTCATCTCCTATCTACACTGGTCGCGCCAGTGATCCGTGTTCTTCCGTTCGTTTTCAAGCAGCTCCAAGCAGACCTTACGCTGGTCTGCGTTCCGAGCTTCGCTCGCTGCTAGAGCGGGGACGTAGTAAGCTGCAACGGCTCCCGCAGAATCATCTGACTTTTGCATCTCACCCAAGCCAAGCCAGCTACCTGCGCCAACGATGGACCCGATCAGTAAGCTCATACCCGCCACCTCTTTCTTGAGCCGGAGAATAGCCTCTAGTACTGTGGGTTCAGCCACCACGGCTCACCAGCTCGGTCAGCTTGCCGAGGATGCTCTTCTGCCCCTTCTTGACATCTTCAACAGAGATAGCTAGATGCTTCACCTCTGTCTGCAATACGAGCACCACGTCATGCGTCTGCGCAGAGTGAGACTTGCATTCGTCGATATGCTCATCCACGTTTTCCCTCCACGCTTCGAGAGCGCGCTGTTGTGTCGCAATACCAAACACCCACTTAGCGAACGCTAGCAACGTTGCCGCGATGAACGCAATTACACCCTTCCAGACAGCTTCTTCGGTTCCCACTTCCACCTAAGCCCCTTTTCACCAAGACTTCATACCGCCGCCACCGCCACCACCACCACCCGCGCCATCACTCTGGCACTCGGGCTCGAGATCCAACACCTTCATCGGCCATGTCTTCTTGCAGAGGCCCGCACCCTTCTGCATCCCGACGCCATTCGTCGCGTTGAAGCTCCCCCTGACAGGCCAGAATTGTCCGTTGGCCGGATCGTAGAACTTGGGATCGTCTTGGGAGAAGCCGCTCGCATTGGCGCGCAGGTTTACTATGAGTAGAGTGGCATTCCAGATTCTACTCAAGCCGTAATTGAAAACACCGGCTGACGCACACCAGTTGTTATCAAAGAAGTTCCACCAACCGCCCACGAGCGCACCAGACTGCCCAGAATTTATCTGAATCGCCGTTATGATATCTGGAGTACCGCCTGAGCAAGCATCGTGCATCCCAGCGAATACAAAGTTGGAGAACGTGCCGTAATTCTCTGGGCTGCCGTTGTTGTAAAAACCGCGCTCAGTCGCTGTAACAGAATCGGGACGCCATGCGACTGTTACCTTATCAAAAATGAAATCAGCTTCTGCGAATGAAGTGAACGTCAACAGTCCATTGGAAGATAGACCATACGACGTGTCTAGATTTGCGTCGAATATACCGATATTCTGAAACGTCTGGATGCCACGACCAAACCCCATAAAGCCGGCGTTAGTGTTGATGCGATCGAAGTAGCCATTCTTGAGGTAGCTTACTGTCGATCCGCCGTATCCGATATTTGGAAACGTGATCGAAAAGGTGGAATCCCGGACCACGAATTGATTCGTAGCAGTTGGATACATACCGCCGCTGATACTAGATGTCTGCTGTATGCCAGCGACGAACCAATTCGTTGCAACACATTCAACAGCCGTTACGTCCTGGGCGATAGTCGCTGGGGCAGTCAACGTAGACAACACCGCCACCTCATTGAACCTACAGATGCCCTGTGGATTCTCTGGAGAAATAACTGCGTTGACTGCCAGTTTGTCAGAAGTGTTCGACATCACGGCCTTGTCGAAATTCACCCCACACTTACTAATAGTGTCCAGCCCGCCGCCTGAGTCCGCATCGTCTAGAGCCATCTCCGCGATGGAGCGTTCGACTCGTAGCTCTCTGGTGTTCTCGCTATTGTCAGCGTCACATGCGAATACATCGTCTCCAAGATGTCGGGCCGAGACGTCACGAATGTG